>Ga0182014_10003016_pt1 | contig 20631 bp, 13 predicted proteins | sample 612S2DmetaG_FD_120489 | JGI IMG/M metagenome (GOLD analysis project Ga0182014, IMG submission 120489) | Permafrost microbial communities from Stordalen Mire, Sweden - 612S2D metaG | ecosystem: Environmental > Terrestrial > Soil > Wetlands > Permafrost | place: Sweden: Stordalen | collected... | reverse complement strand
GCGGGACAGAGCGCCACCGATGCCAGCAGAATATCGTAGTTGCGGATGCTCAGGACGAGGCCGGCGGCGATTCCCATGGCGGCAGCGCGCCGGCGGCTCGGGTTCCCCCAGAAACGGTCCGCGAACCACAACAGAAGGGCTATGGTTGCGAAGGCATAGACATGAGACATGGAGGGCTCGGCCACCACGTAGTGCGGAAGATTGGTGCCGGCCACGAGCAGCGCCAGCGCGACCGAGGCGCGCACCGGTCCGGCGCGTACCGCCGCCACTTGCCAGGTGGCGTACGCACCCACCGCAAACCAGCCGAGGGCCGCGATGAGGATGGCCCATTGGTAGGGAGGGCTGGAGCCGTTGGCCGGCCAGCCGCCGACGGCCGCAACCAAATGCCCCAGCAGAAAGAACGGCGTCATGCACAACGCGGTCCCAACCGGATAAAGATTCGCCAGGCGGCCGGTATGGGGAGAGACCCGGAAACCATAAACCGCGTGGTTGATCGGCAGAGCCGAAAAGGACAGGCTATGGTCGATGAAGTAGAGCGGCAGATAGGCGTAGTAGCCAACGCCGTCGGATCGGATGGCGGGACGATTGAGCCCGGCTTCGAACTGGTAAATCGACGCAGCCGCCAGCACCACTGGGATCAGCAGCAACGGACCGGCTCCGGCTGCCACTCGCGTTCGCCAGGCGGACTGGAGGTTGGCGACAACAGCTTGGATACGCGATAACAAGACTTCGGATGGTATCATACCGCCCGCAAGCGAGCCATTGTGGTGGCGCAGACGCCAGCGGTCCGGATAGCGCTGGGATAAACCGGCATGGAGTAGCGAATGAAAGAGTCGCCGCGATAACGCGCAAACTGCAGGAAGGAACGCAACGCACTGGTCAGGAGTTTGGCTCGCTTCCGAGTGCCGTCACCGTGGCCGGCATCAGTTGCAGATCGATTTGGTGCAAAACCGGTACCGGCTGGCCGCCGTGATCGTATATTTTGGAGACGGCGCGGAGTTCTACGCGAGGGGCAGGCATCTGTTCCAATCTTTGCGGCTGGCGCCAGGCGAAGGGTTATAATTGAGCCACGCCGCCCGGTTGCTCGCCAGGCTTCGTGGCGGCGCGTGCTGGCCCCATGAACTCCTCGGCAGGATCCCAGAACGATTCTAATGCGGCGGCCTCCCCCCGCGCTCGCCCGCGGCTGCTGATTCTGGTGGTCGCTTACAACGCCGAGAAGACCATCGATGCCGTCATCGCCCGCATTCCGGGGAGCCTGGCCCAGAAGTACGACGCGGAAGTTCTGATTCTCGACGACGCCTCCGCCGACGCGACGTTTTCGCACAGCCACAGCGTGGGGCGGCGCCAGGAAACGCCGTTTCCCATTCGCGTCCTGTTTAATGCCCGGCGCGAGGGGTACGGCGCCATTCAGAAGCTGGGGTACCAATACGGCATCGAGAACGGGTTCGATTTGGTGGCGCTCTTGCACGGCGACGGCCAGTACCCGCCGGAACGCCTGCTCGACCTTTTGGAACCCCTGCGGACCGGTGACGCGGCGGCGGTGCTGGGCTCGCGCATGACCACGCGCTGGGGCGCTCTGCGCGACGGAATGCCGTTATACAAGTTCGTGGGCAACCGGATACTCACAGGGCTGGAAAACCGGCTGCTGCACACCCGCTTCAGCGAGCTCCACTGCGGATACCGGGCGTACTCGCTGGACGCCCTGCGGGCGGTTCCCTTCGCACGGAACAGCAACGATTTCGTGTTCGACACCGAGCTCGCGATTCAACTTCTGATCGCGGGCCGGAGGGTTCGCGAGGCGCCCGTGCCAACCTATTCCGGCGACGAGATCCGGAGCGCCAGCGGGCTGCTTTACGCCGGCAAAGTGCTGGCGGCCGCGATCAAGGCGCGGCTGCAGGAATTGAGCCTCTTCTACGATCGCCGCTTCGACTGCGCTCCGCCCGAAACCTATTCGCCCTACACTTTGAAGTTGCACTACACCAGCCCGCACTCGATGACCCGCGACCGGGTTGCGCCCGGCGCTCGGGTGCTGGACCTGGGTTGTGCCGGCGGCTATCTGGGTGCGGTGTTGAAAAGCCAGAAGCGCTGCTTCGTCCGCGGGCTGGACGTCACTCCGGTCCGGGATGGGATCCTCGACGAATTTGCCATTCACGACCTGAACGACGGAGTACCACCGATCGGGCCCGGCCAGTACGACGTGGTCCTGTTGTTGGACGTGATCGAGCATCTCAACCGTCCGGAAGCGTTTCTGGAGGAAATGCACCGCGCGCTGGGCGCCAGTCCGTCGACCGAGGTCATCCTAAGCACCGGCAACATCGCTTGCCTGGTGACCCGCCTGATGCTCGTCACCGGACAATTCAATTACGGCAAGCGCGGCATTCTGGACGTGACCCACACCCGGTTGTTCACCTTTGCCTCCATGCGGCGGGCGCTGGAGCAGGCGGGTTTCGATATCGTGGAGATCGAGGGCGTTCCCGCGCCCTTTCCTTTGGCAATTGGCGATAACTTCTTGAGCCGGGCCTTTTTGGCGCTGAACCGCCTGGCCATCCACCTTTCCCGCGGTCTTTTTGCCTACCAGATTTTCATGCGCGCGACGGCGCAACCGACGCTGGAGTCGTTACTGCGCGACGCCGAGGGCCATTCCAGAGAGAAGCTCGTCCGGCTCGAGGCCGCACGCTTTCCTATGATCGATAGCCGCGCCAACCGCGGCTAATGGCTGCGCCTTGGGTTACACTAAGGAACAGTATTTTTGGGCCGGCAATTTGGAATACCGGCTCTTTCTCGACCATGGAAACACCATCTCCAACGGGTGCCGATCGTCGCTTGGTTCCGGTCCGGCCCATGCTGAACTGGACCGGCGACTATTGGTATCTGGTCCAGAATCTGGTAATGAAGGATTTCAAGATTCGGTACCGCAATATGTCGCTGGGGGTGTTCTGGTCGCTGCTCAACCCCCTGGTGATGATGGGGGTTTTGTGGTTTGTGTTTACGCACATTTTCCCCAATCGCATTCCCCATTACGCGCTGTTTGTCATGTGCGGCCTGGTGCCGTTTAACGTCTTCACCATTTGCTGGCTGAACGGGACGACTTCTCTGATCGAAAATGCGCAATTGATAAAGCGCGTCCCGGTCCCACGCGAAGCAATCCCCGTCGCGGCGGTGCTAGGCAATTGCTTGCAGCTTCTCGCTCAGGTTCTGCTCTTGCTTTTCCTGGCGGCGGCGGTGACTGGAATTCATCGCTCCTGGTTCTGGCTGCTGGCGATCTGGCCGCTCGAAGTTCTGTTCGTAACCGGCCTCGCGCTGATGTTTTCGGCCTTTAACGTCTACGTGCGGGATGTTCGCTATGTGGTGGAATCGGCCAATGTGGTTCTATTCTGGTTGGTGCCGATCGTTTACGACTTTCGCTGGATTCCGGCGCAATACCGCTTCATCTATGGATACAATCCGGTCGCTGCCATGGTAATGGCGCTGCGAAATATCCTCCTCGACCAGACGGCGCCGGCCGCCACGTTGCTGGTCAAAGCGGCCATCAGTTCGGTGGCGATATTTCTTCTGGGACTGGCTGTTTTTCGGCGGCTCCGGCCAAGGTTTTTTAATTATCTATGAGTTCGCAGCCGGCTGTCGAATTCCGCAAAGTGTGGAAGACGTTCCACCGGCACACGGGACAACTTCTGCTGCGCTCTCACTTCAAGAGGCTGCTGACCTGGAAGGACCACGTGGAACGTTTTCATGCGCTGCGCGATGTTTCCTTCCGGGTGGAGCATGGCGAGAGCCTGGCGGTGATGGGGAAGAACGGGGCCGGCAAGAGTACCCTGTTAAGCCTGGTGGCCGGGCTCGTACCGCCCGATCGCGGCGACGTCCTGATCCAGGGACGCGTGGCGGCTCTGCTGGAGCTGGGCTCCGGTTTTCATCCCGATCTGACGGGCATGGAAAACATTCACCTCAATGCCGCTTTGCTGGGCTTCAGCCGGAAACAGACTGCGGCGCGCCTGGAGGAAATCGTGGATTTCGCGGAGATCTCGGATTTTATCCGCGAGCCGCTGCGCACTTACTCCACCGGTATGATGATGCGTTTAGCCTTCTCGGTGGCGGTGAACCTCGACCCCGATATCCTGCTCATCGACGAAGTGCTGGCGGTTGGCGACGCCGGGTTTCAAGCCAAGTGTTTTGACCGGATTCGCGACTTCCGGCGGCGAGGGAAGACGATTCTCTGCGTTTCTCACGCCACTGGGATGACCCAGCGGTTCTGCGGGCGGGCGCTCTGGCTGGATCACGGCGACCTGATGCTGGACGGTGCGATCGATGAAGTGGCTTGCGCGTATGAAGGCTATCTGAACGCCGGCTCGTGAGCGGGCCGCGGCGAGGAAAACGTTTTTGTCGACGCGTATTCCGGAAATCGGCGAATCGGCGACCTGCTGGTGCGGCAACGCCACCCTTGCGCCTTTTTCCGACGATTACCTGCGTTGCGCCGAATGCGAGACGCTGGTGTTGCGCCACTTGATTCCGCCCGAGCGGTTGCTGGTCAGCGACGACGGACGGGACTTCTACGGAAAGCACTACTTCGAGAATCTGGCAAGGGAGCATGGCCATCCAACGCTTGAGGAGCGATCGCGCAACGACTTGCGGGAGCGTTGCCTGTTTTGGCTGAGGACGCTTTTGCCCTACAAGCTGCCGCCAGCCAAAGTCCTGGAGCTCGGTTGCGCGCACGGAGCGTTTGTGGCCATGCTGCGGACCGCCGGATTCGATGCCACCGGTCTGGAATTGAGCCCGGCCACGGCGGCCGAAGCAAGGCTTCGGTTCGACATTCCAGTAGTGGAAGGCCCGATCGAAGCCCAGAACATCCCCGGCCAGAGTCTCGATGTCATCGCCTTGATGGATGTACTCGAGCACCTCCACGATCCGCTCGATACGATGCGGAACTGCTTGAAGCTGCTGAAACCCGATGGCCTGTTCTATCTGCAGACGCCGCGCTACCGGGAAGGCAAGACACTGGAGCTCATGCAGGCGGATAAAGACCAGTTCTTGGCCCAGCTCAAGCCGGATCAGCACCTTCATATCTTCAGCAGAAAATCGGTCAGCCTGCTACTGGAGCGGCTGGGAGCGGAGCATATCGGTTTCGAGCCCGCGATTTTCGGCGCTTACGACATGTCGCTGGTCGCGGCGCGACAGCCGCTCTCGCGCTTTACGGAGGAGGAAGTCGCGGCCAATTTGAAGCTGCGCCCTTCGGGGCGGCTGGTGCTGGCGATGCTCGACCTCGATCGCGATTGGCAGACGGCACTCACTCATTCCCGTGAAGTCGAAGCGTCGCTGGCTCGCCAACTCCAAAGCGGAGCCATCCTGGAGCGCGCCTACGCCGAATCGGAAGCCGACCGCGCCGCCCGGCTGAAAAGCATCTTGAAGCTGGAAGAACTGGTGCGCGAGGCCCAGCAGGTGAGCGGAGCAACGGCGGAGCGCGACGAACTGGTCCGTCAGAGCGAGCAAAAGCGGCGTGAACTCGAAAGCCGGCTGGCGGACGAAGAGCGAAGGTCTGCCATAGGCGAATCGCTCCTCGAGCGTATCCGGGGAAGCTACGTGTACCGGCTGATGCGGGCTTGCGGTCTTTGGGGATGGTTGGACGACAGACCGCGCGCCGGCGCGCCAGGCCAGCGCTCAGCCGCCTTGCGGCGGGTGGCGGTGGACCTCACCCCGGTTCTGCCGGGGGGCGAGAACGGCGGCGCCAAGGTGATGACTCTGGAGCTCGTGCGCCATCTCGCCCTGATGGCTCCGGAGTGCCAGTTCATTCTTCTGACTCCGGAATCGAGCCACGACGAGCTGGCCGCGCTGGACGCCGCCAATGTGAAACGCCTCTGCGTTCACCGGCCGGGCGGCGTACTTTCCGCCGCCGATAATTTCGCCGTCCGTTTGCGGCGCGTCCTGGGCCGCGTGCTCTCCGTCCGGCGGCTCAATCAACTGGCGGCCTTGTACCGCGAAGCCACCGGTCAGGTCGTAGTCGGTAGCGACCTGGTGCGGCGGTTGGATGCGGACCTGCTGTTCTGTCCCTTTACCGCGCCTTACTACTTCGACCCGGCCGTTCCCACAGTCTCGGTAATTTACGATTTGCAACACCGCGCCTATCGCCAGTTTTTCAGCGAACTGCAGGCGAGCGAGCGGGATCGCGCATTCGATCAGGCCTGCCGGCTGGCCAGCCGCGTGGTATGCATCTCCGATTACGTACACAGGAGCGTGCTCGCCTCCGGCGCGGTGCCGGCAGAACGGCTCGAAACCGTTTCCATTCAGTTGGGCGATCGTCTGCCTCGGGTCACTCTGGAATCGAGCGCGCCGGTGCTTCAGTCGCTGGGCCTGGAACCCGAACGTTTTCTGCTCTACCCCGCCAACTTCTGGCCGCACAAGAATCACGAAATGCTGCTGACGGCCTTCGGAATATACCGTTCCAGCCATCCGGACTCGGATTTGAAACTGGTGCTGACCGGCGCGCCCGGCGCCCGGCGGGACTTTCTGATGGATGCCGCCGCCCGCATGGGCATGAACGGATCGGTGGTCTTTCCCGGCTATGTCCCGGACGCCGATTTCAGCGCGCTCATGCGGGGTTCGATGGCGCTCATTTTCCCGTCGCTGTTCGAAGGGTTCGGCATTCCACTGATCGAGGCCATGGCCGCCGGCCGGCCCCTGCTGGTAAGCAACGCCACCAGCCTGCCGGAAGTGGCCGGCGGCGCGGCGCTCTTGTTCGATCCCCGCAGGCCGATGGAGATCGTGGGCGCCATCGCCCGCATCGCCGCCGATCCCCGCTTGCGCGCCGAACTGGGGGCGGCATCGGCGCACCGCCTGGAGGCATTTGGCGGTCCCCGCGAAATGGCGGCCCGCTATCTGAAGATTTTTCACGACGCCCGCAACCAGTCCGCCGATCTGGAACCGGCGGTTCACGGTATCTTCGAAGACGGCTGGCTCGGTGAGCGGATGACGGTGGTTTACGGGCGCGGGCACGAATGGCGCCGCTTGCGCGTACGTCTGGCGGTTCCCGAGTGGGCGCCCGTTCCGAAACTCGACGTGCGCGTTTCTTCGCGCGGCGATCAAAGCGATCGGCTGCGGATGGCGGTGGCCGCCGGAGCGTCGGCCACGGTCAATGTGGCCCTTAGCGGCGATACCGAGTGGGCCGAAATGAAGTGCTCACCCACGTTTCGGCCGGACATCTGTGGAGTCGGCCCGGATTCGCGTGCGTTGTCGTGCCGGGTGTTGTCGATCGAGATCGTCGGCGCCGACGGCACCGTTCTGAACCTGGGCGGGAAGGCGCATGTCCCATAAAGTTACGGTGGTGACGCCCTCCTTCAACCAGGGGCGCTTCCTCGCGCGCACCGTCCACAGCGTGCTCGATCAGCAATTCGACGGCGAACTGGAGTATCTGGTTCGGGATGGCGGCAGCGGTGACGAAACCGTCTCCATCCTCAAAGGTTTCGGCGAGCGGATCGATTGGACATCCGCCCCCGACGGCGGACAGGCGGATGCCGTCAACCAGGCGCTGAGCCGCGCCACCGGAGACATCGCCGGCTGGCTGAACTCCGACGATATTTACTATCCGGGTGCGATCGCCGAGGCGTGCGCCGCCTTCGACGCCGACCCGGCCGCGGACCTGGTTTACGGCAACGCCAACCACATCGACGAGCAGGACCAGGTGCTGGAGCCCTATCCGGTCGAGGACTGGAATTTCGAACGTCTCATCTCGACCTGCTATCTGTGCCAGCCGGCGGTCTTCTTCCGTAAGAGCGTAGTCGAACGGTTCGGCGGGCTGGATGGAAGTTTGTGTTACGCGATGGATTATGAGTACTGGCTGCGATTAGCCTCGAAAGGGGCGAAGTTCCTGCGCGTGCCCGGGACCCTGGCGGGGTCGCGCCTCTACGCCACCAACAAAACCCTGGGCTCGCGCCGCGCCGTGCATGCCGAAATCAACGACGTGTTGCGCCGCCATTTGCGCCGCGTTCCGGACCGGTGGTTGGCCAACTATGCGCATGCGGTGCTGGAGGAGCGCGGCATTCAGCGCACGGATGTGCCGCGCTTTGCGCTGATGGTTTCGGCCATGTCGCTGGTGGCATCGCTGCGCTGGAATCGTCGCATCTCGCTGCGGATGGCGCGCACCGTAGGCGGCTGGACCAACGGGGCCTTACGTGCCTGGTGCCGGGGAGCGTTTCGCGCATGAGGGTGGGCTTCGATATCAGCCAGACCGGGGGCGCCAAAGCCGGTTGCGGATACTACGCCGCCGGTTTGGTTCAGGCCCTGGAGGCTGCCGACTCCCGCAACAAATACATTCTCTACCCCGCCGTCGGCGATTTGTTCTGGGACCCGGACTGCGCCCGGTCCACTTTCGCTCCGTCTAAACCCAACTTCGAGCGCTTCCCCGCCCCCGTGGATTTCGATGCTTCGCGCCAGTTCTGGCTCGATTCCAGACCGGGATACGAGGATCGCATCGGCCGTCCCGACGTGTTTCACGCCAACAATTTCTTCTGCCCCTGGGGCTTCCGCAAAGCGCGGCTGGTCTATACCCTGTACGACTTGGGCTTTTTGACGGAACCGGACTGGAGCACGGAAGCCAACCGCATCGGCTGTCTCCAGGGCGTGTTCAAGGCGAGCGTGGCGGCGGATTGGATCGTGGCGATTTCCGAATATTCCCGCCTCGATTTCCTGCGGATCTTTCCCCACTATCCCAAGGAGCGGACATCGGTCGTCTATCCCGCCAGCCGCTACCGGATGGGTGCGGCCTCGACCCGGCCGGCCATTGACGGTCTGGAGCCGGGCAAATTCTGGCTCTCGGTCGGGACCATCGAGCCGCGCAAGAACTACGCTGCACTGCTCGATGCCTATCGCATCCTGCGCCGCCAGCGCCCCGCCACGGAGCCTTTGGTTGTGTGCGGCGGGAAGGGCTGGCTGATGGAAGATTGGAAGCGTCATCTGGAGGGGCTCGTGCCCGGAAAGGACGTGATTCCGACCGGGTATCTGGCCGATGCCGAGTTAGCCTGGCTGTTCGAGAACTGCTTTGCGTTTGTCTACCCTTCGTTATTCGAGGGCTTCGGCATGCCGGTGCTGGAAGCGCTGAGCCTGGGCGCGCCGGTGCTCTGTTCGAGCGCCACCGCTCTGCCGGAGGCCGCCGCGGAGGCCGCCCTCTATTTCGATCCCCGCGCTCCCGAATCCATTGCCTCCGCCATGGCCCTGGTGGCCGAAAACGCCGGCGAGCGCTCCCGCATGAGGCTGGCGGGCCCGCAACGCGCCGGGCTTTTCTCGTGGGACAAGTCCGCCGCCCAACTGATCGAATTGTACGGCCGCGTGGAGACCCTGCCGCGCTACGGGGAATCCAACCGTGGCTAGGCGATTCGTACTGCTCGACCGCGATGGCACGCTCATCGTGGAACGAAATTATCTGGCCGCTCCCGAAGGCGTGGAGTTGCTCCCGCATGCCGCCGCCGGTTTGCAGCGCTTTGCCGGCTCCGGATGGGGCAGGTTGCTGCTGACCAATCAATCCGGCGTGGGGCGGGGCTATTTCGACCTGGCGGCTGTCGAGGCGGTTCATCGCCGTATGCTGGAACTGCTGGCGCAGGCGGGTGCGTCGCTCGAAGGCATCTACGTCTGCCCGCACGCGCCGCTGGACGGCTGCGATTGCCGCAAACCCCGCCCCGGCCTGGCGCTTCGAGCGGCCGCCGACTGGCAGTTCGACCCGCGCGCCGCCGTGGTGATCGGCGATAAAGCCGGCGACATCGATCTCGGCAGAGCCATCGGCGCCAGGACCATCCTGGTGCGTACCGGCTATGGCGAGACCGAGTTGTCCCGCGGCGGCGTACGGCCCGATTGGGTGGCCGCCGACCTGGAGGAAGCGGCGGAACTGGCGATCGCCGAAACCGGTGGTGAACCCGGCCGGCCGTGACGCTTCCCGCTCGTGTTCCGCTCAACCGTCAAAACTGCTGCGGCGCTTCGCCTAGCGTCACGTGGATGGCCACGTTCCGGCCATTGCGGTAGATGCTCAGGTTCAAAATGTCGCCGCCGTGCTTGTCGTTCAGGGCGCGCTGCAGCGCATCTTTGGAATCCACCGGATGGCCTTCCACGGCTACGATCAGGTCGCCGCCCACTCCCAGCCGGTAATTCCCCACCACCACCATCTGCTCGGGGCCGCGCAATCCGGCCTCCTCCGCCGGCGAGCTCGGCTCCACCTGCTGGATCAGCAGGCCGCCGGAAGACGGCAGCCGCAGCATTTCCGCCAGTTCGCCACTCACCCAGACTTCGGTCAAGCCCAGCGTCGGCCGCGAAATATGGCCGCTCTTTTGAAATTCGTCCAGCATCGCCTTGGCTCGATTGATGGGCATGGCAAAACCGATCCCGATGTTGCCCTGCTGGCCGTAAATCGCGGTGTTGATGCCGATCACGCTGCCGTGCGAATCGAGCAGCGGCCCGCCGCTATTGCCCGGGTTGATGGCGGCGTCGGTCTGGATCATGCCCCGCAGCGTCCGGTCCTCGGTCTGGATATTACGCCCCAGGGAACTGACGATTCCCGTAGTCAGCGTGCCTTCGAAGCCGAACGGATTGCCGATGGCCAGAACCTTCTGCCCCACCACAAGGTTTTCGGAATCGCCCAGATGCAGGGTCGGCAGCTTGCGCCCCGCGTCGATCTTAATCAACGCCAGGTCCGAATTGGCGTCCACCCCCAGCACCTTGGCCTTGTACTCTTTCATGTCCGCCAGCTTGACCGTCAATTGCGTGCCGCGGCCTTGCAGCACGTGGTTGTTGGTGAGAATCTCCCCGTCGCCGTTGATGAGGAAGCCCGAACCGGTGCCCTTGGACGGGTAGAGCTGCAGAAACCAGTTTTCGACATACACGATGGACGTCACGTTGACCGTGGCTTCGCGCGCCGACTTATAGATATCGATGTTATTCTGCTCGTCGGGCGAGTATCCCGTGGCGGCCGCGGCGGGCTCCTCCCACAAGCGCGAACCTGCGGGAGGCAGTAACTGCCCCAGCCTCCAGTGACCCGCCGAAGTAAGTGCCACAAATCCGGCTACCAGCAGGATAGCCCAGGCAAACAGTCGCAGAATTCTCATGGCTCAACCCTCTCCCGGAAGGCACTCCGGCCGAGCCGCCCGATGCCCGTTCGATAGCGCCTCCCAAACGGCCCGCGTCTGGCGCAGCGTGTCCTCTTTCTCGGCCGACGTGTCAATCGTAAAGTGGACGTGCTTCTTCTTCTCTTCCAGCGGCATTTGCCGCGCCAGCCGGGCGCGCACGCCGGCCTCCGTCGCGCCGGGGCGGCGCATCGCCCGTTCCAGTTGCTGTTCGGGCCGGCAATACACCAGAATCATCCGATCGAAATCGTTATAGCGGCCGGCTTCAACCAGGATCGCCGCTTCCACCACCGCAATCCCATCGGGGTGGTTGGCCGCAAATCGGGCGATCAATTCCTCTTCGCGGTCGAGCACCGGCGGATGCACCAGCGCATTCAGTCGCGCCAGCCTTTCGGGCGCTCCAAAAGCCTCGGCCGCCAGGCGCGCCCGGTCGATCCGGCCGTCCCCGGTCAAAATCCCGGCGCCGAACTCCGCCACCACGCCGGCATAGGCTTCCCCCCCGGGCTCCAGCACCTCGTGCCCCAACTCATCGGCCTGAATCAGAAGACAACCCAGGCGGGCCAGTTCCTCTCCCACGAACGTCTTGCCGCTGGCCAACCCACCGGTCAGCCCTACCTTCAGCATATCCTTTCCTTGTAGCGAGCTGTGATCGTCAGAGGCGGTGAAAAATCAAAATCGAGCCACGGATGAACACGGATAAACACGGATAAATCCTTTAATTTCTCATCTGCGTTCGTCTGCGTTCATCTGTGGCCATCTTTCTTCTCCGGCGCGGCGCTCGGCCGCAGCCACGGTGTTCACCATCAGCATGGCGATTGTCAGCGGACCGACGCCGCCTGGCACCGGCGAGTACGCGCCCGCACGCTCCGCCACGTCCAGCGGGTGTACGTCGCCCACCAGCAAACTTCCGCGCTTATCGAAAGCGGCCAGCTTTTCCGGCGAGTCGCGGAAGATGCGCGCCACCAGCGCGCGGTCGGTAATATGATTGGTCCCCACGTCGATTACCGTGGCGCCGGGCTGGATAAAATCTCCCGTAATCGACGCCGGCCGTCCCATGGCGGCCACCAAAATGTCGGCCTGGCGGCAGATACCAGGCAGATCGGAGGTCTTGGAATGGCAGATGGTCACCGTCGCGTTGGCGTGCAGCAGCAGCAGCGCCACAGGCTTTCCCACAATGTCGCTGCGCCCCACCACCACCGCGCGTTTCCCGGCCACCGGGATCCGGTAGCGCGCCAGCAGCTCCAGAATCCCGGCAGGCGTGCAGGCGCGCGGCGCCGGAAGGCCGGCCACCAGGCAGCCGACGTTGTACGGGTGAAAGCCGTCCACATCCTTGGCCGGAGCGATTCCCAGCAGGATGCGCTTCGAGTTCACCTGCGGCGGCAGCGGCAACTGCACCAGAATGCCGTCGATATCCGCGCGCGCGTTCAACTCCTCGACTATCGCCAACAGCTCATCGGTAGTCGCCGATTCGGACGGCGTAATCGTCTCGGAGTAAATTCCCAGGTCCCCACAAGCCTTGATCTTGTTACGGACATAGATCTCCGAAGCCGGATTCCGCCCGGCCAGCACCACCGCCAACCCGGGCCGCCGCCCGCGCGCCGTTAACGCCGCCACCCGCGGCGCCAATTCCGCCTTGATCTCGTCCCGTACCCGGTTCCCATCCAGCAGTTCCGCCATTCCTACTCAATCATAACGTGGGGAAAAACATCGGATGCCAACGTAGCGGTACACTCTGGAACCTCGGCGCCCGCCAGGGCCAAAATCGACCCGCCGCATCAGCCGCCCCCAGGGGCTGATCGCTGCCCGCCGATCGGCCTTACTATAAGAGGTGCAGGAATCGACCCATGGCAAAACAGACGCGTTTCTGGCTTCTCCTCCCGGTAGCGGCTCTCGCATTCTGGCCCGTTCAGGCCGGTGCCGCGGATCCCGCGCCCGATCTCACCCGCCAACCCACCTTGTATGTGGTCGGCTACGCCCACCTCGACACGGAGTGGCGTTGGGAGTATCCGCAGGTCATCAACGAATACATCCTCAACACCATGCGCGATAATTTCGCGTTGTTCGAAAAGTACCCGCACTATATCTTCAATTTCTCCGGTTCGAACCGCTATCGCTTCATGAAGGAATATTTCCCCGCCGATTTCGCCAGGCTCAAGCAGTACGTGGATTCCGGCCGCTGGTTCCCCGCCGGCTCGTCGGTCGAGGAAGGCGACGTCAACGCGCCCGGCGCCGAAGGCATCATTCGCCAGATCCTTTACGGCAATAACTGGTTCCGCAAGGAGTTGGGCAAAACCAGCGCCGAATATATGCTGCCCGATTGCTTCGGCTTCCCCGCCTCCCTGCCCAGCATTCTGGCCCACGCCGGCGTCAAAGGGTTCTCCACCCAGAAGCTCGTATGGGGCTCCTCGGCCGATGGCGGCGGCGTCGAGTCCCTGGAAAAGACTCCCGTTGGCACGCCCTTCGATGTGGGCGTGTGGGTCGGCCCCGATGGCAAGAGCGTGCTGGCAGGCATCAACCCCGGCGACTACGCCGCCGACATCACCACCGACCTCAGCCAGCCGCTTCGCCCGCCAACCGGCAAGCTCACAGCCGACCAGGATCTTCGCCGCTATCAGGGCGACTGGGCCGCTCGCGTCGAGAACAACGGCAAACTCACCGGCGTCTACACCGACTACCACTATTACGGCACTGGCGATATCGGCGGCTCTCCGCGCGAGCCCGCCGTAAAACTGCTCGAAGCCATCGTCACCAAGGGCACGGCACAAATCGGTTCGGATCCCCATGTGAGCGTCGGAAACGGCCCCGTCCATGTCGTCTCCTCCAACGCCGATCAGATGTTTCTCGATATCACGCCCGCCGAAGCCGCCAACCTGCCGCGCTACACCGGCGAAATGGAGCTGACCAACCACTCGGCCGGCTCGCTCACGTCCCAGGCCTATCAGAAGCGCTGGATTCGGAAGGAGGAATTGCTCGCCGATGCCGCCGAAAAAGCATCCATCGCGGCCGAATGGCTGGGCGCTCGTCCCTACCCCCGCGAGCGCTTGAACGATGCCTGGACCCTCGCCATGGGCGGCCACTTTCACGACATCGCCGCCGGCACCGCTACGCCCAAATCCTACGAGTTCGCCTGGAACGACGACGTCATCGCCATGAACCAGTTTGCCGGCGTGATGGCGAATGCCAGTGAAGCGGTGGCGGCCGGCCTCGACACTCAAACCAAGGGCATCGCGCTGGTGGTCTATAACCCGCTCAACGTGGCCCGCGAAGATCTGGTGGAGGCCAAGGTCGACCTGCCCGCCGGCGCCAAAGCGGTTCGGGTGGTCGGGCCGGATGGTCTCGCCGTGCCGGCGCAACTCAGCGGCGGCCGCGTGTTATTCCTGGCCAAGGTGCCCTCGGTGGGCTATGCGGTGTACGATGTCGAGCCGGCCGCCAGCGAGGCTTCCAGTTCCGCCCTCCACGTTTCCGAATCCACGCTAGAAAACGCCCGCTACCGCGTCCGCATCGATCCTACCGGCGACATCGGCAGCATTTTCGACAAGTCCACCCAAAAGGAACTCCTGTATGCGCCGGCGCGCCTGGCGATTTCCTACGACAATCCCGTTCAGTGGCCCGCCTGGAATATGGATTGGGACCAGGAGCAGGCCCCGCCGCGCTCTTTCGTTACCGGCCCGGCCACCATCAAAGTTACCGAGAGCGGCCCGGTACGAGTCTCGGTCGAGATTATCCGCGAAACCGAAGGCTCGAAGTTTGTCCAGACCGTCAGCCTCTCGGCCGGCGACCCCGGCAATCGCGTCGAAATACGCAACGTGATCGATTGGAACACCCGCGAAGGCAACCTGAAAGCCGTGTTCCCCCTGACCGCCTACAACCACGTGGCCACTTACAACTGGGACATCGGCACCATCGAGCGGCCTACCGCCGAGCCGAAGAAGTTTGAAGTGCCTTCCCACCAATGGATCGATCTCACCGATGCGTCCGGCGCCTTCGGCACGACGATCCTGACCGATTGCAAGAACGGCTCCGATAAACCGCGCGACAACACGATCCGCCTCACCCTGCTGCGCACGCCCGGAACCCGCGGCGGTTATCCCGATCAGGCCACGCAGGATCTCGGCCATCACGAATTCGTCTACGGAATCGCCGGTCATGCCGGCGACCGCATTCACTCCGGGACCGACTGGCAAGCATGGCGCCTGAACGAGCCGCCCATCGCCTTTGAGTCCGCCAAACATGCCGGCGCCCTCGGCAAGCAGTTCTCGCTGCTCAAGATCTCCAACTCGCGCATCCGCGTGCTCGCGCTGAAGAAGGCCGAGGCCAGCGACGAAATCATCGTACGCCTGGTGGAGCTCGATGGGCGTCCCGCCGAAAACGTCCGCATCTCGATGGCAGCCCCGATCACGGCCGCGCGCGAAGTCAATGGCCAGGAGCAACCCGTCGGCGAGGCCACCAGTTCGAGCGGTGTTCTGGTAGCTTCGTTCACCGCTTTCCAGCCGCGCACTTTCGCCCTGAAACTCGGTCCTAGGGCCTCCAAAGTGTCGGCCGTCCGTTCGCGGCCCATCGATCTCGTCTACGATCTTGCCACCGCTACCGAAGACGGCGCCAAATCGGCCGCCGGCTTCGACGGCCATGGCAATTCGTATCCCGCCGAAATGCTCCCCACCACATTGACCCTCGATGGCGTCTCGTTCACCCTGGCGCCGGCCAAACCCGGATCGCCCAACGCCGTCGCCGCCAAGGGACAGGCTCTAGCCCTACCCGCCGGCTCATTCAACCGCGTGTACGTGCTGGCAGCCTCCGCCGATGGTGATCAAAAAGCCGCCTTCCGCGCCGGCGGCCGCACCCAGGAAGTGACCGTGGAAAATTGGGGCGGCTTTGTCGGCCAGTGGGACAACCGCGTCTGGAAAAGCGGCCAGGTCACCGGCCGCGACGGCCGAACCGAGCAGGATCCCTACCACGAGATGGTCGGCCTCGCGCCCGGCTACATCAAGCCCGCCGCCATCGCCTGGTACGCGTCCCATCATCACGACGCCCAGGGCGCCAACGTTCCCTATGGCTATTCGTACCTCTTCGCCTACGCCATCGATCTGCCCGCCGGCGCTAAAACCTTGACGCTGCCGGACAACGACAAAATCCGCGTGCTGGCTGTTTCCGTAGCCGAAACCAACCCTGCGTTGAAGCCCGCACAACCGCTCTACGACACGTTGGAAAGGGCTGAACGCTGATGGCTGAGCTGAAAGCTGGGCTAGCTTTCAGTTCTCGCTCGGCATTTTCTGCGCCTGATCGATCACCAGTACTTCCAGTGGGGCTTTGCGCGCATCCAGCTTGAGCCCCACTGTTTGCACGGCCGTAAAAAGCGCATCGTCGCCCACCGTAGCCGCCCATTGGCGCGCCTGCGGAGGAAGGGTCATGCCCGCCGCGGTCGCCACTCGGACCTTCATGGCTTGGAAGTCTTCGTGGGGAAACTCAAGCTTGAAGTCATAAGTGCCCTTGATAGCCGTCATATCCACTATCGGGCGTTCCACCAATCGGGACAGCATGTCGGCCAGGTTCACCATGCTCAGCTTCCTGGCTTCCAACTCGTCTTCCCCGATCGTAAAATACGACCCCTTGCCGTAGGCGACCGTCGCGCCGCCCCGCCCGCCGCTCACGTCCACGTTCACCGCTCCCGTGCCGCCATTGGAACTGTCGGCATCCGGATCGATCGGCGATTCTTTCATCTTGAGCCCGCCCTTCGCCACCGTCAGCGCGTAGACCGGAAATTCCTTCGAGTCGCGGTGCATTTTGATCTGGAAGCGGTAGAGCAGCAAAGTCTGCAGCATGTCATTCACCTGTTCGCGCTGGCCGCCCTGCGGCAGTTTCGCCGAGATGTCGTACCGCTCCGCCCCGATCCACTCCGGCCCCATAACCTGATAGTCCTTGACTCGAAAGGCGATACGGATATAATCCTTCAACGACAGGCCGGTGCAGCGGACCATGGCGCCATCCACGTGGATGCCGAAATTGAGCCGTTCCGGGGCCGGCGGCGGAGACGCTTTGATCGAGGCGACCTCAAACTCCAAACGGGTTGCAGGCAGAGGCGCTCCGCTTTGCCCGAATGCCGCAACCGAAACCAACCACAAGCCAAATGTTCTGCGAATGGGGTCCATGTGTCTGCATACGCTCCGGCTCCGCATTAAGATCCGTTAAATTGCGGCCGAGCGGGGCGAAACCGCTTGCAATTGCCGTCTATTTCTGAGAGAAATAGAGATGTGAGAAGTGATCCACGCTGCCGGTTTGCATCCGATGAGAAGGCGGAAGCATACCTGGCCGGCAAACTTTCCGAGGCGGAAGCGCTCCGCTTCGAAGATCACTATATCCTCTGCCGGGAATGCACCGATCTGCTGGAATCGACCGATCGGTTCATCCGTTCCGTGCGTGCGGCAGGCGAAATCCTCCAAGGCTCTGCACCCAGCCGCCTTGGCCCCCAACGCGCCGATTCGGGGTCGAAATCGGCCCGCTAGCGCGCTCTACCAGGTGAGGCCATAACCCAACGGGAACAGCGGAGCGTAGCCCGCGTCTCCCGGGTGCAAGCCGACCTGTTTCATCTCGCGCGGCCAGGTGAAGGCGAGCTTGCCGGTGGGGAGGACGTCGCCGAACAGAACGTCTGCGATGCCTTGACCTTCCGTCCCCGGCAGCCAGGCCGCCACGATGGCGTCGGCCTGGTCCAGAATTCCATCCAGCAGCATGGGCCGGCCGGAGAACAAAATCGCCACCACCGGCACTCCCGCCGCTTTCATCCGGCGCACCGCGTCGACGTCCGCTTGCGCCAGGTGCAGATCGGCGCGGTCGCCGTCGCCTTCCGCGTAAGGAGTTTCCCCGATCACGGCCACGGCCACGGACGCGCCCGCGGCGCCCGAACCATCGGCCGCGAAGGTGACCCGGGTCTGCTCGCCCACGGCATGGCGGAAGGCCGCCAGCACGGTGGTGCCGGGGGAAGTGACCGCCCCGCTTCTGCCTTGCCAGTCGATAGTCCACCCGCCGCACTGGTTGCCCAGATCGTCGGCGCTCTTACCGCCCACGTGTATGCGTGCGGCCGTCTTGCTCAGCGGCAGCACGTGGTTCTCATTCTTCAGTATCACCAGCGATTCGCGCACCGCCTGGCGTGCCACGGCGCGGTGTTCGGCCGACCCGAACGTCTTCCAAAGACTGCGATCGGCCAGCGGCGAGCGGTTCGGATCCATGAGCCCCATCGCGAACTTCACGCGCAGGATGCGGGTGACCGCATCGTCGATGCGCTCCCTCGGCACCACGCCTTCCTCCACCAACTGCTTCAAATCGGCGATGTACTCGCCGTACCGCTCGGGAACCATGGCCATATCCATGCCGGCGTTGATGGAGATGCCAATGGACTTCTTATAGTCGCGGTCGATCTGGTCGATGGCGTTGTAATCGGAAATCAGGAAACCATCGAATCCCAGTTCCTGCTTGAGAATTTCAGTGAGCAGACGCCGGCTGGCGGAGCTTTTCACGCCGTTCCAACTGCTGTAGGACGGCATGATGGACGCCACGCCGGCTTCCACGGTGGATACATAGCCCTGCAAATGAATCCGCCGCAGGGTGGCCTCGTCGACGCGCGTATCGCCCTGATCGAGACCACGGCCCTTCTGGCCGGTTCCCCAGGTGGTTCCCCCATCGCCGGCATAGTGCTTGGCGCAAGCCAGCACCGCCAGCGGATTCGCCAAGCCGCTTCCCTGGAGGCCGCGCACGGCCGCCGCGCCCAATTCGCGCACCACGGCGGGATCTTCGGAGAAACCCTCGTAGGTGCGGCCCCAGCGAATGTCTTGCGGCACGGTGACGCAGGGGGCAAATGCCCACTGAATGCCGCTGGCGCGAACCTCCTCGGCGGTAATGCGGCCGATCTTTTCCACTAGCGCGGCGTCGCCAGTGGCGCCGAGCCCGATATTGTGGGGAAAGATCACCGCGCCCAGAAGATTGCTGTGGCCGTGTACGGCGTCGATGCCATAGAGCAGCGGGATGCGCAGCCGGGTGTTGGCGGTGTGGCGCTGGATGCGGTCGTAGAGGTCGGTCCAGGCTTGGAGCGAATTGCCTTCCTTGGGGTCGGAGCTGCCGCCGCTCAGGACGGATCCGAAGCCGTAGCGCTCGATGTCCGCAAGATCCTTAATGTAGTCCTGATCGGGTTGGGTCATCTGGCCGATCTTTTCGTCCAGCGTCATGCGCGCCAGCAAGGCTTTGACCTGCGGATCGAAATCCGACAGGCGGCGAGGGGCAGCGGCGGCGAGGTCGAACGCGGCGATCGACCCGGCAAGGATGGCGGCGGACAGGGCGGCCGTGCGCCAGCGACGAAATCGTGGGCTCATAGGGCGAACTGATATTATCGGTCATTGCGCGCTTCCAAGCGCGGCGCCCCGTGCCCTCACGCGCTCCCTTACTCGCTTCCTCCCTGCCTGGCGGCGGGAAAAGTTAACATTACCCCGCACCTTTTTCCGCCATTAGTCCTGTCGGTTTTCATCGGGGTACCGATTACCTGGTTGGTACGTCGCACTCTTGTTGGCCGTAATCGGCCGATGATACTCTCAAGTCGAAACTGACTGGTTGGATGAGAATTCCGGAGAGATTCTGGAAATCAACGGCCCCGCCGCCGAGGTTTTGCGCGCCGGGCGGGAGCAATCGATGAGCCACTCGGTTTGGGAATCGGGAACCCTGAACGACGCCGGAAACCGCCGCGTGTTTTGCCTCTGGGACGGTTCTCGCTGTCCGCTAGGAAGCTGCCTCAGGGCGGCGATTCACTACTGACAAGTCGGTGATGCGCCGAAAGGCCGTGAGGACCCGTATGGATGAGGCGCAATCGTTGGGCGAGAGGAAATGCTGATGCTCACGCGCTATTTGGTGCGCTTCGACGATATCTGCCCCACCATGAACTGGACCGTGTGGCGGCAGGTTGAGGACGCGCTCGTGGAAGAGGGCGTGGAACCGATTCTGGCTGTGGTGCCCGACAATCGCGACCCCAACCTGACGTTCGATTGGCCGGAGCCGCGCTTCTGGAACCGCGTGCGGCGATGGCAGGCGCGGGGCTGGACGATCGGCCTGCACGGCTACCATCATCGATACGAGACCGGGGACGCGGGCATCGTCGGGCGCTACCGCTGCAGCGAATTCGCCGGTTTGAGCCGCGCCGCGCAACGCCGCAAGATCGCCGCCGCGCTGGACGTTTTCGCGCAAGAAGGCGTGGCGCCCGAAGTTTGGGTGGCCCCGGCCCACTCCTTCGACGCCATCACCCTGGAGGAACTGGCGGAGCAGGGCGTGCGCTTCGTGAGCGACGGCTATTCGCTGCTGCCGCACCTGGATGCGCGCGGGTTGCTCTGGGTTCCCCAACAATTGGGCGGGTTCCGCCGCATGCCCTTCGGGCTGTGGACCGTGTGCCTCCATCACAACCGCTGGACGGCGGCGGAGGTTTTCGAGTTTCGCGAGCGGCTGAAGCAATATCGCGCCCGCATCGCCAACTTCCGCCAAGTGGTCGAGACGTACGCCGAACGGCAGCCGC
>Ga0182014_10003015_pt1 | contig 20634 bp, 18 predicted proteins | sample 612S2DmetaG_FD_120489 | JGI IMG/M metagenome (GOLD analysis project Ga0182014, IMG submission 120489) | Permafrost microbial communities from Stordalen Mire, Sweden - 612S2D metaG | ecosystem: Environmental > Terrestrial > Soil > Wetlands > Permafrost | place: Sweden: Stordalen | collected... | reverse complement strand
CAAGGTCAGAACCAGTTGCCGAAGGCCGTCAAAGGCGCCAAATTCCGTGACGGAATCGAGGTCGTGCTGGAAGCCAAATTCGCCGCCTGATTCACGCCGTCACCCAAATTCAGGCATAGCTCGCCTTGCGCTCGGTGAGATCGATCAGCGTGGCGACGTAGTGGGTCACCTCGCCATGGCTGCCCCTGACCGTCGTGACGTTGAGCCATGCGGGAAAAATCTCGCCGCCTTTGCGCCGGCTCCAGATTTCTCCCTGCCAGGATCCCTCGCGGGCGATGCGATCGCGCATCGCTTGGTAAAAGGCGGCGTCATGCTCCGGCAGCAGCTCGCGCTCCATTTTCCCCACGACGTCTTCGCTCGTACGGCCTGTCATTTCGGTGTAGGCCCGGTTGACCCGCAGGACCGTCTCGGCGGCGTCGATGATGAGGATTCCCTCCTGCGCCTCGAAAGCGGTGGCGGCGATGCGCAGTTGCTCTTCGGCCTTGTTGCGTTCGGTGATGTCCCGGGCGATGCCGACAATGCCGGTCGGCTTGCCCGCTTGATCGCGCGTCGGCGTCTTGATGACCTCAAACAGGCCGCGGTAGCCGTCCGCGGCGAAGGACATCCACACTTCGCTGGCGGTGGGTTTGTTGGCCGCCATGGCGTCGCGATCGGTCTCACGGAAAAGTTCAGCGAGATGCTTGGCGACGAGGTCGTCGTTCGTCTTGCCGATGATATCCCGCTCGGGGACGCCGAAGAGGCGCTCGAATTGCGGATTGCAGCGCAGGTAGACGCCGTTGGCGTCCTTCAGCCAGACCAGGTCGGGAATGGTCTGCACCAGGGCGTGCAACTGTCCCTCGCGGTCGCGAAGGTCGCGAAACGCGTGCAGGCTGGTCAGGCCGTCGGCAAGCCGTCGGCCGATCTCCTGGAGCAGCGTCTTCTCGTCCTCGGTCCAAATCCTGGGGCGAGAGCACTGATGCAGCCCGAACATATAGGCCTTTCCGGTCCTCGGGTAGACCGCCATGCAAAGCATGGACTGAATGTCGAATCCCGGCCCTCTCAGCCCTTCGGGCACGCTTCGCTCGGACCCCGGATCAAAAGACACCGGGCCGCGCGCACCCAGAACGGCGGCCATGACGCCGACGACTTCCGAGTTCATCGGCATCTCAAGCCCGTGGACTCCGTTGCCGGGATATTCGGGGCGGGTGCGCTCCATCGCCACTCGCCGGGCAGCGGCGTTGGGATCGCAGGGATAGACGAGCCAGGTGCGGTCGCATTCGAAGATCGAAAGCGTCACGCCGAGAACCTGGCTCATCATCTGCTCGAGATCACGTGTCTCCTGAATCGCCAGATTGATCTGATCCATGCATTCGAAGAAATGCAGATTTGCCTGAAGCCGTCGGTGGGCGTCTTTGCGCTCGGCGCGGGCGCGCAGCACCATGACGCCGAACGCCAGATCGCCGGACAACTCCTCGAGGAGCCGGATTTCCTCGGCGGTGAAGGCGTTGAGCTCCGTGGAATAGTTGTTCAGAGCGCCGAACACGCGTGCGCTCTCATTCTTGAGCGGCAGAGCGATGCTGGCGCGATAGCCTCGCCGCAACGCTTGCGCACGCCACGGCGCGGCTCGGGGATCGGTGGCGTGATCTTGGGTGCAGACGGTTTGCCCAGCGCGAATGGCGGTTGAGATGGGGCCGCGCCCCCGTTCCGTGTCGGCCCAGGTGACCTTGGCTTGTTCGAGATATCCGTCATCGAATCCGGCTGAGGCGACAGGGCGCACCGTCTTGGCCTCGTCGTTTTCGGCGAATCCGACCCACGCCATGCGGTAGCCGGCCTCCTCGCAGACGATGCGGCAGATGTCGTCGAGCAGGGTCTGCTCGTCCACCGCTCGCATCAGTGTCTGGTTACAGCTGCTGACGGCTCGCAGTTCGCGATTGAGGCGGGCGAGCGCCTCCTCTGCCTGCCCCGGCGCGCAAATCTCTCTGCCAACGTCCAACATGACCTGAGGCTTTATGCTTGAACCGCCGTCAGCGGCGTCGCCTCTCGGACTGGCCTCCGACGCGAACGCCTGCATGCCGGCTTCGTAGATTGTCGGGTGATCCCGGGTTGGCGCCGGGATGAACGTACGGCGTCATGCCCTTGACCCGCCGCTTGCGCCGGACGGGATCAACACGTCATCGGGATGTGATCGCACGGAAGTGTAAATTTTGTATGAGATTGATTCTATTACGTCACGATGGGGCCGTCGCGCGACCGACGGAATATTCGAGAAGGTGGATTTCGGCGAGGCGGCGCTTAACCCTGGGGAACGAAAGCGTCGAACGACGGGGGATGAATGAGGCGTCGCCGGTTCGCCCGCTCTTTTCGCTGCATTGCCCCGCTCGGCCCCAGGCGCTAAAACGCGCGCGATGGGAAACCTCGCCAACCCCTCGGTCTTTCTCGCCCTGACGCGCCGCATTCTGCCGTGGCTGGCGTTGGCGACGGCGGCGCTGTTCGCGGTCGGCCTCACTCTGTCGTTCGCCGCGCCGCCCGACGCCGCGCAGGGCGAGACCGTCAAGATCATGTATATCCATGTTCCCGCCGCCTGGATGTCGACCTTCGTCTACGGCGTAATGGCGCTGGCGAGCCTGGGCACCCTGGTCTGGCGCCATCCGCTCGCCGACGCCGCGCAGAAGGCCGCCGCGCCGCTCGGCGCCGGCTTCACCTTCATCTGCCTCGTCACCGGCTCGCTGTGGGGCAAGCCGATGTGGGGGACCTATTGGGTCTGGGACGCGCGGTTGACTTCGGTGCTGGCGCTGTTCATTGTCTATCTCGGCCTGATCGCGCTGTGGCGCTCGATCGAAGACCCCGGCCGGGCGGCGCGCGCGGCGGCGATCTTGACGCTGGTCGGCTGCGTCGACCTGCCGATCATCAAATTCTCGGTCGACTGGTGGCACACGCTGCACCAGCCCGCCTCGGTGTTCCGCCTCGGCGGGCCGACCATCGCGCCGCAATTGCTGTGGCCGCTGCTGGTCATGGCGCTCGCCTTCACCCTGCTGTTCCTGACGCTGCAGCTGATGGCGGTCCGCAACGAAATCCTGCGCCGGCGCCTCGCCCGGCTGACGATGATCGCCGCCGCCGAGGGCGACGCGCTGGCGCCGCATGTGGCGACGGGGGCCTCGAGCGCATGACGGCGATCCCGCATATCGGCTTCATCGTCGCCGCCTACGGGCTGGCGGCGCTGGTCGTTGTCGTCATGATCGCGTCGATCCTCTGGGACTATCGCGCGCTGAGCGCGGCGCTCGCCCGGATGGAAGCCGCGCGCGGGGAAGGCGACGCGCCGTGAGCGAAGGCGCGCCGAAGCCCGCGCGCCGGCGCGGCGCCCTCGCGGCGCTGCCGCTGGTCGCGTTCGCCGCCCTGGCGGCGCTGCTGTTCGCGCGGCTCTACGCCGGCGACGCCTCGCGCATCCCCTCCGCGCTGATCGGCCAGAGCGCGCCGGCGCTCGACCTTCCCGGGCTCGACGGCGCGCTGGGCCTCGCCGACGCCGATCTGCGCCAGGGTCACGTCACCCTGGTCAACGTCTTCGCTTCGTGGTGCGCGCCGTGCCATGCGGAGCATGAATTCCTGATTGCGCTCGCCGCCGACCCCGTCTTGAAGGCCAAGGGCGTCGAGATCGTCGGCGTCGCGCAGAAGGACGCGCCGGAAAACGTCAAGCGCTTCCTCGGCTTCAAGGGCGACCCCTACGCCAAGATCGGCCTCGACCGCGACGGCCGCGCCGGCATCGACTGGGGCGTCTATGGCGTTCCTGAGACCTTCATCGTCAAGGGCGACGGCGCCATCGCCTTCAAGCTGGTCGGGCCGATAGGCGCCGAGGCGCTGGAGCGCGTCGTCAAGCCGGAAATTCTCAAGGCGATGAACTGAAAGCTCCGCTCAGTTCAACACCCGCCTGGCCTCGGGGCTATCGAGCGAGAAGGCGGGAATGGCGACGTCGAACACGTCGCCGTCTTCGGCGACCATGCGATAGCTGCCGACCATGAGGCCGCTCGGCGTGCGCAACGGGCAGCCCGAGGCGTAGTGGAACGACTCGCCCGGCGCCAGCGTCGGCTGCTCGCCGACGACGCCGGGGCCGCGCACTTCTTCGCGATGGCCGGCGGCGTCGGTGATGCGCCAGTGGCGATGCGTCAATTGCACCGTCCGATCGCTCAAGTTGGCGATCTCGATCGCGTAGGTCCAGAAATAGAGCGGCTCGTCGGGGTCCGATCGCTCCGGCGAATAGGCCGGCTCGACGGTGACCTTGATGTTTCGCGTGACGGCGGCGTACATCGCGGCAGTCTATCGGGCGGGCGCGCCGTCGCCAAGGCCGGCCCGCTCATCGTGTGGCTAGCTCGTCATCTGTCCGGTTTTTGTAGCGCGTGATCTGTCCGGTTTTAGAACCGCCATTTTGGAGGCGGGGATGAGACGGACATTGGTGCTGCAAGAGGTCCGTCTGATGCGTTTTGAGACATTGCTGGATCGGCATGAGCGGGGCGAGTTGAGCCAGGGGGAGGCGGCCGAGCTTCTGGGGGTTGGCGAGCGGACGTTTCGGCGCTGGCGGGACCGGTATGGCGAGGATGGGCGGGAGGGTCTGTTGGACCGTCGGATGGGCCGTCCATCGGGCAAGCGGGCGCCGGAGGCGGAGGTGGATCGGATGCTGGGGCTCTATCGGGACCATTACGAGGGCTTCACGGTGAAGCACTTTCACGAGCAGCTTCAGAAGCGGCACGGCTACAAGCTGGGCTACACGGTGACGAAGCTTCGTCTCCACGCGGCGGGTTTGGTGAAGCGGGCGGTGAAGCGTTCGGCGCATCGCAAGAAGCGTCCACGCCGTCCGATGGCAGGGATGATGCTGCATCAGGACGCCTCGCGGCATCTGTGGATCGAGGCGCTGGGGCGTCCGCTCGATCTGATCGTGACGCTGGATGACGCGACGAGCGCGATTTATTCGGCGTTTCTGGCCGAGGAGGAAGGAACGGCGTCGAGTTTTCGCGGCCTTCGCGAGGTCGTGGCGGCGCACGGGCTGTTCTGCTCGCTCTACACGGATCGCGGCAGCCATTATTTTCACACCCCGAAGGCGGGCGAACGGGTGTCGAAGACGGCGCTGACGCAGGTCGGGCGGGCGCTGGAGCAACTCAAGGCGAATGCGTAGCATTCGTCCGTGGGCGTCGAGCATATCGCGGCCTATTCGCCGCAGGCGCGCGGGCGCTCGGAGCGCGCGTTCCGCACCTTGCAGGACCGGCTGCCCAAGGAGCTGCGGCTGGCCGGGATCGCCACGATCGAGGCCGCCAATTGCTGGCTGAGCGAGACCTATATCGGCGAGCACAACCGCGCCTTCGCGGTCGCGGCCGAGCAGGCCGGCAGCGGCTTCGTGCCCGACCCGGCCGGCCAGTGGCACCAAACGTTGTGCGTGCACGAGGAGCGCACGGTCGGCAACGACAATACGGTGAAGTGGCGCAACCATGCGCTGCAACTTCCGCCCAGCCCGCTGCGGCCGCATTTCGTCAAGGCCAAAGTGCGCGTGCTCGAGGATCCCGATGGCCGGGTCTCGATCTTTCTGGGGCCGCATCATCTGGCCGATTACGACGCCGCCGGCGCCGTCATCGCGCCCCAACAGGCGCCGCGCGCAACCCTTCCGCGACGGCCGCCTCCGGCCCGGGGCATGCCCCGGGCCGGCGAAACAAGAAGCGGTCAATCCATGAGCTACGAAAACCGGCCAACTTGATTAGCTAGAGCATGGCGCGTTGAGACGGAAACACCGCCGTCATCGCGAGCGAAGCGAAGCGATCCAGCGGATCGTAGGGCTGCAGCGGCGGCCCGTGGATCGCCGCGTCGCTGCGCTTTTCGCGATGACGATTCAGTCAAATCGCGTCATGCTCTAGCAACAGGCCGGCCCGCTCATCGACGCCGAGCTATTTGAAACTTCCGACAATTTCGGAATAGGCGTTGTTGAGTTGGGCGCCGGTGAAGGAGACGGAGCTGACGATGGCGAGCACGATGCACGTCGCCATCGGCGCGTATTCGACCGCGGTCGCGCCGGACCGCGCGTCGGCGAACCGAAAGACGATTTTCTTGATGCGCCGCCCCCGGCGAGGTCGCGTGCGGCCGCGCCGCGCCGCTGACTCCCAAATTACGCCGCGAGCGGTTTCCCTAGGGTTGGCGGCGCCAAAATCGTCGAATTGATCGCGATTCGAGACCCTCGAAAAGATAAAGGACGGGCTGATCCCCCGCGCGAGGTTCGGGCCTCACGCCGCGCCGATCCGGCCCGCCGTCCGCCGCGCCCGCCATCCTCGCCGGACCGGCCAGGCGCAAAGATGGGTCGCGCCCCATCCGAAGATCAGCGCGAGACCGCCCACGATGCCGGACTCGGAGGTCACGGGGACCGCGGGCTCGAAGCTGCGCAGCGTCTCGCCGGCAATCGCCGGATCGAAATCGCCCGCCATCACCACCAGGCGATCGAGCGGTCCGGCGTCCTTCATCTCCGCGATGTCCCGCTCCAGGCGCGCTTCACGGGCGATGTCGCTTTCGATGTCCGCGCCGCGCTCGCGCGCCAGCGTGTCCGCGTTGTCCTTCAGCCGCGCTATGCCCTCGGCGGGGGTCAGCGAACGGCTCGCCGCCTCGGCGTCGAACGCCTCGACGATCCGCCTGAGTTCGTCGAGCGCGCCGCCGAGGCGTTGACGATACTGTTGTGAGAATTCCGGCCCCTGCGTGCCGATGAGGCCGAACAAGAGACCGATCGCCAGAGCCAGTCGTCGCGTGAACATCGTCAAGTCCTGCCATGCCGCGCGCACGATATCCCGCGTATCGCAAAAAGTCACACGCCGCATTGACGCCGCGGCGCGAATTGGACTGAATGCGCGATCCTCGTGTTCCACGCGCAAGGGAGCAGGCCTCGATGAGCGAGAAATCCGAGGCGGCGACGCGCCGCTCCTGGCCGCTCTTCCAGTCGTTCGCCGGCTGGCGCCTCGGCGATCTCGGCCCCGACGCCGTCGCCGGCCTGACGCTCGCCGCGATCGCCGCGCCTGAGCAGATGGCGACGGCGCGACTGGCCGGATTCGAGCCTCAGATCGGCTTTCTCACGCTGTTCGCCGGGGCGGTCGGCTTCGCCGTCTTCGGCGCCAGCCGCCTGTTGTCGGTCGGCGCGGATTCGACCATCGCGCCGATTTTCGCCGGAACGCTGGCGCTGCTGGCGACGAGCGGTTCGCCGCACTACGCCGCCGACGCGGCGTTTCTCGCGTTCGGCGTCGGTCTGATCCTGGCGCTCGGCGGCGCGTTTCGCTTCGACTTCGTCGCCGACCTCCTTTCGATCCCGGTCATCACGGGATTCCTCGCCGGCATCGCCGGTCACATCCTCGTCAGCCAAGCGCCGGCGCTCCTCGGCCTCGCGGCCCCGCGAGGGAGCTTGATCGCGCAGACCGCCGCGCTCGCTGCGGAGCTCAGCGCGACGAATTTCGCCGCCCTCGGCATCGGCCTCGGCGTGTTCGCGATCATGCTGGCGGGCGAGCGCGTCAACCCGCGCCTTCCCGCCGCGCTGATCGCCGTGGGGCTCGCCACGGCGCTTGTCGTCTGGCTGGGGCTGGAGTCGCGCGGCGTCTCGACGCTCGGCGCGATGGCGGGCGCGACGCCGAAATTGGTGATTTCCGGCGCTTGGCTCGACGATCTGCCGCAAATCGCGCCGCTGGCGCTGATCGTCGCCGTCGTGGTCATGGTGCAGACGGCGGCGACGACGCGCAGTTTCGTCTCCGATCCGGTCCGCGGCCCCGACGTCGATCGTGATTTCATCGGCTTGGGCGCGGCCAATCTGCTGGCCGGCGTCATCGGCGCCTTTCCCGTCAACGCCAGCCCGCCGCGCACCGCGATCGCCGCGGAGACCGGCGGCGTCTCGCAGCTCGGCGCGCTCGTCTGCGCCGCCCTCGCCCTCGCCCTGTCGGCGTTCGGCGCCGGCCTCATCGCGCACGTGCCGCACGCGGCGCTCGCCGGCGTGTTGCTGTTCGTCGCCCTGCGCCTCGTGCGGGCGACGACGATCCTCGACGTTTGGCGACGCAGCGGCGCCGAATTCGCGCTGATCGTCGCCACGACGCTGGCGATCCTCGTCCTGCCGATCGAGCAGGGCGTCGCCATCGGCATCATCCTGTCGCTGACGCATGGCGTCTGGACGACCACGCGAGCCCGAACGATCGCCTTCGAGCGCATTCCCGGCACGTCGATCTGGTGGCCGGCGAGCGCCCTGGATCGCGGCGAGGCCGTGGCCGGCGTACGCGTCCTGGCGCCGCAGGTGCCGCTGTCGTTCCTCAACGCCTACGAGTTCCAACAGGCGATTCAGGGGCTGCCGAAAGCCGGAATCGAGCTGATCGTCATCGAGGCGGACGCGATCGTCGATATCGACTACACCGGCGCCAAGGTTCTGGCCGAAGTCGTCCAACGCCTGCGCGGCGCGGGAATCGACGTCGCTTTCGCGCGCCTCGAATCGGTGCGCGCGCAACGGAGCTTCGCCCGCCAGGGGCTGGAGGCGCTGGTCGGCCGCGACCATCTCTTTCACAGCGTGGAGGAAGCGGTGCGCGTCCTGGCGCCGGGCGGTCCGCCGTGATCGCGTCAGACCATTTCGTCATCGTCGTCCGTGGTCGCCAATTTGGCCCTGGGCGCTCGCAACGAAGGAATCCCAAGTGAGCGAAGTTCCGATCGGCGTCGTTACGGTTTCCGACCGCGCTTCGGCGGGAATATACGAAGACAAGGGCGGGCCGGGGATCGAGGCGGCGCTGGCGGCGCTGCTGACGACGCCGTGGCGCGCCGTGCGCCGGCTGGTGCCGGACGAGCGCGGGCAAATCGAAGCGGCGTTGCGCGAACTCGCCGACGTCGAACGGTGCACGCTGATCCTGACCACCGGGGGCACCGGCCCCAGTTCGCGCGACGTGACCCCGGAGGCGACCGAGGAGGTATGCGATCGGATCATGCCTGGGTTCGGCGAGGCGATGCGCTTGCGCAGCCTCTTGGAGGTTCCGACGGCGATCCTGTCGCGCCAGACCGCAGGGCTGCGCGGCCGCAGCCTGATCGTCAATTTGCCCGGAAAACCGTCGGCGATTCGCATCTGCCTGGAGGCCGTGTTCGCGGCGGTGCCCTATTGCCTCGATCTGATCGGCGGCGACCGGCTGGAAACAAACCCCGAAGTCTGCGCGGCGTTTCGGCCCAAGGCATGAAACGCCGGACGCCGGTTTGATTCGCATCAGTTTGGCGGCCCGGGTTGACGGCTAAGGTGCCCACGCCGAATCGTTAGGGAGAAGTCGAGCATGACGTCCGCAGACCCGGTCGCCGCCGCCGCAAAAAGACGCTGCAGCGCTCCGACCTGCCTCGCGCCGGAGACCGCAGCGGCGAGCGGCGCGGATCGCCGACGCCGGAGCCGGTCGTCGTCGACGGCTCGGCGGGCTTCAAATGGGCGCTGGCGGCGCTGCGGGTCGGTTGACAGGCCGTCGTCGGCGGCGCGAAGGTCGGCAAAGCGCGATCGGACTGGCGGCGCGCGGCCGAGCGCCGCCGAAGGAAATTGAGCCATGCAGAACCTCTCTTCGCAAGCGTCGTCAGAGACCAATAAGGACTTTATTGATCGAATGATTTCTCGTCAGAATGGGCGGGCCGGCGCGCTGTTGGGCATTTTGCAAAAAGCCCAGGAAAACAACCCTCGGAAATTTCTTCCGCGCGAAACTCTCGAATACATTGCCGAGAAGACGAATGTGCCGTTATCGAGAATTTTTAGTGTCGTCACGTTTTACGCTTTGTTCAATCTTGCGCCGCAGGGCCGCAACACGGTCAGCGTCTGCCGTGGCACCGCCTGCCACACCAGGGGGTCGCGCCCTCTGCTCGAGCAAGCGATGGTGAGCCTGGGGTTGCACGCCGCGGAAGAGGGGGAGGCGGAGAAGCTGTCGCTGACGACTGCCGACGGCGACACGACCCTGCGCACCGTCGCCTGCTTCGGCCAGTGCGCGCTGGCGCCGGTCGTCGAGGTCAATCACACGATTTTCGGTCATATGAACGAGCGGTCCCTGCAGCGTGAATTGGATGCGCTGGATAAGCGAGAGCCACGAACATGACCCGGATTCGGGACTTGAGCACATATAACACGGTGCGCAGCGCCGGTTTGGCCAAACTTCGGCCTTCGCGCCCGCGCGTGGCTGTCGGCATGGGCACTTGCGGGTCAGGCAATGGCGCCGAGGGCGTCTACGCCGCGCTCGCCGACGCCATCGCCGAGCGCGGCCTGGACGTGCATCTCGTGCGGACGGGGTGTTTCGGTTTTTGCGCCGAGGAGCCGCTGGTCAATGTCTGGATTCCCGGCCAACCGCTGGTCATCCTGCATCGCGTCCAGACTGATCACGTCGGTCAGATTCTCGATGGATTGGCGGCGAAGACCGTTCCCGCCAACCTTGCTCTGTGCAAGATTGAAGAGTGGGATCATATTACCTCTCAAGTGAACTATGGAAGCGGGTATGCGACCATTCCTTCTTGGAGCGAGGTTCCTTTTTTCAAGGGACAAAAGAAAATTGTCTTGCGTAACTGTGGTTTGATCAACCCAGACGATATTGAAGAGTATATAGCGATCGGCGGATACCAGTCCTTGTACAAGGTGCTGGTCGAAGGCACCCCGGAACTTACGAACGAGCAGCTCAAGTCCTCCCGTTTGCGGGGCCGCGGAGGCGCCGGCTTTTCGACAGGATTGAAATGGGAATTCATGCGAAAAGCGGCGGATAGCCGAAAATATCTGATCTGCAACGCCGATGAAGGCGACCCAGGCGCCTATATGAATCGCAACGAAATCGAAAGCGATCCCCATTCGCTGCTCGAGGGTATGGCGATCGGCGGTTACATCACCGGCGCCGCCCAAGGCCTGATCTATGTCCGCGCCGAATATCCCCTGGCCATCCATCGGCTGGAACTGGCCATCGCGCAGGCTAAGGAATATGGCCTGCTGGGTGAGGATATCCTGGGGCGCGGCTTTCACTTCGACATCGACTTGGTCGAGGGAGCCGGCGCTTTCGTCTGCGGCGAAGAAACAGCCCTTATCAGTTCGTTGGAAGGTCGGTCAGGCCGCTCGCGACCGCGCCCTCCCTACCCTGCCGAAAAGGGCCTGTGGGGCCATCCGACCACCATCAACAACGTCGAAACTTGGTTCAACATCGCTCCTATCGTCGCCAAGGGGCCGGCATGGTTCACCGAGACGGGCAGCGATGCGAGCGCCGGGACCAAGGTCTTCTCCCTGGTCGGAAAAGTGAGGAACACCGGCTTAGTGGAGATGCCGCTCGGCACCCCCCTCGGCAAATTCATTTATGACGCCGGAGGCGGCAGCGATATCGGCCACGCCGTCAAGGCGGTGCAGACCGGCGGCCCGTCTGGCGGTTGCATCCCCCGCAATATGTTTGACACGCCCGTTGATTATGAAGCGCTCGGCAAAATCGGCTCGATCATGGGTTCGGGCGGCATGGTGGTGATGGACGACGACAACTGCATGGTCGACGTCGCGCGCTATTTCGTCGAATTCACCCGATCCGAATCCTGCGGCAAGTGCACGCCTTGCCGGGTGGGCCTGGACAAGGCGCTGCGCACGCTCACGCGCATCACCAAAGGGGAGGGCCGGGAGGAGGACCTGGCCGAACTGGACGAACTGGGTCGGATGATCCGCGACACGTCGCTCTGCGGACTCGGCCAAACCGCGCCGAACTCGCTCCTCACCGGGCTTCGCCATTTTCGCCATGAATTCGAGGACCACATTCGCGCGAAACGCTGCCGCGCCGGCATTTGTGAGGACCTCGCCCTCTCGCCTTGCGAGAACAGCTGTCCGCTGCACATGAACATCCCTCGTTTCTTGCAGCTCTACAAGGAAGGCCGTCTGGCGGACGCTTTCGAATCGGTCATCATGGACAACCCTCTGCCCGCCTCCACGGGCCGCGTTTGCCAGCACCCTTGCGAAAGCCGATGCCGCCGTAAGACCGTCGACGAGTCGATCAACATGCGCGAGGTTCATCGGTTCATCGCCGATTCCGTGCTGCTGTCCGACCGGTTCGACGAGATGGCGGCCAAAGTTGTCGCCAGGCGGTTGTCTCCAACCGGAAAGAAGATCGCCGTGGTCGGCGCCGGCCCGGCTGGGCTGACCGCCGCCTTCTACCTGGCCCTGCTGGGGCACGAGGTCGTCGTGTACGAGTCCCATCCGGAGGCCGGCGGCATGTTGCGCTTCGCGCTGCCGGAATATCGGGCGCCCAAGGCCGTCCTTGACCGCGAGATCGAGATCATTCGCCGGCTGGGCGTCCAATTCGTCTTTAATTCTCGCGTCGGGTCCGATGTCCCATTGGACGAGTTGGAAAAGAAGTTCGACGCGGTGCTCCTCTCTCTCGGGACGTGGAAGGAAACGCAGGTCCGCATTCCCGGCGACGATGCGGCCGGCGTCTTCGGAGCCCTTCATTTCCTCGAGGGCGAGGCCAGTAATAAGCAAATGAAACTCGGTGAGCGCGTCGTCATCATCGGGGGCGGCAATTCCGCCATCGATTGCGCCCGCACCGCGATCCGCAAGGGTTCGTCTGCGACCGTCATCTATCGGCGCGAACGCAAGGACATGCCGGCCATAGCAGAGGAAGTCGAGGCTGCTGAAGAAGAGGGCGTGCGTTTCCTCATTCTGGCTTCTCCCCACCGTATCATTGGCGAACGCGGCGCTGTCAAAGCGATCGAAGTGACCAAGACGCGTCTCGGCGCATTCGACTCATCCGGTCGCCGGCGTCCGATCGACACTGGCGAGATCCAACTCGTCAGTTGCAACAGCGTCATTCTGGCGGTTGGGGAAAGCGTGGACGACGATTTCAGCCGCGCGTCCGGCTTGACCGTCAAGAAAGATGGGATGCTCGAAGTCGATCGTTACGATCTGACGACCAGCCGCGAGACCGTCTACGCGGGCGGCGATTTCCTGACAGGGGCGTCCAACGTCACCGGCGCCATGGGCATAGCTAAGAAAGCGGCGAGGAATATCGACCGCCATCTGACTGGCGAACATCGCTTCGACAGCATCTTGCCCGCCTTCCAGTATGATCAGACGCCGCCGCAACCCAGCGCATGCTCTCGCCACAACGCGCGCTTCCTTCCGGCGGCGATCCGCGTCAAGACCTTCGAGGAAGCCATATCGGCCTTGCCGCCTGAGGCGGCGCGCGAAGAGGCCGGCCGCTGTCTGCGCTGCGATATCCGTGAAACGGCGCTTGCCGCCTCCCGCCGGTAAGGAGCAACTACGTGCCTCAACAAATCTCGGTTCGCATCGACGGTGAACTGTGCACCGCCACGGAAGGCCAGACCATATTCGAGGCGGCCCACGCGAATGGACGATACATCCCCTCCCTCTGCCATATGGAAGGGTTGAGTTCCCCCGGATCTTGCAGACTATGCCTGGTCGAGGTGTCCGGCGTCGGCCGGCTGCTGCCAGCCTGCACGACGCCCGTCAAAAGCGGAATGTCCATCATCACGAACTCGGACAGGCTCGCCCATGACCGACTGATGGCGCTGGAGCTGCTGTTCGTCGAGCGGAACCATATTTGCGCCGTCTGCGTCTCGAACGGCCATTGCGAATTGCAGTCGCTGGCGCAGAAGCTCGGTCTAACCCATGTCGACATGCCCTACAATTTCCCGCGGCTGCCGGTGGACGTCTCTCATCCCCGCTTCGTTTTGGACCACAATCGCTGCATTCTCTGCACTCGGTGCGTTCGCGTTTGTGACGAGATCGAGGGCGCGCACGTCTGGGACGTGTCGGCGCGCGGCATCAACTCGATGCTGGTCGCCGAACTCGACCGCCCCTGGGGCGAGTCTCAATCCTGCACCAACTGTGGCAAATGCGTACAGGTCTGCCCAACCGGCGCGCTGGTCGAAAAAGGTTATGCGGTCGAGGAAATGATCAAGCGAAAGGGCTTTGTCGAGCAACTCGCTGAAAAGAGAGGGACCAGTACATGAAGAAGGCGAGACTGGCGACGATGTGGCTCGACGGCTGTTCCGGATGCCACATGTCTCTGCTTGACGTGGACGAAGCGCTCCTGGCCATCGCCCAGCGGGCCGATTTGGTTTACGGCCCATTGGTCGACGCTCAGGAATTTCCCCGCGACGTCGACGTCACCATCGTCGAGGGCGCCGTCAGCAGCGAGGACGACCTTGAAAAGATTCGGCGTGTTCGGGAACGCACGCGCATTCTGGTGGCTCTCGGCGATTGCGCCGTCACCGCCAATGTTCCGGCTATGCGCAATCAGTATTCGGTGAAGACGATCCTCGAACGCGCCTACGTCGAGGGCGCCGACGTGCAGAAAGGGATCCCGACTGATGGCGTGCCGGCGTTGCTGAGGCACGCCATACCGCTTCATGAAGTGGTCATGATCGACCTACACGTGCCCGGTTGCCCGCCGTCAGCCCCCTCGATCCTGTTCGTCGTCAATGAACTGTTGGATGGCCGCATCCCCGACCTGAAGACCAAAGTGCGGTTTGGCTGAGGAGGCCATCATGCGGACCATTGTCATTGACCCGATCACCCGCATCGAAGGTCATGCGAAAGTCACGATCCACCTCGACTCGGACGGCAAGGTCGTCGACACGGCGTTCCATGTCACGCAATTTCGTGGGTTCGAGAAATTCACCGAAGGGCGGCCCTTCTATGAGATGCCGGCCATCACGGCGCGCATCTGCGGGATTTGCCCGATCAGCCACCTCTTGGCCTCGGTCAAGGCCTGCGACGCCATCATGCGCGTGCGGATCCCGCCGACGGCGGCAAAGCTCAGGGAATTGTTGCATTGCGGCCAAATCGTGCAGTCCCATGCGCTGAGTTTCTTTCATCTCTCCTCGCCCGATCTGCTTCTCGGCTTTGATTCCGATCCGGCCCGGCGCAATGTCATTGGCGTGATCGAAGACCATCCGGCCCTGGCCAAGCAGGGCATCGCGCTGCGCAAATTCGGTCAGCAGGTGATCGAAAGCTTGGCCAAAGAGCGCATCCATCCGTCCTGGACCGTTCCCGGCGGCGTCAACGCTCCGCTCGATTCCGCCGTGCGCGACCGCATCCTGGCCGGCCTGCCGGAGGCGAAGGCGATCGCTCTGGGGACGCTGAGTTTCTTCAAAGGCGTCGTCGACAAGTTCGCGGATGAGATCGCGCACTTCGGCAACGCCCCCACCATGTACGCGGGGCTGGTCGACGACGGCGGCAATTTGCAGCTTTACGACGGCGGGCTGCGCTTCGTCGACGCGTCGGGGAAGATCGTCGTCGGCCACATGGCGGCGGAAGATTATCAGCAGTTCATCGGCGAAGCGACGTTGCCGACCTCGTACTTGAAGGCGCCGTACTTCAAGCCGCTCGGCTTCCCGGACGGGATTTACCGCGTCGGTCCGCTCGCCAGACTGAACGTCGCCGCGCGCTGCGGCACGCCGCAAGCCGACGTCGAGTTTGCCGAATTTCACCAGAGGTTCGGCAACCCGGCGCAGAGTTCGTTCCATTTCCATTATGCCCGTCTGATCGAGATCATCTACGCTCTCGAACGGATGGAAGGCTTGTTGAACGATCCGGCGATCCTCGACCGGAACGTCCGCGCCCGAGCGGGGGTGAACGCCTTGGAAGGCGTCGGGATGGCCGAAGCGCCGCGTGGCGTCCTCATCCATCACTACAAGGTCAACGAGCAGGGGGCGATCACCTGGGCCAATCTCGTCATCGCCACCGGGCACAACAATCTCGCCATCAGCCGCAGCATCGACCAGGTCAGCCGCCACTACATCGATGGACAGAAGATGAAGGAGGGCATGCTCAATCGCGTGTCGGCGGTGGTTCGCGCCTACGATCCGTGTCTGAGCTGCTCGTCGCACGCGGCGGACCAGTATCCGCTGGAGATTCAGTTGGTGAACGCCGACGGGATGGTGGTCGACTCCATGCGCAGTTGAGCGGGCGCAGCGCAGCGCTCCGTCGCGAGCGGCTCAGTCGCTCGGCGACGGCGCCAGCGCCAGCCGGCGCACCGTCGCGACAACCTCCGGCAGCGCCGCCGCTACGGGCGCCGACAGCCCCTCGCCGAGCGCCAGCGAGCTTGCCCCCACCGTGACGAGGAACGCCTCCGGCGATCGGCCGTAGAGCTTGCCCGATATGTGGAGCAATTCCCGGGGATCGACATGGTGGCCGAAGGCCGGCGATAGCGCCGCTGCGGCTTGCAACCGGGTTATGCGAACGCCGCCGGGCGCAAGACCCGCCGCGGCGTCGACCAAGACGACCCGATCCGCCGCGGCGAAACGTTCGGCGAGTTCGGGCGTCAGCTGGCGGCAACTAATTGCCTCGACGCCATCGCCGGCGGCCTCGGCGGCGAACGCGCGCGCGACTGCCTGACCGACCCCGTCGTCGCTGCGCAGCGGATTGCCGTAGCCGATAATGAGCGCAGCCCTGATCATATCCGGCCTTCGCGCCCCCTACCGCCACATCGCGCGCATGCGCGCGGCGAGGTCCGCCTTCGGCCCTTCGCTCGCGCGCGGTGCCGGCTCGCTCGCCGCGAGCGGCCAACTTTGACGGTCGAAGCGTTCGAGCAGCGGCGCCGGGATGAAGCGGGTGCGGCTGGCGAAGACGTGACGGTCGCCGTTCTTGGGCTGGCCGTGGAGGTAGAAGCGCTGCGGCGCGATCAGCGTCAGATCGTCGCGCGCGCGCGTCATCGCGACATAGAGCAGGCGGCGCTCTTCCTCGATCTCCTCCGACGAGCCGGTCGCCAGGTCCGAGGGGATGCAGCCGTCGACGCAATTGAGCACGAACACCGACTTCCATTCCTGCCCCTTGGCGGAGTGGATGGTGGAGAGGACGAGATAGTCCTCGTCGCGGAGCGGAGGCCCCGCTTCGTCGCTGGTCGCGTCGGGCGGATCGAGCGTCAGCTCGCTCAGGAAACGCTCGCGCGAGGGAAACGAAAGCGCGATGCGCTCCAGCGCGTCGAGATCGGCCGCGCGCGAGACGGCGTCGTCGTAGGCCTCCTCCAGGCCGGCTTGCCGCCAGGCGATCGCCTCGCCGAGGTCGCCCGGCCACGGCGCGCCGCGCGCGAGCCGCGCCAGCAGCGCGGCGAATTCGTCGAATGCCTCGCGCGCTTTCGCCGGCGGCGCGAGCGCAGCGAGCGTCGCGAAGCCGTCGTCCGCCGCCGCCGCGTCGACGATTCTTTCCGCGTTCGCCGGGCCGACGCCCGGCAGCAGTTGCGCGACCCGGAAGCCGGCGACGCGGTCGCGCGGATTGGCGGCGAAGCGCAGCAGCGCGAGCACGTCCTTGATGTGCGCCGCGTCGAGAAATTTGAGACCGCCGAACTTGACGAACGGAATATTGCGCCGCGTCAATTCGAGCTCGAGGGCGGCGCTGTGATGGGCGGCGCGGAACAGCACGGCCTGGCTCTTCAGGCTCGCGCCCGCCTCGCGATTTTCCAATACGCGCGTCGCTACGAAGCGCGCCTGATCGGCCTCCTCGCCGACCGCGACCAGCGCCGGAGGAGCGCCCGTCGTGCGCTCGGTCCATAGATTCTTCGCGTAGCGCTCGGGAGCGAGCGCGATGACGGCGTTGGCCGCCGCCAGGATCGCGCGCGTCGAGCGGTAGTTGCGCTCCAGCGTGACGACGCGGGCGGGCGGGCTGAAGTTTTGGGGAAAATCGAGAATGTTGCGAACCGTCGCGGCGCGGAACGAATAGATCGACTGCGCGTCGTCGCCGACCACCGTCAGCCCGCGCCCCCGAGGGCGCAGCGCCAACACAATTTGCCCCTGCAGACGGTTGGTGTCCTGGTACTCGTCGACCAACAGATGGTCGAAGCGGGAGGCGACGTCGGCGGCGATCTCGCCTTCCGCGAGCATCTGGGCGAAATAGAGCAGCAGGTCGTCGTAATCGAGCACGCCGTGGCGCTGCTTCATCTCGACGTACGACGCGAACAGGCGCCGCAGCGCCTGTTCGTGCGCGGCGGCCCAGGGAAAATGCCGCTCAAGCGTTTCGGCGAGCGCGGCCCGCGAATTGACGACGCGCGAATAGATCGCGAGGCACGTCGCCTTGGTCGGGAAGCGCTCCTCGGTTTGCGACAGCCCCGCCTCGTGGCGCGCCAGCGCCATCAGGTCGGCCGAGTCCTCGCGGTCGTGGATGGTGAATTGCGGATCGAGGCCGAGCCGCGGCGCGTATTCGCGAATCAGCCGCGCGCCGATCGAGTGGAAGGTGCCGGCGTAGGCGGGCGTCGACCGCGCCGCCGCCTCGGCCGCGAGCTTGCGTTGCAACAGCCGCTGCACCCGCCGGTTCAGCTCCGCCGCCGCGCGGCGCGAAAAGGTCGCGAGCATGATGCGCTGCGGATCGGCGCCGGAAAGAATGAGATGCGCGACCCGGTGCGCGAGCATCGCCGTCTTACCCGTCCCCGCGCCGGCGATCACCAGCAACGGCGCCGGCCCGTTCGCGTCGCCGACGCCATGCTCGACCGCGACGCGCTGCGCCTCGTTGAGGTCGTCGAGGGGGCTGCTGCGAATCAGGGCGGGGGGCATGGGGGGAGGGAACAGGGTTTCGGGTTTGTTCGCAAGCGGGGATAAGGCTTCGGTTCCCCCGCGAACCTGGACGCGAACCTGGAAGCCGTCATGACCGGGCTTGTCCCGATCATTCCAAGGCGATTGCGCGGCGAGGGGCCGTCAAGTCGCGTTGGTGAGCAAAGGCGGCCGCTGGCCACTCTCGCTCACCAACGCGACTTGGAAGCCAAGCGCGATCGGCGCGCGGAGCGGTCGAGGCTCGCGAAGCGACCGCGCAGCGGCTCGACGGCGGCCGAATGGTTCGCATTCGCCTTAACTTGACGGCGAGCACCGTAATGGCAGGCAGGCGGGCGACATTGCAGGCGCGAGCGCTAACCGCGCCGGGCTCCGCCGCCGCGATCTTGCGGGCAGGAAGCGCTTCGCGCCGGCGGCGGTCGGCGAGCGTGGCTACAAGACGCCGCTGCGAAAGCGGTCGGCGCAATCGCCCCGGCCTAGCCGATCGCGATCAACGGCCGGTCAGGCTGTGGTACGCCGTCACTGGCCATTCGAGGGCGTTGGGCAGCGCCTGCACGATGCTCGCGCCGAGTTCCGCAGCGGGAACGCTGTTCCACTTGTCGCGGACCGTGGGCGAAAGCACGACGCCGACGCCGACGAGATAGACGATCACGATCAGAGCAATAAGCATACGCATCGGCCGGTTCTCCGAATGACGAGGGCGGCTGCCCACAGCGGAGTTTGCCGCATTTCAGCGGCAAATCCAACAGGCGGCTCGCGGCCGGGATCGGCGAAGCCGTCGGCGTTCAACCCGCCGCGCGCAGCGATCGGCCGAGGCGCTGCAAGGAATCGCGCCGGGTGCCGAGTTGAGCGAGGTCGAGCCGCGCGGCGCACGCCGTGGCGCCGGGCATGCCCCTGGCCTTGTTCTTCAGGGCGGCGCCCTCCGGCGTCAGGGCGATGCGGGCGACGCGGTCGGCCTTGGGATCGGGCGAGCGCGAGACGTAGCTCGCCGCGCGCAATCGTTTGAGCAGCGGGCTCAGGGCGCCGCTGTCGAGGAACAGCGGCGCGCCGATTTCGCCGAACGAACGATCGACCTTGTCCCACAGCAGCGGCATCGCCAGATATGGCGCATAGGTTGGCCAAGGGCGCCGGCAGCGGTTTGTGAGCCTGCGTGAAGTCATAGGCCGCCGAATGAACGGCGAAGCGCAATTGGTTGTCTGACAGCAGGCGAGCCGACGGCGGCGGTTCGTTCATGGAAACGTCCTTTGCGATCGAAGCCTCGCTGCGCCGGCGGGAATAAGATAAAATGGGTATCCCCTTCATTCCCCTAATTTTGGGTGATATGCATGGCGGATGTACGAAGGCGAGCATCCTGTAGGCGGGATTGATTACCCTCAGACATTCCCGGCGTTGGACGAGTGGTTCCGCGACGACGAAGCGTGCCGGGGCTACATCCGCCGTCTGCGTTGGGCCAGCGGGTTCGTCTGCCCCCATTGCGGTGCGGCGGAGGAGCCATGGACAATGGCGGGCGGTTGGCTGCGATGTCGGGTCTGCCGCGCTGAGACCTCGCTGACTGCCGGGACGATCTTCGAGGGAACCCGTAAGCCGCTGCGGACGTGGTTCTTGGCCATGTGGTTCGTCACCAGCCAAAAGAACGGCGTCAGCGCGCTTGGGCTCCAGAGGGAATTGGGGTTCGGCAGCTATGAGACGGCATGGACCTGGCTGCACAAGCTACGCCGCGCGATGGTCCGACCGGGGCGAGAGCTGCTGTCCGGCGACGTCGAGGTTGACGAAACTTATGTCGGCGGCCCGCAAGAGGGTAAGCGTGGCCGGGGCGCTGCGAACAAGACCATTATCGCGGTGGCGGCCGAGAAGAGCGGCCGTGGCGTTGGCCGCATCCGCCTTCGCCGCATCGGCGATGTCTCCGCAGACAGCCTTCTTTCGTTCGTTCGGGGAGCCGTTGCGTCCGGCTGCATCGTCCACAGCGATGGGTGGCGGGGCTATGTCGGACTGACGGCGGCCGGGGTACCGCCACCAAGTCTCAATGATCAATGGCGGCGCCGATCCAGCTCACGAAGTGATGCCGCGCGTCCACCTCGTCGCCTCGCTGCTCAAGCGATGGCTGATCGGCACCCACCAGGGCGGAATCCAACACCCGCATCTCGACTACTACCT
>Ga0182014_10003014_pt1 | contig 20640 bp, 20 predicted proteins | sample 612S2DmetaG_FD_120489 | JGI IMG/M metagenome (GOLD analysis project Ga0182014, IMG submission 120489) | Permafrost microbial communities from Stordalen Mire, Sweden - 612S2D metaG | ecosystem: Environmental > Terrestrial > Soil > Wetlands > Permafrost | place: Sweden: Stordalen | collected... | reverse complement strand
CGACGGCCACGTCGAATGCTTCGACGTCACCGAAAACGAGCACCGCGACCATATCCTGAAGATCTCGCGTGCGCCGGCCGAAATTCCCGAGGCGCTGGCGGCGCGGGCGCGCGGCATCGCCGAGACCATCGCCAGGGCGCTGAATTATGTCGGCGTGCTCGCGGTCGAAATGTTCGTGGTGCAGGGCGACGGCGGGCCGACGGTGCTGGTCAACGAGATCGCGCCGCGGGTGCACAATTCCGGACACTGGACGCTGGACGGCGCCTCGATCTCGCAGTTCGAACAGCACATCCGCGCCATTGCCGGCTGGCCGCTGGGCAAGCCGGTCCGCCATGGTCCGGTCACCATGACCAACCTGATCGGGAACGATATCAACGGCTACGAGCAGTGGCTGACCGTCCCGGGCGCCACGGTCCACCTCTACGGCAAGGGAGCGCCACGGCCCGGCCGCAAGATGGGGCATGTGACTCAAGTCGGAACAATCCCGCCGAAATCCGCCTGATCGGGCCGCCAAAGGCCCGATTTTGTCAGGTCAAAACCGCCCAATTTCTTTCGCGCCGGTGGACATCGGCGTCTTTGTCTGGTACATCCGCGCGCTCAAGGTTAAGGGCCAGGCCTTTTGCCGGCCCTTTGCTTTACCAGAATTCCAATCCGACCAATTGAAAGAGGATGCCGCGTGCAGGTTCTCGTTCGCGATAACAATGTCGACCAAGCCCTCAAGGCGCTGAAGAAGAAGATGCAGCGCGAGGGTATTTTCCGCGAGATGAAGCTCCGCGGTCATTACGAAAAGCCCTCCGAGAAGAAGGCCCGTGAGAAGGCCGAAGCCGTGCGCCGCGCGCGCAAGCTCGCCCGCAAGAAGCTGCAGCGCGAAGGCCTGCTGCCGATGAAGCCGAAGCCGGTGTTTGGCGCCGGTCCCGGCGCCGAGCGCGGTGGTGCCGGCGGTCGTGGCGGTCCCGGTGCGGGTCCGCGCGGGCCGCGCTGATCAAAATCATTGCAGATTCGAATTCGACGACGCGGGCCCCGGGCCCGCGTCGTTGTTTTTGATCGATGCATTTTGCGGCGTGGCAGGCTACCAATGATGGCATAAGCCGCGCGAGTGTTCCGCATCCATGGCCCTTCGGGTTCCCGACCGTTCTTCCGGAGCTGCGCGTGCTGGGGCGCGGGCGTCCTCGCTTCTGCTGCTGGCCGCGGTCGCGCTCGGCGGATGCTCGTTTGATCTGGGATCGTTTTCGGCTGCGCCGGAAAAACAGGAGCCCCCGCCGTCCGCCGCGGCGGGCATCAGCGTGGCCGAGGCGCAGGCCGCCACGGCGCGCGGCCAGACGCTGGCACGATCCGGAAAGACCGATGAGGCGCTCGCCGAGTTCGATCACGCGATCGAGTTCGATCCGCACAATGCGCAGGCCTTGTACGGCCGCGGCTTGATCTACCAGGGCGACAAGCAGCATCAGCGCGCGATCGACGATTTCACCGGAGCCAATGGCCTGACGCCGCAGCGGTCGGAACCGCTGCTCGCCCGGGCGATCAGTTACCTCGCGTTGGACAAGGTCAGGGAAGCTGCCGCCGACCTCGACGAGGCGGCGGAGGCCGATCCGCAGAACGGCCAGATCTGGACCGTCCGGGGGCAAGCCTATGAACGCCTCGGCGACCGCACCAAGGCCGCCGACTCCTACAGCCGCGCCATCAGCCTTCGTCCGCGAGATGAAGCCGCGCGCAGCGGCCTCGCCCGCGTCGGCGGCAAGCCGGGATAACTCTGCGCCCCGCAGGCGGGACGAGGTTGCGGCTGAAAACGCGCTATTTCGGCAATACCGCGTGGAACACCGACTTCGCCGCCAGCAGCATGTCTTCGGCAACGTTGGTGTGTTCCCGCCGCTGCGGTTCCACCACCTCGGCGCGCAGATCGAGCGGTCCTGCGGCCGGCAAGGACGGCAGCGCCGGTGAGACGCCCGGAATGTCGGCCGGCGGAGTCGGGCGGCGCGGGTCGTCGAGGGCCGCGGCGGGGTAGCCGGTCCGCGGCGGTACCGATCCCGTTGACGAATCGAACGGCTCGGCCGGCGGGGTCGAAACCGTGATCGGCGGCGGCAGCGGCCGAACCGGCGGGGCAGCCGCGACCACGGAGGGCGCCGCTACGACATGGGGCGCATCGGGAACGCGGGCGGCTTCCTGCGCGCGCGGCGAAGCGTCGCCGGTCCCGCGCAGCCGTTCGATGGCCGCGCGCGCCAGTTCGTTGGCGTCGCGATGCTCTTCCACCGGCACCGGCGCCGAGGCCTCGACCGGGGCGGCAGCCACGGCCGGCACCGCCGGCGCTGCAACGGACTTGGCGACCGGCTTGTCGTGCACCGGCGGGTGACGATGCGGATCTGCCGGGATGCTGGCGGTTTCCGCCGGCTTGTCGGCGGGCTTTTCCGAGGACTTATCCAAGGGCTTTTCTACGGCGACAGCCGACTTTTCGACGACCGTCGGCCGTTCGGCGGCGGTCTGCTCGAGCATGGCCTTTTCGGAGATGCCCTTCGCCTTGACGCCGGGCTCCGGGATGTTGCCGGCATCCGCCGACCTTGCGGGGGACCTGGGGTCGGTCCTGGTATCAGCCCTGGCCTGAGCCTTGTTGGGATCGGCCGGGGAGACCGCGGCGGCCACAGGCGCCTCGGCAGAGGGCCTGGTGACGATGTAATGATTGACGATATAGGCCCCGATGATGGTCGCCACCACCGAGGGCAGGATGTCCATCGCAAATTTCGAGATTATCTTCAGCATGCCGGCCACTCCCCGCACCGGTTTGATGCGGATACTTTGAGGCACATTGAGGGATCAACTGCGACGGATCGGTGGCAATTGGGTAAACGGCGCGTTTACCCTTTCAATTCGACCTCCAGAAACACGATCTCGCGCGCGGTTTCGTTGAGCACGTCGTGTTCCACCCCGGCCTTGCGGAAGTAGGATTTTCCGACCGAAAGCTGCGCCTTGGAACGTTCGCCGCCCGGCGCCACGATGGTCATCTCGCCCGCGGTCACGGGAACGATGACGTAGTCCATGCCGTGAACGTGATGTCCGGTGGCGCTGCCCGGCGCCAGCCGCCATTCGGTGACGCGGACTTCGGGGGTATCGACCTGGACGTCGGATGTGGCGCTGATCATTGTTGTTCTCCAGCCGGTCAGGGCACGAATACGAGGAATACGAATACCGCGAATACCACGACGTGAACCAGCCCGAACAGGATGTTGGTGCGGCCGGTGCCGAAGGTCAGCATGCTCAGGACGAAGGTCAGCCCCAGCAGCACCATGCTCTGCGGATCGAGCCCCAGCACCAGCTGCTTGTCCAGCGCCCAGGCCGCCACCGCCACCGCCGGGATGGTCAGCCCGATGGTCGCAAGCGAGGAGCCGAGCGCCAGATTGATGCTCTTCTGCAGGTCGTTCTTGCGCGCCGCGGCGACGGCGGCGACGCTTTCCGGCAACAGGATCAACAGCGCCACCAGGACGCCGGCGAAAGCCGGCGGCGCGCCGATCCGCGCGGTCGCGAAATCGACCACCAGCGAGAATTTCTTCGCCAGCAGGATGACCCCCAGCAAGGCGACCAGCAGCAGCACGGTGCTCAAGCCCAGCATCCGGTTCGACAGATCAGCGCCGTCATTCGCGGTGTCGGCGGCTTCGTTGACGAAATAATTCCGGTGCCGAATGGTCTGGGTATAGAGAAATACGCCATAGAGCAGCAGTGTGACGACACTGACGAAACCGAGCTGGCCGGCCGAATAGACCGGCCCCGGCGTGGTCAGGGTATAATTGGGCATGATCAGCGTGATGGTCGCCAGCACGATGAGGACGCTGAGATAGAGGTTCGAGCCCGAGACCTGCACGTCCTGCTCGCGGTAGCGCAGGCCGCCGGCCAGGATGCAGACACCGACCAGGCCGTTGCAGACGATCATCACCACCGCGAACACGGTGTCGCGCGCCAGGGTGGGCACCGGCTTGTCGCCCAGCATGATGGTGGCGATCAGCGCCACCTCGATCACCGTGACCGATAGCGTCAGGAGCAGCGTGCCGTAGGGCTCGCCGATCCGCTCGGCGATCACTTCGGCATGATGCACGGCCGCGAACACGGTGCCGAACAGCACCACCAGCAGCCCGGCCGCGAACACCAGCCCGGCGGCCGACGGGGCGAACGTGTAGCCGAGCGCCGTGGCGGTCGCGAACAACACGACGGCCAGCGCCGGAAAGATCCAGGCCGATCGCGGCATCGGGCCGTGTGCACTCATGACATCGCATCCTTCATTTCCTGGGACGAATTATGCGCCAAAGCTTCGCAGCCGTCAGCCCTTGGCATCGATGAACCGCCGCGCCACCTCGATCGCACCATATTGGTCCAGGTCGTTGTGGCCGCCCTGGGGAAACCGCACGAACTGCTTCGGCTGACGGGCGAGCGCGAACAGCCGCTCGCCGAAGCCGATCGGGATGGTGGGATCGCGCGCGCCGTGCAAGACCAGGAGGGGAACGGCCACGCGCGCGATCCGCAGGTCCGAGCGAAACGGATCCCTGATCAGCCAGCGCACCGGCACAAATCGAAATGCCGAGGCGGCAACGTCCGCGATCGAGGTGTAGGGCGCTTCCAGGATCAACTTTCCGACCGGCTGCCCGGCCGCCAGCGCGACCGCAACCCCGCTGCCGAGTGAAAATCCCCAGACGACGATCGTCTCCGCACGATAGCGCGCGGCGGTGAAGGCATAGGCCGCGGCCGCGTCCTGCAACAAGCCCTGCTCGCTCGGCTTGCCGCTCGAACCGGCATAGCCGCGATAGGACAGCGCCACGATGCCCGTCCCATCGGCGATCAGATCATGGAAGCGGCCGAAGAATCCGGCGAGGTAGTCGCCGTTGCCGTGGAAATAAAGCACCACCGCATGTCCGGGCCTGGCCGGAACATGCCAGATGATCACCTTCTCGCCGTCCGCCGTGGTCAGCAGATGTTCTTCGACTTGCGGAAAGCCGGCGGCGGCGGGCGCCGTGCGCGTCGTTTGCGGGGCCGGGAAGATCAACGCCCGCTGCGCGAAAAACAGCACCGCAAGCCCGCCGAGATAGCCGATCGCGGCGACCACGACGAACCATTTCAGGACGATCATGGCCGCGCGACCGGCACGCGCGATGGCGCGGCCCCGACAACCGGCGTGCTTTTCCCGATGGCCACAAGACACCCGGCAGCACGACTTCGCGGATGACGCGGCTGCGTCACATCGCCTTGACGATGTTCTCGGTCATCTTCTTGGCGTCGCCGAGCAACATCATGGTGTTGTCGCGATAGAACAAGGGATTGTCGATGCCGGCATAGCCGGACGCCAGCGAGCGCTTGATGAACATCACGGTGCCGGCCTTCCAGACCTGCAGCACCGGCATGCCGTAGATCGGCGATGTCGGATCGTCCTCGGCCGCCGGGTTGGTGACGTCGTTGGCGCCGATCACGAAGGCGACGTCGGCCTGGGCGAATTCCGAATTGATGTCCTCGAGCTCGAACACCTCGTCATAGGGCACGTTGGCTTCGGCGAGCAGCACGTTCATGTGGCCGGGCATGCGGCCGGCGACCGGGTGAATCGCATACTTCACCTCGACGCCTTCCTTCTTGAGCGTGTCGGCCATCTCGCGCAGCGCGTGCTGCGCCTGCGCCACCGCCATGCCGTAGCCGGGCACGATGATGACCTTCTGGGCGTTCTTCATGATGAAGGCGGCATCATCCGCGGAGCCGAGTTTGACGGGGCGCACTTCGCCACCGGCGCCGGCGCCTGCCGCCGCGGTCTCGCCGCCGAAACCGCCGAGGATGACCGAGATGAAGGAGCGGTTCATCGCGTGGCACATGATGTAGGACAGGATCGCGCCGGACGAGCCGACCAGCGCGCCGGTGATGATCAGCGCCGAATTGCCCAGCGTGAAGCCGATGCCGGCGGCGGCCCAGCCGGAATAGGAGTTCAGCATCGAGATCACGACCGGCATGTCGGCGCCGCCGATCGGGATGATCAGCAGCGCGCCGAGCGCCAGCGCCAGGATGGTGATCAGCCAGAAGTCGAGCGCACTGCCCGACAGCACCAGGCTGACGATGAAGAACACCAGCGCCAGACCGAGCACGATGTTGATGATGTGGCGGGCAGGCAGGATGATCGGCGCGCCGCTCATGCGGCCTGACAGTTTCGCGAACGCGATCACCGAGCCGGTGAAGGTCAGGGCGCCGATGGCGACGCCGAGCGACATTTCGACCAGGCTCTGCGGGTGGATGTGCCCGGGCGTGCCGATGTCGAAGGCCTCGGGCGCATAGAACGCGCCGGCCGCCACCAGCACCGCGGCCATGCCGACCAGCGAATGGAACGCGGCGACCAGTTCCGGCATCGAGGTCATCGGCACCTTGCGCGCGATCACCGCGCCGACCGAACCGCCGATCGCGACCCCTGATATCACCAGCACCCAGCCGAGGCCGTCGGCCGGGGGATGCGCGGCCAGCGTGGTCGCCACCGCGATTCCCATGCCGATCATGCCGAAGAAATTGCCCTGGCGCGATGACGCCGGGCTCGACAGGCCCCGCAGCGACATGATGAACAGGACCCCGGCGACGAGGTATAAAACCGCAGCAAGATTGGCGTTCATCTAGAAGCCCCCAATTGTCTTCGTCATCACGAGATGCGCGCCGATCACTTGATCTTCTTCTTGTACATCGCCAGCATTCGCTGGGTGACCAGGAAGCCGCCGAAGATATTGACGCTGGCGAAGATCAGCGCGACGAAGCCGAAGCCGCGCGCCCACGCCCCGCCGCTGCCGACCATGGCGACGCCGACCGCGAGCAGCGCGCCGACCACGATGACCGAGGAAATCGCGTTGGTCACCGACATCAGCGGCGTGTGCAGCGCGGGGGTCACCGACCACACCACGAAATACCCGACGAACACGGCGAGCACGAAGATCGACAGCCGGAACACGAAGGGATCGACGGCCTGCGCGATATGTTCCATGGCGGCTCTCCTTAGCTCTTCGGCTGGAAGTTCGGATGAATGACGGCGCCGTCCTTGGTCAGTGCGGTCGCCTTGACCAGTTCGTCGTCCCAGTTCACCGCGAGCGACTTGCTGGTCTTGTCGATCAGCGTCTCGATGAAGGAGAACAGGTTGCGCGCGTACAGGCTCGACGCCGAGGCCGCGACGCGGCCGGCCACATTGGTGTAGCCGACGATCTTGACGCCGTCGGCGTCGACCACTTCGCCTGGCCTGGCCCCTTCGACATTGCCGCCGCGCTCGACCGCGAGGTCGACCAGCACCGAGCCCGGCTTCATCGATTTGACCATCTCGGCGCTGACGAGCTTCGGCGCGGGCCGGCCCGGGATCAGCGCCGTCGTAATGACGATGTCCTGCTTCTTGACATGCTCGGCCGTGAGCGCGGCCTGCTTGGCCTGATATTCCTTCGACATTTCCTTGGCGTAACCGCCGGCGGTCTGGGCGTTCTTGAATTCCTCGTCCTCGACCGCGAGGAATTTGGCGCCGAGACTTTCAACCTGCTCCTTGGTTGCGGGCCGCACGTCGGTCGCGGTAACCACGGCCCCCAACCGCCGCGCGGTGGCGATCGCCTGCAGGCCGGCGACGCCGACCCCCATCACGAACACCTTCGCCGCCGGGATCGTACCCGCCGCGGTCATCATCATCGGAAAGGCGCGGCCGAAGGCTTCCGCCGCCTCGATCACCGCCCGATAGCCGGCGAGATTGGCCTGGCTCGACAGCACGTCCATCACCTGGGCGCGGGTGATGCGCGGCATCAATTCCATCGCAAACGCCGAAACGCCGGCATCCGCCATCACTTTCAGCGCGGCGTCGTTGCCGTAGGGGTCCATGATGGCGATCACCAGCGCACCGCGCTTGTAGCCGGCGAGCTCGGAGGCTTCGGGCCGTTTCACCTTGATGACGATGTCGGCGTCCTTGACCGCGTCGGCGCTGACGGTGGCGCCGACCGCGGTGAATTCCGAATCGGGCATGCCCGACTTGACGCCGGCGCCCGGCTCGATGGCGATATCGACGCCCAGCGCCTTGAATTTTTTCACCGTATCCGGCGAAACCGCGACCCGCGGCTCGGAGGGATCGATTTCCTTGGCGACGGCAATCTTCATAAGGCCTCCGGCGGCGCGCGGTGCGCGCGAGCAAACTAGCGCTTATTCTGCAGAGATGGATACCGGTTTTGCGACCGGAGCATTTCTTCGCGCCGCCGGGCGGCGGCGCGACCTCAAGGTATCGATCAGGTCAGGAAGATCGCCATCATGGCGACGATGAAGATGACGGCGGCGGTGCCGTACTTCACCAGCATGATGAAGCCCTCATAGGTCTGCTCATGGGCCTGGTAATCATTGCCGTCAGCGGTCGTGTAGGCCACTTCGTTATGCTCAGCCATCGGTCTCCCCGGTCTATGTTGGTCTCTGGCGTGGAATTACCGCAATCCCAACAGAAGGGCAACGGCGATGCGCCTTTGTGTACCGGTTGCACTCCCGAATCCACTCTTGAGGCTGGAGCGGCAAACGTCGTTGATACAGATCAACCTGCGTTTTTTCATCGCCCTCGGGCCGTCCCTTCCAGCTCGTCAATCATGCCGGATACCGTCAGCGCGCCGTTCTTCGCCGCCGGCACCGGTGCACGCCGCGGATAGGCCGCGCGGACCGAGGCCGCCAGCGCGTCGACGACCTCGCGCCCGACGCGGTTGTTGAGATGACGGGAATCCGCGACTTCCTGGAAGCCGCGCCAGCGGTCGGCGATGGGCATTTGGTGCATCAACTGCGGTCGCGACTATTCGCGAGCCTCGGGCGGCCAGTTATCAAGGATCCAGCGGGTCAAGCCATTTTCATCGACTTCACCTGCCGCGAGCGACAGAATCATGGCAGTGGCGGCTTCGGGCGGCACCATGAAATCGATGTCGTTGAGGCCCAGAAACACGATCAGCGCGCCAAAAGCTGCACGTTTGTTGCCGTCGACAAACGGATGGTTTCGGGCAACGCCAAAGGCGTACGCCGCGGCAAGCGCGGCAAGATCAGTTTCGCCATAGCTGAATTTGTTGATGGGACGGCCCAGCGCAGATTCCAGCATGCCCTGGTCACGAATACCGTCCGGTCCCCCGAACAGCGCAAGCTGCTCGGCATGGAGATCAATCAGGATCTCCACGTCCAGCCAGATCGGCTCGTTCATTTTGCGAGGGCCTTATAGGTGTCCGCGTAAGTGCTGAATGAACGCCGGGCGATTTCCATCGCCTTGGCATGCTTCGGATCGTAGGGGGAAAGCTTGATGCCCCGCTCGGTCTGTTCGACGATATGAAGCTTGTCACCTTCCTTCAGCTTGAGCCGGGAAAGGATGTCTTTGGACAAGATCAGACCAAGCGAATTGCCGATCTTCTTGATCTGAATGAAGTCACTTTCGGCAGTCTTGCGAGGCATCTCGTTCATGGCAAACCTCCGTTATACAGAATGTATAACAAAACTCCCCGCCCCGTTCAACAGATGTTTTACGCACCGAACCCGCTCAGCCCATCCGTTCCAGCTCGTCGATCATGCCCGCGATCACCGACAGCCCGCCGTCCCAGAATTTGGGGTCCCGGGCGTCCAGCCCGAACGGCCTGAGCAGCTCGGAATAATGCTTGGTGCCGCCGGCCGAAAGCATCGCCAGATAGCGCTCGGCGAAGCCGCTTTGGGCGTTCTCGTAGACCGCATAAAGCGAATTCACCAGGCAGTCGCCGAACGCATAGGCGTAGACGTAGAACGGCGAATGGATGAAGTGCGGGATGTACATCCAGAAATTCTCGTAGCCGGGCCGGATGTCGATCGCAGGGCCGAGGCTCTCGCCCTGCACGCCGAGCCAGATTTCGCCGATCCGCTCGGCGGTCAGCTCGCCGTTCTTGCGCTCGGTATGGATGGCGCGCTCGAAGGTATAGAACGCGATCTGCCGCACCACGGTGTTGATCATGTCCTCGACCTTGCCGGCGAGCAGCGCCTGGCGCTGCTTGGCGCTCTTGGTCTGCGCCAGCAGCCGCTTGAAGGTCAGCATCTCGCCGAACACGCTGGCGGTTTCCGCGAGCGTCAGCGGCGTCGGCGCCATCAGCGCGCCGTTCTTGGCCGCCAGCACCTGATGCACGCCATGGCCGAGCTCGTGGGCGAGCGTCATCACGTCGCGCGGCTTGCCCTGATAATTCATCAGCACATAGGGGTGCGCCGACGGCGTGGTGGGATGCGAGAACGCGCCCGGCGCCTTGCCGGGCCGCACCGGCGCGTCGATCCAGCGATCGGTGAAGAATCGCTCGGCGATGCTGGCCATCTCGGGAGAGAAGCCGCGATAGGCCGACAGCACCATGTTCCTGGCCTCGGGCCAGGCGATGCTGCCGGTGGCGGCGAACGGCAGCGGCGCATTGCGATCCCAATGCGCGAGCTTCTTCTTTTTGAACCAGCCGGCCTTGAGTTGATAATAGCGATGCGACAGCCGCGGATAGGCCGCCCGCACCGAGGCCACCAGCGCATCGACGACCTCGCGCTCGACCCGGTTGTTCAAATGGCGGGAATCCGCGACATCCTGGAAGCCGCGCCAGCGGTCGGAAATCTCCTTGTCCTTGGCCAGCGTATTGGTGATCAGCGCGAAGGTGCGCTCATTGGCCTTGAAGGTTTTCGCCAGCGCCTGCCCGGCCGCCTTGCGCTTTTCACCGGCGCGGTCCTGCAGCAGGCTGAGCGTCGGCTCGATCGCCAGCTCGCGGCCGGCCACCTTGAAGCGCAGGCTCGAGATGGTCTGGTCGAACAGCCGGTTCCAGGCGGCATAGCCGCTCTGGGATTTCTCGTGAAACAGCTGCTCGACGCGGTCCTCGAGCTGATAGGGCTTTTCCTTGCGCAGGTCCTCGATCCACGGCCGGTAATGCGCCAGCTCCGGCGTCTGCAACGCGCGTTCGATCACGGCATCGTCGATCCGGTTGAGCTCGAGTGCGAAGAACAACAGACGCACCGACGCATTGGTCAGCCGCTCGGAGACGTCGCCGTAGAATTTGGAGATCGCGGGGTCGACGCTGTCGCCGGCATGAATCAAACCGGCATAGGAGCCGAGACGGCCGGCGAGATCGTCGATCGCCTCGTAGCGCCGCACCGCTTCGGCGAGCCACAGCCCGCCGGCCGCCGCCGCCGTCTGTTCGGCGAGCTTGCCCTTGTAGTCGGTCTCAAACGCGACGCATTCGGCATCCATTCTGGTGAGGTCGCGGACAATTTCCGGCGCGCCGATGCCGGAATAGAGATCGGCCAGGTTCCATTCCGGCAGTTTGCCGGTTTTGGGCTTGGCCGCGGATTTCCTGACCGCGGATTTCCTAGCGGCCGGCTTGCGTTGAGCGGTCGATTTGCGGAGGGCGGTCGTGGAGCGCGAGGTCATCTTGTTCGAAACCTGGGTTCAGTCGGAACGGCGGCGGGTGCGGAGCGAAGGCGGGACGGCAAACTTTAAGAGGGCGTTAATCGGCATCGGCGAGAGTGCCCCGATTCGAGACAGATAGTAGTAGAGCGCGGGGAAAGCCATGGCTGCCAGCATTTTGATCGCCGACGATGATGCCGTGGCACGCCGCCTGCTCGAGAACATGGTGCAGAAATGCGGCTATGAGGCCATCGTCGTCGATTCCGGCGACGCGGCCATCGCCACCCTGACCGCCCCCGACGCGCCCGTCATCGACGCCATGGTGCTGGATCTGGTGATGCCCGGCCTCGACGGCATGGGCGTGCTGGCGAGGATCCGCGAAGCCGGCCTCGCCATTCCCGTGATCGTGCAGACCGCCCATGGCGGCATCGACAATGTAGTGTCGGCGATGCGCGCCGGCGCCCAGGATTTCGTGGTCAAGCCGGTCGGCATCGAGCGGCTGCAGGTGTCGTTGCGCAACGCGCTCAACGCCAGCGCGCTGAAGGGCGAGCTGCAGCGCATCCGCCACAGCCGCGAGGGCCGGTTGTCCTTCGCCGACGTCATCACCCGCAGCGAGACCATGGCGGGCGTCCTGCGCACCGCGCAGAAGGCAGCCGCCTCCACGATCCCGGTGCTGATCGAGGGCGAATCCGGCGTCGGCAAGGAATTGTTCGCCCGCGCCATCCACGGCAGCGGCGAACGCAAGGCCAAAGCGTTCGTCGCCGTCAATTGCGGCGCGATCCCCGACAACCTTGTCGAGTCGATCCTGTTCGGCCACGAGAAGGGCGCCTTCACCGGCGCCACCGAGCGCCACATGGGCAAATTCGTCGAAGCCTCCGGCGGCACCCTGTTCCTCGACGAAGTCGGCGAATTGCCGCTGGCGGCGCAAGTGAAACTGCTGCGCGCGCTGCAGGAAGGGTCAGTGGAGGCGGTCGGCGGGCGCAAGCCGATCAAGGTCGACGTCCGCATCATCTCCGCGACCAACCGCAAGCTGCTCGACCACGTCAAGAACGGCAAGTTTCGCGAGGACCTGTTCTATCGCCTGCACGTGCTGCCGCTGACGATTCCGCCGTTGCGGATGCGGCGCGAGGACATCCCGCATCTGCTGCGACATTTCCTGGCGCGGTTCTGCGCCGAGGAGAACCGGCACATCTCCGGCATCAGCGGCGAGGCGATGGCTCACCTGTCGCAGCTGGAGTGGCCAGGCAATATCCGGCAACTCGAAAACGCGGTCTATCGCGCCGTGGTGATGAGCGACCACGACCAGCTCGGGCTTGCCGATTTTCCGCAAGCCGCCGCGCAGGCTTCGCCGGCGTCGGAAGCGACCCATCAGGCCGCTGAACCCCTGATCGTCAGCCCGGCGTTTCATTCGACCGCTCCCGCCATGATTTCAGGTAATGATATACCTATTGCACCACTGCCCTCGGCCGGAATGCTGGCCATGCTGACCAACGCCGGAGAAATGCGGCCGCTCGAAGAGCTGGAGAGCGAGATCATCCGCTTCGCGATCGCGCATTACCGCGGCCAGATGTCGGAAGTCGCGCGCCGCTTGAAGATCGGCCGGTCGACGCTGTATCGCAAGCTCGATGAAGCCGCCGCGAACGATACAACCGCCGGTGGGTCGGAGAACGCAAACTAGGGCCTTTTCCGTTTCGATTGAATCGAAACGGGGCTCTGGATTCTTGTTTTGACGCGTTTTCCTGACGCGAACCGGTCTGCACTTCGCTCGAAAACGCTCGGGCGGCGGATCGAACAATTGTGGCGCTCCGGCGTCAGCGACGAAAGGTCGAAGCGATCCGTTGTTTCAAACCCTTGCCGGAACCCTTGAACCGTTGCCTGTCGGTGACAGACAAAGACAAAAGCGCGTGGCAAAAGCGCTCCATCCGTTGCAAAGCGGGGCCTTTATGGTCAGTTTGTCGTGAGTTGCCCCGCCTGGCGCTGGCTGCTTGACAGGGGCGCGTGTATCGTCTGCGTATGAATCGTGGCGTGCAGGCGTGCTGATTGAAAGAAACTTGGAGCGCGTTCAGGGCAAGAGCCAAACGTTGACTGCGAACGTTGACTGAATGGCGTTTCAAGACCGACGAGCCGGCGCTTTAGCGAAAGCTGTACGGACGATACCAGGAGCTGTTCCATGCCGGAGCAGTTTTCGCCCAAGGGGTGTGACGATGCGAGACCGTTCGAAGAACCGTGCCGGATTTGACCGCGTGCTGATGGCGGTCGCCGCGACTTTCCTCACGGTGTCGGCGACCTCCGCATTCGCCCAGGGCGATACGGCGCGCAACGGCGCGGCGGAATTGGCGATCGATGCGGCGATCCCGCGTCCCGAGCCGGCCAACGTCCCGCCCCCGACCGCCAGCGATTTCAAGCCGGACAGCGCCGCGTCGGCGCCCGAGGCGGCAAAGACCACGGAAAAGGCGCCGGAAGCCAGGCCATCCGACCTCGCCACCGCTCCGGCCGCCGATACCAGCAAGGCAGCAGACACCAGCAAGGCAGATACCAGCAAGAACGACACCGCGGCCACCACGACTGCGGCGCCCACGATCGCACCGCCTCCGGCTGCAGCGGCCGCAACGCCGGCCGCCGAGCCCGCCAAGGAGCCGGTCAAGGCCGCCAGCAACGTCGCACCGGCGGATCAGCCGGTCGCCGACAGACTGCGGGAGATGCTCGGCGCAAAATCGATGCGCTATTTCGATCGCAAGGCCGAGCGGGCCGCGGTGGAGAAGTTCTACACCGCGCGCGATTATGCGCCGCTGTGGACGCAGGGCGGCGCGCTGACCGCGACCGGCAAGGGCGTCGTCACGCGGCTGAAGGACGCCGCCTCCGACGGCTTGAACGCAGCCGACTATCCGGTGCCGGATTTCGCCGCCGGCAATCCTGACGCGCTGGCGGAAGCCGATCTCAAGCTGACCGCCAGCATGCTGGATTATGCGCGCCATGCGCAGAGCGGCCGGATGCATTGGTCGCAGGTCTCCGGCGACATCCAGTATCCCGAGCATCCGATCGACGCCACTGAAGTGCTGACCAACGTCACCACCGCCAAGGACGCCTCCGCCGCGCTCGACAGCTACAACCCGCCGCAAAAGCTCTACCGCGAATTGAAGGCCAAGCTCGCCGAACTGCGCGGCCAGGGCGATGGACCGGTGGTCCAGATCGCGGACGGACCGGCGCTCAAATTCACCCCGGCGAAGGGCAAGAAACAGCCCGAAGTGGTGATGGAAGATCCGCGCGTGCCGGAACTGCGCGCCAAGCTCGGCATCTCCGAGAACGCCAACGACGAGCATTACGACGCCAGGGTCGCCGAGGCCGTGCGCAAGTTCCAGGAAGGCGCCGAGCTGAAAGCCACCGGCGTGCTGGACGACAGGACCGTCAAGGCGATCAACAGCCCGAAGCGCGACAAACAGATCGACACCGTGATCGTCAACATGGAGCGCTGGCGCTGGCTGCCGCGCGACCTCGGCGTGCCCGCGATCGGCGACGCCTATGTCATCCTGAACATCCCGGACTATACGCTCAAGGTGATGCAGCACGGCGCGCAGGTCTGGACCACCAAGGTGGTCACCGGACAGCCCGGCATTCATGCGACGCCGCTTTTGACCGAGACGATGAAGTTCATCACGGTCAATCCGACCTGGAACGTGCCGCCCTCGATCATCTACAATGAATACCTGCCGGCGCTGCAGCAGGACCCGACCGTGCTGCAGCGGATGGGGCTGAAGCTCGATCGCGCCCGCGACGGCTCGATCCACATCTCGCAGCCGCCCGGTGAGGCCAACGCGCTCGGCCGCATCCGCTTCAATTTCCCGAACAAGTTCCTGGTCTATCAGCACGACACCCCGGACAAGAACCTGTTCGCCAGGGAGGAACGCCCGTTCAGCCACGGCTGCATGCGGGTGCAGAATCCGGATCAATATGCCTCGGTCCTGCTCAACATCACGGATCCGAAGGAGCACTACACGCCGGAAAGAATCCGCGGCATGTACGGCCACAGTGAGATCGACCTGAAATTCCCGACCCCGATCCCGGTCAACATCACCTACCAGACGGCGTTCGTGGACGATGCGGGCAAACTGCAGTTCCGCAAGGACGTCTATGGCCGCGATGCCACCATGCTGGCGCTGCTCAAGAACGCCAGGAGCAAGGATCTGGAAAACGTCGTCGCGCATTCGCAGCCGAGCTATTCCCACCCGGTCGGCAATCTGCCGGCGGGCGTCAACTTCGCCAGCGACAATTCGGGCTCTTCCGGTCCGTCGTTCTTCGAGCGGCTGTTCGGCGCGCCGACGCCGCCGGCCGCCGTCCCGGGCCGCCGGCAGCCGCAGTCGCGGCGGGTGATCACCCGCTGATCTCTTACGATCGGCGACGACCGGACTGAATTCCGGAGCAAAATCAATGGCCCCATCATTCCGGCGGGGCCGTTTGCGTTAACCATCCTCCACCAGGATTTAACCAGGGCACTTTTTCGCCACACTCGACGGGTTAGGTTAAATCCGACTTGGGGGGTGGGCGTTAAATCTCGATTAACCCACCCGAATTAAGACTGCGTTAACCCTCTTCCGCCACACGGGGTAGTGGAAGAGTTCCTCGATCGGTCGTCCTCTGGGTGGGCTCATTCGTGCCGGCAGGTTTTGCGCGCCAATTCAACTTGCTGTCGTTTCCGAGGACCGGGATTCATCTCGGCCTGGCGTCGTTGTTGCTGTTGGTGGGAGCCGGATCGGTTCACGATGCGACCGCGCTGAACGAGACCCGCACCCTTTCCTTCCACCACACCCATTCCGACGAAGACCTCACCGTCACCTTCAAGCGCGACGGGCGTTATGACGAAGAGGCGCTGAAGCAGATCAATCACTATCTCCGCGACTGGCGCAGCCAGGACCAGACTGTGATGGATCGTCACCTGTTCGACATCCTCTGGGAAGTCTACCGCGACGTCGACGGCAAGAAGCCGATCCAGATCATCTCCTCCTACCGCTCCCCCGCCACCAACGCCATGCTCCGCCGGCGTTCCACGGGCGTGGCGCGCTTCAGCCAGCACATGCTCGGCCACGCCATGGATTTCTTCATTCCGGACGTGCCGCTGGAGCAGATCCGTTTCGCCGGGCTGCGCCTGCAGCGCGGCGGCGTCGGCTTCTACCCGACCTCGGGATCGCCCTTCGTCCACCTCGACACCGGCAGCATCCGGCACTGGCCGCGGATGACCCACGATCAGCTCGCGCGCGTCTTCCCCGACGGCCGCACCGTGCATGTGCCCTCCGACGGCACCCCGCTGAAGGGCTACGAACTCGCCCGCGCCGAGATCGAAAAGCGCGACAATGGCGACGAGGCCTTGAGCCGGACCAAACCGGGCCTGTTCGCCGCCTTGTTCAAGGGCAAATCGAACGACGAAGAGGATGAGGGCGCCAGCGCTGCCGTTGCCAGCGAAAAACCCGCTCCGGCAAGCCCGATGGCATCGGCCAGATCCGCCGACCCCGTGCCGACCCCGCGCGCCAAGCCGCCGGCTGCCGCCACCTTGCAGCTGGCCTCGGCCGATGCGCAGATCGTGCAGCCCGCCAGGGCGAAGCCGGCCGCGCCGGTTCAGAAGGCCGAAGCCGGGCCGCAAACGCCGGCTGACATCATCAATGCCCGCGGCTTCTGGGGCGATGCCCCGGCAACCCCGAAACAGGCGACTGCGGCACAGGTCGCCGCCATCAGCGCCCGCCAGGCGCTGGCCGCCGCCGATCCGCAGCCAACCGCCAGCGTTTCCGCCCTGCAGGCGCTGGCCTATGCGCCGGCCGCCTCGTCGCCGGTCGACCGCTCCAACATTGTGGCGGCCAGCGCGCCGATCCCGCGCAGCTTCCGCCCCGCCTCGGCCACGCGTAATCCGGCTCCCGCCACCGGAATCGACACGATCGTTGCCAAGGGACCGCAGGGTCAGGGCAATGTGGTGGCGACCGCGACGCGGCTTTCCGCCGCCGCGAGCAACGACATCTGGATGCGGGTGATGATGCTGGCGCCGAGCGCGAGCACCTCGATGCGCGCCACCGTGCTCGGCGACACCGACATGACCGTGATGCGCGCCTATTTCGTCAAGCCGCAGGCCGCGATCGCGATGACGTTCTCGGACGATCCGCAGATGGGGCTTCAGTCCGACCGCTTCACCGGGTCGGCCACCGCCACGCTGACCACCCAATCCTTCGTGTTGCGGACCGCGTCGCTGCGCTGAAAGGCGCAGGCGTCATTGCCGGCAAGGCGCGGCGCGCATCTGTGCGTCAGATCACCCGGCGATCCATCTGCAGAGAAACCCTTCGAGGATTGATGTGATACGCGGGTCAAGCCCGCGCATCACATCATTGGCCTCACAGCATTCCCAGGGCCTGCATGTAGGTTTCCAGGATGGTTTCCTGCTCGGCGCGCTCGTTGGCGTCCTGCTTGCGCATCCGCACGATGGTGCGCAGCGCCTTGACGTCGTAGCCGTTGCCCTTGGCCTCGGCATAGACGTCGCGGATGTCGTCGGAGATCGTCTTCTTTTCTTCTTCCAGCCGTTCGATGCGCTCGATGATGGCCTTGAGCTGGTCTTTGGCGAATTTCGTCGCGGGCTCGTCCTGGACGGCGGCAGCAGAGGTGGCCATCGGATACTCCTGGGGAACTGAAGGTTGATGCGGAAGGTGGATGCGCCGCACGCTTCGTCACGCACCGCATTCCGAAAATGACCCTCAAGAGTGGCGCGCTCTCCGTCAAGGCAACATCGCGCTCATCCACAGCGCGCCCACAGGAGAAAGCGTAACCGTCATTCCGGGGCGATGCGAAGCATCGAACCCGGAATCTCGAGATTCCGGGTCTGGTGCTAACGCACCATCCCGGAATGACGCCGTCTGGAGATCTTCCTCGCCTGCGCTCCTCGCAATGACAGCGAACAACGTTCAGTGCCCGCTGTGGGCCTTTTTCATCGCCGCGAGCTGCTCGGGACTGGCGGCGCCCTGATAGGCCTGTTTCCAGGTCTCGTAGGGCATGCCGTAGACGGCCTCGCGGCTCTCGTCCCTGGTCATCGCGGTGCCGCTGGCGTCGGCGGCATCCTTGAGCCAGTTGGACAGGCAGTTGCGGCAGAAGCCCGCGAGGTTCATCAGGTCGATATTCTGGACATCGGTGCGGGAGCGCAGATGTTCGACCAGGCGCCGGAAAGCGGCAGCTTCGAGTTCCGTTCTGGTTTTGTCGTCGATGGTCATGTCCGCAACCTCGTCGTTTTCGATAAGCTCATTGATATCAGGTGGGAGTTGTCACAGATTTTGCCATATCGAAGCCCAAATAGGCACCTCCGAACTGGTTTCCGGCACCCTTCCGTCGGAAAATGCCGTCTTGGCCGTTGACAGCGTCGGCCGGCCCACGCGAAATCGTCAATGATTTGATATAGCCTCACTGAATGATCCCAGCCAAATCCCATCGCCCCAACCGATTCGCCGCACGCCTGACCGCCGGTCTGATCCCGGCGCTGGCGCTGATCCTATCGTGCCTGTGGAACGATCCGGCGGCGGCGGACTTTCGCCTCTGCAACAATACCTCGAGCCGGGTCGGAATCGCGCTCGGCTACAAGGACGCCGAGGGCTGGACCACCGAGGGCTGGTGGAACGTGTCCTCGCGGGCTTGTGAAACCCTGCTGAAGGGCACCCTCGTCGCCCGCTTTTATTACATCTACGCGCTCGATTACGATCGTGGCGGCGAATGGTCGGGACAAGCCTTCATGTGCTCGCGCGACAAGGAATTCACCATCAAAGGCACCGAGAATTGCCTGGCGCGCGGCTTCGACCGCACCGGCTTCTTCGAGGTCGACACCGGCGAGCAGCGCGCCTGGACCGTGCAGCTGACCGAATCCAACGAGCAACCGCCGGCGCAGCGGGTGCCGGGCATCCCGGGAACTGTCGGCCCCGGCGGACCCGGAAACCTGCCGGGAATGACCAATTCGCCGAGCCCGACGGCCCCGGGCCCGTCTGGTCAACCGCCAGCCGCAGCGCCCGGAACCAAGCCATGAGACGCCTGCGCCGCATCAAGATTCTCGCCACACTTGGTCCTGTCTCCTCCGACAGCGCGATGATTCGCCGCCTGTTCGAGGCCGGCGCCGACGTGTTCCGCATCAACATGAGTCACACCTCGCACGACAAGATGCGCGAACTGGTGAAGACCATCCGCAATGTCGAGTCGAGCTACGGCCGGCCGATCGGCATTCTGGTCGATCTTCAAGGCCCCAAACTTCGCCTCGGCTCGTTCGCCGAAGGCTCGATCCAGCTCAACAATGGCGAGACCTTCGTGCTCGATTCCGACAAGACGCCGGGCGACAACAGCCGCGTCCAGCTTCCGCATCCGGAAATTCTCGCAGCGCTGCGGCCCGGCCATGCGCTGCTGCTCGACGACGGCAAGGTGCGCCTGATCGCCGAGGAAACCTCCCCCGAGCGCGCCGTCACCCGCGTCGTGATCGGCGGCAGGATGTCGGACCGCAAGGGCGTCAGCCTGCCCGACACCGATCTGCCGGTGTCGGCGATGACGCCGAAGGACCGCGCCGATCTCGAAGCAGCCCTGCTGACCGGCATCGACTGGGTCGCGCTGTCGTTCGTGCAGCGCGCCGAGGACGTCCTCGAGGCCAAGAAGATGATCCGCGGCCGCGCCGCAGTGATGGCCAAGATCGAAAAGCCGCAGGCGATCGACCGGCTGCCCGAGATCCTCGAGGCCGCCGACGCGCTGATGGTGGCGCGCGGCGATCTCGGCGTCGAGCTGCCGCTGGAGCGGGTGCCGAGCCTGCAAAAACAAATGACGCGGCTGGCGCGGCGCGCCGGCAAGCCGGTGGTGGTCGCCACCCAGATGCTGGAATCGATGATCCAGAGCCCGGTGCCGACGCGCGCGGAAGTCTCCGACGTCGCCACCGCGGTCTATGAGGGCGCCGACGCCATCATGCTGTCGGCGGAATCGGCGGCCGGCAAGTTTCCGGTCGAAGCGGTGTCGACGATGAATCGCATCGGCGAGGAAGTGGAACGCGACCCGACCTATCGCGGCGTGCTCAATGCGCAGCGCGCCGAACCGGAGCCGACCGTCGGCGACGCCATCGCCGACGCGGCGCGACAGATCGCCGAGACGCTCGATCTAAGCGCGATCATCTGCTGGACCAGTTCGGGATCGACCGCATTGCGGGTCGCGCGCGAGCGGCCGAAACCGCCGATCGTGGCGATCACCCCCAATCTCGCCACCGGGCGCAAGCTGTCGGCGGTCTGGGGCGTGCATTGCGTGGT
>Ga0182014_10003013_pt1 | contig 20646 bp, 11 predicted proteins | sample 612S2DmetaG_FD_120489 | JGI IMG/M metagenome (GOLD analysis project Ga0182014, IMG submission 120489) | Permafrost microbial communities from Stordalen Mire, Sweden - 612S2D metaG | ecosystem: Environmental > Terrestrial > Soil > Wetlands > Permafrost | place: Sweden: Stordalen | collected... | reverse complement strand
TCCTCGAAAACATCGCCGGGTTCCTGGCCCTCTACCACCTCGCCTTTGCCACCTACCGGAGCATCTTTTATTCTCTCAAAATCCTGGACGAAGGCATTCAGGTCCTGGTCTTTTACGAGCTGGCGGTGCATGTCTTCTGCCCCACGGGTGCATGGGCGCGCGATGTGCGCCGGGCTTTCCTTCGCCTGGTTGCCGCCAGCGCGGGCGTAGCTTTCCTGCTCTCCTGGATCGCCCAGCCTCCCGCACCTCTCCGCGTGCAGACCTTCATCCTCCGCGCCGACTTCTTTTCTTCCCTCCTGATGTGCGAGCTCTTCGTGGGAACCGTGGTGCTAACGGCAACGGTAGGGCTGCCCTGGAAGACGCATGTCGCCCGCATTGCGCAGGGGCTGGGGGCCTATTCCCTCCTCAGTCTCGCAATCGGCATCGGCGTCGCCCCGGTTGGCATCAGCGCACACAACGCCATCTTCGCTGGGCTCATCCGCGCGCGGAAGCTGGTCTGGCTCGCGTGCCAGGTCTATTGGATTGTCACGCTGTGGCAGGAGGCGCCGGCCCCGCGCGAGCTACCCGAAGTAATGCGTGCACAGATTTTCAGCTTGCAGAATCGGGTAAGAGATGATCTCATTCGGATTCGAGGTCCGAGGAACCGTTGAGAAACCTCTACTTTGTTGTCCTTGCCACACTTCTTCTGGTGGCGCTTTCCGGCACGCTGGTGCACTACTACCTGCGCGCCCGCCGCTCCGCCGGCGACACCTGGGAAGACCTGCTCCGCCGCCTCACCTGGATCGACCGCGAGGCCATTGCCACCGTCGCGCTCGACGCCGTCGGCCCCCTCGACGAGCGAGGCAATCCCCGCCAGCAGAATGAAAGCTTTGCCCTCGACGACGACACCATCTGGAAGCTGCTGGGCGGTCTGGAGGGCCTCCAAGTCGTCGAGCGCAACTGCCGGGTTCTGGTCGATCTCGCCACCTACCTCCAGCGCTACTATCCTGAAGCGCTGGTGGTGGCCGAGCAGCTTCGCCTGAATGCGCGCGAGATCGAGTGGCACGTCGGCCGCCTGAAGGGCGCCGCCCAGACCGGCAACCTGCGCTCCTCGTTTACCGACTACGCGCAGCGCGCCGTCGTCACCTACTACCGCATGACCCGGCTGCTGCTGGACCTCTGCGACCAGGCCGGCGCTCCCGGCCTCGTCCAGCTACAGCAGGCAATCTAGCACTATCGCCACTCCCGCGCCGTCATTCTGGATCCCTGCCGCGCCGTCATTCTGGATTCAGTTTCATCGGGTCCAGAACCTCCGTATTGTCTTTATCCGGCCATACCGCCACGCAACCTCGCCCACCTCGAACCTCGAACCTCCAAAAACCTGTCAAGCCCCCAAAACCGTGGAAAACCCAACAACCCCCTCAAACCACGCACGATATCTTTTCTCCCGGCATGGCAGATGAGTTATCGTCCTTTCGCTATACTTAACGTAGTGGAATTGAATAAGAAAAGGCTCGGCCATCATGCCGGGTCTTTCGCCGTTAAAGGGCCACTTGTTAACCGAAAAGTGACTCCCCTCCACTAACTACTTTGTTTTCATCAAGCATTGTTAACCACGAAGGGACTCCATTCCGCTAACCACTTGTGTTTGCAACAAATGTCGGGATCACGAGAGGAAGAATTTTGAGCACGCAGTGGAACAAGCAGGAAAGATCCGACCCCAACGCCGGGCCAACAACCAGAACGCGACTCCCGTCCGCGAACCCGTTCGTTTCGTCAAGTCCTGTTAACTCAAAAGGGACTCCCCCATCGCTAACCATCTTTTCTTGCATCAAAACCACGGATTAATCTGGGGAAATCTTTGAATGCCTGCGGCTAATTCAGCCGCCGCGTCAGCACACCCGCCACCGTGCCGATCACCTCGATCTCCTTGCGGAAACGCCAGCGCTTGCTCGATTCGTAGGAGAGCGGGTGCGGCACTAGCGTCAGCCAATCCGCGTCGCAGTCCAGTTCGCAGAACCCCGACGCGTACCCGTTCCGCGTGATCAGGAAGTAGATGGGCCGGTCAAACTCGTGCGTCCACTCCCGCCGGCTGGCGATGGTGCGCTTCTGCGTGTCGATCAGCACAATCGACCCGGGCCGGATCATCGGCTCCAGCATATGGTCGCGTTGTCCGATCACGCCTCGCCGGTAGTGGCTGGGCAGCATGCCCGGCTCGGAGTGCAGCAGCGTCGTCGTCTCCGGCGGCGTCTCCGCCATAAAGCTGTCCGGCAGCCACTGCCGCGCGTGCTCCTCCAGCGGGCCCTGCACCAGCAGCAGCGTGGAGTTTGGCGCCGAGACCTGGTCCAGCTTGTTGTCCGTGTCGGTGCTGGGAATCAGCCCCAGCATCTGTTCTGCGCTCAGCCCGTACAGCACCGCCAGCACAATCAGTTTGGTCGCGGAGAGCTCGCGGTTCTCGCGCTCCACGCGGTCCAGCCAGCTCGCCGAGATCCGGTACGCAGGATTCTGCCACTTCTGCGCCAGTTGCGAGCTGCGCTCCTCCACCTCGCGCAGGGTAAGCTGCCACTTCAACCTGGTCTCGCGTAGCGTCTTGCCGATCCCCGCCATCTCCATCGAGCCCCCGTGCGGCCGCAACCAACCCAACCAACGCCTGCCCGGGGGACGCGCGGGGCGCCGTGCGGTTTTCGCCCCTCCCTATGTTGTATCAAAATGCGCCGACCGCGCCAGTGCAGGAACGTGCAGGCAAGAAAGCCGCTTTCGCCGCTCATGTGTGACCCACATCACAAAGATCGAGCGCAATCGACGTCGCGGAATGGCCGTCAGACTCAGGGAGTGCGGCGCGCCGCATCGTCAGGCGCCCCGCACTCGTTGAGTCCATCACTTCGTCGCCTGACGCGCCATGGGTGGGCACGTCGCCCGCCTGCCCGCAAGCAGTTGGAACGCGGAATGATCCTGCCGCAAACCCGGTGGGAGCAGGACCGAACCGCCAGGGCCGGCTGTGCCAAGGAGGGCTGCAACAACCGGAGCGACGATCTGGATGGAGGCTTCCCATCCGTTTGCAAGCAGTATCCCGCACCCGGCCCGGCGTGACTGTGACATATATCGTATTGTCCTCGCCCTGCCGTCACACCCAGCTCCCGGCTCTAGTCCGCCTCCGGCTTCTCAACCTGGTCCACCACGATCACGTCCACCGGTCCCTTGCTCGCCTCCAGCTTCAGACCCAACTGCTCCTGCACCGCGGTAAAGATTGAGGGCGCGGACTCGTCGCCCGCCGGCAACGCCACGCCGCCCGCCTCCACATTCCCCGGCTGGTCCGGCGTCCACGTCAGCGTGAAGTCGTAGGCGCCGGTCAATCCGGTCCGGTCGACCACCTTCCGTTGCACCGCGTTCTCCAGCACCGTCGCCACGTAGGGCATGGTTGTGCCTTCCGCCTCCAGCTTGCCGCGGCCGGTCAACGTCAGACTGCCCGGACCGTTCTTCGCCACCGCCGGCGGATTCGGAAACGGTTTCGCGACCGTCATCTTCACGCCGCCCTTGGCCACCACCAGCGCAAACACCGGCAGTTCGCGCGTCTCGTTGTGCGTCTTCAGCCCGAACCGCTCGGTCACGATCTGCTGGAACATCGCTGCCCGCTGGTCGAAGCTCAGTTTCTGCAGGGCGGCTACGTCGTCGCCCCCAACCTTCGCATCGATGTCCCAAAGCTCTGTCTTCACCCACGCCGGCTCGTTCACTACCTGGTCGTCGAAGACGTGAAACGCCGCCGTCAGCATGTCGTGCACGGACATGTTCACCACGGTCAGTCCGTCCGCATGAAAGCGGGCCATTCCGCCGCCACGGCCGCTCTTGTCCGGCTTTACTGAGATCACCTCGAACTGCGGCACCTTCGCCGCCGCATCAGGCGACCCCGGCAGCGCTGTAGTTTGCCCCGCGCACGGGAGTGCCACGGCCATCCATCCCACGACCGCAAGCAGCAGTCGCCGCCTCCGGGTGTGTCCGGAGTCCTTGCATCCAACTATCCCTGCCACTTCGACCGCCTTTTCGATCCTGCTCTGTGTGAATCCGTGGTCGTTTCCTGCTTGGGGCCGTACTGCGGTTGAACGAGCTTGCCGGCCTGCTCCCTACGCTCCCACCGTCGCTGGCAGTATATCCTCCACGTCCACCCACGCGGTCGGATAAACGCCGGTGTAGCACGCTGTGCAATAGCTTGCCGGAGACATACCGTGCGCCGGCTCGCCCTGCGTGCACGAGTGGGTCAGCCCCACCAGCGACAGATACGCCAGCGAGTCCGCCTCAATAAACTTGCAGATCTCCGCAACCGACTTGTTCGCCGCAATCAAATCTTTCTTCGACGGCGTATCCACGCCATAAAAACATGGGCTGATGGTCGGCGGGCACGAGATGCGCATGTGCACCTCCTTCGCCCCGGCCGCGCGCACCATGCGCACAATCTTTCTGGATGTGGTCCCGCGGATGATCGAATCGTCCACCAGGATCACCCGCTTGCCCTCCAGCAGATTCCGCACCGGGTTCAGCTTCATGCGCACGCCGAAGTCGCGCGTCCGCTGCTCCGGCTGGATGAACGTGCGGCCCACGTAGTGGTTGCGGATCAGCCCAAAGTTGAACGGTATTCCGCTCTCCGCGGCATAGCCCAGCGCCGCGGTCACGCCCGAGTCCGGCACCGGGACCACCAGGTCCGCCGCCACGCCGCTCTCGCGCGCCAGTTGCCGCCCCATCTCCTCGCGCGACTGCTGCACCCAGCGCCCGAAGATGCGCGAGTCCGGCCGCGCAAAGTAGACATGCTCGAAGATGCAGCTGGCCGGCGGCACATGCTCCCGCGCAAACCGCCGGCTGGTCACGCCGTCCTCGCTCACCATCACCAGCTCGCCCGGCTCCACGTCGCGCTCGTACTTCGCATGCAGCAGGTCGAACGCGCAGGTCTCGCTGGCGAACACAAACGTATCCGGCGCGCCGTTCACTCCTGCAATCCGCCCCATCGATAGCGGCCGGAAGCCGTGCGGATCGCGCGCCGCAAAGATGCGGTTGCGCGTCATCATCACAATCGAGAACGCACCATCGACGTGGGCGAGCGAGTCGGCAATGCAGTCCACCAGCGTGTTGCAGCGCGAGTGCGCGATCAGCTGCACGATAATCTCCGTGTCCGACGTGGTCTGGAACACGGCGCCGTCGCGCTCCAGCCGCGTGCGCGAGTTGCCCAGGTTGACCAGGTTCCCGTTGTGCGCAATCGCAATCAGTCCCTTGGTCGACTCCACCGAGATCGGCTGCGCGTTCAGCAGCGCCGAGTCCCCGGTAGTCGAGTAGCGCGTGTGCCCGATCGCCATGTGCCCCGGCAGCTTCGCCAGCACCTCGTCGGTAAAAATCTCGCTCACCAGGCCCATGCCCTTGATGTCGGTCACATCGCTGCCATCGGCGGCCGCAATCCCCGCCGACTCCTGCCCGCGATGCTGCAGCGCGTACAAGCCCCAGTACGTCATCCGCGCCGCCTCCGGATGCCCGTACACCGCCATCACCCCGCACTCCTCGCGCAGCTTGTCGAAGGGCGTGGAGTCCTGCTCCTCTCCTTCCACAGAACTGTCATCCTGAGCGAAGGTCGCATCGCGACCGCAGTCGAAGGACCTGCGGTTGTCTCCACCAGCCACCACCGCCTTGACCATTTCGCTCATGCGGTCACCACCTCCGCCGCAAGCTGCGATTCAAGGGTGGAAGAGAAGGCGGCGCGAAGCTCACCCAGCGACAGAGAGATCGCGGGCTGCCGCTCCCAATCGAGCCGAAAGCCCTCAGTAACTGTCCTGCCGATTGGCAACGCCACGTAGTGGTTCGATTGCCGTTCGATTCGCCGAATCACCGAATCAGCGTTTGCAGGCTTGCAAGTCATCAGAATTGAGCCGGCTCGCTCCTGGAACAAAGCTTCCGCGGCAGTTTCCTCACCGCCATCACTCCAGAAACCTACGTCAACGCCGATGTCTCCGGCGATCGAAGCCTTGGCAAGCGCAACCGCTAAACCTCCGCTGCCGACATCCGACATAGACGCCACCAGGCCGCTCTGCGCGAGGTCCTGCAACATCTGGTTGCAGTAAGCGGTTGAATCAATATCAATGCTCGGCGGCTTGCCGTAGGGCTCACACCCGAGAGTGCGAATGAACTCGGAGCTCCCTAGTTCCCGCCGCCAATCACTCTCCTGCAGGTTCCATTGCGCGATGATGACGAAGTCGCCGACGTTCTGAAATCCACTCGGCACAGCCTTCGAGACGTCGTCGAGTAGCCCCACGATCCCGATGACCGGCGTCGGATAAATCCCCTCACCCCTGGTCTCGTTGTAAAGCGACACATTCCCGCCGGTAATCGGCGTACCCAGTGCCGTACACGCTTCCGCGATCCCATCGATCGCGGCCGACAACTGCGCCATAATCTCCGGCTTCTCAGGATTCCCGAAGTTCAGGCAATTCGTCGCGGCCACCGGAGTCGCGCCCGTACAAGCCACCTTCCGCGCCGCCTCCGCAACCGCATGCATCGCCCCCAGCTTCGGGTCGAGCCAGCACCAGCGGCCGTTGCCGGCAAGCGCCATCGCGATGCCCCTTTGGGGCTTAGTTGTGAGTTGCGAGTTATGAGTTGTGAGCGAACCACCCGCCTTTGTCTCTAACTCACCACTCACAACTGACAACTCACAACTGTTCTTCACCCGCATCACCCCGGCCTCGCCGCCCGGCCCCTGCACGGTATTGGTCTGCACCATGGAGTCGTACTGCTCGAACACCCAGCGCTTGTCGCAGATATTCGCCGACGCCAGCAGCCGCTTCAGGTCCGCCGTGTAGTCCCGCGGCTTCTTCAGCTCTTCAATAACCCATGCCGGAGGATCCAGCGGTACAGGCGCTTTCCATGAACCCACAGGCCGGTGATATACAGGAGCATCGTCGGTCAGCGCCTTGTTGGGAATCTCCGCCATCAGCTCGCCGTGGTGGGTCACGCGCATCACATCGTCCGCCGTCACCACGCCCACAATCGACGCGTCCAGCCCCCACTTCGCGAACACCGCCTGCACCTCGCCCTCGCGGCCCTTCTCGGCAACGAGCAGCATCCGCTCCTGGGACTCGGACAACATAATTTCGTAGCTGGTCATGCCCGTCTCGCGCTGCGGCACATTGTCCAGTTCGATCGACACGCCCAACTCGCCGCGCGCTCCCATCTCGCAGGTGGAGCAGGTCAACCCCGCCGCGCCCATGTCCTGAATGCCGAGCACCGCGCCCGTAGCCATCGCTTCGAGGCAGGCCTCCAGCAGCAGCTTCTCCATAAAGGGGTCGCCCATCTGCACATTGGGCCGCTTCTGCTCGCTGCCCTCGGTGAACTCCTCGCTGGCCATGGTCGCGCCGTGGATGCCGTCGCGCCCCGTCTTCGCGCCCACGTAGATCACCGGGTTGCCCACGCCGGTCGCCTTCGCGTAGAAGATCTCGTCCTTCCGCACCAGGCCCAGCGCAAACGCATTCACCAGCGGATTGCCGCTGTAGCACGCCTCGAACCGCGTCTCCCCGCCCAGGTTGGGCACGCCAAAGCAGTTCCCGTACCCGGCAATTCCCGCGACCACGCCGTTGAACGTATGCCGGTTCCGCGCGTAGTCGATCGAGTTGTCAGTGCTCAGTTGTCGGTTGTCAGTGGAGGACGCCCCATCGCCCTGCTTTTCCTGACAACTGGCAACTGACAACTGAGAACTCGGCGCCAGCGGCCCGAACCGCAGCGAATCCATCACCGCCAACGGCCGCGCGTTCATCGTAAAAATGTCGCGCAGGATGCCGCCCACGCCGGTCGCCGCGCCCTGGTACGGCTCAATGTAGCTGGGATGGTTGTGGCTCTCGATCTTGAAGGCGCACGCCCAGCCATCGCCCACGTCGATGATGCCCGCGTTCTCGCCCGGCCCTTGCACAACACTTCCGGGACCTTCGGTCCGCGTGCCTTTCGTCGGCAGCCGCTTCAGATGCACGCGGCTTGATTTGTAAGAACAGTGCTCCGACCACATCACGCTGAAGATGCCCAGCTCGGTCAGGCTCGGCGTGCGCCCCATCAGCTTTTCGATGCGCGCGTACTCATCCGCCGTGATGCTATGCGTCTTCAGCAGCGCCGGAGTGATCTGCGCAGGCGTGGGTATGCCCGCCGCAGCGTGCGTCGCGGCGTGTGCAGGAACATGGGCTGTATCGGCAGCTTGCGCCGGAGTTGCGAGGTCAGACTCAGCTCGGGTGGGCATAGCGCGTTAATACGATTGTCGCATGCCTTACACGCGCCGGCCCTCTGCATTCCGCTCCACAAGCCTTTCGGATTAGCGTGGGGCTTCAGCCCCACGAATTGTGCCCACTGAATCAGCGGGCTTTAGCCCCGGGCTTGTGCTGTGGCGGCGAATGGCATCCTACGGGCCGGTATATTTCGGCCGGACGTCGATGCTGCTGAGCCGATCGTGCTTGTCGAACCAAAAATCGATGCCGTAGTCAGTCCTCACGATCTCCCACTTGGATTTGCCGCGGATAGCCGCCTTGATCGAATTGCCGCTCAACGCGTCTCGCTGGTATTGTGAGTGTTCAATTCTCTGGTCTTCCAGGTAATTCAGTACCTGACCGGGACTAGATTGCAGAGGAATTGCAGTCTCCAACCGTTGCTCCACTGCTTTGGTGTCGGTCTGCCGAGACTCGCACCCTAGGAGCAAGAGTAGCCCGATCAAGCCTAGGATTGGAAATCGCCCTCTCAAGCGCATGTAGGCGAGCATACACCGCCCTCATCCTCACGGAGCCGTAGCTATCGGCCGCTCCAGCGCCTTGCGGTCCCACTTCGCCGCGTCGGCGCCCGCCGCGTAGGTCGTCTCCAGAAAACTCATCACCGCATCGTCAGGCGATGGACTCGCCCGCACTTCGTCGTAGCGCAAAATGAACTCCCCCAGCGCCGCATCCCAGGCCCCCGGCCGCACCGGCTTCTCCGCGAGTCCCGCCGGCACAGGAGCCGCGTAGCAATAGAACGCCGCCGCGCCGTAGCCGCCGTTCCCCGGCCACCACCCCGCGCTTATCACCTCGTGCGAGTACGCCTCCTGCTGCATCCGATCCGGCCGCGGAGGCCCCGCCGCCCGCCGCCCGCTGAAGCGCGTCACCGCCAGGTCGAAGCTCCCCCAGAAGAAATGCACCGGGCTGATCTTCCCCTGGAAGCCCGTCGAAAACCGCTTCAGCAGCGTATCCACCCGCATCAGCGCATGGTGGAAGCGGGCTACCGCCGCAGCGTCATACGACGCATGTTCCGTATCTAAATCGAACCGGATGGGCGCGACGACTTCGACCGGCATGGGCCAGATCTTTGCCTCCACGCCCAGCACCGCCAGCGCCTGCCGGTATTCGTCCCAGAACTCCGCTACCGACTGCGGCTCCAGCGCCATCTGGATGGTTGCGCCCGTGCATCGCCGCAGCTCCAGCACATGCTCGTAGAAGTCGAACTCGATCTCCAGCACGTCGCCGCGCCAGGGCATCGCCGACGTGGTCAGCCCGCGTGCGCTGACGTACAGCGGCACGTTCCACCAGTGGTTCTGCAGCGGAGTCAGCGCCAGCCGCGTCTTGCCCACCATCTGCGTCCACATATGCAGTGTGTCGCAGGTATCCTTCCACGTCTCCCACTCCAGTTCCGGCCACGCGTCAGCCCCCATCGCTTCACCCTCCGCAGCACGAAAGACCAACAGCTTAACACCGATCGACACAGACGAGCACCGATTTGGACTCTCTACCTCGAATCGGTTCCATCGGTGACGATCTGATTCTGACACTGACGACCGGTGTTAAGGGTTGTGCTGCTGCGCGGCCGCATCCGGCCAGTCCGGGCTGGCCAGCTCCATCGTCCAGATCGGCCCATCTTCAAACGTCGGCCCCACCGACCGCAGGAACGTCGGCGCGTCGCCGCCCAGGACCCACAGCTGGATCTCCGGCGGCTCTTTGCCGATCAGCGGCGCCACCATCCCCGCCAGGCCGCCCAGCTCGATCTTGATGGTGTAATGCAGCCCCTTGTGCGGCAGCCCCAGCAGCGAATAGCTGTCCTCGCCCCGCGGCGAGATCGCCAGCGTCACCACCCGTGGCTCCGGCGTCAGCACCAGCATCGACACTTTTGTCTCCGCCGTCTCCGGGCGAATGTTCTTCGCAATGATCGACACCATCCCATTCGCCAGGTCGGCCGGCAGCCGCATGGTCTCGCTCTTCACCTGCGCCTTGCCGCCCTTGTCTGCGCTCCGCGACGTCACCCGTCCATGCGCGACATCGATGGTCAGGTCCATCGGCTTCGGAAACGACGGCCCCTGCTGGATGTGATGGTCGCTCACCAGCCGGAACGTGCCCCGCTCGGTGAACACCGTCGTCTCGTAATCCACCGATCCATCGCGGAAGTGGAAGTCCAGGCGCGCCGTCACCGTGCTGCCGCGCGCCACCTGCGACAGTTCCCCGGCCGCCAACACCTTTCCATCCTGCCCGCGCAGCGCAAGAAAGCCGTGCAGTGTTCCTTCCACGTCGCGCACCGGCACCGGTTGGGCTGCGCCTGGCCGGCTTCCGCAGGCCAGCGCGGCGACAAGGCATGCACGCCCTACCAGCAACGCCATCGCTCGATTCATCCTGGTTTAGATGAACAATTTGCCGCATGAGTTAGCTCCACGGAAGCGACTGTCTGCCGTCATACTGTGCCGACCCGCTCCGCGCAGCCGATATCCGAACAGGACGCGTCTTTGCCCTGGCGACAAACCCGCGGGGCATTGGACCCCAACATATTGATGAAACCTGTGTTTAATGCCCTTCCGCGCACCTATGATTCCGTGGATTTTCCCTCGCTGCCGGCCGCGGAAATCGGCGCTCTAAGGGCCGCCCGCACGCGTCTTTTCTGAAACTGGCTACGTCAATGTCCCAGCCTGAATGATTGCGGCACCACAACCGCACTCCACACGGGCTCCGGGCCTGTTACACTGTCGCCTCAGTTGCGACATCGAGGTGAATCGTCATGAGTACGTTCCGGCGTTTCTGGTCCAACTCCTGCTTCCTTCTGCTTGGTCTGGTTGCATTTACCGGCGCTTCGCTCGGCCTGCACGCCCAAACCGCCGCACCCGCCAAGCCGCCCTCCTCCAACACCGCCTCCGGCTTCTCCATCGAAACCGAGATGCTCACCTACCGTGCGCTCGAGTCCAATGGCGAGGCCATCGCCTGCGATGTTGCCGCCTACCTCTACGGCACCAAGCCCGACTTCAAGAACCTGCCCGACGGGGCCATCTGCAACGTCGGCAGCAGCGGCGCATCCAGCATCGGCGTCGTCGTGCTTCCCTTCGACCGCACCGTCTTCAGTGACTTCTTGATCTGGCGCTCCGACATGCAGACCATGGCGGAGTTTCAAGCCCGCGGCGTCAACGCCTGCGAGGTCCCGAAACCCGTCGCGGAAGCTCCGCCTGGGGCCCCGCGCAGCCGCGGCCTCACTGCGGCCACCACCACCGCGACCGCCGCGGTCGGCGGAGTCATGGGCGCAATGACGCCCGCAGGCGCCATGCTCTCCACCGGCCAGGGCATCCTCGGCCTCTTCGCCAAGAGCCAGGCAGCCGAGCCCGTCGGCGGCACCATCGAGGACCAGGCGTTCATGGACAACGTCGGTCGCGAACTCCGCGACGTCAACATCTCCGTCATCATGCCCGACGTATACACCCCCTACGCGCTCACCTCCATTGACCCGGTCAAGTCGCCCTTCGTCGTCGCCCTCGACAAACTCCTCCACCTCCGCGACTGTCTCGCCAACTCCAAATCCCCTGAAGATCCCGACGTCAAGAACATCGACGAATTCCTCGCATCCCTCGCCGGCGGCCCGACCGCTGCCGCCGCCGCGCCCAAACCCGCCGGCGGAACCACCACAACGACAACAACTGCGCCCGCGCCGCCAGCCAACACCACGCCCTCGCGCCTGGAGTCCGCCCTCAACGCCGACGGCCTCGCCCAGCGCTTGGGCGCCGATCCCGCAACCGGCAATATCCCCGCCAGCGCTCCGCAGCATCTCCTCATGGTCAAGGCGCTTGAGTCCGGCGGTTCCGTGAACCACTCCAGTAATATCTTCGGCACCAAAATGAGCTACAGCGGCGGCTCAGTCGGCACCTACGCCCTGTTCGGCCTCAACGGCGAACTGGAGTGCTCCGGCAACGTCTACGACTACGCCGGCCCCATCGCCTCGGCCGACTTCCAGAAGCACCTCCAGGGCTACAAACCCGACCCCGGCGCGCAGGTCATCTTCCAGCGCGGCGCCTGCAAGGCCAGATAACGCGAACGGCCTAACACCGATTACACCGGTGGAACCGATCCAAACATAAAGCAATGTCCTGGATCGGTGCTTGTCGGTGTCATCGGCGTTAGGTTGTTAGATTCGCGGCAGGGTCTGCACCGCCATCAGCAGCGCTTCCGCTGCCAGCAGCACGATGATCACCCACTCCAGGATGCCTTCCTGCCGCGCCGCCCGATACTCGCCCATCCGCTGCGCACTCATCTCGTAGATGTGCTCAAACACCTCGAGCTGCCCGTCCACGATCTCCGCGCGGGCTTGGGTTTGCGCCTTTTCGCGCAGCGCTTCGCCCAGCCTTTATCCCGCCGCTCCCAACCGCGCGTCCGGCGCCGACAGGTGCGCCTCCATCCGCGCCAGCCGCATCCGCCGCCGCAGCCGGCCATTCCCCGGGCTTCACCCCGCCAAAGTCTCCCTCGCACCCTGTTGGACCCGAATGAGACTGTTACGAAACTCTTTGATCGACCCTGATCGTTATCAGCGCAGCTTCCGAGTCGACAACGAAGCGGGAATCGAGTGACGATAGGTGCGTTCAAGAGGATAAGTGCGGTGAGCGCTTGCGTCGCGTCTGCGACTTCGGAACAGTTTCCTCCATCCAGCCATGCGGGGACGCGTGTCGAGGTCGGACCACTTTACAGTTGAGAGTGGAATGTATATAGTTTGGGCCGCATTCACTTTCACTCTTTTGGCGTCTTTCGCGGACCTTTTCATTAGTCTCCCGCTTTACGCCTTTGGTGCAGGGTACGTCCAGTTCTCGCTCCCGAAAGAAGTCCTGCCTCATGACCACTTTGTGTTCCGACCTGAATCGTCCTGTCGTCGCTGTCGCAGCGCATAGGAAAGCCCGCCCGGCGACCGTGCTCGCGCTTCTCTGCACCGCAGCACTGTCGGCGATAACCCTTGCGCAGACGCCGATCGTCTTCCCCAACACCATCAGCACCGTCGCGGGCGGGGGAATTACGCCGGCGAACGGCAGCCCTTGCGCCACGGGCAGCCCCCTCAAGGCGACCGATGCCTTCGGCGATGGCTGCCCGGCCACCGCGGTCACGATCGGCACCAGTCTCTACGGCGAGGGAACTGACAGCTTCGGCAACATATTCTTCCTCGACACCACCAATGAGATCCTGCACCGGGTCGACGCCAGAAGCGGAATCATGACGGTGCTGGCGGGCGGCGCCACCACCGTGGGCTGCAGCGGGCAGGCGGACAAGTTTGGTGATAACTGCCTGGCTGCCACCCAGACCGGTGCTTTCAACAATCCCCGCGGCCTGACCATCGATCCGTACGGCAACGCGATCATCGCAGGCTACAACGACGGAGTCGTGGAGATCGTCTGCAACGCGGTATCGCCGCTCTGCTCCGCGGGCCAGATCGGCTACATGCGAATCGTTGCCGGCTACTCTCCGAGCAGTTCTTCCAGTGGAACCCAGACCGCCGGCCTAACGGCGGGTTCGGCAGGCGACGGCAACACAGCCGTAGGAGTGTCGGGCAGCGGTGTCGACGCGCCGCGCGGCGCGGCAGCGGACATCTTTGGCAACGTTTACGTTGCGGACACGGCAAATGCCCGATTCCGCGTCGTCGTGGGGCCTGCAACCTACAACAGCGTAGCCAATCCGCTTGCAGCCGCGATCGTCCTCGACAGCACCTACAGCAGCGTCACCGCTGCTGCCGCCGCCGGCAAGATCTACCCAATCCTTGGAGGATTTACCCCGGTTACCGCGGGCAACTTCTGCAACGGGTCCAGTGGGCCGATGTCCCTGGACGCGTTCGGCGATGGATGTCCGTTCTACAACACGGCCACATCCAGCAGCACCAGTGGGATCTACGGGGTTGCCATTGACTCGTCCGGGGACGCCATCTTCAGCGATGCCGGCAACAAGCTGATTCGTGTCCTCTATATGGGTGGCGCCAGTATGGCGGCACTCATCACGCTCGAGAACCCTACCGTGACAACCCCGGTCGTCGGTTCGGTTTACGCGATTGCGGGTGGGGGAACGCACGGCATCAGTGCGACGGCCCCCTACCATCTCGGCACGTCAACGATCCTGAACACTGCCACGCGGGTCACACTCGACGCGGCCGGCAACATCTATCTCGGCGAGACTACGGCCGACGTGGCGTTCCTCGACATCAACACGGGCTTCATTCGCGTCCTATTTGCGAATGGGACGGCCTGCGCCGCGAAGACAGACAGCGTCGGCGACGGCTGCCCAGCCGCGCAATCGACCTTTGGAGTGAATAGCTCCACGCTCTCGATTTCCATCGATAATCTGGGAAATCTGTTCATGGCGGATTCGCAGAACAGCAGAATTCGCAAGGTATCCGCCAGCAGCCTGATGCCAATGACGGTCGCGACCGCCGCGACGCAGAACATCATTGTGCATGAGCCCGCGGGTGTTACCGGCGCGACTGCCACGCTTAGCACAGCATCGCCCGACGTCACACTTGGAAGCGTGACTTGCGGCTCCTCAGCGACAAACGGCGACGGTACGATCGACTGCACGATCCCACTGACGCTCACGGCATCCGGTCCCAGCATTCGCTCGACTGCGCTAGCCGTCACGCCCAGCGGGACGCTGACCGCGACCAGCATCTATCCCCTGGCTGGCTTGGCGACCGGATCCGCGCTGGTCACCGACAGCGTGACTTCCAGCTCGAGTGGCAGCGTCCTTCCCACAGTTGCTCTCGGCTCTCTCGCGCCGCTTGCGGTCGCGGTGGATGGCGCGAATAACGTGTACTCGGTAAACAGTTCGAACCTGGACTTCAGCGTAGGCCTGGCCGGAAGCACCACTTCGACGCTACTTTCCGCGACTGCGCCGACTGGCGTCTCACAGATCGCGGCAGATACGCAGGGCAATCTCTACGCGGTTGGTTCGGGCGCGACGACCATCACGAAACTCACTGTGACTGCGGCGCAGAGTTCCTTCTCTGCACCTCCGACCTACAGTGCCGGCACCGTCAGCTATACGCCGCCCACAACGCCGGCGAAGCCGCAGGGTATCGTGGTGGACGCCAATGGCAATATCTATGTCGCGGACGGAGCTAACGGCGCGATCTACAAGATCACCCAGGCCTCGAGCACGCAGCCGATGATCACTGTCGCAAGCGGCTTTTCCAACCCCACCCTGCTTGCCCTGGACAACTCCGGCAACCTCTATGTCTATGACCAGGGTGTTGGCAAAGTCTTCAAGGTCGCTTACCTCGGCGTGCAATCGACGGTGGCCAGCGTCGCCGCGACCGGCCTGGCGACCGATGCAGCCGGGGATGTCTACATACAAACCTCCAGCGGTGTCACGGAATACCCAGTCACCGGGCCGGCCACGACGGTCTACACCGGAGGCGCCACGCTTAACGGCATCGCTGTGGATGGCAGCGGCAATTTGTACCTCTCCGACGCGGCGAACAGCGGCATCCTCGAGGTACAGCGGACGGCTGTTTCGTATGGCTTCGGCACTGGCTCAAACGGATCGCCGACCCTGACTGGAACACTGACCGATGTGGGCAACCAGGCCGTCACCGGCTCCAACACCGTCACCAACACCACCAACTTTGCTGTAGCCGGAGGCAGCAGCAATGGATGCACGTTCTCGTCCAGCATCCTGGGCGCACAGACCATCGGCAACGCCTGCACCTTCATGGCAAATTTCGTCGGCGGCGGATCCGGCCCGGTAAGCGATGTGTTGACCTACTTGCCGGCGTCCACCACCGGCAGCCTGACGCTGTCGGGCACCTTGCAGGGCGTGGCGGTTGCAACCACCACGACCATCGGCAATCAGACTCCGCTCAACCCGACGTACAGCCCAAGCGGCACTGAGGTCACCTTCACGGTGACGGTGACGGCGACCTCCGGATCCACCGCACCGTTGGGAACCGTTTCTGTCACCGTCGATTCGACGATTACCCATCCCAGCCTCGTCGCTAGCGGAACCAGTGGCATCGCCACTGTGGCCGTCTCCGGACTTACGGCCGGCAGCCATACGATCTCCGCAATCTACTCCACCAACGGCACCTACACCGGCTCCAATTCCGGCGCGCCGACCCCCTTCAGCGTCGCGCAGGACCAGCCGATCGCCAGTTGGACTACCGGCGTCACGTCGGTGGCGTATAGCTCCCCCGTCGGCACCTCAGCACTGAACGCAACCTCTACGTACAACAGCTCGGCGGTGCCGGGCGTCTTCGTCTACAAGGCAAATGGCAATGAGATAAACGCCGCGTCCTATCTCGCCATCGGCACATATACGCTGAGCGCCACCTTCTATCCGATCGACAACATCGACTACACAACCGCTACGAGCTCTGGCGGGACCTTCAGCGTGACCAAGGCGTCCACCACGGCGGCCGTCGGTACCACACAGAACCTGGTGGCCACCGACAGCACGGGCAACTTTACCAGCGTACAGACCGCCATCAACTCACTGCCCGCAACCGGCGGCTCCATCTATATCAAGCCGGGCACGTACGCCGGCTTCCTCACGGTGGTGCAGCCGAATGTCGCGTTGCGCGGTCTTGGCGGCGACCCCACCCAAGTCATCCTGACGCACGAGGCGGGAGCCTTTGGTGGCACCTCCTATCCGTACACAGGCGGGTTCACCGCGGCCAACATGAGCAACGGCGATCAGCTTCCCGTCGGCAGCACCATCTCGACCGGCGATGCGGGATCGTCGACCCTGTTCGTTGCCCGCGCCGTCAATATGGCGGTCGGCAGCTCAACGCTGACGCCCATCAATTTCTACGCGGAGAATCTGTCGCTCATCAACGCATACAACACCGATACCTCAACCACCACCACCACCTACGAGCCCACCTCCAACGGGACTTGCACCGTGAGTGAAGGGCCGCCGCAAACGTACTCGTACCTCTATAACAACCAGATCGAATGCGCCTCACAGGCGCTGGCCATATATATCGAGTCCGACCAGGCGGTGCTGAACAATGTCTACACCACCAGCCTGCAGGACACGGTCTACGCCGGCGCGATCAGCACCAGCGGCGCCAATGCGGCCCGCCAATACTGGTTCCGCGGCAAGATCACCGGCGATGTGGACTTCATGTTCGGCGATGCGGCTGCTGTATTCGATCACACAACCATCTACACCGTTTACCACGGCACAACCGCAACCGGCACGGAGACCATCCAGGCCCAGAACAAGGCCGTCCAGACTGGCGGCGCCGGCGACTATCTCAGCGGCTATGTGATGAACAGCGACATCCTCACCTCGCAAAGCCCGGGCATGACCAATCTCTACTTTGGCCGTCCCTATGGCACTTACTCTACATCGATCCTGTTGAATTCCTATATCGATCAGGTGAGTGCGGTCGGCTATATCCCGTTCAGTCCGCCCCTGTTGAACGACGCGACCTACGCCGAGTACAACGATCAGCTCTACACCGATCCCGCCACCGGCTCGCCCGATGGAAATGGGGTCATCTACCTCGGCGCCGGCGGAAGCAGCGGCTCGGGCGTTACCGGCGCGCGTGAGACGACTTCGACCAACCCCGGCACGCTTGAAGTCGCGACCGGCGGATTCCAGACCAACTATCCAACACTCGCCAACACCACGCTTTCACCAGCCGAGGCGCAGCAGTATTATCCGATGCCCTTCCTGAGCGCGACCGTACCAACCTCGACGTACAACACGGTCACCAACTGGAACCCAATCGCAGCCATCGCGGCGGACGTCAACGCATTTGTTCCATCGGGCACTTCGGCCGCGGTCACGGCCGGCAGCAGCGTCACCATCCTCATGCGGCCGCAGACTCCTGGCCTGGGCGCCGTGATCAACGGCGTCTATACCATCCCAACCGGGACTTACACGCTGACTGACTCCGTCAATGGTGGGGCGTCGATTACTCTCGCTTCCGGTACTCTCGATGCCGCCGGCGAAGCCTACTACACCTCCAGTACGCTCACCTCGGGGACGGACAATCTTACCTGGACCTACAGCGGCGACTCGAACTTCTCCGGCTCGACCACTGCATCCGCATACGCGCTCACGGTCTCCGGTAGCGCCGGTGTCGGCACTACGACCGCCCTGGGCGCCACCGTCAACCCGATCGTCTACGGCCAGTCGGCCTCGATCACGGCCACGGTGAGTCCGGCCTCGGGAACGGTAACACCAACCGGCAATGTCAATCTCACCATTGACGGCACCACGACCCTCAGCGCAACACTCTCCGGCGGAACGGCCAATTTCACGGTGACCGGTCTGGCTGCCGGAGGTCATGTCCTCTCCGCCACCTACACCGGAGCAACCGCATTCGCTCCCTCCTCAACGTCGCCCTCCGGAAACCTGGCGCTGACTGTGAATAGGGCGGCTCTCACGGTCACCGGCTCATGCAGCAACCGGATCTATGGTCAGGTCAACTCTTGCACCGCGCTGGTCACCGGCGGCTATCAGTACTCTGACTCGGCAGCGAACGTATTCACCTCCACTCCCACCGGGACCACGACGGCGGCGCGCAACTCGCCGGCCGCGAGCGGCTATAGCGCAACCCCTGTCTACACCGCGACTGCGTTTGGAAGTACCAACTACGCAATCGCTCCAGCCAATACCACCTTCACCATAACGGGCGGAGCGCCGCAGAGCATTATCTTCGCCCCGCTGCCGAACTTCGCACACGGAGCGAGCTATCAACTCACGGCCAGAACGACCTCGGGCCTTCCGGTTGCCTACTCAATCATCAGCCCCAACGGGAACGCTTCGGTCAGCGGCAGCACCTTGACGGTGACCGGCACCGGATTGGTTACGGTGCAGGCATCGCAAAGCATCGATCCAACCGGCGATTACGCGGCCGCAACTCCAGTGTCCATGAGTTTCACAGCCCAATGACAACCCACACTCATTCTTCCGAAATCCGCAACCGTACATTCGCTGGCAAGCGGATGCGCCGCGCGACGGAGATTCATCCCATGTACAGCTTTCGATTTCAGCAAACGCAACTCCGGCCAGTCCTGACCCTCTCGATTGGTCTCGTCGCATTGGGCCTCGCAACGCTGCTCACCGGCTGCGGTACCGGGGCGCCCACGGCCGACCTCGCCGGCACTCAGAAGACCATCAAAGTCTCCGGCATAGTCCATGGCGGCCAACAACCCGTCTCCCAGGCCACCATCCAGCTTTATTCCGTCGGCACCGGTGGCCTCAAGTCGGCGTCGAATCCGCTCATTGGTTCCACCATCCAGACCGGCAGCGACGGCAGCTTCAACATCACAGGCCTCTACAATAATTGCACCGGCGCGACCCAGGTCTACATCGTGGCAACCGGCGGCAATGCCGGAAGCGGAACCAATAGCTCAATTGCCCTGGCCGCGGCTCTCGGACCATGTTCCTCGTTGAACTCCGGAACCTACATCGTGATCAACGAGGTCAGCACCATCGCGGCCGCGTATGCTCTGGCGCCGTTCGCATCGGACTTCGCCCACATCGGCGCGACCGGCTCCAACCCCACTGGCCTGGTGAACGCCTTTGCCAGTGCTGCGTTGCTGGCCAACACCGCTGTTGGCTCAGCCGGAGGCGCCAGCGTTCCCGCCGGGGTCACCGTCCCGCTTGCCGAGATCAACACGCTGGCCGATGTCGTCTCTGCCTGCATCAACACCGCCGGCTCTTCGAGCAATCCCTGCATCGCCCTCTTTTCTGCTACCGGCGCCACGGAGACCTTCGGCGCGTCCCTCGCCATCGCGAAGAACCCTGGTGCAAGCGCCGTCACTGCTCTGTACTCGCTCTCCGTTCCGACAGCGCCGTTTCAGCCAACCCTCACCGGCAGCTCCGCCCCGAACGACTTCACCATCGCAATCAATGCCACCGCCGGTGGAACTTTGGCGACACCCTACGGAATCGCCATCGACGCTTCTGGCAACGCGTGGGTCACCAACGAGACTGGCTCTGCCGTCAGCGAGCTTTCCGCCAGCGGGGGCCTCCTCGCTTCGCCAACCGCCACCGGTCTTGCCGGCGCGCAGGGAGTCGCCGTCGATCGCAGCGGCAATGTCTGGGTCGCAAACACCGCCGGCAACTCAGTGGTGAAGTTTACCCTTACCAGCGGATCCGTCACGGCAACCAACTCCTATACCGCTGGCGGCGTCACCGCCCCAGCGGCCATCGCGCTCGACTCCGGCGGCAATGCCTTCATAGCGAACTTCAATGGCAACTCCGTCACCGGCCTCAACTCCGCGGGATCGCCGCTGAACGGATCGCCGTTCACTGGCAGTAGCAACAACATCATTGTCCCCAATGCGATCGCAGTCGGCCCGACAGGTACGATATACGTCACCAGCGGCAACGGCTCCATCGTCAACCTCAGCAACACCGGGGGCTTTCTGGCTACTCTGAATGACGGAACGCTGCAGGGGCCTGCCGG
>Ga0182014_10003009_pt1 | contig 20655 bp, 15 predicted proteins | sample 612S2DmetaG_FD_120489 | JGI IMG/M metagenome (GOLD analysis project Ga0182014, IMG submission 120489) | Permafrost microbial communities from Stordalen Mire, Sweden - 612S2D metaG | ecosystem: Environmental > Terrestrial > Soil > Wetlands > Permafrost | place: Sweden: Stordalen | collected... | reverse complement strand
TCTTATGAATGTCCATTCGATCCCTCCGAAGGTTCTAGTTGCTCGTCACAACCAGCTTCTCCGGTCTGAATCGAATGGACAACCTCTTGAAAGATCACAGGTGCCCCATCCTTGCGACGTTTTTGTTCTTGTCGCAAGGATGGAAAAGCACAAATCTATACTGGCAACTATTTCCTATTCCCTGCCTATTGGCGTTTCAGCGCCCGCTTCAACACCGTCTCCAGCGCCGCTTTCAACTCTTCGTACTCGCCCGGTGCCAGCTTGCCCGCAATCTTGTCGCTCTCCAACGCGAACAGCTCTTCCTTGAGCGCGTTCAGCAGGGCCATGCTCCCGACCGCTGGAGGCGCGAAGCCCTGAACCGTTCCGGCGTTGAGCACCGCCGCACCCGACGCAGGCTTGCGCAGCAGGAAGGCCGCACCGGCTGCCAGCAAGAGAGCCAGCACGCTCAAAATCCACCACTTGTACTTGCTAAGCGGGTCGGGCGTGTTGATAGGGTTGGCCATGCCGCCGCCGGGCTGCGAACCGGCAGCGCTTGCATCCTGGCCACCCATGCCGGAGCCAGACTGCTGACCGTTCTGGTCCTCGCGCGGAATCGATCCCGTCCCTGAGACGGTGAACTCCAGCGCCTTGCCGGGAGCCGCGTTCTTGGTCACGAAGGTGTTAAAGCCCGGGTCTTGCGGCGAAGATAGAAACGTCGATCCCGCTCCAGCCGCAAAGCTCATGCTTTTGGGCAGCATCGCCCACACCGTTCTGGCCGGTATCGTCACCTGGGGATGGAAGGTGAACTTGCCGCCGTAAGGCACTTCATACTCGATCTGGAATAGCGTGCTCTTCTCGCCCTCGTCGGGCTGAATGGGAAAGTTGAAGGCATAGTGGCCTTTCGAGCCAGCGGGGTCCAGCTTGAGCGACGTGGGCAGCCCGCCGGGCCGCTGTGCCGACGCGCCGTCCACAATCGCCTCGGCCGGCAGCACAATCTCAAAGGTACGCGGGCTCCACTGGGTGCGGGGCGGCATACTGGAGTTGTGGACAGCGTACCGTTCAACCACCCGGAGCTTTCCATTGTCCGTCTCCACAATACCCACTACATCTTCGTCGATGACCACGCCCGTAACTTTGGCGGCCACGTCATACACCGGAATGTCGCCCGGCGCTTTGCCCTCTGGAGCGCCGATGAAGTAAGTCGCACCCTGGTGGGTCACCCGCACCAGGTAATTGCTGTTGCCGGGCTTGGTCAGCCTGTAATGTCCGCTGGCGTCGGTGGTGGCTTTGGCCACTTCCCCCATGCCGGCCTGCGTATCCACCAGCACTACGGCATCGCCCGCGGCGGGCTTCCCGGTAGTCTTGTTGGTCACCGTGCCGGTGACTTGAGCCTGTGCCAACGCGCCCGCGAACAGCAGGCTTAGGGTAACCGTGCGGAATAGTATCTGGGTCGATCTCATGGCCGTGAAGAAATCCTCATGTGAAGTGCTGCGTTCCGTCTCATGCCTACTGTAAATGTTCAATTTCCACCAGCAATTGCGCCGTCTCATTTTCAAGCTGCGTCCGCTGGGCTTCAAACTCCTCTTCAGGATACTTGCCGGCGCGAAACTCGAAGTTCAGGTCGCGCAGATTTTCGTCGAGTTGTTCCTTGCGCTCCAGAAGGTAGTCCAGCCGCGTCTTCTCCCCCTGGCTGGCGAAGACGTTCTCAGGCCAGAAGGTATACACCAGCAGCGCAATCAGCAACAGCACTCCTGCTACAAATCCTTGAGTTTCCGTCATTTCTTGACAACCTCCTCTGCCGCTGGCACTGTCCACTGTCTCGGCGTCAACGCCACCAGCGTGCCGAAGATCATCAGCATCACCCCTGCCCAGATCCAGCTCACCAACGGATTCAGAAATGCCTTGATAATCGGCTGGTCCGTATCCGGATTCGTGCCCTCATATACCACGTACAAATCCCAGCCGGGAACTGAGTGAATGGCCACCATCGTCTGCGGCTGGCCGCTGGCAAGATAGACCCTCTTCTCCGGCGACATCTGGAACTGCTTCGTGCCGCCCTTTGACACATCCAGCAGCGCGTACTCTGAGTTGTAGTTGGCGTTCGAGTCCTGCGTGAACCCCACACACTGCAGCGTATACGGGCCGATGGCCAGTTTGTCGTTCAGCGCCAGTTCCTTCTCCTCGCTGCGGTTGAAGGCTGACCCCGCCAGGCCGACGATCACAATCACCACCCCAACGTGGACGAAGTAGCCGCCATAACGCCGCGTGTTGCGGCGAACCAGCAGAACCATCGACACAAAATAATTCCGCCCGCTCTGTTTGGCAATCACCCTGGCTCCGCGCGCAAACTCCGACAAAATGGCGGTCAGCACGCCCGCTGCCAGCGCAAACGCTACCAGCGCGTAGAAGTTGCCCCGATTGAGCGCGCCATTATGCCATGGCCGTACCCCCACAATCAGGCACACAACCACCGCAACCCACAGCGCAATCACCGGCAGCACAAAGTTACGGCGAATACTCTTGAACGACGTGGCGCGCCACGGCAGCAGCGGCCCCACCCCGGCCAGAAACAGCAGAAACAGCCCGATGGGCACAGCCACGCGGTTGTACCACGCCGCATCCACCGTCACCTTCGCTCCCTCGATGTATTCGCTCAGGATGGGGTAGAGCGTTCCCCACAGAATCACAAAGCAGGCGGCCAGCAAAACCAGGTTGTTGAACAGAAAACTGGATTCGCGGCTCACCAGCGACTCCACGCGTTGCTCGCTCTGCAGGTGGGTGCGCTGCAAAATGTAGGTGAAGATGCACACCGCCAGCACAATCACCATGAACACCATGAACCAGTAGCCGATGGACGACTCCGCGAAGGCGTGAACCGAGCTCACCAGTCCCCCGCGCGTCAGCATCGTGCCCAGCAGGGTCAGCAGGAACGTTGAGAAAATCAGCCACACGTTCCAGCTCTTCATCATGCCCTTTTTCTCCTGCATCATCACCGAGTGCAGAAATGCTGTCCCTGTCAGCCAGGGCATCAGGCTGGCGTTCTCTACCGGGTCCCAGCCCCAGTACCCGCCCCAGCCCAGCACCGCATAGGCCCAATGCATCCCTAGAAAGACCCCGGCCGTCAAAAACAGCCAGGTCACCATCGTCCAGGTCCGCGTAATCTTGATCCACTTCTCTCCGGGATAGCGCATCATCAGCGCCCCCAGCGCAAAGGCGAAGGGCACCGAGAAGCCCACGTAGCCCAGGTAAAGCAAGGGCGGATGAATCACCATCTCCGGGTACTGGAGCAGCGGATTCAGCCCGTTGCCATCTTGCGGAATCGCTCCCTTCAGCAGCGCGAACGGCGGCGCGGCAAAGTTGAGCACTGCCAGGAAAAACACCTGGATTCCCGCCAGAATCGCCCCCGCGTAGGCGTACAGCTTCACGTCCGTCTTGTGCCTCAGCCGCAGAACGAACCCATAGGCCGCCAGCAGCCACGCCCACAGCACCAGCGACCCCTCCTGGCCGCTCCATAGCGCGGCGAACTTGTAGGCTGCCGGCAACGCGCGGTTCGAGTGCTCCATGATGTAGGTGATCGAGAAATCATTGGCAAAAACCGACCAGACCAGCGCAAAAGCCGCCGCCGTAATGGCCGCAAACCCCGCGATTCCCGCCCGCCGCGCCGTATCCGCCAGCCGCTCGGGCGAGACAGCCGTGGGCTGTTTTGTCGCAATCAGGCGCAATGCCAGACCGCCGGCCAGCAGGTTGTAGGCGGCCAGCGCCAACGCGATAAGAAGTGCAAAACTTCCAAAAGCTGCCATTAAAACTCCAGGATCATTTCGCTATCAATTCCAGAAGGATTCTCGCTCGCCGCCAAAAGCCTCAGCGCCCACCCGACGGATCAATTCTCACCCCATCATAGACGTTTTCGGTGTGATCTGCCTCACACTTTGGACTGAGACGCGGATAGGGAATGGAACGCTGTTCCTTCGCCGAGCATAGCCAGTGAAAGCCAGCAGCGGGAAGCTGCCATGCGTGGGATCTCCTTGTGGCTGATAGATCCATCCCCGCTCCCGAGGTAGGAAGCGTTGGTCCTTCCGTTGTCAGGCAGATGCTGCGACCAAGCGCTCAGCCCTGGACGGCAAAGAAAAACGACCGTAGCAGGGGGAGTGCGTTCCGGTCGTTTTGTGTGGATGGAATGGCCCCAATGCGAGAGGCTTATCGCGAGAGTTTGCGGCGCAGTATGCCCGCCAATCCAAGCAGGCCGGTGCCCATCAATCCCAGCGTCCCCGGCTCGGGTGCCAATATATCCAGCGTCCCCGGATCGGTCGTTTCTGAAATTTCCACAAAGCGCTGTGCACTCGAATCATCGGGAATGAAAAACGCACTGTCAGACTGGTAGCCATTCGCCACTGCAGCCGCGGCCTCGGAAATCCAGATCTGCGCGGCCGGATCAATGGGCATAATCCCGCCTTCATAATTGTTCGAAGATGAGAACTCAATCTGCCAGATGGCCAATGAAATGGGACCTGTGTAACTCGCAAGGCTAGTTTCTGCAGAAGTGCCAGCCAATTGGTCCGCCAGCCACGATGACTCGACCTCGGCGAGGGTGACGGCCGTCCCGAAGGTGCCGCTGTAGAATTTGCCGATCTGTGTCGGGTTGTTAATGTCCATGCAAATGCTGGAAGAGGATGCAGTATTTCCGTCTATCGTGGTGGTAGACGCATAGGGAGCGACAGGCTCAGTGTATGAATTGCCATTCGTCGCGGTAAATGTATACCAAAGAATCCCATTCGGGTAAGAGGCGGTAATAGTGATTCCATCGGCAAATGCCGTGGAGGCGAAGACCAAGCTCAACAAGGCCGGACCTAGAACGTGAGATACAGATTTCACCATAACATCTCCTTGACGATCAGACGATCACTGCCGGATGGGCACGAAACCCAAGAGCAGGATCATTGATTTGTCTGAGTTATGCGCAAAGATATAGTTATCAATCGCGTCTGTCAATCGTATTTCGTCTTCATTTCGCAAATTCTGGAGAATTTTGAAATAAGTTACCTAAGACATTAAATTAAAGTTACCTATACTTAGCCAAAAGTTACCGGAACATTGCTGAAGAGTTACCATTGGCGTCATATCAGAACGGGCCACATGGTCTTCTCAAACTGCTCTTAAGAGTGCTGTGTCAGTCAACCTAAAAAATGTTCGTGGTGCTCACCAAAGTCTGTTCCCAGACCTCACCCAAACAAAAACTCCTTCTCCCGCAGTTCCTTGATGCTGTCGCGCAGCCGCGCCGCACGCTCGAACTCGAACTTCCTTGCGGCCTCGCGCATCTCCGTCTCCAGCTTTGCGATATAGGTGTCGAGTTCTTCCTGCGAGGTGAACTGCGGCAGTCCTGCCGTCTCTTCCTCGGCCACATCCCCATACTCCGCCTTCAGAATTGCGGCCAGCCCCATCTCCACCGGGCTGATGATCGACTGCGGTGTAATCCCGTGCTCCTTGTTGTAGGCACGTTGAATCGTGCGCCGCCGGTCGGTTTCGTCCATCGCCCGGTGCATAGAATCGGTAATTCTGTCCGCATAAAGAATCGCTTTTCCCTCGATGTGACGCGAGGCGCGTCCCATCGTCTGGATTAGTGACCCCGCAGAGCGCAAAAAACCCTCCTTGTCCGCATCCAGAATCGCCACCAGCGAAACCTCCGGCAGATCCAGTCCCTCGCGCAGCAGGTTAATGCCGATCAGCACGTCGAACTCGCCCCGGCGCAAACCTGCGAGCAGCTTGACTCTTTCCAGGGTTTCGATTTCGGAGTGCATATAGCGGCAACGAACGTCCAACTCGGTATAGTAGCCCGCCAAGTCCTCAGCCATGCGCTTGGTCAGCGTGGTCACCAGGACGCGTTCATTTCTCTTTGCCCGGTCGCGAATCTCCGCCAGCAAATCGTCGATCTGCCCTTTCACTGGCCGAATTTCCACCGCCGGGTCCACCAACCCCGTTGGCCGGATCACCTGCTCCACCACCACCCCGGCCGAGCGCGTCAGCTCATACGGCCCCGGCGTGGCCGAAACATAAATCGCCTGATGCACGCGGTTCTCAAACTCATCGAACTTCAGCGGCCGGTTGTCCATCGCCGACGGCAGCCGGAATCCGTAATCCACCAGATTCTGCTTGCGGCTGCGGTCCCCGAACCACATCCCATGCACCTGTGGAATCGTCGCGTGGCTCTCATCCACAAACAGCAGAAAATCCTGCGGGAAATAATCCAGCAGCGTCGGCGGAGCCTCGCCCGGCAGACGCCCGCTGAAGTGCCGCGAGTAGTTCTCAATCCCGTGGCAATAGCCCATCGACTTGATCATCTCCAGGTCGAAGCGCGTCCGCTGATTGATGCGCTGCGCCTCCACCATGCGCCCTTCGGCTTCCAGTTCGCCCACCCGCTCATTCAATTCGGCCAGGATGGTTGCAACGGCCTCCGCCTTGCGCTCCGGCTGCATCACATAGTGACTCTTGGGATAGATGGGCAGCCGCGCATACTTCTGTTTCACCGTGCCGAAGAGCGGATCAATCTGGCTCAGCGACTCAATCTCGTCGCCGAATAACTCGATGCGGTAGGCTGTCTCGTCATAAGTCGGGAAGACCTCGATCACGTCTCCGCGCACCCTGAACGTCCCGCGCCGGAAGTCCTCGTCATTGCGCTCGTACAGAATCTCCACCAGCCGCCGTGTAATATCCTTGCGACTGATCCGCTGCCCTTTTTCCAGCAGCAGCAACATTCCGTAGTAAGCCTCTGGCGAGCCCAGGCCGTAGATGCAACTTACCGAACTAACAATGATCGCGTCTCTTCTCTCGAAGAGAGAACGCGTAGCCGACAGCCGCAGCTTGTCTAACTCTTCATTGATCGTTGCTTCCTTCTCGATATATAAATCCCCAGCCGGAATGTAGGCTTCCGGCTGGTAGTAGTCGTAGTAACTCACAAAGTATTCCACTGCATTATTAGGGAAGAACTGTTTGAACTCGTGATAGAGCTGCGCCGCCAGCGTCTTGTTATGCGCCAGGATCAGCGCCGGCCGGTTCGATGCCTCAATGACCTTGGCCATGGTGAAAGTCTTCCCTGACCCGGTCACTCCCAGCAGCACCTGGCTCTTCTCGCCCGCCGCCAGCCCATTCAGCAGCTCGTCAATCGCCCGAGGCTGATCCCCCCGCGGCGTATAGCTCGATACCAGTTCAAAGTCCATAACAAAATTATACGCGAGCGGCGAAGATTGGGCGAAGATATTGATCTGGATTTTGAGCGGAAACCAGCGAAAATGTGGGCCTGCGGCTAGAACGCGTATGTATGGCTACAGGCCGATGAAAGAGAGCGATACAGTAGGCCCATAGGCTGACTCATGCGCAAGATAGAGTTCAAAACGCGAGAACGTCGGCTTACAGGCAGACGGAAAAAGGGGGAGTAACGGGGTATAGCCGGACTAAAAGTTGCAAAAGTACAAGAAAATAAGCCGATCTAACGTGTTTTTCGCGTGTTTTGGGCGGGTTTCAAGAGCGGGTTTGGGAACTCTCTGACTTCTAACTTTTCGGAAATCAGACACTCGGGAAAATCAGAAACCGATGGTTGAGATTTGCGGTCTCCCACATCTGGCGCGATAAAACTGCGCCAGATATGGGGCACCCATTCATTTTGGATGGTCAGACATGGACTCCCGCCCGGTTTGGGCAGCGTGGCTTCCATCCCCGGTCCCCAAAGGCGAGGGACCGGGGGCACCCGCAGCGTGGTTTGGAAATCTCACCGGGACCGGGGCCACCCAGCTTCATCCGGCAAAGGCGCTGCTTCATCCGGAATCTTAGATTTACAACTCCAGTGTCAAGAGCGATTGCAGATGGAGTGGCCCCCGTCCGGCGGTAGATGCCGGACGGGCCCCCTGAGAAGCGTGGCGAACCGATTTGCGCGGTCCGCGTAGGCCGTTGAGCTCAGAACTTGTAGACCACGCCGAAGGCGGCGCGGGAGCTGCGATGCTCATTAGGAGAGCAATTCGAGTTCGTTGTGCAGGCATTTCCAGAGCCGGCAGGATAAACCGGCGCGACAAACGAGGAGGCGATGTCGTCGCCCGAGGCACGCAGGGAAAGGTGCGAGCTTAATTTGTAGTCAATGCCGACGCCGACTCCCCCGGCAAATGAGATGTTGGGATAGGCGTTCACGCCGCCGGTATGTTCTCCGCCCAGCAGCACATGGAAAAACCCTTCATAGCGCCCAAAGAGGTTGGCATGCAGCACCGGCCCCAGCAGCAGCGAGCTCACAGAAGGGGTTAGCGTGCTGTTTGTAATGGCTGGGTGCGAGATGGGGTACCTGTAAAAGGCCCCATCGGCGGTGATGCCGAAATATTTGCCCCAGTCGCGGGTCACCGATGCGTTGACGCCCTGCAATCCGTAGCGAGACTGGTAGATCTGGTTAGCGCTGGTGTAGCCATAGCCAGCGAAAACCTCGTACTTGTGGGAGGGTTGAGCCTTCTCGGCGGGGGCCACTCCACGACTGTGGATTATCTGGCTTGTGGCCGCCAGGGGCATAAACAGGGCCGGAACCACGGCCAAAATCGAAAGCAGCAACTTCCTCTTCAATTTGGGACTCTCCTCGTAGCATTGGTGTGTCTAGTGTGGCGCTCGGGGCCTTTGGCGCCCGGGGCCTGCAAGCCCTCTGAGCCGCCGCCGTAACCCTGGCCGGCTACCCTCATAGACTATCCTCTCCTAGACTATCCTCTCCGGGCCAGTTCCATGAAGTCCGGCGCGTTTTTGTATTGCCGGATTGCGGCGAACAGCTCTGGACCGGGACCGAATCTGGCTTGCGGATCATGGATTGCAACGAAGCCGCACCTTATCGTGGCGGTTTGCGGCGGAGAAGGGAACCTGGAAAAAGTTCATGGTCGAAGCCGGTCTTCCCGTAACCTATCAAGCGTACCCTTCAAGGCGTCAACGGGCGGGGAGGTTGTCTGGACGCCCCGCGAGGATCGTTCTACCATGGACGCTGGCAACCAGACTTGTGTCTTGCGCCAAGGCCCCGGCAAGGAAGGACAGTTCAATATGCTTTCGGCAGAGATGATCGTCGAGCTGCAGGATCGGGAGACGCGCGCAGGTCACCAGAGGGGGCCGGAAGCCGCAGAGGCAGAGGCAGGCTCGGATTGGCTGGGGGCCGTTTGCCGCCAGCATCGCGCCAACTTCGAGCTCTGGCACATTGAGGACGAGGCTCGCGCTCCGGGCGCAACCGAGGCTGAACTGGCCGGGGTGAAACGGCGCGTGGACCGGACCAACCAGCGCCGCAACGACCTGGCGGAGCAACTGGACCGCGCATTGCTGAGCTGGCTGGAGGCCAAAGGGCTTCCTAACCCGGCAGCGGAGCTGAACTCTGAGTCACCGGGGCTGATGATCGACCGGCTTTCGATCCTGGCGCTGAAGATCTATCACACGCGCGAAGAGGCCGAGCGCGCCGACGCACCAGCCGGCCACGCGGCGCGCAACCTGGAGCGGCTAGCCATTCTTGAGGAGCAACGGGCTGATCTGGCCGTATGCCTGGACGTATTGTGGCGCGAAACCCTGGCTGGGACGAGGCGTTTCAAGCTCTATCGTCAACTCAAGATGTACAACGACCCATCTCTCAACCCGGCCATTTACCGCCATCCCGCGCAGGCCAGATTGCCTGGTGAATAGCGCCTGCTTTATTGAATGCCTTGACGAAAGGCGGGGTTGTGCGTATAAAGAGTGCCTAAGCAGCGCAATCCCCGGGCGCGGGTTTTCTGCCAGCAGAGATTCAGGTCAATCGCGTCTAAGGGGATGCAGACTCGCGGAAAACCCATGATGCAAGAGGCTCGACCCTTGGCGCACGACCGCAAGAAAGAATCTTCATTGTCAGGCAAACCCGACGGCCACCCACATACGGGCACGGGGCAGGCTTTCCAGCACTATCAGGCTGCGGTGCAACTGCTACAGCAGGGCAAGTTCGATAAGGCGCTGGCAGCCTTCGAGAAGTTGCTTTCCGTCGCACCACCCGAACTGTTGGAACGCTCGAAGATGTACATCAGCACCTGCCAACGGCAATTGGAAAAACACAACCTGACATTTTTGACGCCTGAAGAGAACTACGACTACGCCGTATCGCAGTTGAACACCGGCTACTACGAGGAAGCGCGCGAACAGTTCAACAACATTCTGGCTGCCCATCCAGGGGCCGACTATGCCCTTTATGGGTTGGCGGTGCTGGACTCGCTGACCGGTCGCGCACAGGATTGCCTCAGCAACCTGGGCCGAGCCATCGAACTGAACCCCAGAAACCGGCTCCAGGCGCGTGCGGACAACGACTTCCAGAGCATGGCGGACGACCCGCGGTTTACCGAGTTGTTGTATCCGGAGGTCCCCTAGGGTCTCAGTGGATTCTGCGAACACCTCAACATCAAAGATGGAGCCGCTTCCGCAAGTCTTGGAGCCGCTCTCGCAGAGCGCTGCGGGAGGACGGCAGGCCCGGCCGCTGCGCGTGGTGGCCATCGGCGGCGGCACAGGCCTGTCTACGCTGCTGCGCGGGCTGCGGCGCCATGTAACGGCCGCCAATCAGGCTAACGCGGAAGCAGGCCTCATCGCTGACCTGGCCGCCGTGGTCACCGTCACCGATGACGGAGGCTCCTCAGGGCGTCTGCGCAAGGGCTTTAATATGCTGCCTCCGGGCGACCTGCGCAACTGTATGGTGGCTCTCAGCGAAGAGGAGGACCTGCTGGCCCAGCTCTTTGCCCATCGCTTCAAGAAAGGCGATGCGCTGAAGGGTCACAACTTCGGCAATCTCTTTGTGGCCGCGCTTACCGAGATCACCGGCGACTTCGGCCAAGCCATCCAACTGGCGTCGAAGATTCTGGCCACGCGGGGACGCATCTACCCGGCGACCACGGCAAACGCCACGCTGGTAGCGCGCATGGACGACGGCTCACTGGTGCGCGGTGAGACCAAAATCACCGCCAGCCATAAGCACATTGCCGAGCTGATGCTGGACCCGCCGGACGCGGCTGCGCTGCCGGAGACGCTGGAGGCAGTCGAGCGCGCCGATCTGATCACGGTGGGCCCCGGCTCGCTGTACACCTCGCTGATCACAAATCTTCTGGTGCAGGGCCTGCCCGCGGCCCTGGCACACGCACGAGGCGTGCGAGTTTACATCTGCAACCTGATGACCCAAGCCAACGAGAGCCTGGGATTGACCGCCTCGCAACACATTGAACGGATTTATGAGCATACACGCGCACCTATCTTCGACTATGCGCTGGTGAACACCGCGGCATTTTCGCCGGAGACGGTGGCCCGTTACGCGCTCGAAGGAGCGTCACCGATCATCCCCGACTTCGAGCGCATTGAATCGCTGGGCGTGCGATGCATTTCCGGCGACTTCGCCAGCGAAGAGGCTGTGGTTCGCCACGCCGCCGGCCGCGTCACCGGAGCCCTGCTGGCGCTGGGCGCCGCCTCGCAGGCCGAACGAGCCTGAGTTTTCTCTTTCCTGCAGATTCCGCGCAAAGCAACCGCAAGACCGCGAATGCGGAAAGGCAAGCTGCTCCACTGCCAAAAGAGCCCCGCGATTGCGGGGCCCTTTTGGCGTTACATGTTGGAAAATGGAGGTTATTTCAGGTTGGCCATCAGGGCATCAAAGGCCGCTTTCGAGGGCCGGGTGACCGACTGAGGCAATGTGGCCAGCGGCTCGTCGACCATGTTCAGCAGATCGATGAAGGTCGGCTGCGTGGGGTTGACGTAGAAGACGCCGGTAAGGACTTCCTGCTTCTCCTGCGATTCCATCAGCGTGCGCACGGCTTCGGCCTTGTTGGTGGGGTCGTAATCCGGGTGCAGCTTGCGCAAGCGGAGGCTGGAGCCGTCGTGCATCTTGACGTCGCAGACCTGGCCGGCGTCATAGTCGACGCTGATTTCGTCGAAGCTGGGTACGAAGGAGATATCGTTGAGGGGATCGTCATTGGCCTGCATGAACTTATAGCTTTTGGTGGAGCCATCGTGGTCATTGAAGGTGACACAGGGGCTGATGACGTCAAGCAATACCGTGCCCTTGTGGGCGGTGGCAGCCTTCAGCATGGCGAGCAACTGCTTTTTGTCGCCGGAGAAGGAGCGGCCCACGAACGAAGCACCCAACTGGATGGCCAGGGCGCAAGGGTCGATGGGAGGCAGGTCATTGACCGCGCCGGTCTTGAGCTTCGAGCCAAGATCGGCAGTGGCGGAGAACTGGCCCTTTGTCAACCCGTAGACACCGTTGTCCTCGATGATGTAGATCATGGGCAGGTTGCGGCGCATGGTGTGAACAAACTGGCCTGTGCCGATGGAGATCGAATCACCGTCTCCAGAGAGGCCTAGCACGGTCAGATTCTTGTTGGCCACGGCGGCGCCTGTGGCAGCGGCCGGCATACGCCCATGTACGCCGTTGAAGGCGTGCGAACGGTTCATGAAGTACGCGGGACTCTTGGATGAGCAGCCGATGCCGCTCATCTTGATCACCCGCTCCGGCTCCATGCCCATCTCGAACATCGCCTCCGTGAGGCGTTCAGAGATGGATTGATGACCACAACCGGCGCATAGAGTGCTCTTGTTGCCACGGTACTCGAGGATGGGAAGACCGATGTGATTGACTTTGGGACTGGGGATCGCGGTAGCCATTAGAAGCCCTCCTTTGCCGCAAACTGTTCGGTAATGGATTCTGCATCCACCGGCAGTCCGCCGTAGTGCAGAATGCTGCGCAACTTGCTCACCTGATCGGCAGCCAAGTCCAGCTTGAGCAGGCTGGCCATTTGCCCGTCGCGGTTCTGCTCGGCCACATAAATGCGCTCATGCGAAGCCACGAAGTCGTGAATTTCGCTGGTGAACGGGTAAGCCCGGATGCGCAGATAATCCACGTCTTTGCCGTACCGCTGCTTGATCTGGTCGAGGCTTTCGAGCAGGGCGCAATCGGTGGAACCGTAGGCGATGAAGCCGATCTTCGAGGCACCGTTCTTGACTATGACGGGAGCGGGAACCAAGGTGCGCGCGGTTTCGAACTTGCGCGCCAGCCGATCCATGTTGCCCGTGTAGTTTTCCGGCGTCTCAGTGTACTGTGCCATTTCATTGTGTCCCGAGCCGCGTGTGAAGTAGCTGGCCTTGGTATGAAGCGTGCCGGGCAGCGTGCGCCAGCCGATGCCGTCGCCGTCCACGTCGCGGTAGCGGGCAAATCCGCCCTGCCGCTCCAGATCCTCGGCCGTGAGCACCTTGCCGCGATCCAGTGGCTTGGTCGGGTAATCGAACGGATCGGAGATCCAATCGTTCATGCCAATATCCGTGTCGGTGAAGACGAAGACTGGAGTTTGCAGCCGCTCGGCCAGATCGAAAGCCGCTTGGGTTAGTTCAAAGCACTCCTTCATCGTGGAGGGCAGCAGAATCGGATGCTTGGTGTCGCCGTGCGAGAGGAAAGCCGTAGAAAGCAGATCGGCCTGTTGAGTGCGTGTGGGCAGGCCCGTCGAGGGTCCGACGCGCTGCACATTGATGATCACGCCGGGGATTTCAGCGTAGTAGCCCAAGCCGCAAAACTCAGTCATCAGCGAGATACCGGGGCCGGAGGTTGCAGTCATGGAGCGGGCGCCAGTCCAACCCGCGCCTAGTACGATGCCGATGGCGGCCAATTCGTCCTCGGCCTGAACCACGGCAAAGGTAGCCTTGCCTTCCGGCGTAAGACGCAGTTGCTTGAGCAAATCAGTGGTCGTCTCGATGGTCGAAGTCGAGGGAGTAATCGGGTACCAGGCGATCACGGTGACGCCGGCAAAGACCGCGCCCATGGCGCAGGCCTCGTTGCCGTCGATGATGATCTTGTCCGCATTTTCATTCATCTGCTCGATCACAAAGGGATCGCGCTTGGTCAAATGCTCCTGGGCATAGGCAACACCAGCCTTGACTGCCTCGAAGTTCAAGTCAAAGACCTTCTGCTTCTTGGCGAACTGCCAGCGCAGGGCCTTCTCCACCTTGTCTAAATCGATGGACAGCAACTGGGCTGCGACGCCCACATAGACCATATTTTTGACCAGTTTGCGCTTCTTGACATCAGGGCAAACGGAGGCCGTAATCTTCTCAAAGGGTACGGGGTAGAAGATCAGGTCGTTGCGCGTCTGATCGAGGTTCAGGTTCTCCTCGTAGATCGCCACGCCGCCGGCGTTCAAGGCCGCAACATCGGCCAGGGCGCTGGCCGGATTGAGCGCAATCAGAATTTCAGAGTTGCGTTTGCGGGCAACGTACCCGTCCTTGCTGGCCCGGATCAAAAACCAGGTTGGTTGTCCGGCAATATTTGAGGGAAAAAGGTTTTTCCCGCTGACGGGAACTCCCATTTCGAAAATGCTCTTCAGCAGAACGCTATTGGCGGATTGCGATCCGGAACCGTTCACCGTTGCTACGTTGATGCTGAAATCGTTTGCGACGCGCGCTTGCGTGTCCAATGAGCCCTGTTTTTGATCCAGGGCAGGATCGCCGATTGCCATGTGGCGTGATTCCCTTCCGATAAATTCTGGAAAGAGTCTGTCTTTCGCTCAACACGATTATAGACACGCGCGCGGCGCCTGTCTCGTCTCAGAAAGGCTCAGGATGCGAGTTTGAGGGAGGGGGCGCAGCGTGGTAACACATTGAACCGGGAGCGCTTAGTGAGGAGCAAGTTTGTAAATATTACGATTTGTATCCCTGTTTGTATGCATGTAAAGACACTTGGCGCGTAGACTCCCGGCTCCAGCGAGTGAGCAGCGTGGAGGCGATGACGATTAAAGCCACCAACAGGCCGATCCACAGGCCATAGATTCCCCAGTGGAGCAGAAAGCAGAGGCTCAGGCCCAGCGGCAACCCGAGAACCCAGTAGCCGACCAGGTTGGCCAGCATGGGAACCCGGGTCTGGCCGAGTCCGCGCAAGGCTCCGGTGGAGACGGTCTGGATTCCGTCGAAGATCTGGAAGGCAGCCGCCAGGCCCAAGAGGCTGGGTCCGACGGCCATGACGTGAGCGTCGCGGGTGTAGAGGGCGATGAGCGGTCCGGGCGCCACCAGGAAGACCACAGCGGCCAGCAGCATGAACGAGGTGCCCAATCCCAGGGCGAGCCAACCGGCACGGCGAGCCCGCTCACCGTCTCCGGCGCCCACGGCATGACCCACGCTCACTGCAGCGGCCGACGAGATGCCCAGCGGGACCATGTAAGTAAGGCTGGCGTAGTTGAAGGCAATCTGGTGAGTGGCCAAAGCAACCGGGGTTAGCCATCCGGCTGCGAGCGTAGTTATATTCCATGCGCCTACCTCCAGCAGAATTTGCCCAGCGGCCGGAGCGCCCAACTTGACCAGTTTCCTGAGCCCGGCCAGACTGGGGGCAGCCCAGCGGCGGAAGAGCGGATGGCCGCGCCTGCGCTCATAGCGCCAGGCAAAGCCGAGCAGTGCAACGGCCATGAAGATGCGCGACACGACCGTCGAAATGCCGGAGCCGTTTACGCCCAGTGCCGGCATTCCCAACTTGCCACTGATCAGCGCCCAGTTGCCCAGCCAGTTCAGCAGGTTGGCCGCTACAAAGGTCACGGTAATCACCCGCGCTTCGCCCACTGCCTGCAAGTAACGGCGGACAGCCCCGTAAATCAGTAGCGGCAGCGTGCTCCAGTTGAGGATGCGCAGGTAGGCGGCGGCCGGAGCGGCTACCTGCGGCGTAATGCCAAAGGGGGCAAAACCGTAGCTGGCGAAGGCGATCAGCAGCATCAGCGGCGGCGTCACAATACAGGCCAGGTAAACACCCTGGGCCAGCCAGCGATGACATTCTTCGTGGTCCCCGCGTCCGCGGGCCTGCGCCACCAGCGTGTCCAGCCCCAGCAGCAGACCGATGCCGAAGAGCGCCGGCGTATAGTAAACAGCGCATCCCAAAGCCACCGCGCCAATCGCCGCCGGTCCCAGGCGGCCCACCATGATGGCATCCACGATGCCCATGGCCACCCAACCCAACTCGCTCAGGACCACCGGAACCGCCAGCGTCACCATCGCGCCCAGTTCCTGTCTCCACTTGGCTTGCGCTTGCCCCATGGTTCCAATTTAATTGCACGCGCAGGGAATTGTCGGGCGAAGAAGGGAAAGGGAGGTTGAATGGGGGGGATTCAACGGAAGGACTGCGTGGGCGGGTTCTTCATCGGCGGAGGATGGGGACGGGGCGGAAAGCAGGAATTACCACTGCGCCCAGTCTCCGGAGCCAATCACCCACACGGCCAGCAAGAGGTTGCTGACGGCGTGCGCGACGACGGCATCGCCCATGCGTCCACGCCAGCGGAGCGCAACGGCGAAGACCAGGCCGGCCAGAATACCTACCATCCAGTGTTGGCCATGCATCAGGCCAAAGGCTAGGGAGGAGAGAGCTATGGAGAGCGCCGTCAGGCCCGTAAAGGAGACCTGGTCAAACTCCCGGCTGATGAACCGGCGCGCCAGATAGCCGCGAAAGGCCAGTTCCTCGGCGATGGGCACGGTGAGGCAGGCAGCGGCAACGCGAAAGCTGATCCAGGTCCAGCGAGCCGTGGGCGAAAGCGCCGCGAGCGCCGGACCCAGCGGACTGGCTGCAGATTGATGTGCCCACCAGGAGGGCGCGATCCACAGCAGGAAGACCGCCACGCCGGCGACCGGCCCAAACCAGCCGAAGCGCCAGTTGAGCTTCTTCAGTTCCGGCCAGAAATAACAGAGAGCGATGGCGGCGGCCCAAAAACGCAATGGATATAGCCACTCGAAGTATCCAGAAGCGGCTTTGGAGACAAACGAGGCGGCAAGAATGGCAAGAAACGGAACCAGATACGCGCGAATAGCCGGGGATTCTCCATGGAGGTCGTCTGAATGCTCCGAGGCGCCTCCGGGCGCCTGCATGGCTGCATTCCTAGTATCGCCAGCTGAAGGGGAAACGCAGGCGGGAAGCTTTCGCACCCAGGAAAGCTTCTGGGTGGCCATGGAAAAAGCCAGCGCGACGAGGGTCAATGCAATCCAGCCTGCCTGGGAATGAAAGCCGACGGTAGCGATTTCCGGACTGACCGCATCGCCTATGAGGATCAGAGCAGCTAGCCGGAAGATATTGAGCAACCAAATACATCCTAGCGCGCAGGGGATGAGCAAAAGCGCCCGCGGAAAGCGGATCTCCTTGCGGAAATACCAAAGCCAGACAATCGTGAAGACCAGCACCAGCCCCAAGCCCTCGATCCCGGAACAGGCACCCACGATCCTGGTTGAGAAGTGGGGAGTTTCAATGGTGAAGGCCGCGGGATTGGCAATGACATTGGGCAGGAAGAGGCGAACCACCGGCAGCACGGTATAAAAGGCGATGGTCTGCAAAACCTGGCCTTGTACGGCGCTCGATTTGTCCCATAATGAGCTGAGCGGGGAAGCCAACCCCCACGCCGCAACACCTGCGAGTGAAGAATATAGCCATAAGGGACTCGTGGAGCGAATCGTCCTGACCCAGATGCGGAGCGGAACACAAGCCAGAGCCAGCAGAATAGTGCCCAAGAGGAAGACCGTGCTGGAGGAGTAGTCCGAAGCGCTTTTGACGTAGGCCAAAGGGTAGAAAAACAGACGGATGTCTCCATGCATCCGGGTCAAAATATAGCCAAAAAACGTACCAAGGCAGACCAGATGGCAGACGAAGAGAATGCGGCTGAAGGGGATTTCTTCCTTTAGAGTCTTGAATTTGGGATAACCGAGGCCCAGAAACACAGCATACGAAACGATGGCGATGCGGAGAAATCTCTGATGGCCGAATAGAAAACTCCCGGGCGGATAGCAGACCACACACTCAATCGCTACCATTGCGCCAAGCAACGACAGTCGTCCAAGAAGATGAGAGGGCAAAGAAAAAAGCGGCATCGACAGGGAACAATGATCCCCCATCATGCCGCCGTCGGGTTGTCTATTTCGACTCAGCGTTTGCCCGGTCTACTTCTTACGCCGAACGCGCAAAACCGCGAGCGTTCCCGCAAGCAGTGTGAGGCCACCGATCGCCAAGCTAGGATCAACCTCAGGAGCTGGATGAGGCCCCGCATATGCCGCAGTGCTGGTGCAGAGCGCAAGCCCCAGCACAATGAATGCGTTTTTCAGAAGGTTTTCCGTCACTTGCAAATCCTTTCTGGGGTAATCCAAACATCTGGAATGATTGAAGGTCCGCGAACCCTGATCAAGCGCCCGATGTGGCTCTGTTTGTCCCCTTCGCCATAAACGTGATGCTTCTTTGCTGATTTCTCAAACCCCTCTGTAGAGCGGGAAACCATGCCAAGGCTTCTTCCGATTCAATGTGCAAGGGGGGGAAACCTTGAGACAGAAAAAGACCTTCAACAAGCAAACTAATCACTAGCGGGAATGTTAACACGGGAAAGAGGTTTTTGTGCAAGAGTAGTTAGAAAAACCCAAAGTAACCTATTCAAGGTTACCTGGAATAACTCCTGTCTGTTCGATCAGACATTGAGGGAGCAAAACTGCGCCCTCCGGCGCCCGGTCAGACGAATCACAGGATCGGATAGAAGCTCTGGATCCACCCCTGGAGCAGGGCGGGGAAGCAGCCCAGAACAACAACCGCCGCCGCAATCAGAACCAACACAGTCAACGTGGCCGGATGCGCTTTGATGGGCGTCTCGTCAATGGCAGGCATCACATAGGCCCGTTTGAGCACCTGAAGGTAGTAATAGAGCGAGACGACGCTGAGCGCGACTGCCAAAGCAACGAGAGCGAATGGGACCGGCCCGGCTGATACACCAAGGACAGCAGCGAAGAGATTGAACTTAGCCCAGAAGCCGACGAGCGGGGGGATTCCGGCCAGTGAGAGGAAGAAGACCAGCAGCACAGCGGCCAGCAGCGGATTGCGCTTGTGGAGGCCAAGGAAGGAGTCGAGCCGGTCGCTGCCGGTGGCGCGCTCGACAACGGCGACCACGCCGAAAGCTCCGATGGTGGTGAGGCCGTAGGTGAGGACGTAGAAAAGGACGGCGTTGGCGCTGCGAAAGGCTGGACCGGTTGTACTTAGAAAGAATTCGAACGGGCTTCCTTGACCTGAATAGGCGCGCTGAGTGGCAACACCCAGCAGCATGTAACCGGCATGAGCGATGGCCGAATAAGCCAACAGTCGCCGAACGCTGACCTGCGCCAGCGCCGCCAGATTTCCGACGATCATGGATGCGGCAGCTACCACCAGCAGAATCGTCGCCAGTTGTGGCCAAGTCTGATAGTACTGTCGCAGGAACACCTCAAAAGCACTCTTCGCGCTTGAGCCATAAATACTGGGCATCAACCAATTCATGCTCAACGTAAGCAGCAATGCGAAGCTGGCGACCTTCGATACTGATGCGATAAACGCTGCCGCAGGAGCCGGTGCTCCCTCGTAGGTATCTGGAGCCCACAGATGGAATGGAACCGCAGCTACCTTGAACCCAAGCCCTGCAACTACCAAAATCCATGCCATGTAGAAGAGCGGACTCGGACCAGATTCAGCAATCGCTTCCTGAATTCGCAAGAGGTTTGTGCTTCCGCTCAGTCCATAGAAATAACTGAATCCAAACAAGAGAAAGGCAGCCGACATTCCACCGAACAAGTAATACTTCATGGCCGCCTCTGCGCTCTTGCCAGAACTTTTGGCGAAGGCGGTCAAAATGTAGAGCCCCAGGCTCAGTAACTCCAGTCCAATAAAGATCACCAGCAAGTCTTGTGCCGCAGCTACAAGCAGGCCGCCTAGAGCTGCCATCAGCACAACAGCGACATACTCTCCCGTATTTCTGGTGAAATCCGAATCGATGAAGAGCAGGAGCGTCAAGGCGGTTAATATCAGAATTCCGGACTGTGCCGCTGCAACATATCCACCCTGCGCAAGGAGTAAATTGCCGTCGAAAGTGAATCCCGCCCCGGCTGAGAGCTGCAAGGCCCACAGGGCTGCGCCGCAGCCGGCCACGCCGAGCAACGCTGCTACGGTCACGCGGGTTTTTAGGGCGGCTTTGCGGAGGAAGCCGAGATCGACAATCAGCACCAGGAGCGCTGCGATTTCCAGCATTGTCTCCGGCAGCGTTACGCGGAAGAGATCTGCGTAGTTCATTGCACGCCTCCCGCAAGCAGCGCCTTGACTGCCGGTTCTATAGTGTCGAGCAAAATTTTCGGATAAAGTCCTACAAACAAACTAACTCCCGTCAGCATCACTACACCGGTAACTTCCGGCCAGGTGATGGCGGCTAACTCATGCACGTGTTCTTGCTCCAGAATATGCGCAGTCGGCTGCAGATCGCTGAAGAAGGCCTTCTGCAAGGCGCGCCAGGTGTAAGCCACGCCGACGATGATGCCCACGCCCGCGATGGCGACCCACCAGGGGTTCACTTTCCACGCGCCAACCAGCACCTGCAACTCAGCGACAAAGCCCGAGAAGCCCGGCAAACCCATGGAGGCCATTCCGGCAACAACAAAGGCCCAGGCGGCGAAGGGCAGACGCTTGGAGAGGTGCATGGTTTCCAGTTCGGCAAACTGGCGGGTGTGCGTGCGGTCGTAGACGATGCGGCCGACGATGGCGAAGAGCAGCCCGGCGATGATGCCGTGGGAGAACATCTGCAAGACCGCGCCGGTCATGCCGATCTGGTTCAGCGTCATGAGGCCGAGGAGAACGAAGCCCATGTGGCTGACGCTGGAGTAGCCGATGACGAATTTGAAGTCAGT
>Ga0182014_10003008_pt1 | contig 20666 bp, 18 predicted proteins | sample 612S2DmetaG_FD_120489 | JGI IMG/M metagenome (GOLD analysis project Ga0182014, IMG submission 120489) | Permafrost microbial communities from Stordalen Mire, Sweden - 612S2D metaG | ecosystem: Environmental > Terrestrial > Soil > Wetlands > Permafrost | place: Sweden: Stordalen | collected... | reverse complement strand
GTTTACCTTCGACCACTTCTATCCCATCTTCGGCGGACCCTCCAGCGGCCCTTGTCTGGAGGGTTGGACGACGCTGACCGCACTGGCCCAGGCCACCACCCGGCTGCGGCTGGGCACGATGGTGACCGGTATCCACTACCGTCACCCCGCGGTGCTGGCCAAGATGGCCTCCGCGCTCGACATCATCTCGGGTGGCCGGCTCGAGCTGGGGATCGGCGCCGGCTGGAATGAGGAGGAGTCGGCCGCCTACGGCATCGCGCTGGGCGGTATGAAGGAACGCTTCGACCGGTTCGAGGAGGCCTGCCAAGTGCTGACCGGCCTGCTGACTCAGGAGACCACGGATTTCGACGGCCGCTACTACCGGCTCAAAGCCGCCCGCAACGAGCCCAAGGGCCCGCAGCGCCCGCACCCGCCGATCCTGATCGGCGGCAAGGGCGAGAAGCGCACGCTGCGCATCGCCGCCCGCTACGCCCAGCGCTGGGACTTCGGCGGCGGCACACCGGCGGAGTTCGCCCACAAGCGCGATGTGCTGGCCGCGCACTGCGCAGACATTGGACGCGACCCGAAAGAGATCACCCTGTGCTCCCATCTTCTTCTTGATGGCGACCGCAACTACGGGCAGGTCACCGAGGACGCGGCTGCCCTGGCGGCCGAGGGGCTGGAACTTGCGGTCGTATACCTCATGCCGCCGCATGACCCGGCCGTGCTGGAGCCGCTCGCCGAGGCGATCCGAGCGTCAGGATTGCTCAATTAAGCCCTGGCGCTGAGGTGCGTTACGAAGGAGTAGAGATGGCTGAACTCAAACTGGGGTACAAGGCGTCGGCGGAACAATTCGGGCCGCGTGAGCTCGTCGAGCTGGCGGTCGCTGCCGAAGCGCACGGCATGGACAGTGCAACCGTCAGTGACCATTTCCAGCCGTGGCGGCACGAGGGCGGGCACGCCCCCTTCTCGCTGTCCTGGATGACTGCCGTTGGCGAGCGCACCGAGCGGATCGTGTTGGGCACTTCGGTGCTCACCCCGACGTTCCGGTACAACCCCGCCGTCATCGCGCAGGCCTTTGCCACCATGGGGTGTCTGTACCCGAGCCGTGTCTTCCTCGGTGTGGGCACCGGTGAGGCGCTCAACGAGATCGCCACCGGATATGAGGGTGAGTGGCCGCAGTTCAAGGAGCGGTTCGCGCGGCTGCGTGAGTCGGTGCGGTTGATGCGCGAGCTGTGGCGTGGTGACCGCGTCGATTTCGACGGCGATTACTACCGGCTCAAAGGCGCGTCGATTTACGACGTGCCCGAGGGCGGGGTGCCGATCTACGTTGCTGCCGGCGGGCCCGCGGTGGCCAAGTACGCCGGACGCTCGGGTGACGGCTTTATCTGCACTTCCGGCAAGGGGGAGGAGCTCTACAAAGACAAGCTGATGCCGGCCGTCAAAGAGGGCGCCGCGGCCGCCGGCCGCAACGTCGACGACATCGACAAGATGATCGAAATCAAGATCTCCTACGACACCGACCCGGAGCTGGCGCTGGAGAACACCCGGTTCTGGGCGCCGCTGTCGTTGACCGCCGAGCAGAAGAACAGCATCGACGATCCGATCGAGATGGAGAAGGCCGCCGATGCGCTGCCGATCGAGCAGGTCGCCAAACGCTGGATCGTCGCTTCGGACCCCGACGAGGCTGTCGAAAAGGTCGGTCAATACGTCACGTGGGGCCTCAACCACCTAGTCTTCCATGCGCCGGGTCACGACCAGCGCAGATTCCTGGAGCTTTTCCTAAAGGATCTCGCACCGCGGCTGCGGCGGCTGGCCTGATCACGTGTCGGCGCCGTCCATCGCCGCACCGAAGGGCAACACCGGCAAGTCGACGATCGCGTTGGGGATCCTGCACCGGAAAAGGTCGGGCGCAACAAGTTTGGGGTCAGTGGCGTCACCCATGGTGGGGACGAACGCTGATAGCTCGTCACGATGCACCGTGTCATCGGCTGGTGTGAGCCGGGTCTCCGGCGGCTCCGCCGTTACGCCACCAGGGCCAGTGGAACGTGCCCCCTGAAGGTTATCTTTCAGCAGCCAGCGATGTTGCTGAGCAGCACGCAGGCGCGGGCGATCGCGTTCTGATCCTCGGGGCTGAGTGCGCCGAGTTGGGCGTCCAGCCAGGCGTTGCGTGGATGCGGGCGGCGAGGGCGCTCCCCGCACCGCTGGTGGCGGCGGCGGGCTTGGATCCCCCTTTGTCGCTCCCGAAACCGAACTGGATCATGCTGGCCGCGGTTTTGTTCGTCGCCCCGACCCTGTGGGAACAGCGCGCCAAGTACCCTTCGTCGACGTCCGGCTGCTCGTTGGCAACGGGGCGCTGCCCCGGACGTACTTGCCATACGCCGTCGTCGCCCTGTGCGTGTACATCGTCCTGTACGGCATCACCCAATGGTTGGAGGCAGGACGCGGGATGTCCGCCCTCGGCGCAGGACTGCCGCTGCCGACGAGCGTCATCTCCGGCGTTGTCGTCGCACCGATCTCGCGGCACAACCTCGTTCACGGCCCCGTCATCGTCGGCGCCGGCTCCATCGCCTCCTCCACCATCACCGGCATCGTCTTCCACAACAGCATCAACGACAACGGCGTCCACCTCAACGCCCTGATCATGATCGGCGTCAGCCTCGTCACCGTCGCTCATTTCGTCCTCGACCGAAAACTCCGCAGCCCAGGCCGACCCACCAGCCAAATCAAAAAGAAAGGATCGGATGTGCTTGGTGTGTTGGACGATGCCGTGGTGGTCGACTGGGAGCCTTTGGAGGGCAGCTTCGGTCTTCTGGATCCCGATGATGAGCATGTGCTTCGGTTTCACCTGACGTAGCGCTGCGCGCCGTGACCGCGATGGCGGCCCGATACCGGGCGCCGGAACGATCCGTCGATGAGGTGTTGGACGAGTTGGCGACTCGCTACGGGATGGATGAGGCCGTCGGATTTGGGACCGCTCACAAACGGCCGCCACCGCCTTGTCCGTTGGACCATCCTTGCTTGGCGTCGTATACCAAACACCCTACAAATCAGTTACTTTCATCCAGTTCCGCTACGAGTTCACGACGTCGAACTGACTGCTCGGCCAAAGCCTTTTCGGCTACGCGAGGCTGTGGCATAGGCAATAAGTACAACACTGTTGCAAATGACCAGCTATGTGCTTAGCATCACTTAGCTGCACAGGGGAGAGGACTGTGATGACGGTTGGTGCCACCAGCGAGATCTACTACGACCCTTGGGACGTTGAGCTCAACGCCGACCCCTACCCGATGTTCATGCGGTTTCGCGAGGAAGCGCCGCTCTACTACAACGAGGCGCACGAATTCTACGCGGTGAGCCGTTACGACGACGTCAACCGGGCGCTGGTCGACCACCGGACATTCAGCTCCGCCAAGGGCATCGTCCTGGAGATCTTGAAGTCGGGCATGGAGATTCCCCCGGGGATCATCATCTTCGAGGATCCTCCCATTCACGACATCCACCGCAATCTGCTGTCCCGGGCATTCATCCCGCGCAAGATCAACGGGCTCGAATCCGAGATTCGCGAGCTGACGACTCGCTGCCTCGACCAGCGAGTCATCGACGGCAACTTCGACTTCGTCAAAGACCTCGGCGCGATCATGCCGGTGCGGGTGGTGGGAATGCTGTTCGGCATTCCCGAGGACTTCCAGCAACGCGTCATCGAAGACGGCGATCGTCATGTCCGGACCGAACCCGGCAAGCAGATGACCGACAACCCCGACGGCGCGATCACCGACGGCCAGGTCTTCTCCGACTTCATCGATTGGCGCGCCACCCATCCCGCCGACGACCTGACGACCGAACTACTCAATGCGGAGTTCGAAGACGAGACGGGAACGGTTCGACGGCTGCGTCGAGAAGAACTGCTCATGTTCATGAACGTGGTGGCCGTCGCCGGCGCCGAGACCACCACGCGTTTGATCGGCTGGACCGGAAAACTGTTGTCGGAGCACGCCGATCAACGTCGTGCACTGGCCACGGACCGTTCGCTGCTCTCTGGTGCCATCGAGGAGATTCTGCGGTACGAGCCGCCCGCCCTGCAGGCCGCGCGATACGTCACGCGCGATGTGGAGTTCCACGGTCAGACGGTGCCGGCCGGCAGCGCGATACTGACGTTGATCGGTGCCGCGAACCGGGACGTTCAACGTTTCGGAGCCGACGCGGAATTGTTCGACGTCACCAGGGAACCACGCCAGCACCTGACATTCGGTGTGGGAGCGCACTATTGCCTGGGGAACGCACTGGCGCGTCTCGAAGGGCGCATCGCGCTCGACGAGGTCCTCAACCGCTTCCCGGATTGGGAGGTCGACCTGGACAGCGCGGTCTTCTCGTCGTCTTCGGCGGTCCGGGGATGGGACAGCATGCCGGCGCACGTCTGAGTTCCCATTCTTCTGCAGTGCCGCAACATAACTCATCAGAATCTAGGAGCAGAAAATGAGCATCGAGCAGATCGTCCGTGCAGAAATGGCCGCGTGGGGTCACAACGACGTCGACGAGATCATCAGCCACTTCGCGGACGACGCCACATTCGACATCGGGCCGGCTTGGCCGAAGGTCGCAGGGCGCGAAGCGATCTACGATCTGCTGAAGAACTTCTTCGCCGGCGGAACCTGTATCGAGCTGGAGATCCTGCACTTGGCGATGGACGGTGATGTGGTCCTGATGGAGCGCACCGACCACTGGTCGATCGGCGGCCAGAAGACCAGCTGGCCGGTCATGGGGGCGTACGAAGTGCATGGTGACAAGATCACGGCTTGGCGGGAGTACTACTTTCCCCCGAGCGCCCCAAGCGAATCCGAAGGCTAGACCGGCTGATCGCAGGCATCAGCCCGCTTGATCGTCGGCGCTTCTGACCTCGCCGCCGGTCAGGTCCATGATCGTTTCGATATTGTCGGCGATGTCCTCTGGCGTGAGATTCCGCTTGGAGATGCCGTGGCTGCTGAGCACGACGATGCGCGCCACCCCGCCCATACCCGCCTGCAGGATTTCGCCATTGAGCGGACAGGATTCGTGGGCCAGGTATGCGACCGCCGGCGCGACGAGATCCGGCGTCATGCTGGCGTTGAGCTTGGCCATCATCTCCTTGGGAATCGATTTCTCGACCGCCATCTGCTCGGTATGCGCGGCCGAAAGCCGAGTAAGGGCGCGGGGCGCGATCGCATTCACCCGGATGCCATGCCCGAGCCCCTCGGTGGCGAGGTTGCGGGTTAGCCCGAACACCGCCCCTTTCGCCGCGCCGTAGCTGGACAATTCGGGGTTTCCGCCGAGCATCGCCTCGGACACGGTGTTCACCACCCGCCCGTAGCCGGCCCGCGCCAAATGTGGCCAGGCTGAACGGATCACGAACAAGGTCCCGAGGTAGTGGACGTCGAGCATGCGGTGAAACTGGTCCATCGAAAGGTCGCTGAACAAGCCTGGATCATGAATCCCGGCATTGTTGACGACGACGTCGAGTCGGCCGAAGGCCTCGATGGCGGTATCGACGATCCGCGCCGCCGAGTGTTCCTCGGACACCGATGCGCAGCAGGCAATCGCCTCGCCGCCCGCCTCCTTGATCTCGCGCACCGCGTCGTCGGCGGGCTCGGCCGAGGATCCGGTGCCGGTGGGACCACCGCCGTAGTCGGCGACGACGACGCGGGCGCCCCTGGCCGCCAGCAGGAGGGCGTAGCTGCGCCCGATGCCCCTGGCGGCCCCGGTGACGATTGCGACGCGGTCGTCGAACCGCAATTCTCCCATGCCTTCTCCGTTGTTCGATAGCGGTGTGGGCCGTGATTAGTTGACTGTCTTCGCTTTTCGCTCGAAGGCGTCGCGGTCCGCCTGGGGCCGTAGCGGGTTCAGCGCGTTGACCACGCAGAATTCCTTGCCCGCGGGGTCGGCCATGATGACCCACTGCCCCGGATGATCCCGGAAGGACGCGTCGACCATCGTGGCGCCCAGCCCCAGTAGGCGCTCGATTTCGGCGTCGAGGTCGTCGGTGTGGATATCGAGGTGAACTCCGGCCGGCCCGGAGTGGACGTTCTGCACCACGACGCGGAAGTCTTGCGAGGCGCCTTCGAGGATGCGATAGTCCCGGCCACCCCTGGGCTGAACGGCCTGCGCATCCAGGGCCCCCGCCCAGAAGTCTGCCGTCTTCTCGTGTACGTCCGACGGCGCGTCAATTATGAACGTGCTCAGTATGATTCGGTGCATTTTTCCACTTCGTTGGTGTGGGCCAGCTCAAGGCAGGACGAGCGTCAGATGTTCCCAGCCGCGGACAGTGGACGTCGGGCTCAGTCGCGCGTCGCTGAGATCGACATCCCACTCCGGGAAGTGTTTCAGCATCTCCTCCAGCGCGATCCTGCCCTCCAGCCGCGCCAGCGCCGCACCGAGGCAGAAATGCGCACCCAGCCCGAAGGTGATCGGCGAGTTGATCCGGCGATGGATGTCGAAGCGATCGGGGTCGGGATACTGGCGCTCGTCGCGATTGGCGGCGCCCGCCACGAACAGGATCGCGCTGCCAGCCGGAACCGCCCTGCCGTGGAACTCGGTGTCGACCGCGACATACCGGCCGATGTGCGGGGCCGGGGTCTCGTAGCGCAAAATCTCTTCAATTGCGTTGGGGATCAACGAGTGGTCCGCGGCCAGCTCACGACGCTGGTCGGGATGCTCGGCGAGCAGCTTGGCCGTCCAGCCGATCGTGCGCGTGGTCGTCTCGTTGCCCGCACCAGCGACGACTTGCACATAGGTCTGGACTTCCTTGGGCGTCAGCGTCCTGGTGACACCGTTCTCGTCGGTGAATTCGGTATGCAGCAGTTCGGTCATGATGTCGTCGGACGGGTGGTCGATGCGCCAGCTCACGTACTCGGCGAACGCCCCGCCGGTGACGAACTTCTCCTGGCTGAACCTCATCGCCTTGCCTGCACTGACCCGCAGGTTCGCATCACTCTTGTCGCGAATGTCCTCTTGATCCGCCTCTGGAATTCCGAGCAACATGCCGATGACACGCATCGGCATCTGGGCGGCGAACTCGGCGACCAGATCGAACCGCTGAGCATCGACGAGCGGCCCCAGGCACGCCGCCGAGAACGCCCGTATCTTCGGTTCGAGTGCCGCAATCGCCTTGGCGGTGAATAACTTCGACACCAGTTTGCGGTGGATAGGATGAGCGGGCGCGTCCTCGTAGATCAGCATGCCCGGCGGCATCACGATGCCCGATTTGATGAGCTCCAGGATGTTGCCCCGACTGGAGGAGAAGGTGACTCGATCGCCAAGCCCCTTGGCGACATCGGCATGGCGGCTCACCGCGTAGAAGTCGTGCGCCTCGTTGTAATACAGCGGTGCCTCGTCGCGCAGCCGTGCGTAGGTCGGGTACGGGTCACAGTCGATATCGACGTCGTACGGGTCGTAGTAGACATCGCTTTGCGCTGCCGGTGCGGTCGTCATCGCGTTGTTCCTCTCGGTACGTTCAGGTGGCATAGCGTATTTGGGCGGTTTCCGCAGTGCGGTCGGGTCGGCTACTCATGCTCCAACGCCGCCGTCGACGGCGATCGCCTGCCCGGTCAGAAATCCTGGGGCGTCGTCGCACAGCCACAGCGCGATATCGGCGATCTCGCTCGCCTCTGCCAAGCGACCGACCGGGGTATTCGACACGAGCCGGGTGATCGCCTCGGGGGTCATCGAGCGCCGGAACATCGGTGTGTCGACGGTCCCGGGGCAGATGGCGTTCACCCGGATACCTTGACCCGCGTATTCGCGGGCGGCGACCCTGGTCAGCCCCACCACACCGTGCTTGGCGGCGGTGTAGGCCGGAACAGTCGGCCCGGCACGCAATCCCGCCACCGAGGCACAGTTGACGATCGAGCCGCCGTCTGAGGCGATCATTGCCGGAATCTGGTAACGCATGCAGGAAAACGTGCCGGTCAGGTCCACAGCGATGACCCGGTTCCAATTCTCCATCGTGCACTCGGCCGTCGGCTTGCCATGCTCACCGTCGATACCCGCGGCATTGAACGCCGCGTCGAGGCGTCCGTACGTCTCGACGCCGAGTGTCACCGCACCGGCGACGCTGGCATCGTCGGCGACATCGCATGGCGTGAACGTGCACTCACCCCACTGGCTCAGCTCGGCCTCGGCCTTAGCGCCGGCCTCCGGGTCGATATCGGCGAGTACCGTCGCGTAGCCACGACGAACGAACGCCTCCGCCGCGGCGCGCCCGATGCCTGAACCTGCGCCGGTCACGAACACGACCTTCTGTTGTCCTGTAAACACAATCCCTCGTTCTGACTAGTTGGCGCCGACGCCGATGCCGACTGCCTGTGGTCGGCAGGTGATCTGTGCGGCTCGTTGATCGCCGAGCCGGTCGATGACCAACACGCCGTCCCGAATGACGGTCCGCAATGCCTCTGTGGGGCGCGCCAATATCGAAAGATCTTGCACGGGATCGCCATCGACGAGGATGAGATCGGCCAATGCACCCGGTTCGATGACACCGACCCGTGCCGGGGCATCCACCAACAGTTCGCCCGCGTTGCGCGTTCCCCAACTGAGTACATCCTCGGGCGACAATCCGTCGATCGCACCGTAATAGGCGAATTCGCGCCCGTAGTTTCCGATTTGGTGATCGAGCGGGTCGTTCTCGATCGCGTCCCGGAAAACCCCGCTGTAATCGTCGCCGATCAGTATGCGGACACCGGCGGCCTGGGCCGCGGGCAGGATCGAGCGGACGTGGTCATACTGCGCCTGTGTGACACCGTTCTGTTCGGCGAAGCCGAGCTTGAGCAGGCTCCAGGGGAAGATGAGGCTGGGCACCCAGAAGGTCCCAGCTTCGACCATCGCCGCGATCACCTCGTCGTCGATATCGTCTCCGTGGTCGACGACATCGAGACCGAGTTCGATGCACTCCATGATCATCGCCTTGTCGGAGACGTGCGCCCGCACCCTGGCGCCCCGCTCATGCGCCGATTCGATGATGGCGGCGATCTCGGCGCGCGACATGTTGCGGGTCGTGCGGTGGAGTTGGCCGTGACCGGAACTGGCGAAGATCTTGATGGTTTCGGCGCCGCGGTTGATTTCCTGACGGACCAACGTCCGCAGTGCGTCAGGTCCGTCGGCGCACACGTCGGTTCCCGGGGTCTGGTAGGACTTCCACCATCGTCCGCCGGTGTTCATGTCGCCTGTGGTGCCCAGGTGATGACCGCAGGCCCGAATCCGGGGACCCGGGATGAGATCCTCCTCGATGGCCATCTTGAGTTGGGCATCGACGTCGTTCGAACACGAGGCGCCGGAGTAGCCGGTGAAGCCGCTTTCGAGCAACACACGACAGGTACGCACTCCGATAGCCATCATGACCCCCGGCGGGCGTTCCTTACCGAGCCGGTCACTGTCGTTGATGTCGAACTTGTAGAAGTCCGCGTGCAGATGCGAGGTGATCAGTCCGGGCATCAGTGTCATGCCCGCGGCATCGATCACGGTCGTCGTCGTCGATACCGACGTCACTGTCGACAGATCATCAACGGCGGCAATGGTATTGCCGTCCAACGTCACACTGTGCCGGCCGGGAAGCAGCCGCTGGCCGTCGAAGATCACGGCATTGGTGATTACCAGCATGGTCGTCGCCTCCTACTCGCTTGCCCTGCCCCGCCGGCTCAGCCGCCAGTCCGGTGGGAATTGGGCGTCGTTGTCCTTGACGGTGTCGGTGAGCCTGCCGAGAGTGCCCTCGTCGAGCTCCATCCCGGCGGCGCCCGGGTCGGGCCGCAGTTGGTCGAGCGTCGATTCCAGCAGTCCGGACAGGATGCTGCCCATGTATTCGCCCTGGTGCTGCTTGAAGATCTCGAAGAAGGTCTTCTGCGCGAAGACCGTGTCGGTGGGCCTGCTGCGCGAACACGCGAGCGCGTACTTCTGCGTCATGGCCTCTAGCTCATCGAAAGGCACGACGGCATTGACGAAGTCGCAGTCGTACATCTCCTTGGCGGTGAACGGCCGGCCCGTGAAGACCATCTCCATGAACTTGCGGACGCCCATCGTCGTGCACCATTGCCACTGCCGCGCTGCGAATCCCGCATACCGCCATGCGGCGTGGCCGAAAAGCGAGTCCTCCGAGGCGATCACGATATCCGCGTCGGCAGCCTGGTAGAAGTGCCAGCCATAGCAGTAGCCGCGCACCTCGAGGATGCTGATCTTCTTGAAATCTTGCAGGCTGCGCATTCCGGCACTGGGGTCGGTGTAGTACTGGACGGTGGTCGCCCGGCGGCGATAGGTCCCCTCCGGGGGGTAGACGACATCGTCCTCCGGCACTCGCACGGCGCGGTTCATGGTGCCCTCCCCGCGACCGGCCATCAGGTCCAGCAACTCTGAGAGTTCGGCACCGCTGCCGAGGTTGGGCCCGTTGGCCCGGATCACCAGAACCTTGACGTCGTCGTCGATGCTGGCGTTGTGGACAAGGTCGGCATAGCGATGCTGAGCCTCGATAGTCATCGCGTTCAGCTCGCCGGGACGATCTAGGGTGATCGTCGCTATCTTGGTCTTCGGATCCTTCTCGTAGAGGACGTACTCTTCCGCCGAGGGGCTGCTCTCCCGCTGTGTCATGTGCTGCCGTTTCTCCTAGGCGGTCTTCGGATATTCCTGATCTGCTGGAGTTCTCAGCCGGTCGATAAACCGGCATGATCGGGCGCGGCCCGCTGGTTCGATGCGATCAGTTTGGCAAGCTCGAAGAGCCTGACCTTTCCGGTCGGTGTTCTCGGCACATCTTCATGCGTGATGAAGATGATGCGGCGCGGAACCTTGAAGCTCGACAGGGTTTCCCGTAGTCGCGCCCGCAGGCTGTCCTCGGTCGGGCTACTTTCTGGCGCGGGAATCACTGCGGCAGCAACGATTTCGCCGAGGTCAGCATCCGGCAGCCCCGTCACGAGCGCCAACTCGACGTCGGGAAGCGCGTTGAGCGCCTCCTCGACCTCCAGGCGGGAGACGTTGGCCGAGTTGGACTTGATCATGTCACCGATGCGACCGATGAAGAACGCGTAGCCGTCGGCGTCGATTCGCACGAGATCCTGGGTCGGGAAGAACCCGTCGGGGGTGAAGACCGAACGAGGGTCGACCTTGTAGAAGCCCTTCATCAGCGCGCCGCCCCGCAGCTGGAGTTCACCGATCTCGCCGACGGGAACCTCGTTGCCGGTCTTCGGATCGACGACCCGACGCTCGATCCCGTTCACGGCGCGCCCGGCCGCACCCGACTTGGACTCGGGAAGGCGAGTGGTGATCGGTTCGGCGCTGTGAGGCGCGAAGCTCTCGGACATACCGAGCATGCGGGACTGCAGATATCTGGGGATCTCGTTGCCGTGCTTGTCCCATGACGGCCCAGTGGTGATCTTGATGGAAGCAAGGTCGACATCGCGGGCCTCGGCCGCAGCCCGCAGTTTGGCCAGCATGTGCCAGATGACGATATTCGTGATGCCGTGCCGTTCGATGATGTCCAGGACGACGTCGACATCCGGGCTGGTGGGATACACCAGCGTCCCGCCGGTGGTCAGCACCTGCAGCGCTGCCGAGATGCCGCCCATCCAGAAGGCGGGCAGCAAGGACAGAGTGCGGTCGCTGCTCTGGACGTCGAAGTAGGGCGCGAGAACCCGAGGTTGGCGAGCGACCGCCCACTGACCGTGGACCACTGCTTTCGGTGCTGCGGTGCTGCCCGACGTGTAGACGACGAAAGCGTCGTCGCAGGCCACGACCTCATGCTCGACGGCGGCCAGTAGCGCAGGATCAGGTGCGTCGAGCGCGTCGGCCCGCTCCAGCAGATCCTCGGTTGAGCGCGCCCACTGCAGACCGACAGGGTCGTCGAGCCAGATCGACCGCAGATACGGCGCGGTTGGGATCCGGAGCGCTTCCGCGGTGCTCGCGTCAAGACCTGGCAGCGCAGCTTCGAGGCGGGCGCCGTAGTCGTGCGAGAGGAAGCTGCGCACCCCGATCAGGATCTGAGCGTCGCTGTTGCCGATGATGTGCGCCAACTCGGTTGGAGTCGCCAGCGTGCTGATCGGGGTGACGAGCGCGCCGATCCGCAAGGCCGCATAGAACGTAGTCAGCAGCAGCGTGCTGTCGGGCGCCAAAATTCCTATGCGCGTGCCTTTTCCGACGCCGATTGCCAGTAGAGCGCGGGCAATCCGGGCGGTGCGTCGATCGAGCTCGGTATAACTGAGCGTCTCCTCGGCGAAGATGAGGGCGTCGTGATCGGCGCGAGCCACGACCACCTCGGCGAGCAGTTGTGGAAACGTCGATGCCGGTTCCATGTCAAAAGCTGGTGATCGGGTTGACGCCGTCCCACGACTCGGCGGCGGCGCGCATCGCGGCGAAACCGGCGTCGCGGCTGGCGCTCGGTTCGAGCAATTCGACCATGAAGCCGAGCGTCGGAGTGGTGTCGACCCAACAGGTGCGGCTGTTGCCGATGGTGCCCTCGAACGCGAGGGCCGCGCCGGCCCGCAGGTACGCGTCGCGCTCGGCTTCGTAGTCCTTGCAGACCAAGGCCATGTGGTGCAAGCCAGATTGTCCGGGCCCGAAGACATCTCGGAATACCCCGGGGTCGTCGTTGTCCTGGGCGACCAGTTCCACTTGCAGGTCACCTGCGTAGGCGATGGCGGCGCTGACCTTAGGGAACTCGGCGGGTTTACCGCGATGCCGGCCGCCGACACATCCGACGCCGTCGAACCAGAAGAACGGCCCAACACCGGCGCTACGGCTCCAGGAGTCGATGGCCGCATGCAGATCCGGGACGACCCAGCACACTTGCATGAAGTTCCTGTTCGGGAACGCCTCTGCGATCGTCATGTATCAGCCGATCAAGGGGAAGCGCTCGCTGTTCAGCGGCGCCCACGGTGTCAGGTCGGTCGTGTCGAAGTTCGGGCAGGGTGACCCGTTCCAGCAGATGTCGGCCGGTTGGGTGGCCAGGAGGTAGCCCCATCTGGGGCGGTCCATCACGTTCGGGCCGGCGCCGTGGATGGTGAGATGGGTGTGAACCGTGATGTCGCCTAACTCATAGGTCATCTGCTCGGTCATGTCGAGGTCGCGTAGTTCCGGGAACACATCGAGGGCATCGCCGCTGCCGTAGGTGGTGTAGTCGCCGAGCACCCCGGCGCGATGCGACCCGCTGACGAAGGACATGGTCCCCGCTTCCGGCCCGTACGGTTCGAGGGGGAACCAGAAGGTCATTCCGCCGGACCTATCCACGGCGAACGTGATGAAGTCCTGGTGGAAAGCGGTGGGCCCGTTACCGCCATGGCGTGACTCCTTGTTGGCCGGCAGCTTGGGTACGAAGAAGTCCGAGTAGTACCGGATACCCAGGCTCGAACCGTCGGCCTGGCGGCGGCGCAGCAGCAGGCCCGCATTCTTGCCTACCTCGTTGATCAACGGACGCAGCACCGGGTTCGACAGTCCGCCGCTGTGCCCGACATTGAAGTAGGCCAACGGATCCGCACCCTCGCGCACCGGGTTGCTGTCGCCGTCCTCGCCCATGGCTGCCCGCGCCATGTCTAGCATCGTCTGTACGAACTCCGGATCGACGAAGCGTTTGAGCTTCACCCAGCCGAACTCGTGGAGGTGGTCGGCCTCCTCTGCAGTCACCTGTCGGCACGGTGTCTTGAAACCTGTTACGTCATCCATGTTTTCGTCGGTCTCCAAGTTCAGATGAAGATTCCCGGACCGGTGCGGAACGCATAGAGTCCGACGACGGCATCTTCGGGGAGGGTGTATGGCGTCGCGACTTCGGAAACCGTCGGGCCGATCTTCGCGGCGGCGTCGGCAAGTTTGGCGCGATCGAGGCCGTAGAGGTCGATTGCCGTCTCGCCCAGGAACTGCCGCGTGTATTTCGGGTCGATATCGGAGAAGGTGAAGCGCATCGCCTCGCGGGTATCCGGCCAGGTACCCTCGGCGTGCGGATAGTCATCCCCCCACATGACGTTGTCGGTCAGACCGTGTTCGATCGCCAGCTGGGCTTCCCCGTTGGACATGAAACTGGCGCCGATGAAGCAGTTTTCCCTGAAGTACTCTGACGGGGGTTTGGGCAGTGTGCTGCGAATCGCCAAGCCGGTCGGGCCGTTGTATAGCCCGTCCATGTCAGCCATCGCCGAGAGTGCCCAGTCCATCCACTGCTCGGTGAGCACCAACTTGAGGTTCGGGTAGCGGACGAATATCCCGCTGAAGATCATGACCCAGAGGCCACGACGGGTCCGGAACGGCGTCTCCATCATGTACATCGCCTGAGCGCCTTGGCCCTCGTACGGGTAGTGCTCGCCTCCACCGCCGTGGGTGTTGACGGACAGCCCGGTCTCGGCGCACGCAGCCCAAAGGGGTTCCCACACCGGATCATTGAGCATCGGGAAGTCGCCGCGCGGCGCCGGCAGATTGATTCCCCTCAGGCCCGCTTCGGCCGCCCACTCGACCTCACGCGCACATGCCCCGGGATCGGAAATCGGGATATGGGCGATCCCGGCATGACGCTCCGGGGCCATCGCACAAAAATCCGCCAACCACCGGTTGTAGATGCGGACACCGACATGCTCCAAGTTGTTGTAGGCGGAATCGCCCCAGCTGATCAGGCCGGTGGTCGAGAACGGGATCGACTGACCGTTGAGGCCGCCATGGAAGATGACATCGGCGGCAACCCCCTGCTCGTCCATATCGGCGATACGGGCGGCATGGTCCTGCAGGCCGGGCGCCAAGCTGTGTTCATAGCTACGTTGCAGAAACCGGGCGCCGACCTGGTCGGCGTTACGAATGCCGGCCTGCTTCCCGAAGCGTTCGGCTTCCTTCTCCTCAAGCTTGCCGGCAGGGGGTTTCTGCTGTTTGGCTTGCGCCTTTCCGCGCTCGGCCAGCGACTTTCCGAGTGACCAGCTCTCTTTGCCGCCTCTTTTGGACGCTTCCGAGGAGCGCCAGTGCAGCAGTCCCTGGCTCTCCATCTCTGCGACGAACCGATCGAAGTCGTCGAGGTATTTCGCTTCGCAGTAGTCCCGCAGCTGGTCCTTGACCGACGGGCCGACGTGGCTGTCGATCGACACGACCACATACGGATTGTCGGCATTTGTCGCAGAAGCAGGGCCAGCGGAACCTTGAGCCATGACGTTCCCCTCAGATGTGCGGTCACGTTTTCGGTGATTCGCGTGACAGTGATGCTAGGCACACCAAGGGCATATTTGCAACGATGTTGTATTTCTACCCGTGTGTTGTACTCCTATGCCAAAGTGTCAAGTCCCGTAGGATGCGTGGATGCTGTCCCGGGTCCAGCAGCGGACTAGCCGACGGGTTCTCGACGCCGCGCGGTCCTTCATCGAGCAGCATGGCGTCGAGCAGCTCTCGATGCGCCGACTCGCGGATGAGGCGGAGGTCAGTGTCCGCACGCTCTACAACCACTTCGGGGACAAGGACGGCCTGCTCACCGCTCTCGTGCAACGTTCGCTGGCCTCGATGGATGTCGAGGTACACCAGATCGCGGCGCGCGACCCCATCGAACGGATCTGGGAAGTCGTCGCGGTTTCCATCGACAAGACGGTTGCCGACGTCCCCCGGCCAGTGGTGCGCGCGATCCTCATGGATGACCGGCTGTTCAATCAGCTGAACAAACAGTGGACGGGCTGGGATCTTCTCGTCACCGAGCTTCGCGCGGCCATACAGAGCGGCGCACTGCGCCCCGACATCGACCCCGTCGTGCTCGCCGAGCACGCCGGCATGGTGTTGTTTCACCTGCAGCGGCGCTGGACTGCCGGCGAGATCGACGACGTTGCCCTGCGGGAGCGTGCACTGCACGCATTCGACATCGCCCTACTGGCCATCGCACGTCCGCGGGCCCGGGCTCGCATCCTCTTGCATCTCGAATCACTCGCACAAAGCAATCCGAAACTGGCCGAGGCGTGACAGGGTCATGCATGTCTGAGCGCCCGCAGTCTTGACTCAGTGCGGATGGGGCGCCGTGGCGTCGTTGCTCATTCCGGCCGGCCGTTGAGGGCTCGCCCGCCTCGTATCTGGCCACGATTTCGGCGACTATCGCCGGTTTCAGGCGCTGATCGAGCTTGAATGGCTGTATGGGCTCTCCCCGCTCTGTTGAGCGATCGGACCGGGGGACAGGCTTCCCATCTGGGGAAATGAACACCGCCACACTTCCGCGCGTGTCCTGATCAGCGGCAGGACGGCGTCCGCGAGGGCAGTCACAAAGTCATCTTGATGAAACGCGGTCCCAGACCGCAAGGAGTTGACCTCACATCCCGGTCTGGAGTCGCTGTTATTTCGCCGAAATTGTTCGGGAACCAACCGGATACGCTGTGTTCTTGCCGGATGATCTCGGCTAAATCGATTGCCGCATAACCAGACAACGACTTCGAGACCGGTACCCCCGAGAACCGTCTCTTGGTACTTCGGCAACGGCTGTTGTTGGGATCGGTAGCGGACTGGCCCCTATTTACTTGGTACAACGACGCCGCGCAAGGCGGCGGTGGTCAGAAAGGACCTACCTACCGTGAAGACCAATTGAATCATCGCCGGGGCGCTGCTGTCAGGCGCCGTCGCGGCAGCAGGAGTAGGCCTCGGCGCGGGTACCGCCGACGCCAAACCTTTTTACTGGTGCCCTGGAGATCCCCCGATTATGGGAGCTGTACCAGCCCCGAATGGCGGAATGCAGCCGGTTCCCATCTACCCGGCTTGGGACACTTCCGTCTGCCACGACCACGGCGTCAAGGGCAATCACGTTGCGGAAGGAAAAGATTGTGTCCTCCCGAAGTTTCAATGGTTTGTGTGTCCGCCCGGCACAATCCCAATCCCGAACATGCCGATCATCCCGAACGTGGGTGAGTGAACACGTGTCGCGCCGTGCGGGATGGTCATAGGCATGGGCAGGGTTAGCGTGTTTTCTCGCCGGTTGGCCGAATGCTGCGGCAATCTCCCAATCGCATGGTGTAGTTGTCATGACTTGACTGGAAGGCAATCAGATGTCGTATGTGATTGCAGCGCCCGAGGCGCTGGTGGCGGCGGCCTCGAATGTGGCCGCTATTGGTTCGACGATCGGTACGGCTAATGCGGCAGCGGCGACCTCGACCACCGGGGTGATCGCCGCTGCGGGTGATGAGGTGTCGGCGGCGATTGCGTCGCTGTTTTCTAGCCACGCCCAGGACTACCAGGCGCTCGGCGCGCAAGCGGCGGTGTTTCATACCCAATTCGTGCAGGCGATTACCGGCGCGGGGGGTGCGTATGCGAGCGCCGAGGCCGCCGCCACGTCGCCGTTGCAGAGCGTGCTGGGTCTGATCAATGAGCCGTTCCTTGCGCTGTTGGGGCGCCCGCTGATTGGCAATGGTGCCAACGGGGCCGCGGGCACCGGGGCACCCGGCAAGGCCGGCGGGATTTTGTTCGGTAATGGCGGTAACGGCGGGTCCGGCGTGTCCGGCGGCACCGCCAACCACAACGGCGGCGCGGGCGGGGCCGCCGGGCTGTTCGGCGTCGGCGGCAGCGGCGGCACCGGCGGGACCTCCGGCACCACCGGCGGGGCCGGCGGGGCGGGTGGTGCCGGCGGGCTGTTGAGCGGCGCCGGCGGGGCCGGCGGCGGCGGCGGGTTCGGTGCCGTCACTGGCGGGATCGGCGGGGGCGGTGGTGCCGGCGGACTGTTCGGCGGGGCCGGCGGGATAGGCGGGGCCGGTGGGGTCGGCTCCACCACCGGCGCGGCTGGCGGTGCCGGCGGTGCCGGCGGGTTGTTCGGTGGAGCCGGCGGGTTGGGCGGGGTCGGCGGGGCCGGCACCTCCACGGGGAGCGGTGGGGCCGGTGGGGCCGGCGGAACCGGCGGGGTGTTTGGTGCTGCTGGCGCAGGCGGAGCCGGCGGGTCCGGCAGCAACATGGCGGGGACCGCCGGGGGCGCCGGCGGGGTTGGTGGCACCGACCTGTTGTTCGGCGCCGGCGCGGCTGGCGGGGCCGGCGGCGCGGGTCGCGCCGGCGGGGTCGGCGGGGCCGGCGGCGCCGCCGGTCTGCTGTTCGGCGACGGCGGGGCCGGCGGGATCGGCGGGGCCGGCAGTGCGACCAACGGGGGGAACGGCGGGGCCGGCGGCGCCGGCGGTCTGTTCTTCGGCGCCGGCGGCGCCGGCGGCCTCGGTGGCGCAGCCAACAACCTCGGTGGTACCGGGGGGGTGGGCGGCAGGGCCGGTCTGCTGTTAGGCGCCGGCGGCGCCGGCGGCGGCGGCGGACTTGGCGACCAAATCGGCGGGGGTGCGGGCGGGGTCGGCGGCAATGGCGGCTTGCTAATTGGCAGCGGCGGTACCGGCGGCAGCGGTGGCCTCTCGCAAGGTGGTTCCCCCGGCGGTAACGGCGGTAACGGCGGCAACGCCGGGCTGATCGGCAACGGCGGGAACGGCGGTAACCCTGGGACCGGCACAACCAAGGGCAACGTCGGCATCGGCGGCAGCGCAGTAATCGGCCTTGCTGGGATGAACGGAATGTAGCCTTCAAGCGCAACGAGGACATTCCCTTGTATGCGCGCTCCACCATTCCTCGCTGCACCAATGCAAACGTCACTTCACGCACGCGCGTTTGACGACAGCTGTCTGCTAGCGCATGGGACCCTCCCCCGGGAGGATCACGGCCGGACAGAAAATCGTCCACCGCCGATTGGCCGCAGCACATCGAAATGACGACGGTCGAGCGTCACGATTGTTCGCGTCTGGTACCGATCGGCCAACACGACCATGGATGCGTCTGTCACCCCGATGTCCTGATCGGGGAATTTCTCGATGATCGAGGTAGTGAGCTCGAGCTCGGCCACACCAACGACGGCCAACTCCCATGCGCCGCTTGACAGTTCCCGCAGGACCTCTAGCTCGGCGTCCACGCCGACACGCTTGGCGATGAGATAGTCAAGTTCCGCTACGGCATATGGCGAAACTACAAGCAGTTCCTCGTTGCCGTCGATAACGTCGGCCACGGCCTCGTGGTCTGGTTCGCGGGCGTTGAAATAGGCGAGCAGGGCACTGGTGTCGACGATCACCTCTCGCCGAAGCCGTCCAGGAGTTCGTCAGTACGCCGAGCGATCGGCTCAGAGCTGGAGTACAGCCCCCCTCTCGGCCGGGGCTTCGTACCGCCAACCCCTGCCCGAATGGATTCCCGAATGACGTCAGCCTCAGAGACTCCGCGCTGCTGTGCGGCGTGCTTGACCGCGGCTTTAAGGTCACTCGGCAGGTAGACCGTCGTCTTTTCCACGTATGTATGGTACCACAGCTGGTACCATACATGGACTGGTCCGCACGTGCCGCAAAGGACGAGCCCATCGCCCACTGGGGTTGGCCGTTGGCCGCGATCTCTGCACACGCGATAGGGCACAATCGCGGTACTGACAGAAACGACATCTGATCGGAAGCCCCATTTCTCACCCGCGCCGTTGGCAGTCTCGAGCTAAGCCGATTGTTAGGCGGTTGGGTGGCGCGTCGATCTGGACCCTCGTTGCCCTGGCGTCCTGGGCGGCGGGATCCGCCGCTTCTTTGCTCGACATACCCTCGCCACATCTGTTGGTTTCGGCCCTGTTCGGCGCAGGCTTGGCGGTCTCCGGCTGGGTGCGCAAGGAGTTTCCACGACGGGTCACGGTTGCGGCCCAAGCCACGATCGGTGTTCTCATGGGTGCCTATATAGACCTCGACACCTTCCGCGACGTCGGCCCTGATTTGTTCGGTCTGGCGGGCGCGCTGGTGGCCACTATTGTGCTGTGCTTGGTGACGGGATTGTTGCTGCCACGGTTCATACCCATTGACCTCCTGGATTCGGTTTTGGGCATGGTCCCGGGCGGCACGGGGGCCAATGTTGCTATCGCCGAAGAACTCCAGGCGGATACCCGCGTAGTTGCTTTCATGCAATACCTTCGGACTACCGTGATGGCCGCCTCCGCGCCCCTTGTCGTTGTTTTTATGGGACGGCGGGAGTCTGGTGAGCGTCCGCCCGCGGCGGGCTGGCCTAAGCATTTCGTTGACAACCTGGAGCTGGTGGAAGGCGACGACCAGCTGCTGGGACTCGCGGGCCTGATCACCTTGTGTGTGTCGGGATATCTCATCGGGCGGCTATTGCGCCTACCAGCGGCGGCCATGATCGGTCCGATGCTGGTTAGCACCGCTGTCCCGGCGGTTATTAACCACCAATTCGGCCCCAGCGAGCTGGTAAAGCAGTTCGTGTTCGTCATCGTCGGGCTAGAAATCGGGCTCAAGTTCAGGCGGGAGTCATTGCCGCAAATTTGGCGTCTGCTCCCCGGAGTCGGGTGCGCGGTCCTCGCCATCGGGGTGGCAACAGGCATCATCGCCGCCTTATTGGCCGCGGCGATCGGCATCCCGTTTCTCGACGCCTACCTGGCAACCTCACCCGGAGGTAGGACCGCCGTTATGGCGGCAGCCGTCAGCGCCAACGCCGATCTTCCACTGATCGCTTCGGTGCAGGCGTTGCGGCTGTTCGTGATGGTGTTGGTGACCACACTCATTGGACGATGGCTGACCAAGCGGCGAAAACGTGCGGCCAGTCCCCTTGAAACCGATGCAGACAACACCGGAAGACCGTCGTCCTAGGGATGCGGCGGTGCGGGGCAGTCCTGCCGGTTGGCGGCGTCGAGTGCCTTGGGCGCGTCCTCGATCGCGTTGTGCAGCACGTCGAATACCTGGGGATCCCACGTCAGCGCGGTCTTC
>Ga0182014_10003006_pt1 | contig 20670 bp, 16 predicted proteins | sample 612S2DmetaG_FD_120489 | JGI IMG/M metagenome (GOLD analysis project Ga0182014, IMG submission 120489) | Permafrost microbial communities from Stordalen Mire, Sweden - 612S2D metaG | ecosystem: Environmental > Terrestrial > Soil > Wetlands > Permafrost | place: Sweden: Stordalen | collected... | reverse complement strand
TGCCCGAAGTCTCGATTCAGACACCTGGCGAATGGAACTTGGATTCGTGGTTTCCCACATCTTGCCGGTTCCACTCCGTCCCCCAGGAACAAAATTTAGCCCCTGAGACAAGTTCTTTCTGCAATTATTATTTTCCCTACAGGCTGAGAGGCTCGCACCCCAGCAATTGCCCCGCTGTGCAGGCTATTACGGCCAAATTCACCTTAAAAACCGTTGAATTGCATCGATTCTGCATCGATTCTCTCAGAATTCAATGTCCTTCAATGCACACCTTGAGCCGTCCAAAACGCCCTCTCACCGGGAAAAATGTGTCCCTTGAGCGTCATGGCCACAGGGCGTCCAGGTCTCGATTTTGGAGACCTGGGAAACCAATAATTCCACGAGCCTGCATTCATCGTGAAGCGGTAACCGCTAGCCCGTTCACAACCGAGCCAACCAGTTTTCCCGCCGCATCCACGGCCACCAGACTGGCCACTCGGCCAACGGCAACGGAACCAACCTGATCGCTCAGGCCCGTCATGGATGCCGGGTTCACCGTCAGAAGGCGCAGAGCCTGTTCCAGCGGCGCGCCGGTGAACTCCATGAAATTCTTAAGGGCGCGGTCGAGCGTGAGTACGCTGCCGGCCAGAACGCCGCCAGCCATGGCCCGGCCGCCCGCAACCTGCACCGCAAAGCCACCCAACATATATTCGCCGTCAGGCATTCCCGCAGCGCTCATCGCGTCGGTCACCAGAATTGCTCGCTCCGGTCCCTTGGCGCGCCACCACAACTTCACCATCTCCGGAGCGGTGTGGATGCCGTCGCAGATCATCTCGGCATAAAGCGAATCGCACGTTAGAGCCGTGCCCAGAATGCCCGGCTCGCGATGGTCCAGCGGGCGCATGGCATTGAAGGTATGTGTCGCGTTGATGGCTCCTGCGCGAATGGCGGCTTGAGTCTCGGCGGCAGTGGCCATGGAGTGGCCCACGGAGGTGCGGACGCCCCGCGAACGGGCGTGCGCTACCAGCTCGGGCGCGCCAGGCAACTCGGGCGCGATCGTCATCAGGCGAACGTGGCCTTCGGCTGCTTCGAAGAGCCGGTCAAAGGTGGCCGTGGAGGGCGCAAGCAGGTGTTCCGCCGGCTGCACGCCGCGCTTGGCATGGGAAAGAAACGGGCCTTCCAGATGAATGCCGATGGGCCGCGCCTGTCCCGGAACGGGCGGCTCTGCCAGCAGTTTTGCCAGCCCCGCGAGCGCCCGCAGGGTCGCATCCAGCGGCGCGGTAACCGTGGTGGCCAGGAAGTTTCCGGTGCCGTGCGAAGCCAGAAAACTGCTCATGGTGCCCAGCGCCTCGGGCGTGGCCTCCATTGCGTCGTGGCCTTTGGCTCCGTGAATGTGCACATCGAAGAACGCCGGGGCCAGTGTTGCGCCCGAAAAGTCAAGAATGTTCGCCGCACCGGGCAGATCGCCGGCCATGCGCGTGGAAATAGAGGCAATCCGGCCGTCTTCGATCGCTACCACTGGGTGGTCGATCAGTCTGGCCCCATCCCAAAGCCGCTCCGCTGTAAGTATTGTTTGCATAGTGTCAATTATTGCAGGCGCAGCGGCCTCCCGATCAACCGCTCCTCGAATTCGCGCGCCAGACGAGCGAACGCGACCCTGTTTTTGCTAAAGTTTGGTCATGCATACCACGACGCAATTGGCGGTTTCTTGTACGGCTTTTCTTCTTGGAGCAGGGGTTCTTGCAGCGCAGACGATCGATCTGTCCACCAGCAAGCAGTTGATCGGAGAGATTCCGGGGCATCCCCAGCGGTTGAACAGCCTGCCCCTTTCGATGGCCATCTCGCCAGACGGTCGCTATGTGGTCACGGTGAACGCCGGTTATGGCACCTTCGAATCGCAATACAAGCAGTCGCTGGCTGTGCTCGATACGCGTTCCGGCGCCGTGGCGGACTTTCCCGACGACCGCACTCCGGCGAGAGCCAAGCAGACGCTCTACTCCGGCTTGGCATTCAGCCGCGACGGAAATCACCTATACGCAAGCATGGCCTCGATAACCGATCCGCTCGGCGGCGGCAGGAACGAGACCGGCAGCGGCGTTGTGGTGTACCGCTTCGAGGCCGGAAGAATCTCGCCCGAGCGCATGATTCACCTGCCGCTCCAGCAACTCGCTCCTGGCAAGAAAACTCAGCTGCCCGGCGGAGCGGAGAGCGACAAGGGAGTGCCATTTCCGGCCGCCATCGCCGTAGTCGGCCCGGCTGGCGCAGAGAAGCTTCTGGTCGCCGATAACCTCTCCGACGACGTTCTGCTCCTCGATGCTGCGAGCGGTCAGATCGAGAAGCGATTCGACCTGGCCGAAAGCGATGCCGTGCCTTCCACTTATCCCGTTGCGTTGGCGGTTTCAAAGGACGGCAGACGCGCCTTCGTCGCATTGTGGAACGCGTCGGAGATCGTGGAACTCGACCTGGCCAGGAGAACCGTGGGCAGAAAGCTCGCCCTGCTCAAGCCTTCCAGCCCAATCGCTCCCGGCACGCACCCTTGCGCTCTGGAGCTCTCGCCCGATGGGCGAACCCTCTACGTCGCGCTGGCCAACCGCGATGCTGTTGCCGCCGTGAATGTGAACGCCGGACAGTTCTCCGTGAAGGGCTACTTCGATAGCCGCCTGCCGCACCAGAGCTACTTTGGCGCTGAACCGGTGGCGTTGGCGCTGAACGCCGACGGCAGCCGTCTTTATGTGGCCAATATGGGCAGCGATGCCGTTGCCGTGGAGGACACCGGGAAGCTGACACCGAGGACAGCTCGAAGGGCCATGGTCGAGCCTCTCGGCTTTGTGCCCACCGAATGGATGCCCATCTCGATGGCCTTTCTTCCTTCGCCTTCCGGCGGCAACCTCTATGTGGCCACAGGCAAAGGCAAGGGTACCGGGCCGAATGACGCCCCCATGGGGATGACGTCAAAGAGCAAGACGGGGGTCCGGCCGCACGCCTATATCGCCACGCTTCTGCACGGCTCGCTGGCCACGCTTGGCGCGGCGGAGATCGAAAAGAACCTGCCCCGCTGGACGCAGCTTACGCTCGAATCGAACCGCATGAAGGCGGCCGAAGAGAAGGTTGTCTTCGCCGGAGCCGCGCAGAACCGCATCCAGCACGTGATTTACATCATCAAGGAGAACCGGAGCTACGACCAGGTCTTCGGCGACCTGAAGAAGGACGGCCAGCCCGTGGGCAACGGCGACCCCAGTCTGACCATGTACGGCGCGGCCATTACGCCCAACCTGCACAAACTGGTTCTGCAGTTCGGCGTGCTCGACAACTTTTTCGACTCGGGCGAGGTTTCCGGCGACGGCCACGTCTGGTCGACTGCGGCCATCGCTTCAGACTACCTGGAAAAAACCTGGCAGCAGAATTATCGCGGTGGGCAAAGGACCTTCGACTATGCGGGCGTGGTGGCCGAGGGTTACCCGCTACTGCAGAAGATTCCCGATGTGAACGAGCCGGCGAGCCATTATCTCTGGACCAACCTGGCCGCCCACGGCAAGAGCTACTACCACTTCGGCGAGTTCATCTCCAGCAAATTCTGTAACGAGGTCAAGACCGTCAATCCGCAGGAGGGGCCAATGCACGCCGGTGGCAACTGCGTGCGCAAGGCCGTTGCTCCGGGCGAAATGCTCCCGGAAGAGTGGGGCGGCGGTGTGAATCGCTGGCCCTGGCCCATCCCGTTGATGGCCTCCAACATCGCCACCAAGCCGGAGCTGGTGGGCCACTTTGCTGAGGAAGAGCCGGACTGGAATCTGAATGTGCCCGACCAGATCCGGGTTGAGGTTTTCCTTCGCCACTTGAATGTCTGGATCGCTGACAAGCAGCAGGGCAAGGACACCATGCCGAGCTTTATCCTGTTGTACCTGCCCGACGACCACACCGCGGGCACCCGGCCGGGCGGACCCTCCCCCAGGTCCTCGGTCGCTGACAATGATCTGGCTGTGGGGCGCGCCGTTGAGGCCGTCTCTCACTCGCCCTTCTGGGACAATACCGCCTTCTTCATCCTTGAGGACGACGCGCAGGATGGCGGCGACCATGTGGATGCGCACCGCAGTCTCGGGGTGGTCATCAGCAAGTACGCTCCACGCGTACCCGGGGGGGCTCCATTTGTGGACAGCCGCTTCTACTCGACCGTGAGCATGATCCGCACCATGGAGTCGGTGCTCGGCCTGCCTCCAATGAACAATAACGATGCTTTCAGCTCGCTAATCTCCACCTTGTTCACCGGCTCCGGCGATCAGCCGGCCTTTGACGCCGACTACTCCAACCGTGACAACGGCCTCATCTACACGGCCAATGCCGAGACGGCCCCCGGCGCCAAGGAGAGCATGAAGATGGACTTCCGCCACCCCGACCGCGCCCCTGCCGGCAAGCTTAACGTGATCCTCTGGAAAGATGCCATGGGCAACGCGCCGGTTCCGGCCATGCTGACTGAGCGCAGGAAGAAGAGCGCCAAGGACGACGACGATTAGGGATGCGGCGGGCTTTCCAGGTTTCGATTCTGAGACCTGGAAAGTTACAAATCTCAAGCGGCCCCGCTCATCAGCCAGTTAAACTGTTTCCATGACAAAGCGCATCGGCATCCATCTGGGCACGGCGGGCGGGGTTTCCAACTCCATCGAGCAGGCGCGGGAGATTGGCGCCAACACCTTGCAGATTTTTTCGTCGAGCCCGCGCATGTGGCGCGCGCCCAAGATCGACCCCAAGCAGGCCGCGCGCACGAAAGCACTTCGTGCCGCCCTTGATGTTGGCCCTTTGGTAATCCACACGAGCTATCTGGTCAATGTTTGCAGCCAGACGGTCGAGGTGCGCGAGAAGAGCGTTGCGGCCTTTCGCGGCGAGATCGAGCGGGCTCTGGCGCTGGGAGCTGAGTACCTGGTGCTGCATCCCGGCTCGTGGAAAGGGCTCACCCGCGACGAGGGCCTCAAGCTGGCCGCGGAGTCGATCACCCGTGCCATCGACGGCCTCGCGTGGCAGGGAACTCCGTTTCACATCCTCATTGAAAACACGGCAGGATCGGAATTCTCGCTGGGTGGCAGCTTTGAGCAGGTGGCCGAGCTGGTGGAGCGGCTCAAGCCGACCGCGCCCATGGGCGTCTGCCTGGACACCTGCCACACCTGGGTTGCCGGTTACGACCTTGTGTCTCCCGAGGGCTACGAGCAAACCGTGGCCCAGGCCGCCGCGACCGTTGGATTGGATGCGGTGCGCGTCTGGCACATGAACGACGCCAAGGCCGCGCGCGGCTCCAAGCTCGACCGCCATGAGCAGATCGGCAAGGGCACAATGGGCCTCGAACCCTTCCGCCGCCTGCTCAATGACGAGCGCTTCGTCCACGCCGCTTTTGTCGCTGAAACCCCTGTGGACCAGCCCGGCGACGAGGAACGCAATGTGAGCGTACTCAAGAGCTTGGTGAAATAACAGCTATCGATGAGGTGGGTTCATGCTGAGCACGGAACGGAAACCCGTAAGTGTGGGCGAGATGCTCGTGGAGGAGTTTTTGACTCCCATGAGCTTGACACAGGGCGCATTGGCTGCGGCAATGGGTGTCGAGCGCAAGCTGGTCAACGAGCTGCGCAACGATCGCCGTACCGTTACTGCCGATACGGCGCTGGTGCTGGCGCGGGTCTTCGGTAACTCGCCCGAGTTCTGGCTAAACGTGCAGCGCCGGATGGACCTGTGGGAAGCACTCCACACGCCCAAGCGTCGCCAGCGCATCGAACAGGCCAAGGCATTGCAGGCGGTTGCGTAAAAGTGAAACTGCTCGGGAGTTGGCGCGCCTTCCGTTTACACTGAATAAGATATGGCGGAAGACAACGAACTGCGTTACGACCCGGCGGCAATTGAACCCAAATGGCAGCAGCGGTGGGCCTCGGACCCCACTTTGTATGCGGCCGAGCCCGCTTCCTGTGGCAAGCCCAAGTACTATGTGCTGGAGATGCTGCCTTACCCTAGCGGCCAGTTGCACATGGGGCACGTGCGCAACTACTCGATTGGTGACGCGCTGGCTCGGCACATGTGGATGCGCGGCTACAACGTATTGCACCCCATGGGCTGGGACGCCTTCGGGCTGCCGGCCGAGAATGCCGCTCTCAAGCACAATACCCCTCCCCGCGAGTGGACCCTCAGCAATATCGCCGCCATGAAGCGGCAGATGGAGCGGCTGGGTCTGGGCTACGACTGGGCGACCGAAATCGCCACCTGCCTGCCGGAGTACTACCGCTGGAACCAGTGGTTCTTCCTGCGCATGTACGAAAAAGGGCTGGTTTACCGCAAAAAGAGCAAGGTGAACTGGTGCCCGGAGTGCGCCACCGTGCTGGCCAACGAGCAGGTGATCGATGGCTGCTGCTGGCGGCATGAAACCACGCAAGTGGACCAGCGCGACCTGGTGCAGTGGTTCCTGCGCATCACCGCCTACGCCCAGGAACTGCTCGACGGCCTCGACAAGTTGGACGGCTGGCCAGAAAAAGTTCGCACCATGCAGCGCAACTGGATTGGCCGTAGCGAAGGAACGGACGTCGACTTCTTCCTGGAAGAAGGCGGATCGGCCTCGCATAATGCAGATCCTTCGACTCCGCTGCGCTCCGCTCAGGATGACAATGCTGTGAGGATTCGCGTCTTCACCACGCGCGTAGACACCATCTTCGGCGCGACCAGCGTGCAATTGGCGCCGCAGCATTTTCTTGTAGACCGGTTTACCGCTGTGGACTCCAAACTCAAAGCGCAGGTCGATGAGCTGCTGGAGCAGCAGAAGAAGGCGCGCGAGGCGGGCGACCTGGGCGCGATTGAGAAGCACGGTATTCCGACGGGGCACTTTGCCATCAACCCCTACAACGGCCAGCGTGTGCCGATTTGGGTAGCCAATTACATTCTGGCCGATTACGGCACCGGCGCCATCATGAGCGTTCCCGGGCACGACGAGCGGGACTTCGAGTTTGCGACAAAATACGGCCTGCCCATTATTCAGGTGATTAAGCCCCTCCAAAACGCCGAGGGCTCGGAGAGCCTCCCGTTCTGCTCGGAAGACGGCGTTCTGGTGAATTCCGGCGAATACGACGGGATGAGCTGCGTCGAGGCCGAGAAGAAACTTCAGGAGATTGCCGCGGCCAAGGGCTTTGGCGAGGCGACGGTTACCTTCCGCCTGAAGGACTGGGGTGTGAGTCGGCAGCGGTTCTGGGGCACGCCGATTCCGATCATCCACTGCGAGAGCTGTGGCCTGGTTCAGGTGCCGGACGAGCAGTTGCCGGTGGTGCTGCCTGATCAGATCGAGATTACCCAGCAGGGAGGGTCGCCCCTGGGCCGCGTGCCGGAGTTCGTCAACGTCGCCTGCCCCAAATGCGGCAGGCCAGCCAAGCGCGAGACCGACACGATGGACACCTTCGTCGATTCAAGTTGGTACTTCTATCGCTACACCGACGCGAAGAATGCCAGCGCGCCCTACGATCCGGCGAAGGCCCAGTACTGGTTTCCCATCGACCAGTACATCGGCGGCGTGGAGCACGCTATTCTGCACCTGATCTACTCGCGCTTCTGGACCAAGATGATGCGCGACCTGGGGCTGATTGTGAACGACGAGCCGGCGCAACGGCTCTTCACGCAGGGTATGGTCATCAAGGATGGCGCCAAGATGTCCAAGTCGAAGGGCAACGTGGTTTCGCCCGACGATATGGTAGCCCGCTATGGCGCCGACGCCACGCGAATGTACGCCCTCTTTGCCGCGCCGCCAGACCGCGATCTGGACTGGCAGGAGGACGGCGTGGCCGGTGTGAGCCGCTTTCTGGCCCGCGTCTGGAGACTCGCCACAAAATACGCGCCGCTTGCTCGTTCCGGCGCAGGCCAGAGCGTGGAAGCTCCCGCCGGGCTTTCGCTCAAGCTGCTGCGCAAGCTGCATCAGACCATCGCCAAGATCTCGCTGGACTTTGAGGGCCGCTGGCACTTCAACACCTGCGTGGCGGCCATCATGGAACTGGTCAACGAACTCCAGGCCGCCGATGCGCAACTGGCAGCCGGCGAAGTCCCCGCTCCGGCGGTGCGCGAGCTGCTGTGCTCGCTGGTGCTGCTATTGGCGCCGTTTGCGCCCTATCTTGCGGCTGAACTATGGGAAGAGCTGGGCGAAGAGGGCAACGTGTTGCGTGCCCCCTGGCCAGTAAGCGATCCCGAACTGGCCAAAGAAGACGAGCTGGAGATTCCGGTGCAGATCAACGGCAAACTGGTGACCGTGATTCGCGTGGCCGCCGATGCCGTGCCCAAGGCCATCGAGACTGCGGCTCTGGCTGACGAGAAGGTTCAGTCGCGGGCATCGGGGAAAAAGGTGGTCAAGGTCATCGTCGTGCCGGGCAAGCTGGTGAACCTGGTGGTGAAATAGCCGTGGCAGCGCCCTTACGTGGGACCCAGTCGCTGGTCGGCCAGATGGGCTGGGTCTTCGAGCGGCCTTTGCTCACAGCGCTTGAAGTGGCTTGGCGCTGGATTTTCGGCGTGCCGTTCCTAGTCCTCTGCTGGATCGAGGCGCAGCGAGTTCTCGCCGCACTACCGCCAGAGTCCGCTGGCCTCACTGCCCTCGATCCGCAGAACCCCTGGGTGGCCGCGGTACAGCTCAGTAACGCATGGGCGCTCTACCAGCCTCATGTTGCCGCTGTCCTGTGCTGGCTACTGCCATTGGCTGCGCTGGTCTGGGTTGTCGTTTCCGGCCTTGGCCGCAACCTGGTGCTGAAGCGCATGGAACCGTCGCTGCGTTTCCGCCCCATCGAGATGATGGCTCTCCAGGCGTCCTGGCTGGCTCTTTTTGCCGTCACCTACTGGGGATGGTTCCGCTCCATCGCGTGGGTGGCGGCCACGCACATCACCCCCGGCGCTGAGCCGGATCTGGTCGGCTACTCGATGGGCGTCATCTTCCTCTCGCTGGGGTTCTTCACGGCGTGGGCGCTGGCGAGCTGGGCGCTCTCCATTGCGCCGCTGCTGATGCTGCTTGAGGAGCGCTCCGCGCTTTCATCCATTGGTCAAAGCTTCAGGCTGGGAAAAGCCATGATGGCCAAGCTGGTGGAAATCAACCTGGTAATGGGCATCGTCAAGCTGGCGCTCCTGGTGCTGGCCATGGTGCTGTCAGCCGCGCCGCTACCCTTCAGCGATCAGCTCGGCTCCGGCACTCTCCGTTGGATTTCTGCCGTGGCCGTCATCTTTTACCTTGTCGCCAGCGATTACTTCCATGTGGTGCGGCTGAAGGGATTTGTGGAGTTCTGGAAGATGTTTAGAAGCAGCAAGGCAGCGAGTCATCTGAATCCCAGCTCTCGCTAAAAGAGTTTCATGCGAATGACCAGATACTTTTTCGGGTCTTCGCGGATGCTCTTCACCAACTGCTGGGTCTGGTCGAGAGTCTGGTCGGCGTGGTCGTAGAGGGAGCGGTTCTGCACCAGTTGGCCCAGGCTGCCCTTGCCCTCGTCCACGCTGGTCAGGATGTTGTCCAGGCGGGTGACGGTGTCGTCCAGCTTCTGCGCAAAGGCCGGGTCTTTGGCCAGCTTGCCCATGGCTCCTTTGCCGGAATTGATTTCGGCTACCAATTGATTGGTATTGGCCACGGCGGCGTTCAGGTTGTTGTAGAGAGTGTCGTCCTTGAGCAACTTACCCGCGCTGCCCTTGCCTTCATCCAGTGCGGTGGTGATCCTGTCGAGCCGGTCAACCGCCGAGTTGGCGCGCGTATAAAGCGTATCGTCGTTCACCAGTTTGCCCAGTGAGCCCTTGCCTTCGGCGATCGATTTGGTGACGGTATCGAGGTTTGTGGCGATGGAGACAATCTTGCGGGCCAGTTCAGGATCGTTGATCAATGAACCGGCCACGCCGCGCTTGGAATTGAGCGTGTCCACCAGAGTCTCCACTTTGCGCAAGAGCGTGGAGACCTGCTTGATGGATCCCTCGCTGGTGCGGATCACATCCTGAATGGTAGGGGAACCGGCAGACTTCAGTTCGGCGTTGTTTGCCGGAGCGGGTCCGCTGGCGTGGGCTGAGTTGAGATCGACGAAGCTGTCGCCCAGCACGCCGGCCTGGGCAATCGAGGCGGTCGTATCGGTATGCAGGCCGCTCAGGTATTCGTGGCCCACCCGCATGCTCACCTCGACCGGCGTGGGGTTGCGCTCTGAAACTACGCGGACATGAATCACGTTGCCGATGGTCACACCCTCCAGCGTGACCGGCGCGCCATCCTTCAGGCCGGCCGCATTCTCAAAGTAGGAGCGAAGCACCAATTTGCGCGCAAACAACCCGCCGCTCGAGCCGGACATGAGAAGAATCAGCCCGACCAGCACGGCCATGGCCGTCATCACCAACGCTCCCACTCTCAGTTGCGACCACTGAATTTCTTTGCGGCTTGGCACGGTACTCCCTCGATTGAAAATGAGGCGGTTAACGCCTTGAGGATAGCAGAAAAGGCTTATTTAACGCCCGTCCTCGAGCACCACACTGGCCATGGCCTGCTCGGCGGTGTGGGTTATGGAAAGCGCGGCGCGACGGGCGCCCAGGCTGGCGGCAAACTCGGCAGCGCGCCCGTGAAACAGCAGCGTGGGCCTTCCGCCGGGCTCGCGTGAGACCTCAATCTCCAGCCAATTCACTCCATGGCTGATGCCTGTGCCCAGAGCCTTGGCTCCCGCCTCCTTGGCGGCAAACCGGGCGGCAAAGCTCTCCGCGGCCTTGCGCTTGCGCAAGCAATAGGCCTGCTCCGCGGCAGTGTACACATGGTTTAGAAACCGCTGCCCATAGCGATCCATGGACCGCTGAATACGCCCAATCTCCACCAGATCGATGCCGGAACCGACAATCATGCTGTCTATGAAGCTACAACATTACCCATTTATTGTGCTTGCGTTGGCTTGAGGCGGGGGGCGCCGCAGGCAGGTGTGTCTCAAAGCCGGTCAACTTCCGTTCGACTCCGGGACATTGGTTATGCTGTGTTCCCTTGGCTCCGATAAGGCGGATGTGAGACTAACGCTGCAGACCCGCGACGCAGGACAGACCATGAGCATCCCCTGGGCGATGCAGATGAAGGCCGTCTCCATCGAAGACCCTTCGCGTTTGGTCCAGACCCTCACTGGCGCAATCCTGGGCTGCGGCGGCTGGGTCCTCAGCCGGGGTGCAAACGATACCGGCACTGTAACCATGTTGTTTGAGTTCGAGCGTCAGGCCTGCGTCGAGATTTACAGCGTGATGATTGCCGCGGGTCTGGAGTTGAGCCAGAGCGGGCACATCCGCTTTACTGAGCTTTGCCAGTGCACGCGCAGCCACCAGTACGATTGCGGCTCCGAGATAGCCAGCATCGACCTGGAAATCCAGACCTTTCCCGTAGAAATGACGCCACTCACGCACGCCCTCGAGGCCGCCTGACAGCCCGATCGGATCGAAGTGCTGGCTACTTTCTTTTTGTAACCTCAGCCAGGGAATCGACAATTTTCTGGTATCGATCGGCGGCCTTTGGATCCTTCGCGCTCTTTAGCAGCGCCGGATCGTCCAGCCCACCCTGGCGCAGCGTCGTCTCCATCTGGGAGGCCTGCACTTGGCTGACCACATCCAGCATTCCCAGCGCCAGCGGCAAAGGCTTCAAGGCGACAGCCGAATTCGCCTGTCCATCCCTGGCTCCAGAGTAATTTGCGTCGGCGCCGGCCTTGAGAAGGGCCTGGACAATCTCCACATTGCCATTCATGGCCGCGTAATGGAGCGCGCTCCAGCCGCTGGGCGAGGTGCGGCTATTCGCGTCGGCCCCTTTCGCGATCAACTTCGTTGCTTCTTCGGTGTTGTCAGCCCTGACCGCGGTCATCAGCGACGCCGGACTGGGCTTGCAGCCAGAAAGGGGGAAAAGGGAAAGAACAAGGGCAAAGAGAAACAGTGGCTTACATTTCATTGCAGCGGGTTGTCCTTTCGACATGTCGGCCGATCCTGCCGTGTTTCAATCTCTTACCGACCGACAACGCTATGAGAATAGCCTTGAAATTCTGCCGACTTGAATAGAGGATCGCGGTAACGATGCTATCAAGAGGCTGTTTGCGGGGTCAACCAGCTTCCACCAGCCCATAATGACGCTGCCATGCCTCTTTGAGCCGTGCCCAGACGCGTGCCCGCTCGGCCTCTGTCGCACCGTCGCCGGACCCCTTTGGGGTAACGGGCGCGTTGGCAAAGCGTGCGGCCTCCATCTTGGCCAGTTCCAGCAACTGCCGGTCGCGCACCAGGTTGGCCACGCGAAAGTCGGGCAGCCCAGCCTGCCGCGTCCCGAAAAACTCGCCCGGTCCGCGCTGCGTCAGGTCGAGTTCCGCCAGTTCGAAGCCATCCTGAGTGCGGACCATGGCGTTGAGCCGCTCCTCACCCAGCGGCGAAACACGCTCTCCTGTGATCAGGATGCAATAGCTCTTCGCCGCTCCGCGTCCCACGCGTCCGCGCAATTGGTGCAACTGCGCCAGGCCGAAGTGCTCCGCGTGTTCAACTACCATCACGGTTGCATTCGGAACATCCACGCCCACCTCGACCACCGTGGTTGCCACCAGCACGTCGATTTCGCCGCGCTGGAAGCGGCGCATAACAATCTCCTTCTCATCGGCGTCCAGACGCCCATGCAACAGGCCCACGCGCAGGCCTGCAAGCGCGCCCGTGCGCAACTTCTCGTACATTTCTACGGCTGACTTCAGCCCTGACTTCGCGCCGGGGTTGGCTTCCTGCGCGGCTTTGGGAAAGAGGTCCGCTGTTTTGCCTTTGCGGACGAGTTTATGGCTGAGCGCCGCAGCTTTCGTTTTTGAGACATGGGCTGCGGCGAATGGCGGCGGCTCGATTCCAGCCTCCGGATCATCGTGGGAGAAATCCAGCTCTGGTTGGTCCTCTTTGCTGCCCTCGATGACCGGGTAGACGATGTAAGCCTGTCGCCCTTTCGCGACCTGCTTGCGCACGAAATCCCACACTTCCCCGGCCATTTCGCCGGGAACGCGGCGGGTGACGATAGGCGTGCGGCCCGGAGGCAGTTCATCCAGGACGCTGACATCCAGGTCGCCGTAAAGCGAGAGCGCCAGCGTGCGCGGAATCGGCGTAGCCGTCATCACCAGCATGTCCGGCTCGGCCTGGTTGGGCTTCTTCATCATCTTGAAGCGCTGCATCACGCCAAAGCGGTGCTGCTCGTCGACCACCACCAGCCCCAGCCGGTCAAACTCGACCTTTTCCTCAATCAGCGCGTGTGTGCCGATCACCAGTTGTGCCTCGCCGCGATTGATCATACCGCGGGTGCGGCGCTTGCTCTCTTCGGTGAGCGAACCGGTCAGCAGGGCGATTCGATAGTGGCGAGAGGAGTGCTCCAGCAGCTTGCGGAAGGCCAGAAAATGCTGCGTAGCCAGAATCTCGGTGGGCGCCATCAATGCCGCCTGGTAGCCGTTTTCCATGGCCACCAGCATGGCCTGCAACGCGACGATGGTCTTGCCCGAGCCCACATCCCCTTGCAGCAGCCGCCGCATGGGGCTCGGGCTGCGCATGTCGGCCACAATCTCGCCCAGCGCGCGCTTCTGCGCCTTGGTGGGATGAAATGGCAGCACCTCGCGGATTGCCTCGCGCACCTTGTCGGTGGTGGCGAAACCGATTCCCGCGCGCTGCCTCATGCGGCGGCGCTTGAGTTCCAACCCCAGTTCCAGGAAAAACAACTCCTCGAAGATCAGCCGCCGGTGGGCTGGCGTCGCCCAGCTTTGCAACTGCGCAAAGGGCGTGCCCTCGGGCGGAAAATGCACCTCGCGCAGTGCCTTTTCGCGATCGGGCAAAGCGAGCCGAGCCAGCATCGCCAAGGGCAGGCACTCCGGCACCGCGCCGCGCATCCCTTCGAGCAGGTGGAAGATCGTCTTGCGCTGCCAACGCGATGCCAGCCGCGCACCGCTCAGCGACTCGTACACCGGTGTGATGCGTCCCACTTCCAGCAGGAGCGTCTCGGCGCCGTCGGTCGCGTCGGGCAGCAGCTCGAACTGCGGCTGAATCATTTTGAAGTTGCTGGTGGAGCGCGACGGCTCAACTCGCCCATACAACGCCACCGTCTGCCCGGCATGAAACTTGCCTTCCAGATAGGTTGCATTGAACCAGATGCACTTCAGCGCCAGCCGTCCCTGCCCCACGGTCAACTCGAAGAGGGGCATTCTGCGCGTCCGCAGCAGTGCCGAGCCACGCACTTCGGCAATCACGCTGGCCATTTCGCCGGGCTTCAGTTCGTCCAGACTGCGCGGATTTTGCCGGTCCTCATAGCGGAAGGGAAGGTGGTAGAGCAGATCCTCGGCGGTTTCAATGCCCTTCAAGGCGAGCATCTCCGCCACTTTCGGACCCACGCCGCGCACGTACATCACCGGAGTATCGAGGCCAGCCACACTCCGGATGCTAAATGGCTTAACTCAGAGAGGACAATCCCGCCGGAAGCTGGGGGCGGGAAAAGTTGAAACCGGCAGCGGAATCTGATGCAGAGAATAGCGGTTTGAATCTCCGCACATTGTGCAAAGATAGCTTGCACAATGTGCGGAACCGGCTTGGCCGCACTTCTCGAACGTCACTCCAGAGGATTCCTTAAGGCCGAGGCAGAAAATAAGCCGCTACGGCCTGCGCCATGGCTGGGTAATCGAGATGCGCTTTCTTGCCTTCGTATCGAGCAGCCCAAAGGACCTGGTTCACAATATCCCTGGGAAAGCACTGGCGCAACTCCTGCTTCAGCGTGCCGCGGATGAAATCAATCAGGGCTCCGGGTACGCCGGCGTCAAATCCAACTTGATTTTCTTCGGCAACGCGCCGGAAAATCTCACAGAATTGATCGTCTGAAATCGCGCCAATCTTGATCTTGGTTTGAATCCTGCGCAAGAAGCAGGCATCCACCAATTCGGCGGGATCCATGTTGGATGCAAAGACGACCAGCATCTCGAACGGGATTTCAAGTTTCTTTCCCCCCGCAAAAGTCAGAAAATCGATCCTGCGATCCAGGGGAACGACCCAACGGTTCAGCAACTCTTCCGGACGAAGCCGCTGCCGCCCGAAATCGTCGATGATCAGAACCCCGTTGTTAGCCTTCATCTGTATGGGGGCAACATAAAACTTCGTGACCGGGTTGAATTGCAGATCCAGCATCTCAACTGTCAGCTCGCCGCCGGCGATTACCGCGGGGCGTTCACACAACACCCAGCGCTCGTCACTGATCTCCGGTTCCAGCTCCGAGACTCGCTTGTGAATAGCGGGGTCATAAACCGTAATGATCTCGCCATCCACTTCCACCGCGTAGGGTATCCAAACTGCATCGTCCGCAACCACTCGCGACAAGGTTTCGGCGATGGTGGTTTTGCCTACTCCGGGCGGACCATAGATAAAAATTGAGCTGCCGGAGTTGAGCGCCGTCCCGAATTGCCGCAATGTCTCGCTGTCAATCACAAGATGCGAAAAAGCGCGGTGGACGTCTTCGGCGTGTACTTCAAGCCTCCGGACGCTCTGCTTCCGCGTCTGCCTGCAATAACTGTCCAGAGACACCGGCGCGGGGCCAGCATAGTGATTCTGCGCAAACAGTTCCATTGCTCGCGTTTTGCCCTGCGAGGTGATGGCAACTTGCGGGATGTAGCCGTTGATTCCTGTAACTTGGCAATACAGTTCAGCGCGCAGCTGAGAAGATAGTTTTTCTGCTACTTCGAAGCTGAGCCGTATCTTTTCGGAAAGCTCTAGAATGGAGAGCGAGCCGGACAGATAAAGAATCTTTAGCGCGAGGTCCTCGAGAACTACCTGACGTACGTCAATTTCCTCAATGAACTGGGGTCTGTATGTCGGTCCATCACCCGGTTCACTCCTGAAAATGTCGCAATCGTTCGCAATTGCCGAAGTCACCATTTCCCCCCCCCCTTAAATTGCTATCGCCCACTATAGACAGGCCACCTATCTTTACTTTGCCCAGCAAGATTACCATTCTTTCTCCCTCCAGTCGTGGTTGACTTGTGCCTCAGAGGTTACTACTCTGGCACCCCCCATTGCCGGCCACGCCGTCTATCTCTGTCGTACTTTGTTCGATCACAATGTTGGTTTTTCCGAGGAAGATGGATAAGTTGAGTGGGACAAATCTCGATTAGTCGAGCCGCAACCTAAGAAATGGAGTTGGTTAAGCTGGAGGTGGGGTTCGTTCCAACCTACCCGGTACTTTTGCCTATTTGCGCGCATCGGGGTCGAGGCGCAGCCAGCGAAATGGGAGCTTTGTTACACTTCATGCAGACCGGCCCCTCCGGTTTACTTGAAAACGAACTTCAAATTGAGCGGTGGGAGAATCCATGCCAGTTGTCGAACTCGCGGGAGTGACCAAGGCCTACGAGAACAAGGTTGCCGTCAGCAACCTGAGCCTCTCCATTGAAGCGGGCCAGATGTTCGGCCTGCTGGGTCCGAACGGGGCGGGCAAGACCAGTTCCATTCGCATGATGATGGGCATTACGATTCCTGACTCGGGCCAGATCAGCCTCTTTGGGAAGCCTTTCCAGCGCAATAGCCTGGAGCAGGTTGGCTACCTGCCCGAGGAGCGCGGCCTATATAAGAAAATGAAGGTCCTCGACCAGCTCGTCTTCTTCGGCCGCCTGCACGGGCTGAACGCAGAAGAAGCGCAAAAGCGCGCGAGCGCCTGGGCCACGCGCATGGAGATTGCCGATGCGCTGGCGAAGAAGACTGAAGAACTCTCCAAAGGGATGCAGCAGAAGATTCAGTTCATTGCCACTCTGCTGCACGACCCGCAGCTCATCGTCATGGACGAGCCCTTCTCAGGCCTTGATCCGGTGAATGCCGTGCTGGTTGAGAAGACGCTTTTGGAACTCAAGGACCAGGGCAAAGCCATCCTGTTTTCCACGCATCGCATGGAGCAGGTGGAGAAGCTCTGCGACTCGATCTGCCTCATCAACAACGGCGAGGCGGTTTTGAGCGGCAATCTGCGCCAGATCAAGAGCCGCTACGAGCGCAATCGCGTGATTGTCGAGTTCGAGGGAAGCAGCGCCTTTTTGAATAGCACTGAGATTGCTGAGGCCAAGAACTTCTCCGGCCACGCCGAGATCAAGCTCAAGCCGCACGGCGACGCGCAGAAGCTGCTGCATGAAGCCGCGGCGGCCGCGACCATCTATCGCTTCGAGCTCGTCGAGCCTTCGCTGGAAGAGATTTTCATTGAGACGGTGGGAGGCAAAGTTAATGCGTAACACTCTTCTGATCGCCAAGCGCGAGTATCTGGAACAGATTCACGGCCGTGCCTTCCTGGTTTCCACGGTTATGCTGCCACTGCTGATCGTCGCGCTGCTCGCATGGAGTTCGACGACCCAACACAAGGCGGTGAGCGGGAATCATATAGCGATAGTTGCAGACAATGCAGAGTTGGCCGAGCAGGTTCGCCGTGAGATGCTCTACGACAAAGCGGCCAAGTACACCGTGGACGTGGTGGCTCCGGCCACGCCGCAGGATCGGACGGAACTGCAGAAACAGCTTCGCGCAAAGGCCATTGACGGAGTGCTTGCCCTGGAAAGTTCTCCCACCGGAGAGATCGCCGCCACCTATACCTCGCTCTCCGCCGGCGGCTATGCGGGGATCGGCGAGTTGCAAAATCAGTTGAACCGCGGGCTGGTGCATGAGCGGCTGACTGCCACTAACATGAAGCCGGCTGAACTCGACGGTATTCTCAAGTGGGTCTCGATAGAGACCCTCCAACTGGACGAGAATGGCAGGACAGCCAAGAGTCAAGGGAGAGCGCCATTTTTCAAGGCCTTCATGGTGATCATGTTGCTGTCAATGCCCATCATCCTTTACGGCTTGGATATGGCGCGCGCGATCATCGAGGAAAAGACCTCGCGCATCTTCGAGGTCATGCTGGCCATCGTTAAACCGGACGATCTTCTGGCCGGAAAGCTGGTCGGGGTGGGAGCGGTGGGCCTGACCCAGATCGCCATCTGGCTGGTTGCGGCCAGTCTTTTCATGGGTTCAACGCTGGCCGCCTCCGCGCTCACCGGCAACTTCGCCATCCATTTTTCCTGGATGGAGGGCCTGTTCTTTCCAGTCTACTTCGTGCTCGGCTTTGCTCTCTTCAGCGCCATCTTCTCCGGACTGGCCGCCACCTGCGAGACCGCGCAGGATTTGCAGAAGTTCATGCCGGTGGCTATCATCCCCCTGTATCTCAGCATGGGCCTCCTTTTTGTGCTGCTCAAGGACCCCAACTCCGCCTGGTCCGTTGCGGCAACGATCTGTCCGCTGACTTCGCCTTATGTCATGATTCCGCGCATGGGGATGGAAACGGTGCCGATGTGGCAGTTGGCCGTCTCCATCGGTCTTCTGATCGTGAGCGTCTGGGCCACGCTCTGGTTCTCCTCGCGCCTCTATCGCATCGGCATCCTCATGTATGGCAAGCGGGCCACGCTGCCTGAGCTCTTGCGCTGGCTGCGCTACTCTTGAGCGGAGCGGAGTGAAAGGATCTGCGTTTTGGCTGCGCTCCAGCTACAGCAAAACCAGAGTTGCTGTATCCAGAGGCAATATCCTCAAGTGGCTTTTTTATCACCGGGGTCCCCAACGAGTGGACTTTACTCGTTGGGGTGGAAGTAAAAGCCACCTCGCTAACTCTCAACAAGGGCATATTCACTCTGGTTTTGCTCTAGAATCGAAAGAGTGACCGCCGAAGCCAAAGTTAAATTCACCTTCGTCCAGCGCCTGGTACTGGCCGTGGTTCCGCGTGTAGTGTGGGTGCTCTTGTGGATGGTCAGCCACACCTGGCGCTTCGAGGTGATTGCCGAGGAAGGCGTAACGCCCATCCTCTTCGGCCAGAAGTCCCCGCCGGAGATTTTCTGTTTCTGGCATCAGTGCGTGCTGCCCTGCACGGTCTATTTTCGCCATTCCCGCGCCGTGATCCTCATCAGCAAGAGCTTTGACGGCGAGCTGATTACGCGCATTCTCAAATTATTCGGCTTCGATGCCGTGCGCGGCTCTAGCAGTCGCGGCGCGCGCGAGGGGCTGCTGGGGCTGGCGCATATCATCGAGACCGGCCGCACGGCCATCTTCACCGCCGATGGGCCACTTGGCCCGATCTATCAGACCAAAATGGGCCCCATCAAGCTGGCGCAGATGACTGGCGCGCCGATCGGAGCTTTTCATCTGCAACCCGAACACGCCTGGGTGATTCGCTCCTGGGATAAGTTTTTAGTGCCCAAGCCCTTCACGCGCATCTGCGTCAGCTGGGCGCAGTGGACGCGCGTTCCCTCCGATTTACCACCGGAAGATTTTGAACGCAAAAGAGCGGAGCTCAACGCAGCCATCGAACGCGCGCGCCTGCGCTCTCTCGATTACTTCAGGAAACCGCGCGCATGACGGACCTGCAAGAAAAACACGATGCCACGACCGGCCTGTGCGTTGCCGATTTCGATTTTGACCTGCCCCCGGAGTTGATCGCGCAGCAGCCGCCCGCAGAGCGCGGCCAGAGCCGTATGTTGGTGATGAATCGCGCAACCGGAGCTTTGCGTGATTCGAAGTTTGCCGAACTTCCCTCGCTGCTCAATCCTGGCGACCTGTTGGTTCTGAACGAAAGCCGCGTGATTCCGGCGCGCCTTTACGCCCGGCGCACCCTGCTCCGCGACCACGAGAAACCATCCGGCCGCATAGAAGTGATGCTGACCGAGCCGGTGGTGCCACAAACGCTGGGTGCCCCATTTTTTCCGCGTTCTTCTGCGGAAAGGGTGGGAAGCCGCGAATCTCAACCGGCAGCAACCGGCGCCAACCGCTGGCACGCCCTCGTGAGGCCCGGCAGGAAGGTTGCCATCGGCGAACGTCTTGTGTTTTCGGCGCCCACCGGCGAGCTTGTGCTCGAAGCCGAGGTGGTGGAGCGCGGCAAATTCGGCGAGCGGCTTTTGCAATTCAAACCAGTGGACGATTTCTTCTCCGTCCTCGACCGCATCGGCCACATGCCCCTGCCGCCCTACATTCGCCGCGACGATGCGGAGGCGGATCGCGAGCGTTACCAGACGGTCTTTTCCCGCGAACGTGGTTCTGTAGCCGCGCCCACGGCCGGCCTGCACTTTACCCCGCAAATCCTCGATGCGCTGGCCGCTAAAGGCGTTGAAGTTGCGCGCCTCACGCTGCACGTTGGCCTCGGCACCTTTGCCCCTCTGCGCGTCGAGCGCGTGGAGGATGTTCACCTGCATCGCGAGCGCTATACGCTCTCCGCTGACGCCGCCGAGGCCATCAATCGCGCCGCCGCCGAGGGCCGGCGCATCGTCGCCGTCGGCACCACGGTGGTTCGCACGCTCGAACACTGTGCACAGCAGGCAAAGGGTTGTCGCCTGCAAGGTCACTCCGGCGTGACGGAAATTTTTATCTCTCCCGGTTTCCAATTCCGGTTGGTCAGCGCCCTGCTAACCAACTTTCATCTGCCCCAGTCGAGTTTGCTCATGCTAGTCAGCGCCTTTGCCGGGCGCGAGCCGGTCTTGGCCGCTTATCGCCACGCCGTCAAGCAGAAGTACCGCTTCTTCAGCTATGGCGATTGCATGTTTCTCGCCTGATTTAGCCAAATAGCGAGGGAGCTGGGTGCCTGTAGAAGGTCAAGAGGTTGTTCCATCATCGGAGCGGCTGATGGGCGGCTTGTAGTTGAGGCTACCATGAGGCCGCAGGTAGTTGTAGAAGTCTGTCCAAGGCTTGAGGCAAGCG
>Ga0182014_10003004_pt1 | contig 20680 bp, 20 predicted proteins | sample 612S2DmetaG_FD_120489 | JGI IMG/M metagenome (GOLD analysis project Ga0182014, IMG submission 120489) | Permafrost microbial communities from Stordalen Mire, Sweden - 612S2D metaG | ecosystem: Environmental > Terrestrial > Soil > Wetlands > Permafrost | place: Sweden: Stordalen | collected... | reverse complement strand
TGAAGCTGCGGTTCCCATTCCAGTTACAGTCAAAGGTGACCAAATAAGATTAATACAAAAGGAGGCAGATTAAATGGCAACAGAAACAGTTGAAATTCTTATAGACGGCGGTAAAGCCACCCCCGGACCACCATTAGGTCCTGCAATCGGTCCGCTGGGTATTAACATGATGCAAGTAGTGGAACAAATAAACCAAAAAACCGCAGATTTTGATGGAATGAAAGTTCCAGTTAAAATTATAGTGGATATAGGTACTAAAGAGTTTGAAGTAAAAGTAGGCACACCACCCACCACCGCTTTGATTATGGATGAACTTAAAATCGAGAAAGGATCCCAAGATCCTGGACAGGATAAGGTGGCTGATTTAAAAGTTGAACAAGCACTGAAAATTGCTAAAATGAAATTTGATGCTCTACTTTCAAATGACTACAAGAATGCTGCTAAAGAAGTTATAGGAACATGTGTAAGTATGGGGATAACTGTTGAAGGAAAAGACCCAAGAGAAGTGCAGCGAGAGATAGATCAAGGTATGTATGATGATACATTAGTACAATAAAATTTTAAACTTGATTAATTTAATAAAACTTTATTAGAACAGATAATCTTTATTTATAATCATATGAATAATATTTAATTTAAATAAAAATGGTAAGAAACAGAAAACCAACGTCATAGTGAACTTTTCATTAGTTTAAAAGTTCATGGAGGAATTAGATGAAACAAGAGATATTGGAAGCAGTGAAGAAGGCTAAAGATGAATCAAAGCCGAGAAACTTCACACAATCCGTAGATGTAGTAATTAACATCAAGGATTTAGACGTTAAAAAGCCAGAAAATCGTATAGATGAAGAAGTTTTTCTCCCTAAAGGACGAGGAAAAGAAGTTAAAATCGCCTTTATAGCAGATGGGGAACTAGCGGTCCAAGCCAAAAATGCCGGTGCAGATCTGGTAATTACCAAATCTGAACTAGAAGATATGGGTAAAAACAGGAAAGATGCCAAGAAAATCGCTAATCAATACAATTTTTTCGTGGCACAAGCCGATTTAATGCCCTTAGTAGGTAGATTCCTAGGACCTGTGTTAGGGCCTAGAAAAAAAATGCCTAAACCAGTTCCCGCCAGTGCAAAACCAGACCCTATATTGGAAAGACTGAAAAGTACTGTTAAAATAAGGATTAAAGATCAACCAGTCATCCAAGCTATGGTAGGATCACATGAAATGGATGATGAAATGATTGCTGAGAATATAGAAGCTGTACTGGGAATATTGGATAGGAATTTGGAGAAAGGCAGAAATCAGATTAAATCCATGTATGTAAAAACTAGTATGGGTCCAGTAGTGAAGGTGATTTAAAATGGCTCACGTTGCTAATTGGAAAAAAGATGAAGTTAAAGACCTTAAAGGTTTAATAGAAACTCATAAAGTAGTGGGTATAGCTAACTTGGCAGATATTCCGGCACCACAACTTCAGAAGATGCGTAGAACCTTAAAGGATAGTGCAACGGTTAAAATGTCCAGGAAAACTCTAATGAACCTTGCTTTGAATGATTCTAAAAAATTAAAATTGAATATAGAATTCCTGGAAGATCATATGGAAGGACAACCTGCTTTAATCTTTACGGATATGAATCCATTTAAACTATTCAAGATCTTAGAGAAAAGCAAAACACAAGCTCCTGCCAAAGCTGGGAACATAGCTTCTTTGGACATAGTGGTTCCTAAAGGTGATACTGCTTTTAAACCTGGCCCTATGTTAGGAGAACTTCAAAAGATAGGTATCCAAGCTAAGATTGATAAAGGAAAAATAGTTATAAATAAAGATAAAACCGTAGTTGCCGCTGGGGAGGAGATCTCCAAAAGCATAGCTAGTATATTATCTCGTCTAGAAATTTATCCCATGGAAGTGGGAATAGATCTCAAGGCTGCTTATGAAGATCAAACTATTTACACATCTGATCTTTTAACTCTTGATCCTGAGAAGACATTTTCAGATGTTCAAAAAGCTTTTACTCAGGCTCTGAATTTATCGGTTAATGCTATGATATTTAATAGGGAATCACTACCTATATTATTGCAGAATGCTACTATTAAATCATTGAATTTAGCGATTAATGCAGAAATATTAACGAATAAAACACGAGATATATTGTTATCTTTGGCTTATTCCCAAATGTTAGCGTTGGCTTCGGAAATTGCGATCCATAATGTTGATGCTTTAGATGATGAACTTCGTCAAAAACTCAGTTCACGTTCTGTTCAAACTGAAACCCATGTAGAAGAAGAGCCTGAGGAAGAAGAGGAAGAAGAAGAGGAAGAATCTGAAGAAGAAAAAGAAGAAGAAGCCGCAGCAGGTTTAGGTGCTCTCTTCGGCTAACATTTTATAAAAATCCAATTCAAATTTAAAAAAAAAATTTTTGTAATTTTATAAAAAAAACATAACATGTAGAATTCCAGTATTTTAAATTAATTAAGTATAGAAATTAAATTAGTATTAGAGAGAAATTTGAGGTGATCTTATGGAGTACGTATACACAGCAATGTTATTGCACACAACTGGTCAAGAGATTAACGAAGAAAACGTGAATAAGGTTTTAAAAGCAGCAGAAGCAGAAGTTAACGATGCTAGAGTTAAGGCATTAATTGCAGCCCTGGAAGACGTAGACATTGACGAAGCAATTGAAAAAACTGCTTTAACAGCAGCAGCACCCGCAGCGGCATCTGCAACTACAGCAGAAAAGGCACCTGAGGAAGAAGAGGAAGAAGAAGAGGAAGAATCTGAAGAAGAAAAAGAAGAGGAAGCTGCAGCAGGTTTAGGTGCTCTCTTCGGATAATTTTTTCTTAAAATTTCTTTTCCTTTTTTCAGAAGTTTTATTTTCTTATTCCACTTTTTTTTTAGAATTCAAATTTAAATAACTGTTAATTAATAAATCTTCTTTTTTTGTAATTTTTAGCTTAGTTATATTATTTAGTTAATTTATGCTTAATTTTAGAGAATTAAATTAAGAAAAAATTGATTTAATTACTAATTTTCTATATTGGTTTTATATAATTTTTATATAATGAATTATATAATATTTAATAATTCTAGGTTATTCGAATCTTAATTACAGCTATTTTATTAACTATATATAAGTTCAAAGAAAATTATTTGATGATTATTATGTTAAACCAGCTTGAAGAATTGGGATATAGTAAAAAGACATGCAAAACATGTGGGAAAGATTTTTGGAGCATAGGTGATAAACAAACCTGTGGAGACGCTCCTTGTGATAAATACGAATTCATTGGCAATCCAGCAACCACTAGAAAATATGATCTCTTCACTATCCAAAAAATCTTCACAAAATTCTTTGAAAAAAATGGACACACACCCATTAAAAGATATCCCGTATTAGCTAAACGATGGAGGGACGATGTTTTTTTAGTTGGAGCATCTATTTACAACTTCCAACCATGGGTAACTTCGGGAATAGTTGAGCCTCCAGCCAATCCATTGGTAGTATCTCAGCCATCCATAAGACTCAATGATGTTGATAACGTAGGCAGAACCGGTAGACATATGACATGCTTCACTATGGGTGGACATCATGCATTCAATACTAAAGAAAAAAAGGTGTACTGGGAAGATGGAACAATCAAATACTGTCATGATTTCATAGATCACATTGGAATAAACCCTGAAGAAATTAGTTTCATAGAATCATGGTGGGAAGGTGGAGGAAATGCGGGACCATGTTATGAGATATGTGTACGGGGTGTGGAGCTAGCCACATTAGTTTTCATCAAATACCGCACCACACCTACTGGACTAAAAGAAATACCTCTTAAAATTGTAGACACTGGTTACGGCCTTGAAAGATTTGCTTGGATATCTCAGGGAACACCTACCGCATACGATTCCTCCTTCGGTCCTGTCATAAATGAACTTAAAGAATTAGCAAATGTTGAATTTAATGAACATATACTAGCTGAAAATGCCCGAGTAGCAGGTATGATGGATATTAAAGACATCGCTGATCTAAAAATTCTTCGGATGAAAGTTGCTGAAAGATTAAATCTATCAGTAGATGAACTTAAAAAAGCCACAGAACCAATGGAATCCATCTATATTATTGCAGATCATACCAGATGCCTAGGATTCATGTTAGCCGATGGAATTATACCATCTAATATAAAGGATGGATATCTAGCTAGACTAATTTTAAGAAGAACCATCAGATTCATAAAAGACCTTGATTTAGAGGAATCATTAACTGATATAATGAGAATACAACTCGAATTCTTATCAAAAACATACCCTGAAATCAAGCAACATCAACATCATATTAATTCTATTATCAATTTAGAAAATGAAAGATATTATAAAACAATTTCAAAAGGCAAGAAATTAGTTCAAAAAATGATAAAAAATCTTAAAAAAGATAAAAAAAATGAAATACCTCTAGATACTCTTATAAAACTTTATGATTCCCATGGAATTCCACCTGAAACAATAAATGAGATTTCCAAAAAAAATAATTTTAATTCAACAATCCCAGATAATTTTTACACATTAGTAGCAGCGGAACATTCTGAAGAAGTACAAGAAGAAAAACCGGAAATAAATATTGATTTCCCAGCCACAGAGCTTTTATTTTATAAAAATCCATTTGAAACCGAGTTTAAAGCCCATGTAATTGGAATCTACGAAAATAATGTAATATTAGATCAGACACTCTTCTATCCAGAAGGTGGTGGTCAACCATCAGATGTTGGATATTTAGAAATTAGTGGCGAAAAAATAAATGTTCTACACGCTGAAAAAATTGAAGATACAGTGTTACACAGAGTAAATGAACGAGATATTAAAAGAGTACATCCATTCCAGGGTCAAATAATAGAAGGCCACATAGATCTCACTCGAAGAAAGGCTTTAACTAGAAATCATACTGCAACTCACTTAATCATATCCTCTGCAAGGCGAATTCTTGGAGATCATATATGGCAAGCCGGAGCCCAAAAAGGGGTTAAAAAATCAAGAATTGACATATCACATTATAAAAGAATAAACCCTGGGGAACTCCTAGAAATTGAAAATCTTGCAAATAAACTTGTAATGGATAATATTGGAATAAGCACATTTTGGATGGATAGAACCGTTGCTGAGAAGAAATATGGATTTATTTTATATCAAGGAGGAATAGTACCCGGAATGAATATAAGAACCGTAGAAATCGATGGCACTGATGTCCAAGCATGTGCAGGAACTCACTGTAATAAAACAGGTGATGTAGGTCTAATTAAGATTATAAAAACTGAAAGAATCCAGGATGGTGTAGAACGGATTGAATTCTCAGCCGGTGATGCAGCAATTAAAGCAGTACAAAATACTGAAAATATCTTAAAAGAAAGCGCAGGCATTTTTAAAGTGGACGTTGAACAATTGCCCAAAACATGTGATAGATTCTTTAATGAGTGGAAATCTTATAGAAATGAAATTAATAAGCTTAAAAGACAAATTGCATCTCTTAAAATTGCGAATATGATTGATGGAGCTGAAGAAATTAATAATTTATTGATTTTAAATAAAATAGTAGAAGCAGATATGGGAGAACTCATAAAAATAGCTACAGAACTCATTGAAATCTCGGGAAAAGTTGATTTAGTTATTATTGGAAACAATGATGGGAAAATAGTTGGAGCAGCATCAATTAAAGCTCTTAAAAATAATATAAAAATTAATGAATTAATAGAAGAAGCAGCTAAAATTTTAGGTGGGGGGGGAGGAGGTAAACCAACGCTTGCTCAAGGTGCTGGCCCTAAGAGTGAAAAAATGCAAGAAGCCATTGATTTCACTATGAATAAACTAAAAAATGATTTAAAAGCAATCTAAAAGCTTATTTAAAATAAATGATAGAAATTATTTTATAGGGTTTTAATTCAGTTTAAAATAATCTGAATTTATTTTTAAGAACAGGTGTTAATAGTGACTGAGAAAGAAAAAGTAGAAAATATAAGTTATTGGAAAAAAACAGCTGAGAAATTTTTTGAGGATGGTAAATATTTGGAAGCCTTGGAAGCTTACGAAAGTATGGCTAGGCTAGATCCTCAAAATGCATTGGCATGGAAAGGTATGGCTACAGCATTTTCTTTGCTTGATAAACCTTATGAAGCATTAGAAAGCTTGAATAAAGCACTCAATATAGATCCTGCTGATTTGGAGACATTGGAAATTAAGGGGTTGATTCTCAAAAAACTTTTAGAAGAAAATGAAGAAGAGTTAGATCGCTTAAAAACTAGTAAATCTAATTAATAAAACTCACTTATTTATATTATAATCCATTTATTATTATTTTTTTGAATCATTTCATAATAAATAACCTTTATTAAATTTATAAATATTATTTTTTATATGTTTAAGTTATTTCCGGAGCTAAGACTCTCCTTAATTTAATTTAAAAAAAGCAATTTAAGTATTTAATGAAATTCTAGCCCAAATATATTTTTTTTATATTATGGTGTAGTGATGTTACTTGTGAACATTATGAGTCCCATTACAAATCCTATCATAAGGATAAGTACTAGAAAAAGAATTATTGGAAGCCACCCACTTGAACGTTTAGTTTCTTCATAATAACCATTATAGTTACCTTCATATTCGGTTGTTTCCGGCTCGTAATAATCATCATTTCTATCGTGATCGTGTTCTTCATTACTGTAATCTTCACTCATATATTTTTTCTGCAGAGGCTTATATTTTGATGATAATACTTCCATTCCACAAGTGGAACAGTAAATATCGCCCTTCCTAATTTGACCTCCACAGTTTTCGCATTTCATTTTTATCATCTATGTAACCTTATACTCCTTTGTTAAATGTTTATTATTAATGAATTTTTTGAAAAATAGTTAAAATATTTGTTATTGTATTTAAATGTGGAATAGTGATTAAATAAGAGTTTTAATTAAATTTAACTTTATTTGTATTAAAATTTATTTTTTAAGAAGTTTTAAACTATCTAATAAATTTTTAAACCTTCAAAAAGTATCTTTTATTAAAATTAATGTTTTATTAAAATATTAGCAATAAATTAGTGTAAATATCAATTAATGGATGAATTAAATAGAAAATTCGAATATTATAAAGCTTAAAAGAGATAAATATTAGATAAATAAGATTAATTAAAGATTCAATCACTAAAATGTAGAAAAGATAAAAAATATTCATCATCCATTATCTTAAAAACTTTTAATTCTAGTTTAAACCCAAAAAGAAGCGTTAGGGGACTTTTTTTTACAAGTTTTTTCCGTAACCTTTATAAGTGATCGTTAAGTTATAGTTGGCTAGGTCCTCAAAGGTTCAAAACAAACTTTTTTTGAACCTTTAGGACATGGAGGCGGTATAATTAAGAGAAAATCGATTATGACAGTGCTATTGCTATTTGCCATAGCACTGCCTTTTAGCGCAGGCACAGCCTTTGCGACAACAAACATTACAAATGGAACTTCTAGTCAAACAAACACGAGTACTACAAATAATTTAGTACACATGACACAACAGAACTCAACACCAACAACAAACATATCAGAAACAACCAACCCCCAAGTAAACACCACAAATAATCAAGTTAAAACTGCAACAGCGAATTCTAGCTCAAAAAATATAGCAGCCGGATCCGCTCAAAGTACAAGCACAGTAACAACAACTACCCAGAAAACATTCACCAACGCACAGATCACCGATGCAGCAGCTCTTGTACAGACTTTTGTGCAAACCAACAACAGACTACCTAGTTATGTGACAATCGTTAACACTCAAGTCACTATGCCAGAATTCCTACAATTATTGGTCAATGACTTATTAAACTACAACAGCAAAATAAACACACCAGTAACCCTTAAAACAGTACAAAATACAACCAATCCTGCAGAAACCCTTAAAACTGGAGACATTCTTAAATCAGAGTACCTAAGTTTAGCAAAAAGCATTGAAACAACCGTAAGTTCAACTGGAAAAGCACCAAGTTACATAACCACTTCACTCGGAAAAATCAGTTATGAAAACTTAGTCTACACCTTCAGTAAAATATTGAACTTCGAAGGCACCAATAATAGACTACCCAATTATGTATCAGTAGAACCTTGGTCAACAGTCACCAAAAACAGTGCATCATCAGAAGGCAGCAGTTCAACAACAATACCAGCATCATTGCTACCATACTTACAACCCACCACTAACGCACAATCCAACAACCCCACAATAATAGCATTAGCAAATAAAATTACTGCTGGTTTAACCACACCTTACAGTAAGGCAGTAGCTATCTTTGACTGGGTACGGGATAACATAACATATTCTTTCTACTACAACACAAAATACGGTGCAGTAGGAACATTAAGCGCGGGAACAGGAAACTGTTGTGATCATTCCAATTTAGTGGTTGCACTAGCAAGAGCGGCCGGAATACCAGCTAGATATCAACAAGGATACTGTGACTTCTCAGATGGATGGTACGGACATGTCTGGGCTCAACTATACGTGAATGGTCAATGGTACTACGCAGATACAATCAGCACAGCAAACACTTTTGGTACAATTACCAACTGGAACCTCAATACCTACACTTTAGAAGGTACATACATAACATTACCATTCTAAAAAAAGGAAATAAATTCCTTCTTTTTTATTTTTTTTTAAATGAATTTGACACTTTAGAAAAAAATAGAATTTTGTTTTTTTTGTAGATTATTATTTTAAATTCTAAATAAAAACAATGATAATGTGTTTTCAAAAATCTTAATCTTTTAGAATGCTTAAAAATAAGAGAGAATAATTTAATCTTTTTTATAAATATTTTATATATTTCATCCATTTTTTTCTTGTTTAATTCTAAATTATTTAGAAAATAAATATGGAGAGAAATTTAATCTCCTTAACCCACAACTCTCAATTCAGAAACTATTATTGGAGGTAGTATGAAGGGTCCTATCTGTCTATTTTTCATTGTAGATGCTCTAGCATGTTTAAGAGCATTGAAAACATTACCAGATAACATAGCATTCTTCACAGGATATGCAATTTCTCCATCCTTAATATAGAAAGCATTCATAGTTTCCACTGAGAAATCACCGGATATGGGATTAGCAGTGTGAGCTCCCAATAAATCCTTAACAATTAATCCATTTCTTACATTGGAAATCTCATTCAACTCTTCAAAATCAAGTATTAAGTTACTGAAACCTACTGAAGGCACATCCGCAAAGGAGGATCTGACGCCATTTCCAGTGCTCTGAACACCTCCCCTCTTGGAAGTGTATAAATCATATATAAAATTTTTAAGAACTCCATTCTGCACTAAAGTTGTTTTTTGACTAGGAACACCTTCACCATCACTTGGAGCACTGTTAAGTCCTTTCTTAAGTTTGCCGTCGTCATATACGTTAAGTGATGATGATAAAACTTCTTCACCCAATTTATCAGCATAAACTGATCTACCTCTCTGTACATTATCTGCGTTTAAAGCACTAGAAAACGTGTAAATTAATGCGGCTGCAGCATTATAATCAAGTATAACCTCCATATCTCCTGTTTCTACAGTTTTACCGTTTCTTGAATCACGAGCAACTTCACAAGCCTCCAGGGCAATTGTCTCAGCATCTATATCCAAATATCGTGATGAATCAGATTCATTGGCTGTGGATACACCAGTCCCATCCGGAATATTAACTGATATAAATCCTGAAAAGAATGTGGATGAATCCTTAGAAAGCACTCCATCAGAATTTACAATGACAGTATTTATTGAACCTGCAGATACACCTCCAGATGTGGGTTGGCATTTTTCATTGAGACTAGTTTGAATCATGTTTTTAGCAAACGTTACAGTATCCTTCACATCCAAGTCTTTAATCTTAGGATCATAAATCTCCTTAACACTAGGATATGTGGATTTAGAAGCGAAACCAAAGTTTTCATCCATTACATTAAATTTAGCATTGAAAACTGCATTTTTAACTGTTTGCTCTAGTTTAGTTAAATCTGTTGTGTACGCAAATCCCATCTTATTATCCTGAATTATCCTTATTCCTAACCCATATGATGAAACTTCTTTGGCAAAATCCACCTGATCATTCTGTATATCTACATCAACTTTTTCTTCTCTTTCAAGATAAATTTCAGCTTCCTTTACATATTTAAGTGCCATTTCCAGTGTTTCTTGAGCTATTTCATCCATCATTTCCATCATAGTATAAACCTCTCAATTGCTTCTGCCACTCCATCATCATAAGATTTCTCAGTTATATAATCTGCTATATCTTTAAGTTCATCAGCAGCATTATTAACAGCCACTTTAACATCTGATACTCTTAAAAATTCGATATCATTCTCACTGTCCCCAATCGCTAGATTTTCATCCGTTTTTATACCCAAATCAGTAGTTATCATCTTCAAAGATGATCCTTTATTTACTGATGGAACCGTCAATTGTATGGCGAATTTAGTATCGTAGACAACCACATTAAAATCATTAATTGTTTCTTTAACTAGTTCTTCAGTTATCGTTCTTTCTATAGCTACTTCAGAAACTCTTTGATCAGATAATTCCACTTTCATAACCTCAAATTTTGATTTAAGAAATTCATAAGCTTTTTGACATTCCGTTATATTACCTAAAATCTTTATTCTACCTTGTGATTCAATTACAACACCATTTTCAGCCACCAAACCACCCGTATTGCCCAACAATATGGCTATAATTTTGGCAGCGCACATAACATTACCCGTTACAAATATTATTGGAACTCCTCCATTTTCTGCCCGATGTATGGCATTTACCGCATTAACACATACTCTTCTTGTTCATCAGTTATAGTACCATTACATCAAGTGCTATAGCCTTTAATTTATATTCCACTATACATTTCACCACGTTAAAAAAAATATTTAAAATTTTCATAAAAATAAAATGTTTTAGAAAGTACTATAACGATAGGCTATATTACAGGTACCTTCTTTACTAACCATACAAGCACCTATGGGATTTACAGGGTTGCATTCTTTTCGGAATAATTTACATTCTTCGGGACGTGAAACACCACGTAGTATTGGACCACATATGCAGCCAGTCACCACATCCTGAGTTTTCTCAACATGAACATCAAATTTTACTCTGGCATTGAACTGAGAATATTTATTTCTTATCTCATAAAAAGAATCCGGAATCTCAGGAAATCCCCTCCATTCTCTGCTTTTAACGTGGAAAACTTCATTCATTAATTGTTGTGCTTTTAAGTTACCTACCTCTTTTACTGCTCGTTTATATTCATTTTGAACTTCCGCCTTACCTTCTTTAATTTGCTTTAAAATAAGATAAATAGCGATTAGTACATCAAATGGGTTGAAACCAGCTACTACTTGGGGTATTCCATACTGCTGTGAGAATATTTCATATGGATGGGTTCCAATTATAGTTGAAACATGCCCGGGTTCTATAAGAGCGTTAAGATTAACCTCTCCAGATTCTATGAGGAATTTTAAAGCTGGCGGTATTAACCTGTGACAGGAGAGAACTGAAAAGTTCTCTGGAGGTCCAGATACTATTTCAGAAGCAGTAGTAGGTGCTGTAGTCTCAAATCCTGCTGCCATAAAAGCCACTTCGTTATTTACCTTTTCTGCTATTTCAACTGCATTACTAACTCCATATACCACCCTTACATCGGCCCCATCTGCTTTAGCATCGGCTAAAGTTCCAGTAGCCCCAGGTACTCGGAGCATGTCCCCAAATGTAGTGATGGTAACTCCCTGCCGGGCTAATTGGAGGCATTCATCCACTTCCCGTGAGGGAACGCAGCATACTGGGCAGCCCGGTCCAGCAACTACTTCTACCTCTTCTGGTATGAGAGACCTTATTCCATTTTGCATTATTGTATGTTCATGCGATCCACAGACGTGCATTATTTTAACTGGTCTGGAAATATTTTCTATACGTTTCACTATTTCTCTGGTTAGATTTTTCATAACTGGACACCATTAACATTTGATTTTAAATTTTTGTACTCCTACGTTAAACATTGAATTTTTGATTAGATTATTATATTATATATGTAAATAGAGATATTAAAAATAGTATAATTAAAAATTTTGATTTCATGATATATAGTAAATATTAAAAAATAATCAATTTTTAAATTATTTAAAAAATTATGAAATTAAAGTTTTTCAAAAATTTAATGTTAATATTGAGAGTAATGATTAAAAGATTTGATTTACTTTTAGTTACATTAAGCTCATTATAAACCGTTCAAAAATTATTTTAAAATATCGAATACATTATTTCTGAAGAACTCTAGAATTACACTAATTTGGTAGTTAATATGAAAGTTGCAGTAATAGGATTAGGAGTTGAAGGTAAAAAAGCTTTACATTCTCTTTTAAACCATGGACACCAAGTTTATGCATCTGATATGAATGAGAAACTAACCATAGAAAGCGATCATGATTTTGAACTTGAACTCGGAAACCATGATTGGGATAAAATAAACTCAGCAGATGCAGTTATTTTAAGCCCCAGTTTATGGAGCATTGAAGCCTTTAAAGAATTCAAATCAAATGATAAACTTTTCACGGATGTAATAAACAACCATAAATCTATTTTCACTATAGGGGTAACTGGAACTAATGGTAAAACCACCACTTGCCTCATGATCAAGCAAATACTAGAAAATTACGGCTTTAAAATTCTCATAGGCGGAAATGCTGGAGGAGGATTTGACGGATACACAGAACTCATTCTAGAATCATCAGAAAAAAATTATGATATTTTAATTGTAGAAGTCTGCGATATGACCTTAGATTTCTGCGCCCATAATTTTGATTTCAATTTACTAGTGGTAACTAATCTTGGACAGGACCATCTGGATGTGCATCAATCAATCCAGAATTATCAAAAATCACTGCAAAAAATTTTGAAAGATAAAAAAGCTGTTTTAAATATCAATGATGAACTATTATCCGGTATGGAGAATTATGCTAAGGAAACCTTCTTTTTTGATTATTACTATGGAAAGCTAAATTTATTCGGAAAATTCAACCGTCAGAACGCAGCAGCAGCAGCAGAAGTTGCTAAAATATTAAATATACCCGAAGAAAATATAAATAAATCTTTAGAGTCTTTTACGCCTGTACCTGGAAGAATAGATGAGTTAAATATTGGAAAAAATAAGATTGTGATCGGGAAAACTGATAACATTTCTGCAACCACTGCTGTACTTACAGAAGAAAAATTTGATGTGGTTATATTAGGAACCCCCCGGCAAAATGAATACTGGAGATATGACCTAATCGAAGAAGCATCTAAAACAACTCCTAAGTTAATAGGTTTATTTCCCGGTTTGGATAACACTACTACTCAAGCTGAAGAATTTCTAATAAAAAAGGGTTATACTGGACCCATTAAAATTTTAAATAACATAGAAGAAGTAGTAAATTTTACGATAGATTGGATTAAAAAGGATTCCACTATCTTTATTGGTGGTAATGGTCAGGATAAAATAATGGAGATAAAAAAAATTTTAGAGAATAGTTACTGTGAGGATGTTCAATCGATTATGGACAAGAATAATTTGCATAGTAATCAAAAAATATATAAATGGGATGAATAATACGAAATGTATTGATAAATACTCTAACATTTAAACGAAAATATGTAAATAGCCAAGAATTTTATATTGATTATCTATATTTTTTAGTTTTATCTGAATTTTTTTTGATTATATTATCTAACGACCTGAAAAATAACAATAAACAAACATATATCAGATTTACAGTAGGAGAGTGATGTTCTGCCAAATTTAGTGAAAAATCCATTATTAATATTGATAGTATTAATTTTAGTTGCTGTTGTAATGTATCCATTTGGAAATGCTATGGGAGTTCATATTCCAACTCAGAGTCCTGAAGAAATTGCGGCCCTTCCCATTGGATCTACTGTTTTGAATGGAACTACCGTAGTTAACGATAATAACCTCCATAAAGTTCCAATATTATATCATCCAGAATATTTGGTGCAAAATGCTTTAGAACAGAATTATGTAGGACTTTTCACAAGTTTAGTAACAGGAGCTGTACCAACTCCCGTTAAAGCTGTTGTTAATAGTGATATATCGGACAGTGGAGCAGCAGAAGGATTTACAGGACCTGGGACATTAACTGTTCAAGGAAACAAATTAACAGTGAATCCTCCTAACCAATTTATATATGGATATGTAACACCATACACAATAGCAGTGAAAACTAACGGTAGTGTAGAACTAATACAAAATAATAAAACTATAAAAACAGTTTCTACTCAGGATTTCAGCAATGATACCATTCCTAATCAATATATCGATCTCAGTGACTTTGAAACTTGGTATAACAATAGCAATATAGGGGATAATATAACTTTGGATTATGGTTTAAGTAATTTTAGTGACGGTAGAAACATGGTTCCCCCCGATGAAATAAAAACATACTTTGGAGATGATGTTTTAAATTATATAACATCACGTGAACCTACTAACGAGTCAATATTAGTTTATAATGACACAAATAATGAAGTAGTTGTAGGCAGTGATCAAACTATTATGAACTTTTACGGGGATATGGATAATAATGCCCGGGTAGAGAATGCTCAGGCGTTTATTCAAGCTTGGAATAATACAATAATTCCACCACAAACCACAGGTTATGGAACTGAAAATGTATCATATGTTTCAGTATACGATCCAGATCCCACTCAAGGAACTGGATGGGCAGATCATGGTACTTGTCCACCTGGAAGGGCTATAAGAGATGCCTCGTTAGCTGCAGGATTTCCATTACCCACCGGTATGACTATGGATTATGAAAATGTTATAAGTGATACTGCGAGTTTAACAGATGGAATAACCGTTTACAATACCCTTAATTATCCAGTGAAAATAACAATCTGGATGAATGGAACTGGTGAAGACGCGCCTATCTATTGTCAAATCACTGAGTTATTACCATAAAACTTTTTTTTTAAATTTACTTATTTTTAAATATAATTATTTAGATTTAACATTTTAAGGTAATGTGATTCAATAATGGTTTCAGCCATCATAACCGCCGCGGGTAAAAATAGACGAATGACTGAAGATCAAAATGCTCGTGGATTAAATATTCAACATAAACTTCTCCTTGAACTGCATGGGAAACCTGTGATAATCAAAACTCTGGAGAATATTAAAAATACTGGAGTTGAAGAATTAGTTATTGTACTAGGAAATTTCAGCCATGAAATAGAAGCAGTGCTATCTGATTATCATGAAAGAGAAATTAAAATAATATTTAACCAAGATTTAAATGTTGAATTATCAGAGACTCTTTTAAATGGTGTTAGAAATGTTAAATCTGGATTATGTTTATGTGCAGCTGCAGATCAACCTACTGTTTCAACATATACCCTTAATAAACTAATTAAAGCTCTTGATTCTAAAAAGAATATGATTACAATATTGGCTAGGGAAAAGACCGGATATCTTGACTCAACGGAAGGTTTAGGAATGCCATTTGTATGCCACTCAAAGCTTTTAAAAAAATATTTGCCTAATAAACAAGATAATTTAAACCCAATATTAAATAATATGTTAGAGAATGAAGTGATTTTTTATGGTGTTAATCCTTATAATTCATTGGAAGAAGTGAATATTAATAGATGGAATGATTATATTGCTGTTTTAAAGGGAACTCGTAAGGATTAATTTTATAAATTCTCAAATAAAAGTAATTACGATTTCTATGAAAAAAATAAATTTATCCAAAGACGGTACCATACCAAGAAGTAGGGAAATCTATTTTTACGTTATAATGGGTTATATTTATTATTGGCTTAACAATATTATACACTCAATGGAAAACCATGTTGAAATTAGTAATCAAATTAACAATAAAAATACTTTTAAATTAGATATAATAAGCAATGCTACTGGCGGGGATGTAACTAAAAACGATGCAATAATGAAACATCTACCAAATAACCCTTTAAATGATGATATATTCAAAGCTGCAAAAAATGGTACTCCATTAATAACTCTTGGAGATGGATCTAAACCCCGTGTGATGATTACAGCAGGTATGCATGGAGATGAATTAGCTCCACAAATAGCTGCATTAATACTCATAAATGAATTATATAGTAAAAAAATCAATGGAACAGTTTACATTATTCCATTTGTAGCCCCTGAGGCTAGTGCAGAGAATAATAAACTTTTTAATGGTAAAAACTTAAATTTGATGGGTAATATCCCTGGAAATCCCGCTAATGTGGTGTTCAAAACTATTCAGAGATTGAATATTGTCGCAATGGCTGATTGTCATAGCACAAGTACTGATCCCGCGAAGAATTCTATTATTTATTATCCAAAAATTGCTAGCTCCAAGATAGCTGTTTATATAAATAAGAGAACTAATTCTACTTTATTAGCGTTGATCCAGTATTCTGGAATGTTAATAGTGTTATGTAATTCTCATAAAATTCCATCTGTAATATGTGAAGTGACATCACCAGATGGTGTAGCATCAAAGGAAAGTGTAAACGTTTCTTACAATCAGATGAAAGCTTTTTTGGAGTATCATCAAATTTTATAAATTTTAATTTTTTTTGAAATTTTACGTCACACTACCCCATATAAACGAAAAAGTAGATTCACGGAATATTATATTAATAATTAACCTCAAATAATTAATTAGCGTGTTTAAATTGTTCTCCTCAAATAAATTACCCTTGGCATTAACGATTTACTTTGGTTTTTTCGCGGTTTTCATAGCCTTTTCCTCTGTGATTATATATATATTCACTCCAGCATTTGCTTACGCCCAAATAGATAGTGTTAAATTTTTTTTATCATCATTGATTCAAAGTGAAGCCACAGTAATAGCAATAGTTATAACATTGAGTTTAGTAGTGATTCAACTCACAGCTTCTACATATTCCACCAGGGTTATAGATATATTTAAAGAATCTCCAATTATTTGGATTACTGTAGGAACCTACGTATCAGCCATCACCTATGGACTGACTATTCTTAAGTTCATAGATCTTATAGCGGCCAATGGAATCTCAAATTTCGAGACTAGTATTTGGATTGCTTATCTTCTCGCTATATTCGCATTCGGAGCTTTGATACTTTATCTTATAAATGCACTGGATATTATGAAATCATCAACAGTGATAAATAGCTTTGCAAAAAGAATAACCAGTGAAAACATCCTATCCGGTGTATCCGAGAATGAAAAAATTGTGGACAATGATTCAACATCCTTAAACTATTCATACATATATTCAGATATACTTAAACCAGTAATTGAAATTGATGCAGATCCTATCCAACCTATTATTGATATTATACATAGTTCCATGATGAAATATGATTACGGAACTATGAGATATGGTTTGAAAGTATTAGAAAATTATGTGGTTGATATATTAAAGAATAATGAATTCAGTAAGGATGAAGGAATAATTACCAAACATATACTAAATCATATTGAAAGAGTGGGAAAATTAGCAGCCAGCCGTGATGATGAGGATTCAGTAGAAGAAGTAGTAACTGTGATATTTATGATTGGTAAATCAGCGGTTGAACATGAAATTGAAAATTTAGCTGGTGAAGCAGTGAATTCCATAAAAAACATAGGTAGATCAGCTATAAAGCGAGAAATGGAAGATGTCGAGATGATTATAACTGATCTCATTGCAGAAATTGGAAGAAACTCAGCTAAAAGAAAGCTTGATTTCGTAACAAGTGTAAGCGTTAACTCATTGGGAATAATTGGAAAGGACTCTTCTAAACATGCCTTACAGGGATTGGAAGAAACAGTTTGGATGGCTGGTTCCATCCAAGAAATAGGCAAATTAGCAATAAAATATGGATTAAACCAATCAGTTTTTTATGCTGTAAATTCTATAGGAGACATGGGAAAATACACTGCAAGGAATGATCTACCCAAAACTACTATTAGAATCATTAATTATCTTAAAGAATTAGGTTTAACCACATTAGAAGAAAATCTTAATGAAATTACAAATAATGCAGTGAATTACTTAGGAGAAATAGGAAGAATAGCTGTATGGAGTGAATTAAATTCCACAGTTCTACCTAAATTACTGAATCAAGTGAATGAATCACTCCAAATTATAAGGGATAAAGCAATGGAAAAAAAATTTACTGAAACAATTTCCATTATTGATTCAACACTCTTAAGAATTAAAGAATTAAAAGAAGAGCAAAACATACAATAATCATAAGAAAGGCATCAATTCTTACCTTTTTTTCAATAATTCAAATTTTAAATCATTTGATGAAAATAAATCATAACCCTGTGAACATATAAAATTTATTCAAAAAAAATGGTATAAAAAAAAATAGTCTTATTCTTTTAAACTATCTTCCATCAACTCAAATCTATCATCAAGCTCTTCAACTGCTTTACCAAGCTTCATAATTAATCCCAGTGTGTTATACATCCAAACAAGCATTAAATCCTTATCTGCCTGTCCTTTATACTCCATCATTTTTTCAGATAATTCTTTGGCTTCATCTAATATTTCATATATCTTTGTTTCACTCATAATAAATCACCCCATACTTTCTAAAGCATTAACTATACAACCAATATTTTCACCAGTCATACCCACAATCACTTCTTCAGGCTTTATGCCAGCAAATTTTCTAGAACCACTACATCCCATGGTAAAGTTAGGTCTTTTCCGTGTGAAGGGACCGGCCACAGCATCAGCACAGACAGACTGAATACCTGAAAAATCAGCTTCTACTCTACCACCTAATGTGTAAACCATAGCTTGCGCAAGTTGCATGGCTTGTGCAGGATTGCTGATCACTACAATTACATCAGGATCAAAATTAGCCTCTTCTAATGGAGCATATATTAATGCATACATCATAGGTTCAATCTTGGGTATATCATCTATGGTCCGTTTAGCGGATCCTAAACTAGAAAATCTTCCTAAACTCTGATACATTTCACCAGTTTTAACTTTTTCAGGAGCTTCCATAAGCCCAAGAGCAGCTGCTCCACCTTTACAAGATTGTTCTTCAACAGTTGCATAGAATGTTTCACCCATAGCTGCTTTTTGAACCATTTCACAGTGCCGGATGACTTTATCTATCTTTTTAATGCCTTTAGGGATATCTTCTTCTCTTAAAACGAATTTGATAGCAACTGGAGATTTAGTTAATCCTAATTTCTCTTTAATCTTTTGAGAAACCATGATATATTCATGCACATCACATTTACTTTCTGCCATGCTGTTTCACCTGTTTAATTATGTATCTTAAATTATTTAATTATATTTAGGGAACTCAATCAAAAAAACAAATTAAATCTATGCACAATTGTTATAGAATGTAAATAGTTAGTAAAAAAGTTTGAAATCTAATTTTAAATTGATCTGATACCTGTAACTAGTTCTTTTATTTTATCTTCAACTTTAGAACTATGTTCAACTACTGTACCCGTTACTATAATGTCCGCACCAGCCTTCGCTATCTCAGCAGCAGTTGCTCCATCTCTTATTCCACCACCAACAATCACTATTAAATCTGTAAATTTTTTTATTTTAGCAATCATTTCCTGAGGGATATGTTGATTAGCTCCGGAACCCGCTTCTAGATAAAATAATTTCATACCCAGAAACTCTGCAGCCATAGCATAAGCCACTGCAATATCTGGCTTAGATCGGGGTATTAATTTAGCATCACCCACCCATCCAACGGTTCCTCCAGGTTCAACCACTAGATAACCCATAGAAATGGTTTCAATACCTAACTTTTTAATGATTGGAGCACCCAAAGCCTGTGCTCCTGTAATCCAATAAGGATTGGTAGAATTTAATAAACTCATAAAGAATATGGCATCAGCATATTTGCTTACGCCACTTATATTACCCGGAAATAATATTATAGGAACATCCACATTCTCTTGAAGCGCTTTTGCAGTAGCATCCAGTTCACTGGAATTTGTTGTTGATCCACCCAGCATTATACCGTCAGTACCACCGAGCACCGCATTTTGAGCTGTTTGAACTGCTTCATCAGGTTTTTGTTCCTCAGGATCTATAAGCGTGAGATGCATTATCCTGTTTTTGAGTACTTCCCTGATATAGTCTTCTATGTTCATCATAAACCACTTGAAAATTGTTAAATATAAAACACTGATTAAAAAATTTCCCTTTTTTTATATGGTGAAAATTAGAATTTTATATTTAATATAAATTGAGATTTTCTTTTAAATAAGTTAAAAAAAAATGTTGGGAAAGAAATCTATCCCCTTGGTTCTTTAGCCTTGTACCTTAAACCTTTATAACCACATTTCCTGCAGGTTTTAGCAGTTGGTGGGTTTCTCGCGTTACATTTAAGACAAATTTTGACCTTGAATAATCTATTTTCTGCTTCTTCAAATTTAGCCATTCGTTATCCTCCTATAAATTCATTTTGTATGTTTACAACTTCCATACTGGTTTTAGCATGAGAATAAGCTTCTAAAAGCTCTTCATTAAGCTTTAAAAAATGAGGTCCCCATTTGAACTGGGACATAATATGGATAGCATTATTTTTAAGTCCCACTATATAAAAGGTTGCGGAAATAGCCTCTGCAGTTGAAAGTATGCAGGGCTTA
>Ga0182014_10003002_pt1 | contig 20683 bp, 20 predicted proteins | sample 612S2DmetaG_FD_120489 | JGI IMG/M metagenome (GOLD analysis project Ga0182014, IMG submission 120489) | Permafrost microbial communities from Stordalen Mire, Sweden - 612S2D metaG | ecosystem: Environmental > Terrestrial > Soil > Wetlands > Permafrost | place: Sweden: Stordalen | collected... | reverse complement strand
GCTAATTCAGGATGGAGTGGAATGACGCAGCCGCTTGTACCGGAAGCATCCGACCGCTTGAGTACGACGTGGCTTCCTCGCTGCCGGACTTGACTGAAGCCTAGTTTTTCCAGAGCTCGGATTGCCTGCGCGCCAGAGACGCGAGGCAGCTTAGGCAAATCGGGCCTCGAACACGGTGACGAACGGCCGGCCGTGATCCACGGGGGGAAATTCCTCCAGGTACAACTCGGTAGCTTCCTGAAGGTTGGCAACCGCTTCTTCGACGGTTTTACCTTGGCTGACCGTCCCCACTTCAGGGCACTCGGCGACATAGAGTTCGCCTTCCTTGTGCAACACCGCCGTGAACGTCCCTACAGGCATTGGGCTAGTCCTCGCTCTTCTACCGCTAATTGTGCGCCTAAGGAACACAGTCCGCAATTGAAAACGAGAATACGAGGGTGAGTCAGCAATGTGAGGTCCTCAAGTTTTCTCCGTGCCTCCGTGTCTCTGTGGTGAAAACGATCCTAAGCCAACGTGTACTTTCCCCGCTCGATCATCTTCTGTGCGATCTGCTGCCGCAACTCAATCGTGTTGAACGGCTCATGCTTCGCCAGCCGGCGCAAAATTGCCAACTGGGTGCGCAGCATGTCACCATCCGCCACGGCGGCAATTACTTTCTTAGCTGCAGCTTCGATCTTCTCCATCGCCTGCGAAAGATAAACGCGAGTCATCGCAATCGGCAAGGACGCCGCGTTCTCACCGCTGCGTTCCGCGATCTTCTGCGTCCGCAGCACCGCCGATTCCATGGCGTAGGTTTCGATCACCATATCCGCGATCGCTCCCATGACCTCTTGCTGATCCTGGATCGCCTGCATGTATTTCTGCGTGGCGGCTCCCGCGACGAACAAGCCAAGCTTCTTCGCCGACATCACCAGCTTGCGTTCTTCGGCGAGCGGGCCCTCGACTTCTTCCCCAACCGAAGGTCCGGATAAAACTTCATCCATCAGCTTCTTGATCGCCGGCATAAGCGGCAACTGGCCCGACATGGCGCGCTTCAGCAGAAAGCCAGTAATGATGAGCCGGTTGATTTCGTTCGTGCCTTCGAAGATGCGGTTGATGCGGGCATCGCGATACGCGCGTTCTGCAGGATATTCTTCGACAAAGCCGTAGCCGCCATAGATCTGCACCGTCTCATCGACCACGTAGTCCACCATCTCCGAGCCCCAAACCTTGATGATGGAGCACTCGACCGCATACTCCTCGATGGCTTTTCGGGTTTCTTTCGCCGCGTCCGGGCGAGACTTGTCGACCTCGGCGAGCGCAACGTCCATCATGCCAACCGTGCGGTAGACCAAAGCCTCACCCGTGTAGATGCCCACCGCCATGTTCGCGAGCTTTTCGCGAACCAGGCCGAAGTCCGCGATCACTTTGCCGAACGCCTTGCGCTGCTTGGCATAACCGATTGCGTTCTCCATCGACAAACGTGCCCCACCCACACACATGGCACCCAGCTTGAAGCGGCCCACGTTCAGAATGTTGAAGGCAATGACGTGCCCCTTGCCAATTTCGCCGAGCATGTTCTCGACTGGCACTTTGCAGTCGTTCAAAATAATGGGGCAGGTGGACGACCCGCGGATGCCCATCTTGTGCTCTTCCGCTCCGATGGAAAATCCCGGGAAAGACTTCTCGACCAGAAACGCAGTGAACTTTTCCCCGCCCACCTTGGCAAAGACGGTGAACAGATCGGCGAACCCGGCGTTGGTAATCCACATTTTCTCGCCGTTAAGAATGTAATGCCTCCCATCTTTCGAAAGCTCCGCGCGGGCGCGGCAATTCAGCGCGTCCGAACCGGAAGAGGCTTCCGACAACGCATAAGCACCGACAATCTCTCCCGCGGCCAGCCGTGGCAAGTACTTCTTCTTCTGCTCCTCCGTACCGAAATAGACGATGGGCAGCGTGCCAATCCCAGTGTGTCCGCCCCAGGTCGTCGCGAAGCCCGCATACTTTGCAATGTGGTCCGCGATCACCGCGGCGGTGACTTTGTCCATCTCCAGGCCGCCGTAAGCCTCCGGAATCTCGGCTGAACTCAGCCCCAGCTCGCCAGCTTTCTTCAGCAAGTCTCGCGTGATGGAAAAGTCCTTGTGCTCCATCTTCTCGATGTTGGGCACGATCTCGTTGACGGCGAATTCCTCCGCCGTTTGGGCAATCAGTTGGTGCTGCTCGGTGAAATCTTCAAGCGTGAAGACTTCGTCCGGCTTGCGCTCTTCAAGGAGAAAGCTGCCGCCAGAGATCTTGGTTTGCGGAACTGCAGTCGTCGCCATGTTCAGTCAACCCCTTTTCACCACAAAGGACACAAAGGTCCACAAAGGAGAACCGAGGCAAAAAAACCTTTGTGTAACTTTGTGTCCTTTGTGGTTGAAGCCGCCTTTCTTATTTCCATCCAGTGCCGTTGACAAAGCGTCTAATCCCATCCTTCAAATGCACAACATTGAAGTTTATAAGCAGTCCTATCGATTTGCCACTCAGCTTAAGGTACGAAAGTAGCTGGGCCTGATGTACCGGCGATACCGCATCGACTGACTTTATTTCCACGACGACCAACTCCGCTGCCACTAAATCCATGCGATATCCGAGTTCGAGCTTGACCCCGTGGTACACGACCGGCACGCCAACCTGGGTTGCAGACGGGATCCCGATCTGACCGAGTTCGTACTGGAGGCATGCCGTGTATGTGCTCTCGAGCAATCCCGGTCCAAGTTCAGTATGAACTCTCATTGCAGCCGTGATGACTCCATGACTGACTTCATTAGCAGAAATTCTTAGAATTGTTGAGGCAGCCATGACGTGACCCTGGCTCAATAGTCTTCGATCAAGCCTGCCAAAGCTAGGTCAGATGTCACAACCAACAAAAATCATCAACCACAGAGGGCACAAAGGTTCACAAAGGAGAATCTAGGCCCTCGATTTGCGAGCCGAGGGACTAGGTTTTCCTTTGTGAACCTTCGTGCCCTTTGTGGTTAAAGGTTTAAGGCCTTCGTCATGGAGCCATCTCCTCGGCCTCCTCCGGTTTCTCTTCCAGCATGAAGGCCAGAACCTCCTGCGGCACAGGATTATTCCAGACCGGCGCAAACGACTGCCGATGCAACGGAGACGGCCCATGTTGCCGCAGGGCGGCGAGGTGGTGCGGCGTGCTGTATCCCTTGTTCGAAGCGAGTCCATACGCGGGAAACACCGGGTCCCATTCGCGAACCATGCGATCGCGTTCGACCTTGGCCAGAATCGACGCGGCAGCAATCGAGGCCGAAAGCGCATCGCCATGCACGATCGCCCGTTGCGGCAGATCGCAATCCACGCGCATCGCATCAATCAGCAAGTAGTCGGCCGCGGGTTCAAGGCGCATGGCCGCTTCCCGCATGGCAACTCGCGAAGCCTGGTAGATGTTGATCTGATCGATGCGGGCTGCATCCACGGCGGCGATGGCCCACACGATGGCATGTTGGCGGATGCGCTCCGCCAACTCCTCCCGCCGTTCCGCCAGCAACAGCTTGGAGTCGCGCAACCCTCGAATCCGATATCCCGGATCGAGGATCACGGCCGCAGCCACAACCGGGCCGAACAGAGAACCGCGGCCGACTTCGTCCACCCCGGCGATAAGCCGCGCGCCCGATTGCCAGGCCAGTTTTTCGTACTTCAGCGTGCAACGCAGTCGCTTCAGCAGGCGGAGTTTGAGAGCCGAGGCCGAGAGCGTCTTTTCGTTAGCGAGTTTGAGCTTGGCGGACACGAAGCTACGTCACGATTGCGAGGTCGCAGTCCAAAACCGACAAAAACATCTTCGCCGACATCGGGGTTGTGGAGCAAGGTGGAAAAGAACGCCCGCGGCCTGCCCCGTCCTTTTCGCGTTCTCTGAAGCCGCAAGTGCCGGCAACATCCTTACGCAATGACCACCGGCCACCCCATGTGACCAACGGCTAACGACCATCGGCCAACGACCAAAGGCCAGCCCTCATCTAAACTATCCCTAAGGTGCGCACCCTCTTCGCATTCATTCTGCTTGCTGTCCTCGCTTGCGGCGGATGGCTGGCTTGGGCGCTCATGCAGCCGGTCACGCCGCCCGGGCAGACGTTTGTCCTCTTGCATCCCGGATATTCCACTCGGCGCATCGCCACCGAACTGCAGTCCGCGGGCGTGGTTCGCAGCGCCGACGCTTTCGTCCTCTGGCACTACCTTCATCACCAGCGTTCCCTGAAAGCGGGCGAGTATCTCTTCGAAACCAGCGCAACCGCACTCGATGTCCACCGGCGGCTGGCGCATGGCGATGTCTACTTCCACACCGTCGTGATTCCGGAGGGCTACAATATCTTCGACATTGCCCAGGCCATCCAGAATGCGGGTTTGGGACCGAGCCAGGACTTCGTCAAGGTCGCGACCTCCGATACCGCGCTCATCGCCGACCTCGCTCCCGACGCCACCACTCTGGAAGGTTATCTCTTTCCCAATACCTACGAGTTCACCCGCATGCAAAGCATGCAAGAGATGGCAGCCGCAATGGTGAAGCAGTTCCGCCAGGTGGCGCGAGAGATCGGATTGACCGTCGATTCACAGAAAGGTGGCCCACCCCAAATCGATCTGCAGCGGACCGTGATCCTGGCCTCCATCATCGAAAAGGAAACGGCTGCGCCCGAAGAACGCCCGCTGGTAGCCAGCGTCTATTACAACCGGCTGGCCGGCCGCCTCGCATTGCAAGCCGATCCCAGCGTGATCTATGCCGAGCTTCTCCAGGGAACCTACAGCGGGGCCCTCCACCATGCCGATATGCAGTTCAACTCGGCCTACAATACCTATACCCATCCTGGCCTTCCGCCGGGACCGATCGGCAACCCGGGCAAGACTTCGCTCGAAGCGGCGATGCACCCGGCGGATACCGACTACCTTTATTTCGTCAGCAATGGAAATGGACATCACCAGTTCGCTCACACCCTGGAAGAGCACAACCGGAACGTCGCCGCGTACCGTCGAGTAGTGAACCGGAAGTAGCTTCATCTCCCACATAACACTCCACTCAGCCTCGCTGCCTTTCTGGATTTCCTGTGAGTGTTCTGTGGAAATTACGCGGCGCAAGTCATGCCAACTAATTTAGAGGCAGGAGAGAACCTTGCATCCATGCGGGTTAGTGCCACTCCCTTGCGAGTTTTCTGGACCGTTCCGGATCTCAAAAATCCGCGGCTGATTTTTCCGCGACTGCACCAACCTTGGGGATTGACCGCGGCCACTGGTGCGCGTAGATTCGTCCTCATCCTTGACAACATTTTGGCTGACAAAAGTCACGCCTCCCGCAAAGAGGCTGAGCTGGAGAGAGTGGAAATCGAAAATCGGCAAATTGCCTTTTCATTCTCCCTCCCCCATAAGGGAAATGGATCGTGAAAAAAATCTCGGCACCGTGGAAAATTTATCGCACTCGCTTCTTGATCAAAGCCCGGCAACTCACCCAGCCCCTCGTCTTCTTCGACGCGCTCGGGCGGGAACATCGCGGACAGGCCGGCGACTACTTGGTTGAATCATCCGACGGCAGCCGCCGCATCGCCCAACGATTGATTTTCGAAGACATTTATGTAGCCATGGGTCCGGCGGACGGCCGTCGCAGCCCTGCACTCGAACCGGGTGTCTCCGCGCCCGATCTCAAACGCCGCCTCTGCTCTCGCTCCGTAGCTTCGGCCTGATGCGAACCGGCCTCGGAGCAAAGTTCCACATCACTTGGCGATTCTCACGTAGCCCCGGACGCCCTCGTCCGGGGGAGCCAAGCAAAGCTCGGCAGGAGTCGAGAAATGGTACCGATAAATCGATGAGAGTATTTCCGCCTTATGGCCGCTGTGGAAAACCGTTCCAACAACTGAGCATCTGCGCAGTCATTGCTTTGAGATACAATATATAGTGATTGCCTCTTGACAGCCACAACCGGCGGGAGTACTGTAACCATCCCAAGGGCTGTAAACGCCTCCGGAAACGGAGACGGAAGCGATGCAAGGGTAAGAACAAGAAAACAGGGGCGGATGCCTTGGCCGAGGTGACCTCGCGCCGCCCCGCCAGTACGTGAGGAAGGGTCGCAGTCTGGAAAAAACGCGGTGGCCGTTTCCTGGTCCGGGCATTCCGGACGTCCCCACAGGAAACGACAACAGCTTGGCAACGTAAGGTTCGCAAAGCGCCTCATCGCGAGGGCTCGCAGCCCTCTTCTTTCGAGGTGATGTTCAGGAGATCCATGGAAGGTCTAGCGCATCTGGTCGCGGAATCCTTGGTTCGGCACGGCTTTAAACCCACCTTCGATCATCGCCGCCTGCAGTGGTCGCAATGGTTTCGCTGTCAGGACCATTTCCGCCTCGTACTGGCCCCTTGCAAGCCGGGACTCTTCGCCTTAGGCGAAGAAATAATCGCTCCCGGCGAGCATGGAAAACGTATGCTCGCCCTGTTCCAGATCTCCGAAGCTGATGACTTGGGCATGGCGCTGGGCCGTCTGTTCTTGTCCGGAAGCCCCGAGCGCCAGCGCTTTGCCAACGGACGCTGCTTCGCCCGCTACGTCGTTATTGAGGACCCAACTCAGCGCCGCGCCGCTCTCGCTGCCCTCCAGCGATGGATGGCCTCGTCGGGCCTTGCCCAATCTGGGACGGAATCGCAAGAACCAGAGCCCGCATCAGAAATGACTCCGGCTCTGGATTCATACTGAGAACAGCGAACCGGGAACTGAGAACTGAAGTTGAAAACGAACCGGCAAACTGCGAAGCATGCAAGTGTCAGGGCAGAAGTAAGCCGCGAAGCGGCGAGAGAATGCAGCCCGCGGCGCAAGCCGTGGGAAAAGCTGAGGTAACGGCTTTCGCAGGAATCTCAAACACAACGGAGCAAAGACTCCGCAGGAGAAAAAGAAATGTCGGAAGTCACATTAAAAGGAGCCCGCACCACCGCCGAGACCACCCCAACCGTGGTCCCCAACGCCGCCACCAGAAAAGCCCCGGGCCTAGCCTTCCGCCGCTTCTTCACCAAGCCCGGCGTCTCACCCTACGACGAGGTCGAATGGGAGCGCCGCACCGCTCAGATCACCGATGCTCAGGGCAACACGATCTTCGAGCAAAAAGATGTCGAAGTCCCCAAGGACTGGTCCATGACCGCGACCAACATCGTGGCCAGCAAGTATCTCCACGGAACCGTCGGCACGCCCGAGCGCGAGTCCGGAGTCCGCGCCCTGGTAACCCGTGTCGCTGAGACGATCCGCGACTGGGGCTTGGCCCAGGGCTATTTCAAAACGCCGGAAGATGGTGCGACGTTCCACGATGAACTCGCTCATATCCTGATCCGCCAATACGCGGCATTCAATTCGCCGGTCTGGTTCAACGTTGGCTGCGATCGCATCGAGCCCGATTCCGACGCCCGCAACTGGCATTGGAATCCCGTCGCCGGCCGCGTCGAATTCGGCGTCACCGGATATAGCAGCCCGCAGTGCTCGGCCTGCTTCATCAACTCAGTGCAGGATTCGCTCGATTCCATCCTCACTCTGGCCAAGACCGAAGGCATGCTCTTCAAGTGGGGATCGGGCACCGGAACCAATCTTTCCCCGCTGCGTTCTTCCACCGAAGGTCTCAGCGGCGGTGGCACCGCCAGCGGCCCGCTCAGCTTCATGAAAGGTTTCGACGCTTTCGCCGGCGTGATTAAGTCTGGAGGCAAGACCCGTCGCGCCGCCAAGATGGTCATCCTCAACATCGACCATCCCGACATCGTTGACTTCATCGAGTGCAAGTCCAAAGAAGAAGCCAAAGCCCACGCCCTGATCGCGTTGGGCTACGACGGATCCTCGCCCGATTCCGATGCCTACTCTTCCATCTTTTTCCAGAACGCCAACAACTCCGTCCGCGTGACCGATGACTTCATGTACGCCGTGCTCCGCGACACCGACTTCAGCACCAAAGCCGTCCGCGACGGACGGCCCATGCACACCTTCAAAGCCAAAGATTTGCTCTTCAAAATTTCCGATGCCACCTGGCGCTGCGGCGATCCCGGCATGCAATTCGATACCACGGTGAACCGCTGGCACACCTCCAAGAACACGGCCCGCATCAACGCCAGCAACCCGTGCTCCGAATATATGTTCCTCGACGACTCGGCCTGCAACCTGGCCAGTTTGAATCTATTAAAGTTCGCACCTAACGGGACGTTCGATGTCGAAGCCTATCGCCACGCCGTAGACATATTAATCACCGCGCAAGAAATTCTGGTGGACAACGCCGGCTACCCCACAGAAACCATCGGCAAGAATTCTCACGACTACCGCCCGCTAGGTTTAGGCTACGCAAATCTTGGCGCGCTTTTGATGGCTGCCGGCCTGCCCTACGACTCCGACGCCGGACGCGATTACGCCGCCTGTGTCACCGCCATCATGTGCGGCCAAGCTTATCTGCAATCCTCAAAGATTGCAGAGCTCTGCCCCGCATTAGTCCCCGCAACTGAGCCCACAAAAAAAGGCCTGGCCGAAACCAATCTAGGCTCCAACGTAATGCCCGGCGGAGCCTGCCCCGGCTGGTACATAAACCGTGAGCCATTCCTGGACGTAATCCGCATGCACCGCGCCTCGGTCAACAACATCAACAAAAACAATGTCCCAACCTTACTCTACGAAGCCAGCAAACAAGCCTGGGACGAAGCCCTGGCCCACGGCGAAAAACACGGCTACAGAAACTCCCAGGTAACGGTCCTGGCCCCCACAGGCACAATCGGCTTCATGATGGACTGCGACACAACCGGTGTAGAGCCTGACCTTGCGCTGATTAAATACAAAAAGCTTGTCGGCGGGGGGATGATCAAGATCGTGAATAATACTGTGCCTACGGCTTTGTTCAAGCTGGCGTACTCGCATGATGAGGCGGACAAGATTGTCAGCTACATCGATGCGACGGGAACGATCGAAGGCGCGCCTCACATCAAGGATGAAGATCTGGCGGTTTTTGATTGTTCGTTCAAGCCGGCTAAGGGGACTCGGTCGATTGCTTACATGGGGCATCTGCGGATGATGGCGGCTACGCAGCCGTTTATTTCCGGAGCAATCTCGAAGACTGTGAACCTGCCGGAGAATGCTTCCGTCGAAGACATCATGGAAGCTTATCTGCAGGCGTGGAAGCTGGGGCTCAAGGCTGTGGCTGTGTATCGCGATGGCTGCAAGAAGTCGCAGCCGCTCAGTGCGGCTGGAACCTCCACGGCGCTTTCGAAGAAGGGCGATGCGGTGGTCGCGGCTGCGCCACGCGAAGAAGAGAATCCCAATGGGCCTCCGCGGGCGGTGCGGCACAAGCTGCAATCCGAGCGGCGATCGATTACCCACAAATTCAACGTGGCCGGGCACGAGGGCTACATCACGGTCGGACTTTATCCCGACGACAGCGTGGGCGAAATCTTCATCACCATGGCCAAAGAGGGATCGACGGTCAGCGGCCTCATGGACAGCTTCTCCTGCGCCGTCTCCATCGCGCTGCAACACGGCGTGCCGCTGAAACTGCTGTGCGAGAAGTTTGCCCACACCCGCTTCGAGCCCAGCGGCTGGAGCGGCAATCCCGACATCGGCTTCGCCAAATCGATCATGGACTACATCTTCCGCTGGCTCGACCTGCGCTTCTCCACCGGCCAGCAGCAAATGCTGTTCGAGAACCTGCGCCTGAGGCCGGGAACGGTGCCGACGTCCGCAGCGGTTGGGGATCTGAGCGGCTCCGCCGAAGCCAGTGGAGGCCGGGCGACCGCGCCGGGAGCGGGCAGCATCCACGCCGCCGACGCCCTCGCCGGAATCATCGACCTGGGCGACGCCCCAACCTGCTCCTTCTGCGGCTCAATCATGACCCGCAACGGAAGCTGCTATAGGTGCGGAAGCTGTGGCAGCACCAGCGGGTGTTCGTAGAAATCGAGTGGGATAGTTCCGGTTTTGGGTACGGCCGCTGTAGCTGACGGCGCACGAAAGGTCATTAAGCATTTACAGCATCAATCACCGTAGGTCAGGCTAGCGTAGCGAGGTCACAGAATGAGCACGTGGGTTGAAAGACCGAATGAATTCGCTACGCTCGATTACGCTGATAATGAACCCGGCGCAATTGAAAAGCTTCAAGAACTGAACGAGTTCTATCGCATGAACCGATGGCCTGCTGAGTACGCCAGTACCAGCCATCAGATATACTGCGCCGACGCACGAGACCTTTCGTCGGTTCTCGACGAGAGTGTTCATCTCGTCGTAACTTCCCCACCCTATTGGACCCTGAAAGAGTACGCTCCCCACGAGAAGCAGCTGGGCGCCATCGAGGACTACGAACAATTCCTGGCGGAGCTAGATAAAGTCTGGGCAGAGTGCGCACGAGTGCTCGTCCCGGGGGGAAGAATCTGCTGTGTTGTTGGCGACGTGTGTATTCCCAGAAAAAAAGCGGGACGGCACCACGTAATTCCGCTGCACGCGGATATTATGGTGCGAAATCGCAAGCTGGGACTCGATTCGCTTACCCCGATTTTGTGGTTCAAAATCGCAAATGGAGCTACCGAGGTCGAGGGCAACGGTGCCGGGTTCTACGGCAAGCCGTATCAACCTGGGGCGATCGTGAAAAATGACTTTGAATACATTTTGTTCTTTCGGAAGGGCGGGTCCTATCGGTCACCATCTTTCCTGCAGAAGGCCCTCTCGATGCTGTCGCGAGAGGAACTGAAAACTTGGCTTCGTACGTCGTGGACGGACATCAAAGGAGAGTCAACGAGGAAAGGACATCCCGCTCCTTACCCAGCAGAGTTAGCAGAGCGTCTAATCCGTCTATTTTCTTTTGCGGGCGACGTGATATTGGACCCATTTGTTGGCACCGGAAGCACCTCCTTAGCGGCTATTTCGTCAGGACGTAGTAGCATTGGCATTGAAGTTGATAGCCGTTATCTTCGTCTCGCGAAGGAGAGGCTAGAGAGGGCCGTACTCATGAGGCCAGAACCTCACCTTTTCGACGTGAAAGTTGAATTCAATCGCAATAAATGAGCGCTTCCAATTACGCTCTGCTGACCGCATTCCAGAACCTCTTTGAAGGAACCGCATATTTACACAGAAACCCAAGCCTAGGCGATAGGGTCGCGAGCTATCTCTACGAAGATCTCTACACTCTAAATAAATCTACGAAGTTGCGTGAGCGGATCGACACTCACGTGCGGGTGCTGAATGTCCAAAACCGGACAGTCGGTATAGCAAGGAGACGTGGCGATGGCACGTTTGGCGAATTGGTGCCGTCAGCGGCCGCTACCTTAGAAGAAGGACTCGCGGTTGCCCGAGGGCCTGTTGCCACAATCGAGATCGGTGTTGAAACGAAGATACTCGCGAAAGCCATGATCAAGCAGATTGATCGCGTGATCGGAGACTTGATCAGGCAAACCGAGGAGTTTAAGAAACGCGGTGGCAATCCGATCTGCGTAGCCGTCGTGGGTGTGAACTTTTCGGAGCTTTACACCTCCTACGAGGGAACGAGGGCTTTCCCCACAGACGGAAGTAAGTACAAGCATCCGATCCAGGAGGCTGCCGCAGCGGTTTCCCGGCTGCAACAGCGCGCCGCACACAGCTTTGATGAATTTCTGATTCTCAAGTTCAATGCTACAAACACTCCCCCGCATCCGTTTTCTTGGGTCCATGAAAGACAAACGACGCTAGAGTACTCCGCCCTTTTGACGCGCGTTTCGCGCGACTATGACCGCCGATTTGCGTGAACGCGAAGCCGACCTGGCCCGCAAGGAGTAAAAACGAAATGCCGATACCTGACTTCCAAACTGTAATGCGGCCACTGCTTGAGCTTGCGTCGGACGGTAACGAGCATTCATTAGCCGACGCACGCGAAAAGCTTGCGCGAGTATTCAAGTTGACGGATCAGGAGACCAAAGAACTTTTGCCAAGTGGCAGACAAGCAATTTTTGGTAACCGGGTAGCTTGGGCCAAAGTTTATCTCAGTCATGCCGGTGTCTTCGATACGCCTCGGAGGGGCTATTTTAAGATCACAGAGCGTGGCCGTCAGCTTCTGCGGGACGTGCCCAAACGGATAACGATCAGAGAATTGATGGACCGGAGCCCCGAATTTGCAGAATTCAGGGCTCCGAAATAGCATAAAGGCGCCATCGTTTCCGCCTTGCCTGACGACGAAGGGCAGACCCCGGAAGAGCTGTTAGAAAACGCGTATCAGAGGTTCAGGAACAACATCGCTTCCGATCTTTTGAGTCGAGTAAAAGCTTCTAGCGCGGAGTTCCTCGAACGCTTGGTCGTCGAGCTATTGCTGAGCATGGGCTATGGAGGCTCACGAAAAGAGGCAGGCGAAGCGATTGGGAGGGCTGGTGACGAAGGCATAGACGGAATCATCAACGAGGACCGACTCGGCCTAGACGTGATTTATCTGCAGGCGAAGAAATGGGAGGGGACCGTTGGTCGACCTGAAATTCACAAGTTCGTTGGCGCACTGCATGGAAAGAGAGCTAAGAAAGGAGTTTTTATCACGACCGCCACATTTTCGGCTGAGGCTATAGAGTACGTGGAGAAAATTGATCCTAAGGTGGTGCTAATCGATGGTAGACATTTGGCGAGTCTCATGATTGATTTTAATGTTGGGGTAACCCCTGTTAACTCATACGAGACGAAGCGGATTGACTCCGATTATTTCAGCGAAGAGTGAGTCTGAGTCCCCTTACGGCGCGACTGAAGTCGCCCTTCCACTGTGATCGTCTTCGAACTTCAGACTTGGCTGTAGTGGTTCATTTCAGCGAGGGCTGCCCGTGTCAGAAGAGTTGGACGAACTGATCGAAATGGCGAGAACGATACGGATGACGCCGGAGCAGGGAGTCCCATGTCTCGAAGGGCGCGAGACATGGGGCACCCGCAGCGCGGCTTTGCCTACGGCAACGTCAAGATCGAGAATGATTCCATCACTTGGGACAGGACTGACAGGTCAGCGGATGTGGAGAATCAGAAATGAGCGGGCCACCTGCTTCTTGTCCGTTCTGCAGCCTTGCGGTGCCTGAATCTGTTTTCTGGGCTTATGGCACGACTTGAAGCCATGCCGAAAAAGCCGCAGATTCGATTCAGGTCCCGCAGGGAGCCACAGGCCCTCGGAATCTTCACCCGAGATGAGGAGCAAACGCCAGACTTAGCAAAGAGCGCGAAAGGCCTAGCCAGCTGATGTTTAGCAGGGGAAAAGAATGGGCCAGCCCCGCGGATGCCAGACCGTGAGGAAACCCTCGTCTCCCACCCTTGCGTTCTTTGCGAGAGGTACGCGATTCCCAATTTGGAACCGGCGCCCGCATCCTACCCGCTTCCTTCTTGACCTCATCCCTTCACTTACGATAATATAACAACACATATAGATTACCTAAAAGATAATCCGCGATCTTTGACAATCTGACGGGGGCGCAACCCCTAGGCGGCTCCCAGCCCCGGACTTGACCGACGAGCCGGGGGACTGGAACCTATAACTCCAACGTTCTTAATATTTTGCCCCTAACTACCTTAAGAACCATAGATCTAGGAGGCAATAAAATTTCCGATCCTTTGCTTTCTGGATTTTGCGAGGAATTGAGAGGTTTTTTTGAGGGAAATTCTGCACCAGAATATGTGCACGGTGAACGGGGCTCAAAAAAACGGGGCCGGGGAGGACGACCGGCCCCTGACGAGCAGCGTTCGCTACGCGGTGATCAGCGATTCCAAAGCGACGCGATTGGGAATTACGAGGGTGCAGCCATTCTGCTGAATGAGGCGTTGCTTCTTGAAACCCGCGAAAAGCCGGCTCACGGTCTCGCGCGACGTGCCAATCATCTGTCCGATTTCTTCGTGGGTGAGGGCCAGCTTCATCTGGCTGGGATTTCTGGCTTCGGTGTTCTGGTCGAGCCATCCCACCAGAAGTCGCGCCAGCTTTTCGCTGGCCGAATCCGAAAGGATCAGATCGCGGATTTCGCGGCAAGTGCCGGCGTAATCCTGGCTGATGTGCTGGGTGACCCACAGCGCGAGCTCGCCGCTCAAGCGCATGAGGCGCAGCAAATCACTTTGCCGCAAGAAGCTGATTTCCGACGGCTCCTGAGTCTCGGCCGTGGCTTCATACTGGCGTCCGGAAACTACAGCGGCAACTCCCAGGGGGCAACCCGGCTCGACAATTCGCAGAATCAGCGTCCTGCCGTCGCTGCCACAAATGGACAGCTTTACCCGGCCTCTACGGACAATGAACACTCCCCGCGCGGCTTGACCTTCCGCGAACAAAACCGCTCCCGTGGGGTAGGTGGTGGTGAGTGCGTCTTGCTCCAGGGCCTCCGCTACGGCTGGCGGAAATTCGCAAACGCTCTTGGCGACTGGTGCAGGCTTCTGGTTGTGGTTGACGATATGTGTTGCCATATGATGCCTCCGCTCACAGATGGTTTGGCAAGTCCCTGGCCAATCCTGACATCCGGCTCAAGATTTTAGAAAAACTCGTATAAGCAAAACAAAATAAATGGCTTACTGTTAATTTAGCGTGACGCGACCCAGTCCACTATCTGGCGAGCCGTGCCCCAAAGTGCGTCCTTTCACACAGGGATGTGTGATCTCCATCACCAGTCGCTTGGTTATGGGAACGGTTACCGAACTCTTCACCCCAACGTCACATGGATTGTGTTCAGCAAAGCGGTTCGGGTGAAAGGCTTTTCCAGCAGAGTTATGCCTCGTTTCAGGACTTCACGTTCGGCGATCAGTTCCCCGGTGTAGCCCGACATGTATACGACCTTCAGGGTGGGGTGAGAGGCGTTCAGGCGTTCCACCAGTTCGGGACCGCTCATGCGGCGCATCACGACGTCGGTCAACAACAGATCAATTCGGCCGGGATGAGACTGGACCCATTCGAAGGCAGATTTCCCATCATTCGCCTCGACGACCGTATAGCCGTGTTCTTGGAGGAGTTGCCGAGTCAGGCTGCGCATGATGTCGTCGTCTTCGACCAACAGGATTGTCGTGCCTTGCCGTCCTGGCTTGACGGTCTCGACTTCGGCTTCGGATCCGACCCCGATTTTATGATCCGCGCTGGGGAGGTAGATCTTAAACGTCGTCCCCTGTCCCGGTTCGCTGTAGACGAGGATGTGTCCAGCGCTCTGCTTGACAATCCCATAGACCGTGGCCAACCCTAAACCAGTTCCTTTGCCGGTCTCTTTGGTGGTGAAGAAGGGCTCGAAGATGCGTGATATGGTGGCTTCATCCATGCCGAAGCCGGTATCGCTGACCGTGAGCAGAACATATTTTCCCGCAGCCATGGCTTGATGCTGTTCAGCGAAGGCCTCGTCAAATCTCACTGCGCCAGTTTCGAGGATGAACTTGCCGCCGCGCGGCATGGCATCGCGCGCGTTGACTGCGAGGTTCACCAGAATCTGGTCGAGCTGGCCGGGGTCCGCTTCGACTACCGCTAAAGGCGATTTGGATGCGATCAGAATCTCGACATCGTCTCCCATAAGCGGACGCAGGAGCTTGCTGATATCCCTTAGCCGATCGTTCAGATCGAGGATCCGGGGTTGGACGGCTGAGGTCCGGCTGAAGGCGAGGAGTTGGCGAGTCAATGAAGTCCCTCGCTCGATTGCCTTTTTGATGTTCTCGACGTAGAGCGACGGTTCGGCGGCGGGATCAATGCGGTCGCGGAGAAATTCGCTGCAGGCGTTGATGATTCCCAGGATATTGTTGAAGTCGTGCGCGACTCCTCCGGCCAACCGGCCGATGGCTTCCATCTTCTGGGCTTGGCGAAGCTGGCCCTCAGCCCGTTTCTGGGCTGTGATGTCGCGCGCGATGGCTGACGCTCCCACAATGTCGCCGCTCGCATCGCGCAAGGGAGACACGGAAATGGAGACGTTCAGATGGCGACCGTCCTTGGTGACCCGCACCGACTCGTGATGCTCGACGCTTTCCCCTCTCGCCAGTCTTTGTAGAATCTCGGGGATTTCGTCCGGACGGTCACTGGGAGCTAGAAGCGAGATGTGCTTTCCGATGACCTCTTCCGGCGTGTAACCATAGATTCGCTCAGCTCCCTTGTTCCAACTGGTTATGATGCCGTCCAGTCCTTTGCCGATGATCGCGTCCTCGGAGGAATCAACAATCGAAGCCAGCCTCGACCGGTACTCCCCAAGTTGCTCGGTTGTTCTGCGATGCAGTTCTTCGTTTGCTCTTCGCAGTTCTTCTGCGATTTTCTTGCGATCGCTGATGTCGCGGATCGCACTCAGCACAATCGTTCCATTCTCCGTGGAGACCGGGCTGAGGCTAATTTCCACAGGGAATTCCGGGCCATTGCGCCGTCTTCCGTAGAGGTCCAAGTCCGCTCCCATCCGTCGCGTCTTCGGTGCCTCCGCGAAGTTCTGGCGATGCTGATGGTGCTGGCGGCGATAACTTTCAGGGATGAGCATTTCGACTTTCTGGCCAATCAATTCAGCCCGGTCATAGCCAAACAGCTCTTGCGCCTGAGAATTGACTTGAACCATGATTCCATCGCGATCGACGGCGACGACGGCATCCGGAAGACTCTCCAGGAGATCCGTGGGAATGAGGATCTCAGCCATCGTCTTGGCCGGGAGCGCAGGCTGATCGTGATGAGAGGAAGTTCGCGACATACAAATCCGCTATTCAATTGCCGGTCTTCAATTTATGTCGGAACCGGCTCAGCTGTAAAGTCGTCGAGCATGAGCGGGTGCATTGGAATGAAAGACTCCCAGACGTGAACTCTATCTTTCCCCATGTGCGATGGTCACGTCGCCATGTGCCGCAGTGCACTGCAATGACAGTCATCCGTCACTGCATTCGTCCGACCGATCATGGTAAATTCCCGCTTGGGTTAAGCTCTGGGTGTTCGAAAAGCACTGAAGCCCGGGCCGCCGCTTCGCACCCATTTCTTATCCCACAAAAAAGAGCCTAGCCTGTTCGGCAGATTGCAGACGCACTGCGCAGTTTGTAAGCGGCCATTTACGAGGTTAAAAACTATGGTCCGCAGCCTTTTCTCACCGACGTTCGCCAAATCGGCCCCAATAGCGAACGAGACATTTCTGGGGTCTGCTCCGAATGTGGCGAAGTTCTAATCGCCCGGTTCGACGATCATGAGACCGAAAAGCCCACACCCGAGCGCCTGCGGGCTAAACTTGAAAAAGTATTCGAGCGGCACGTAGGCGAAAAGCACGCGAAACAGCCCACCCGAGCGCTACGTAATACCGGAGATAGCGGCGGCGCCGACCGAAGTCACGAAGCCGAGCGATGAAGACTCGGGATTATGGCCGCAGCACCGTGTCCTTGCGTTGTTTCCAGGCTTCGCGGGAGATGCGATCCATCGAAAAGAGGTCGGAGGTCCGAACGTACCATCCCGAGCCGTGCATGCGGCCAATCAGCTTCAGTTTGGGCGTGTCAATGTAAAACCGGGCAGCATCGAGGACGCAATCCTCGCGCACGTGCATCGCAAGTACTCGCCCAAGTACGAGGCCACTCTCCGGTCCCAGTTCGACGATTTGCAGCAGCTCGCATTCCATCGAGACCGGGCTTTCCGCAATGCGTGGCGGCTTAACATACAAGGACGGAAGAGTGGTGAGTCCGGCCTGAGCGAGTTCGTTAACACCAGGATCGAACTCGATCGCCGTGACGTTCATGGCTTGGGCGGCTTCTTCGGAGACGAGGTTAACGACAAACTGCCTGGTATCCTGAACATTGCGCCGCGTGTCCTTCGGCCGGCCTGGATCGTGGCTGCCAATCCCGACACCCACGACCGGAGGATCGCCTGCGAAAGCGTTGAAGAACGAGAAGGGCGCGGCATTTAATTGACCGTTCAGGTCCTGGCTCACAATCCATGCAATCGGGCGCGGAACTATGGTGGACACCAAAAGCTTGTAGCGTTGCTTCGCGGGGATTGTTGCGAAGTCGAAAAGCATGCAGGCCTCCTTGGGTCGCAATGCAAAAGGACAGCCTACCATGACTTCAAACAGGCCCACTGCAGGCCGCTCCTGGGCACGCTGGTAACAGCACATTGGATCTCGCACTAGCGGCTGCACCGAACTCTGCTGGCATTTTTTGGGATTTTCTGGCGCAAAAGTGACGGAAGTAATCCTCGCCCGCCATTTGAGGACTAAGGTTTCCGAATCTGCTCGCCGATGATTTGGAATAGGCGATGTTCTCTCATCGGCACAACTGGCCCGCGCTGGCGATTCCCATGCTGCCCTGCATTCTTGCTATCGGCAGCTCCACCGATTTGCCCAGCGCAACGTACCGCAGCGCGGTCTCAGAGGTACGTATCTCGTTTTTCGCCACCGACGAAAACAACCTCTCGGTCGACACCGTGAATAAAGAAGACTTCGCTGTAGTCGACAACGAGCTGGTGGTGCGGAAATTTCGCAGCTTTTCCCATTCCAACGAGACCGCGCTCGATCTGGTCGCGGTGGTGGATGCGAGCGAATCGGTTGCGTCCCGCTTCCCGGGGGGCATGCAGGATGTGCTGCAAATGGTTTCCGAGGGCCAGCCCGCTTCCGATGACAGCGTCTCGGTGCTGTCGTTTCGCGGGATTCAGCCTGCCATCATCTGTTCCGGCAACTGCCGCGGCTCGGGCGCAGCGAGCGGGCTTCTCGCCCTTCAGGCTACGGGAACGACGCCATTATTCGATACGCTCGTGTTCGGCGCAGATTTCATTTCGCATCGCCGCACTGCGGGCGTCAAGCCGGTGCTCATTCTATTTTCCGACGGCGACGACACGGTCAGCCGGACCTCCGCAGGAGACGCCCTGGAAGCGGTGATTGCCAGCAATGCGCTGCTCTACGCGGTCGATCTCGGCAACCCTGAAAACCCTTCGAACGGGAGCAGGATTCTTCAACAAATGTCGGAGGCCACCGGCGGCCGCTATTTCCCCATCCGCGAGGGCGCGGCGAATGTGTTGAAAGCCGTGATCGAAGATCTGCACGCCTCCTACGTCGTAACCTATCAACTTCCCAACCACCGGGTTGGGTTTCATTCCCTCCGCATTCTCCCCACGCGCAATCTGAATCTGAAATTTCATTGCCGGAACGGTTACTCCTATGAAAATATTCGCTAGCCGGAAACACACGATACGCACGCTGTCATTAGCCCTGATGTTTTGCAGCCTGCCGGCTTCTTTCGCCGGACAAAGCGGAATCTATCAGCACGGAACCGTGGTCAGAATGCGCATGAGCGAGTGCATTCTCATTCACCACGGATTCATAGCGGCCATCGGCGGCATCCCGGTGCAGGCGACCGAGGAGCTTTGCCCGGAGTACACCCTGGTGGCAGACAAAGTAGTGTTTATCATTGTCGGAAAGTCGTCCAACCAGATGGTCCCGCTCGCCGAAGTCACCGACTTCCGTCTCCACAACAACGAACTTGCAGTGCTCGTCGATGATGCCAGGCACGAAACCAGGTTCAGCATCAAGGAAATGATGCTTCGCCCCCAATGGGAACAGGTGCAGAAGCACATCCAGGAGCAGTTGAGTGTTCCGCCTCGCTAGGATTTGAAAGCAAGCTGCCGTTCTGCATTTCCCGATACTACTTGCGCGGTTTCCCTACGCGCTGGGCGGTGGCGAACATCTTGGCCACCGTGTCCAGATCTTTGGGCTGCACCTTCCCCGGAGGAATGCGCGTATGAGTCAGGTCTTCGAGCGTCAGCATCACCTCGCCCAGCGCCATCGAGTCAACCAACCCGGAGGAGACCAGTGGCGTGTTCTCGTCAATCACCAGGGCCGGCTTTCGAATTCGCCGAAGAATGAATTCAATCATCTGCTTGGCTTCTTCCGTCATTTCAACATTCTCTCCCCAAAAGTGAGCTGCTTGGCCTCTCACGCATGTGTTGTTACTCGACGTTAAGTTCCGGATGTTCTTTCTGCAACTTCTCGAGGGTGGCGGATCGCGCTGGTTTTCCGGCGGTGCTTTTCACAATCCATTTGGGCAGCTTCAGGAAAACTGTGCCAACCGTCACTCCCAAGCCGGCGGTGACCCGGCCACGAATCTCCCGCTCGATCCCGACAGTATCGGCGAGCATGTCTTCGCTTTCTACCTCGGCCACGAGGATGATTTCTTCCGTTCCCAGGTCTGGATTGTACACACCCATCGCGATTACCCGGCCATCGTGGACGGCTCGGTGGCCGGCAACGATTTCTTCGATATCCTGCGGGTAGATATTTTCCCCGCCCACAATGATGAGGTCCTTTTTCCGCCCGACGACATAAAGTTCCCCGTCCACACAGAACCCGAGATCACCGGTGCAGTACCAGCCATCCACGAGCGCTTTTGCCGTCAGGTCGGCGCGGTTGTAATAACCGTCAAACAAACAATCGCTCTTGATAAGGATTTCACCCGCGTAGCTTTCCTCGAGGGGAACGCCCGACTCTGATGCGATGCGAATTTCATGTTTGGGCAACAGACGGCCAGATGAAGTGAAGCAAACCGAACCCGCGCTCGCTTCCGCGACCCGTACAACGCGATGCGAGTTCCGAAACTGCTTGCCATCGGCCCAAATGCGCGTGGGGCCGGAAGAACAATCGATGGCCGACTGAGTCACGGCAAAGACGTTCTCGGCCATGGCGTAGGAGCTTTGCAGAGCCCCGGCCTTCAGTCCAGTTGCGGCGAATGCGTTCTGGAATTCTTGCATGCTGCTCGTGCGGACGGGCTCCGAACAATTGATCAGCGCACGAATCGAAGACAGATCATACTGCG
>Ga0182014_10003000_pt1 | contig 20689 bp, 20 predicted proteins | sample 612S2DmetaG_FD_120489 | JGI IMG/M metagenome (GOLD analysis project Ga0182014, IMG submission 120489) | Permafrost microbial communities from Stordalen Mire, Sweden - 612S2D metaG | ecosystem: Environmental > Terrestrial > Soil > Wetlands > Permafrost | place: Sweden: Stordalen | collected... | reverse complement strand
GCGGACGGGGCCGCTAGCCGGGGAGGCGCTGGGTCTCGATGCCCGGCATGACGGTGGGCTGGAAACCGGGATCGGTCAGCTCCAGGCCGGGCTGCCCAGCGGTGACCCCGGTGAGGGTGAGCTCGAATTCGTGCAGGTACTCGGTCCGGCCGCCCGGATGTACCCGGAAGGGCAGATCATGGCCCGGATAGATGACATCACCGATCGCGAGCAGCTTGTCGATGGTGCGCGAGGCCATCTCGTTGTTCCAGAACACGAGGGCGTTACGCCGTTCGCGGGCCACCATCGCGTTCTGGATGGAGTCACCCGCGATCACCGCGATCCCGTCACCGGTCGCCACCGCGACCGCGATCGTCCCGGCCGAGTGCCCGGGCGCCGCGACGATCTCCACCCCGGGCAGCAGCCGGGTTCCTTCCTCCACCAGCCGGATCCGGTCCCCGTACCGGGTGAGCACGGTGTCGATCCACTCCGGGCAGGCGAAGTCGTTGCGGTGCGGCCGGCGTACGTAACGCCTTTCGTCCGGATGCAGCACCACCTCGGCTTGCGCGAAGATGTCGAGGTTCTCGATGTGATCCCAGTGCGCGTGGGTGCAGACCACGACGTCGATGCCGTCCCTGGTCAGCCCGCGTTCGCGAAGGCCGGCGTCCAGCACCTGCCGCCGGCCGGTGTGCCCGGTGTCGACCAGGATCCGCCGGAGCGTCCCCTGCTCGTCCACTCCCTCGACCAGGGTGACCGAGCAGAAGGCGATGTATCCCTGGTCGGAACCCAGCCGGTAGCCGTCGAGCACGGTCTCCACGTTCGGGGTGGTCAGCCGCACGCCATTCCTCTCCTCCATGTTCAGCGGTGCATCTATTCTCGGCGGTGCAATCGCCGCCTCCCACCAGCTGCCCACTTTAGACGAGCCATTCCCGGCGAGCTTGCCCGGAACCAAGCGCCACCGCCGTCATCGCCAGGACCGGCCCCGGCCCAGGCGATTCCTGGTTAGCCACTCGGCGGCGGGATAATCTCGCACTGTGCGGCGGATCGGGGTGGCGGAGCGGCGGGCCAGGCTGGGATGGCAGCACCGGCTGGCGAGCGGGGCACAGGCCGGCGACCCGGTGGGAGTGGCCCAGTCGGTGGTCGCGGTGCATAGCACCGACCCGTCCTCGGTCTACCTGTCGCTACTGGCCCGGATGACGGGCGGCGGCCTCGCGGACGTACAGCGCGCGTTGTATGAGGACAAGACGCTGATCCGGCTGCTGGGGATGCGCCGGACCGTCTTCGTCACCACGCTGGACATCGCACCGGTGATCCAGGCGGCGTGCTCGCGGGCGGTCGCCGCCAGTGAGCGCCGCAAGCTGCTGGGCTGGCTGGCCGAGTCTGGCGTGGGCGACGACGTGGCAGGCTGGCTGGCCGCGGCCGAACAGGCCGCACTCAGCGCTCTGGCCGCGCGCGGCGAGGCGACGGCGGCCGAACTGGCGGGCGACGACCCGCAGTTGCAGGTCCAGATAACGCTGGCCCGGGGCAAGGCATACGAGGGCAAGCAGAACGTGGCGAGCCGGATCCTGTTCCTGCTGGCCGCGGAGGGACAGGTGGTGCGGGGCCGTCCGCGCGGCTCGTGGACGTCGCATCAGTACCGGTGGGCGCCCCTCGCGCCGTGGTGCCCGCGGGGACTGGACGGCTGGACGACCGAGGCCGCGGAGGTCGAGCTGGCCCGCCGCTGGCTGGAGGCCTACGGCCCGGCGACCGCCGAGGACCTGCGCTGGTGGGCGGACTGGACCAAGGCACAGGTCAGGCGGGCACTCACCGGGCTGAAGCCGGCCGAGGTGGACCTCGACGGCGTGCCCGGCATCATGCTGCCCGGGGATCTGGAGCCGCCGCCGGAGGCGGAACCGTGGGCGGCGCTGCTGCCGGCCCTGGACTCCACGCCCATGGGCTGGCAGCAGCGGGAGTGGTTCCTCGGCGAGCATGCCTCCCGGCTGTTCGACCGGACCGGGAACGTGGGCCCGACCCTGTGGTGGGACGGCCGGATCGTCGGCGGCTGGGCGCAGGACCGCGACGGCCAGATCGTCTGCCGCTTCCTGGAGGACGCCGGCTCCGAGGCGATCGTGGCGGCGGACGCCGCAGCGCAGCGGCTGGCCGGCCTCCTCGGCGGGGTCCGGCTGACCGCCCGCACCCGCGGCATGACCTGGCTGGAGCAGGAACTAAAGAGCTGACGCGCGCAGGCGCCCGGGGTCGATCCGGCGGGGCGGCCGGTGACGTCCACATTTGCCCCTGAGGGCCCAGGGGCAACACCAGTAACAGCCGTCCCTGACGGGTGCCGACCCGACCATGACTGGCGCCAGCTTCCGGTGAACGTGCGCCCCGCCAACCACACCAGCATCCGCGCTCGCGCATACCACCGGATCTGTGACGACTTCTCCGCAAATGCTGCGGAGAAATCGTCAAAGATGCTGGAACTCCCCCTGGGAGCGGCCTCGCGGCGAGGCAGGCGAGTACACGGGGGCGCGCGTTATGGCGCAGTCGTGGTGGGGGCGCTGGGACCGGTGGGGGCGGTGGGGACGCTGGGGGGGGCGAGGACGGCGGCGGCCAGGTGGGCCAGGTGGACGGGGTTGCCGTCGGTGGACTGGCGGATCTGGGTACGGCAGCTGTAGCCGTCGGCCACGACGGAGGCGGCGCGGTCAGCGCGGATAGCCGGGAACAGGACCCGCTCCCCGCAGGCCTGGGAGACTTCGTAGTGGCCGCGTTCGAAGCCGAAGTTCCCGGCCAGGCCGCAGCACCCCGAATCGAGCACCTCGGCCTGGACGCCGAGCGCGGCCATCACCTCGCGGTCCGCGTCGAACCCCAGGTCGGCGTGCTGGTGGCAGTGCACCTGGACCAGCGCCCGCGGGGCGGCCGCGTGCTGTTCCGCGGCGCGGGCCCGCAGCGCGCCGGCGTGCGGGCGGAGGATTTCGGCGAGCGAACGGACGGACGCGCTGGCCTGCTTGGCTCCGGGGTGGTCCGGGAGCAGCTCGGTGGCCTCGGACTTCAGCGCGGCGGTGCAGCTCGGTTCGAGCCCGACGATGGGCACCCCGTCGTCCAGCCACGGTTTCAGCGTGGCCAGGGTCCGGGTCATCACCCGCTTGGCGTGCTCCAGCTGGCCGGTGCTGATCCAGGTCAGGCCGCAGCACACGGGCTGGGCCGGGACCTCGACCCGGTAGCCCAGCGCCTCCAGGGCGGTGACGGCGGCACGGCCGATGCCGGGTTCCAGGTAGTTGGTGAAGGTGTCGGGCCACAGCAGCAGGCGCGGTCCGGCCTCCGCCGAAGAAGGCGCGGAAGGCGCGGAAGCGGCCCGCGGACCGCGGCGCGCGAACCAGGCCTGGAAGGACTCACCCGCGAGCACCGGGATGTCGCGTTCCGGGGCGATGCCGCCGAGCCGTTTCGCCAGCGCCGTCAGGACCGCGATCTTCGCGGCGCGATTGAGGAGCGCGGCGCTGCGGGTCCGGCTGACCAGGCGCAGCCAGCGGGGCAGCCAGCCCAGCGAGTAGTGCGCGGCGGGACGGCGCCGCCCAGCGTACCGCTGGGCCAGGAACTCGGCCTTGTATGCGGCCATGTCCACGCCGACGGGACAGTCGCGTTTGCAGCCCTTGCAGGACAGGCAGAGGTCGAGGGCGCCGGCTACGTCGTCGGCGTGCGCCGCGTCCACGCCGGACCGGCCGCTGGCGAACTCGAAGAGCAGGCGGGCCCGGCCGCGGGTCGAGTGCTGCTCTTCGCCGGTGGCCCGGTAGCTCGGGCACATCACGTTGCCGCTGCCGGACAGGCACGCCCCGACGCCGACGCAGCGCCGGGTGGCCGCCTCCAGGCTGCCGCCGTCGTGGGCGAAGGCGAGCTGGGTGCGGGTCGCGGGGCGCGGTCCCGTCACATGGACGCGCAGGTCGGTGTCGAGCCGCCGGGGCCGGACCACGACGCCCGGATTCATCCGGTCCCGCGGATCCCAGATGTTCTTGAACTCACCGAACGCGGCGATCATCTCCGGTGCGTACATCCGCGGCAGCAGCTCCGAACGGGCCTGCCCGTCACCGTGCTCGCCGGACAGCGATCCCCCGTGTGCGGTGACCAGGTCAGCGGCCTCCTCGATAAAGCGCCGGAAACCGGCGATGCCGGGCGCGGTGACCAGGTCGAAGTCGATCCGGATATGCACGCAGCCGTCGCCGAAATGCCCGTAGTAGGCGCCCCGGCGGCCGTGATCGTCCATCAGCTTGCGGAACTCCCGCAGATACGCCCCCAGCTGCCCGGGCGGCACCGCAGTGTCTTCCCAGCCGGGCCAGGCCTCGCGGCCGTCCGCGCCGCGGGTGAGAATCCCGGCCCCAGCCTCCCGGATACCCCAGAGGGTCCGCATCTCGGCCGGGTCGGTGACGATCCGGCTGGTTCCCCCGGTCTGCGCGGCGCGGGCGGCGACGGCCCGGGCGGTGGCTTCGGCTTCGGCTCCGGTGCCGCCGCCGGTCTCGATGAACAGCCAGCCTTCGCCGTCCGGAAGCAGCTTGTACCGCTGGTCGGCGGGCCGGGCCGCCCGCAGCGCGGCGATCAGCGCCACGTCCATACCCTCGATGGTCAGCGGGGCCAGGTCCAGGAACCCCGGTGCCGCGTCCGCCGCCCCGAACGCGCCGGGATAGCCGGCCACGGTCAGCACCCGCGCGGCGGGGGCCCGGACCAGGTCCACGGTGGCTTCCAGCACGGTGACGCAGCTGCCCTCGGTGCCGGTCAGCGCCCGGGCCAGGTGGAAGCCGTTCTCCGGCAGCAGCTGGTCCAGGTTGTAGCCGGACACCCGCCGGGTCAGCTGGGGGGTCCGGGTGCGGATCAGCCCGGCGTGGCGGTCGGCCAGGGCCGACAGCTCGCGGTAGATCCGGCCTTCCTCCCCGGGCCGCTGACTGCGGGCGGCCACCTCGTCCGGGGTGGCGGGGCCGGCCGTGAGCCGGGTGCCGTCGTAGGTCACGACGTCCAGCTCACGTACGTTGTCCACGGTCTTGCCCCAGGCCACCGAGTGCGAGCCGCAGGCGTTGTTGCCGATCATCCCGCCGAGCGTGCAGCGATTATGCGTGGACGGATCGGGCCCGAAGGTGAGGCCGTACGGCGCGGCCGCCGCGCGCAGGTCGTCCAGCACCACCCCGGGCTGGACCCGCGCCGTGGCCAGGTCCGGGTCGATGCTGAGCACGGACCGCAGGTGCCGGGAGAAGTCGATGACCACGGCCTCGTTGACCGCCTGGCCGCCGATGCTCGTGGCGGCGCCGCGCGGCAGCACCGGCACGTCGTGCTGCCGGCAGACCTCCAGCGTGGCCAGTACGTCGCCGGTATCAACGGGCTGAACGACCCCGACCGGGACATGCCGGTAGTTGGAGGCGTCCGCGGCGAACACCGCCCGGCTAGTGGAGTCGAAACGGACCCGACCCCGCACCCGGGCCGCCAGGTCAGCCGCCAGGGCCCCGGATGATTCCGTCACATCTTCCCATTCGGCACGGCATCACAGCGTAGTCGGCGGCTCCTTGGTGTGCACGTGCGGGGACTTGCCGGTGGGCACCTGCGGCGGCTCCTTCGGGTGCACGTGCGGGGACTCGCCCCCGTGGCCGTGCCCAGGTGAGCCGGGCACCGGGTCCCCGGCACGCAGCGGCGCCCCGTGGTAGCGGCCCTCGTGGGCCAGGACCGGGCGCCGGTCGCCGCGCAGTTCCTCGTACTTGTCCTCGAGTTTCCGGCGCGTCTCCCACTGCCGCCGCAACTGGCCGACGTACTCGGGGTTTCCCTCGTACGTGCCGCGCCACGTCTGCGGCATCTGCTCCATGCCCGGCCCCGGGCTGGCCTGGCCACCGAGCGAGACCCGGGACGGGATCTTCTCGCCGGTCTGCCCGCAGGCCGGGCAGTCCTGCCGTTCCCGGGCGGCGATCGGCGCCATCTGCTCGAAGAAATGGCCCTGCGGGCAGCGGTAGTCATACAGCGGCATCAGGTCACCAGTTCTCGATGGACCGGGCGAAGATCCGCGCGATGTCCTCCTCGTTGACGTCACGCGGGCACGTGGCCAGCAGACGCTGCTGCTTCATCGTGCCGGGCACCAGATCGGGGATGTCAGATTCCGAGTACCCGACCGCACCGATCCCGTTCGGGATATCGATGTCGCGCATCAGGTCGACCATGGCGGCGGGAAGCTGCTCGCCCGCGTCGTTCAGCTTGTCCATGTCCGGCGCGAGCATCGCGGCGGCGCGCAGGTGACGGTCCGGGGCGCTGGGGAAACTGAACCGGAACGCCTCCGGCGCGGTCAGCGAGACCGACATGCCGTGCGGCACCATCGCCTCGTCCTGCGGGTACCCGGCGGGCCGGAAGTCCCTGACCATGCCGGCGATCGGGTAGGCGTTGGCGTGCGGGATGTGCACGCCGGAGTTGCCGAACCCCATGCCGGCGAAGGTCGCCGCGAGCATCATGTTGCTCCGCGCCCCGAGGTTCGATCCCTCGTGGACCACCGTCCGGAACGACGACGCGATCAGCGCCAGCGCCTTCTCGCTCCACAGGTCGGAGATCGGGTTGGACCCGCAGTAGGTGACGCGCTGCTCGGGCTGCTTGCGGTCGAACGTGGTGTAGTAGCGGGCGGTGTAGGACTCCAGGGCGTGGCACACGATGTCCATGCCCGCGGACGCGGTGACCTCCGGCGGAAGCGTGAGCGAGACCAGCGGGTCGATCACGGCCAGGGTCGGCCGCAGCCGCCAGTGGCTGATGCCGGTCTTGACCCGCATCGACAGGATGTCCATCACGCACATCGCGGTGCTCTCGGACCCGGTGCCGGCGGTGGTCGGGACCGCGATCAGCGGCTTGAGCGGCTGCTGCGGGGCGCGGCCGGCGCCGATCGGCGCGTTGATGTAGTCCATCAGCTCGCCGCCCTCGGTGGTCAGCAGGTTGACCGCCTTGGCCGTGTCGATGGACGATCCGCCGCCGACCGCGACGAAACCGTCCCACGGGCCCTGCTGGCGGGCGTAGCCGGCCGCCTTGTCCATGCTGTCGTCGGTCGGCTCGACGTGCACACCGTCGAAGATCTCCGACGTGATCCCGTGCCGGGTCAGCGACTCGGCGATGCGCCCCGGGATGCCGAGCGCGTTGACGTCCGGATCGGTGAGGATCAGCACCCGCCGGGCCCCGTGCTGGGCCATCTCAAAGCCGATCTCGTCCACGGCACCCGCGCCGAACTTCAGCGGCGGCGCACCCCAGGTAAAGATGGTCTCTTCGGTCAGGTTGATCCCGCTGGGAGCAGCCATGATGATCCTTTCGGCAGGAAGGCAGCGCAGGGAGGACGGTGGCGGTCTCGGACGGGCCCGCGGAGTAAGCGGGCGTCGCGGCCGGCCACCCGCGCGGCCGGCCGCTGCGCCGCGGGCGGCCCGTTCAGCGGTAGCTGCCGTCCGGTGCGGTGCGCAGTTCGTGGATCTGGTCGGGGTCGTGCCCGAAGACCAGGGTCGCGTTGGACTCGGTGGCGATCCCGCGCAGCTTCTCGACCGAGGCGTAGAACTGCTCCAGGTTGTTGACGATGGCCGCGGGGACGGTGGGCGGCCCGTAGCTCGCCCCCATGTACACCGCGTCCGCGGTGAAGATCATCGTTCCTGTTTCGGGCAGGTCCACCCGCATCGACATGCTGCCGGGCGTATGCCCCGGGGTCTGGATGAAGCTCACGCCGGGCAGGAACTCCGCGTCACCGGAGACCGTCTCGAAGTCGAGGTTCTGGTAGTCGTCCTTGATGTGCGCACCGGTGAAGGGGCCGTCGAAGCCGAACGCAAACTCCTTCTCCTTGTCGCTGCACACCAGCCGGGCACCGGAGTCCTTGAACAGCTGGGCGTTGCCCGCGTGGTCGAAGTGCAGGTGGGAGAACACCACGTAGTCGATGTCGCCGGGAGCGAGGCCGAGCTGCTTCAGCCGGGAGTCGAGGTACTCGTCGTCGGAGACCTTGTCGTACGGGAAGAAATCCTGCAGCCCGGTCGGAGCCCAGCGCGTCTCCCAGTCCCGTGGGCAGCTCGTGTCCCACAGCAGCTTGCCGTCGGGCGTATCGACGAGCACGCAGTGCGTGGGAACGTCGACCCACTCCGGGGGGAGGTTCTTATCCTGACGGCGGCGGATGGCCCGGCCCGGCGCCAGCAGCAGCCAGGTGAGGTCGGCGGTCATCGCTCCGCATGGGATAATGCTGACGGTCGTGCCTGTGGCCATGCTGACTCTCCGTTGAATCGGCTGTCGAAGCGGCTGATTTCCCCAGGGGGCGCCCTTCCCGGGGTGCGCCCTCCCAGGGTGCGCCGCTGGGATGATCATGTCAACGTCCATCGCGGCTGCTCAGCCCGCCTGCCCGCGGGCCCTGGCGCGCAGCTCACGGCGCAGGATCTTGCCGGTCACGGTCTTGGGCAGCTCATCGATGATCTCCACCTGGCGCGGGTACTTGTACGCCGCGAGCCGTTGCTTGCAGTGCGCCGCGAGTTCCTCGACGGTGGCCGTGACGCCCGGCTTGAGGCTGACGTACGCCTTGACCGTCTCACCCCGGTACGGGTCGGGCACACCCACCACCGCCGCCTCGCGGACCGCTTCGTGCTCATACAGCACGTCTTCCACCTCGCGCGGCCAGACCTTGTAGCCGCCCACGTTGATCTGGTCCTTCTTCCGGTCGACGAGGTAGAACCAGCCGCGGTCGTCCATGTAGCCGACGTCGCCGGTGTGCAGCGCGCCTCCGGGCAGTGCCCGGGCTGTCTCCTCGGGCTTGTTCCAGTAGCCGGCGACGACCTGCGGGCCTTCGGTGACGAGTTCGCCGATCTCGCCCGGCGGCAGATCGCGGTTCTCCTCGTCCACGATGCGAACGATCGTGCTGTAGACCGGCACCCCGACCGACAGCGCGCCGGACACCCGGTCCACCGGCGCGGCACTGCCGAGCGGGACGGCGTGCGACGGCGAGGTGGTCTCGGTGAGGCCGTAAATATTGTGGATGTAGTGACCGAACGTGTTCTGGAACGCAGCGACCGTACTCGGCGGGATCGGCGCTCCGCCGGAGTAAATCTTCGTCAGCGTGGCGAGCGCGTCCCGGGCCGCGTCCGGCACGTTCATCAGCGCGATGAACACGGTGATCGAGCCGACCGTGAACGTCACCCGGTGGTCCCGGATCGTCTCGATCGCGACCGCGGGATCGAACCGGTACGTCAGGACCACCGAGGCCCCGGTGAGCAGCGACAGCGCGACGTGCCCGATCGACCCGGTGATGTGGAACAGCGGCGCGACGCCCAGGATCACGTCCGCGGGGCCGATACCGATCCAGTCGCGGTACGTCTGGGCGTTGAACACCACGTTGCGGTGCGTGGTCATCGCGCCCTTGGGTGGCCCGGTGGTGCCCGACGTGTAGGTCAGGAACGCCACATCGTCCGGGCCGAGCGCCGGCCCGGGCGGCTGCTGCCCGCGGTAGCGCCCCATCAGCGTGGCCATGTCCAGCGTCCCGTCGCAGCTGATCCGGCCGATGCGGCCCAGGATCCGGTCGTCGGTACGCGTCTGGTATTCCAGCGCCGAGGTGGTGACCACCAGTTTCACGCTGCTGCCGCCGATCACCTTGGCGGCCACGTCCTGGTAAAGGTCCTCCAGGCAGACCAGCACCGCGGCGCCGCAATCGCGCAGGATCAGGTCCAGTTCGCGTTCCTTGTTCATCGGATTGACGGCCACCGCGATCCCGCCGGCTTTCCAGGTACCGAGCATGGCGATGATGAACTGCGGGACGTTCTGCAGGAAGAGCGCCACCCGCTCGCCCGCCGCGAAGCCCGCGTCGGCCAGCCCCGCAGCGAACGCGCCGGACAGTTCGTCCACCTCACCCCGGGTCAGCGCACCGTCGAAGTAACGGATGATCGGCGCGCCCGGATCGCGCCGGACGCAGGCTCCGAACATGTCCAGCACGGACCCGAACTCAACCTCGATGTCGTGCGGCTGGCCCTGGTCGTAGCGTGCCAGCCAGGGCCGCTGATCGTAGATGCTCATCGCGGGAACCAATCAGCTCGGACGGCCGGCACCCCGGTGCGCCGGCGCTCCTGTTCCCAGCCCACACCCTCACGGCGAAATACACCAGACATCAGATCCGCGCGGCACGGGCCAGCCGAGCGTGCTGGCCGGACCGGAAGGACCCCAGCTAGCGCGGCGTGCGCGGCGCGACGAGCAGCGGCTGGGTGACGATGCCGCAGCGGCCGGATGCGTCCGACAGCGTGCCCTCGGTCAGGCCGATGCCCTGGCGGCCGGGATCGGAGCTCGCGGTCAGGCGGACCCATTCCCCGGCCGGGTGGCGGTGCAGGTGCATGGTCACGCCGGGCGGGATGAACAGCCACTCGCGGAAGCTCACCGGGGCGCTGAGCCCGTTGGCAGAGTCGGCCACGATCGCGAAACGCGCCAGCCCGTCCAGCGGGCGCCCGGCCACCAGCGGGATCCGCACGCGCGTCCACACGTCGGCGGCCCCGGTGCTGGCCGCGTAGCCGCCGGAGACGGTCCGCCACTCGGTGGCCCGGCCGTACCCCCAGTCCTCGACGCCGTCGAAGAACATCTGCGGCTGGGGACCGGGGAGGTCAGCGGGCAGGCCGGCCTCGTCCTCGGGGACCCCGGCGTCGCCGGTCGGGCCCGGGCCCGCGGAAGCCTCGCCGTCGGCCGGCCCGAGGCTGAGGTTTCCCAGCACAGGATCGGTCTGGCGGACGTCGGGCCCGGGACCCGTCACCAGATGCCACACCCGCGCCACCGCCACCCGGCGGTCGCCGGCCCACAGGCCGGCCTCGCTCAGCTGCGTCCGGCGTCCCGGCCGGAGCAGTTCGGTCTGCACCCGCGACGGGGCGCGCGGCACCGGGCCGAGGAAGTCCATGCTGATCCGGGCCACGCGAAGATCCGGGCGTCCGAAGGCGTCGTCGAGACAGCAGGCGAGCAGAGCGGTGGGCGGCCCGCCGTGCTGGGCCCGGGTATCCCAGGGGCTGGTCGTGGCCTCGGTGGGCTCGAAGCGGCCGTCGCCGAGCGGCAGGTAGTAGGCGTCGGGAAGCTCGGTCATGGCAGGTGGCAACCGTCGGGAAGCTTGGTCATGTCCGAATCATGCCCGACGGCCGTCCGGCCCAGGCCACGTCCTCCACCGGAAGGATGACCAGATGGCGGGGACCCGATCATCATTCTGGCCGATGTGGCCGCCGCACGTTCCGGCGGACAGTAGATGGCGCGATGAATTTACCTTTCGCGCGTCGTCACAAAGCTGAACGTCCCCCGGGGCGGCACCAGCCGGGCCGGGTCTGTAGCGGCGACCATACGTGGGGAGCGACATGAGCAGCGGATCCGTGATCATGCTGACCCGGCAGGCCATCGAGCTGACCACGCCGGTTCCCTGCCGCGACGGGAACCCCCGGCTCTGGTTCGCGGAGGATCCGGAAGATCTGGAGCTGGCCAAGGCGCACTGCCGGAGCTGCCCGCTGCGGGCGGCCTGCCTGGCGGGAGCGATCGAGCGCCGGGAGCCGTGCGGGGTCTGGGGCGGCGAGATCTTCGACCGGGGCCGGATCCTCCCCGCCAAGAGGCGGCGCGGGCGGCCCCACACCGATCGCCCCGCCGATCGCCACACCGATCGCGCCGCCGATCGCGCCGGCGGTGGCGCCGCCGGTCTGGCCGGACGGCCCCGGAACGAACCGTTCCGCCGATAGAATCACACGGCTGTGATTAAGCACAGCGCCGTCCACAGGCTGTGGATAACTCGCCGCAACGCCAGTAATACGCGAGGTTATGTCCGCCTCCCTTGTGGAAAGTCGGTTTTGGGCTTCTGCCGTAATGCAGTAAACACTGCATTACGGCAGGTGTTCGCGGCCGCATAACCCGGGGAAAGGTCCCGTCGCCCATGGTTCCGGCCGGTGCACGCTGCGTCAGAGCACCGGCCGACTGCTACCGCATAGCCGCAGACGCTGCGATAATGCCGGGATGACTGGTCTCACCGTTGCCCTGGCGAACCTCAAGCCGGGCACGGGCAAGACCACCTCGGCGGTCTGGCTGGCCCACGTTTTCGCGCAAGCCGGGAACAGTGTCCTCCTGGTCGACGCCGACCCCTCGGGCAGTGCCCTGGAATGGTCCGACCTGGCCGCCATGCACCCGGGCGTCACGCCCCAGGCGGCGTTCCCGTTCCGGATCGTCGCTCTGCCGTCACGCGAACTGCACCGCCGCGTCCCGGACATCGCCCAGGACGACGACGTGGTGATCATCGACACACCGCAACTCGAGGACCACGCCGGCATCGCCCGTTCCGCGTTGCGGTACGTCGATGAGATCGTGGTGCCCTGCGCACCGAGCCCGATCGAGATCAACCGGACCACGCCGGTGCGGGAGGAGATCGCCGAGGTGGCGTCGCTGCGGGACACGCCGGCCCGTTCGGTCGTGCTGCTGAACCGCTGCATCGCCCGCGCGCACTCCACCGCCGACGCCCGGGAGGCGCTGATGGGACTGGGCTACGACGTGCTGGACACGGCGGTACCCCGGCTGGAGGCCTACGCGCAGAGCTTCGGCATGCCGATCAGGATCTCCGAGCACGACGTGTGGCGCCAGGTGGCGCACAACCTGGTCGAGCGCTGCTCTCCGCTCTGCTCGGTGCGGTCATGACATCCCAGCGGGAGCAGCGGAAAGCCCAGATGGCCGCGGCGGCGGCGCGGCGGGCCGAGCCGGAGGCACGCCCGGCGGGAAGGACCGCGATCCGGTCGAAGCCGGTCCGCATCACCCTCGACCTGAGCCCCGAGCTCTACCGGCAGCTCACGCAGTGGGCGGACGCGGCCGCCGTCGAGCTCGACGTGCCGCGGGTGGCCCTCGCCGACGCGGTCCGGGCCATGATCCGCGTGACCACCGAGAATCCGGGCGAGGTCATGGACCGGCTGCGCCGGGACCGGGAGCAGTAACGCCGGTCCCCCGCGGGAGCACAGGCGGCCGGAGGGCCTAGTCCGCCCGGGCCCGGCATGCGATCTCCGCTGGTTCAGCGAGGACGCAGCCCTCCGGGACCGGCGGGCGCGGGCGAGAGCTGGGCCTCAGGAATGGATAACGGCGGTGAACGCGCGGATGGCGGCGGCCAGTTGCTGCGGTGAGGAGATCATGGTCAGGTGGTGCCCGGGCACGGCGACCGGGGGCGGCGCGCCGATCCGGGACGCGGCCCGCGCGGCGGCGGCCGGGCTGAGCTGAGGGTCGTTGGCACCGTAGATGACCCGTTTCGGCAGCGGGCTGGCCCGGAGCCGGCCGAGCTGGGCACTGGTCATGGCGGGGATGCCGTGGTGCAGCGTGTAGCTGAGGGCGGCGGCGAACCCGGGCTGCTGGAGTGGCCGGCGCCAGGTCTCCACCCCGGCGGCGGTCAATCTCGGGCAGAACGGGCCGCACTGGGAGTTGTAGAGCGTGCGGATGAGCCAGGAGGAGCTGAGCGCCAGCCGGAGGATGGTCGTCCGGTAGGGGTCGACCAGCAGGTTCCCCACCCCCGTGGCGCCCGGCAGCGGGAGCGCGTCCCCGTCCAGGAAGATGACGCCGGCCACCGCCCCGGGGCTCAGGGCGGCCAGCCCCGCCACGGCCGCGCCGCTGGAGTGCCCGACCAGAACGGGAGCGTTCCGGCCGGTCAGCCCCTTCGCCCGCAGAAAGGCGAGGACCTGCGCGGCGAGGTGGCCCGCGCTGAACGGCGGGCTGGGCTGGCTGTACCCGGTGCCGGTCAGGTCGATGGCGAACACGCGGTGATCGGCGCCCAGCACGGGGCCGAGCGAGGCGAACGTGTCGGCGGTCTCGAAGGCGCCCGGGATCAGCACGATCGGTGTACCTGAGGTTCCCCAGCTCCGGTACCGGGTATCGAATCCGCCCGCCTTGACCATGGTGAGGCCGGACGGGCGGGACGCCTGGCCGTCGGTGGCAAGGTTGTAGCCGAAGCTGGCGACGGTGAGGGCGACCGCGAGCACGAGCACGGTCACGGCCACCCGCCGGGCTACCCGGACGAGGCCCCGTCGCGGGGTTTTCCCCCGGTTGGTCACGCGCGAAGGCTATCCGCCCGGGCACTCCCCCGGGCGCGGTAGAGGTCACGAAGCAGGGCAATCCCGGCGGTCAGCCGAGGTGATGGACCGCCTGCAGGCCGTAGACCGGAGTGGGGATGCCGGCCTGGCGGGCCTTGAGCTGCAGCGCCAGATACAGGGAGTAGTGCCGGGACTGGTGCAGGTTCGCTCCGCAACGGAGGGCCGTCCAGTCCTCGACCCGGCGTAACGCGATCACGTCACCGTCCGCGCGGCCCCTCATGGGCTCGGATGGGCCCGGTCCGGGCGGCTCCGGGCAGTGCTTTATATGCGATGGCGCCAAAGCGTGTACTGGGATGTATGCAATGGCACCAACGCGTACAAAAGGCGGCCCACGCGTCACAGCGTTCTCATAGGCCCATAGCCTGTCAGCTCTTGTGCTGAAGGGTGTAGCGGACGGTCTGCACGCGGATCAGGGTGCCGAAGACCACTCTCCTGAGCTTGCTAACGGCGGCCCGGCTGTTCGTGCGGGACGGACGGGCGGGTGACCGGGATAATGCGGATGAGGGTGTCCAGGCCGGCGAAGTCGTCGGGGTTGGTCGTGAACAACGGCAATTCCCCGGCGATTGCGGTGGCCGCGATCATCAGGTCCGCGATCCTGCGCCGCGGCTTGCGGCCAGAGGCGATGACCGCCGCCGTCACGCGGCCGAAGATGCGGGCCGCCTCGGCGTCGAACGGTACGGGGTCGAACTCGCTCTCGGTGCGCTGCAGGATCTCAAGGCGCCGGGCGCGCTCGGCGTGCTGGTCGTACCGGTCCTGCTCGTCGTGGCCGCGGACCTCATGCGGGCCAGCAGACAGTTCCGCCAAGGTGATGGCGCTGATCGCCATCTCATCGGGCAGTTCGGCCGGCTCAATCCACCTGCGCAAGATCAGGATGTTGGTGTCGAGCATGCCCTGCCGGGCCGGCTCACCGTTCATACCGGCTGCCGGCCTCGTGATCGAGCGCGGCGTCCTGATCGGCCCGGAACGCCTCCAGATCAGCAGCAGGAGCATGGCGCGACATGGAAATGAACTCTTGCCGGGAGACGAAACGGCGCCGCCGCAGCGGAATCAGCTCCCCGATGCGGTGGCCGTCACGGGTGACGGTAAAGGCCTGCCCGTGCTCGACGGCATCCATGATCTCCCGCGATTTCGTCCGAAGATCGCGTTGGCTGATCTCTGGGTTAACGCTCACACAACTACGGTAGCACCGCGTGCTATCTGGTGCTACCAGTCATTGCCGACGCCGTAACAAAACCCGGCGGGCGTGGGTGTCGCGTCAGCTTTTGTGCTGCAGGGTGTAGCGGACGGTCTGCACGCGGATCAGGCCGTCGCGGAAGATGAAGGTGTCGAGGCCGTCCTCGACGCGGGTCGCGGCGGCGTCCGCGGTCCACTCCAGGAACAGCACGTCATCCTCGTAGATCTGGGTCTTCAGGTCCCAGGCCGCGTCCGGCACATCGGCGAGCAGCTGGGTGAAGCCCGCGCGGACGCCGTCTTTGCCGCGCTTGGTCCCGGACGGCGTGATGAAGATGGCGTCGTCGCTGTAGTCGGCGACGATCTCGTCCAGGTCACCGGCGCCGAGTGACTGGGCGTGGTGGGCGAACACTTCCTGCGGCGTGCGTGTCATCGTGCTCCCTCATCGCAGCGAGTATCTCGTGCCCCAGCCTCCCCCTCAGCAGGCCAGCATGTCGAGGCCCAGGTCGAGGGCGGGGCTGGAGTGGGTGAGGGCGCCGACGGAGATGAAGTCGACGCCGGTTTCCGCGACCGCACGGGCCGTGTCCAGGCGCAGGCCGCCGCTGGCTTCGAGCTTGACCAACGGGTAGCGGGCCGCCACCGCGACGGCGGCGCGCAGGTCGGCCAGCCCCATGTTGTCGAGCAGGATGAGCTCGGCCCCGGCGGCCAGGGCCTCTTCGACCTGCGCCAGGTTGTCGCACTCCACTTCCATGGGCAGCGCGGGAGCGGCCGCGCGGACCGCTTCGATGGCCTTCGCGACGCCGCCCGCCGCCACGACGTGGTTGTCCTTGATCAGCGCGGCGTCGCCGAGCCCCATGCGGTGGTTCAGGCCGCCGCCGCAGCGCACCGCATACTTCTCGAGCTGGCGAAGGCCCGGGGTGGTCTTCCGGGTGTCGCGCACCGCGCATCCGGTACCGGACAGCGCGTCCGCCCACGCCCGGGTCGCGGTGGCGATACCCGACAGATGGGTGAGGAAGTTCAGCAGGGTGCGCTCGGCGCCGAGGAGTTCTCTCAGCGGGGCATCGATCCGCATAACGTCCGTTCCGGCGTCGATCAGATCACCGTCGGCGCGCAACAGTTCCGCTGACTCCGGCGGGATGCCCGCGGCGTCGAGGACCGCGAGGGCGATCGGGAGGCCGGCCAGGACGCCCCGCTCCCGGGCCACGACACCGGCCACGGCCCGAGCGCCCGGCGCCGCCGTCGCGGCCGACGTGACGTCGGGGCCGTAACGGAGGTCCTCATCGAGCGCGCCGCGGACGGTCTGCCCGGTGACGCCGGGGTCCAGGCCCGCCGTGAGCAACTGCTTGGTGACCATCGAGTTCAGCGTCATGCGGCACCCATTTCTGTGATCATGGTCTCGTCGAGCACCGGCTGGCCGCGGTCGTCGAGCACCGGCTGGCCCCGGTCCATGCGGATAACTGAGTGGCGGGCCCGTTCGGCAGAAGTAACCGGCGTCTCATCCCGCCACCGATGGCAGCCTCGGCTCTCGGCGCGGGCCAGGGCGGCCACGGTGACCAGCAACGAGACGGCATGCAGGTTGGTCGCCTCGGCGGTGGCCAGGTCAAGTCCCCGGCCAGCGGGAGGAGCCTGCTCCAGCGCGCGGCGGAGGCGTTCCAGGCCCGTGCGGTCGCGTACCACCCCGGCGTGCCGGGACATGGCCGCGGCCAGCACCGGCCGGGCCGCCGGGTGCACGCCCGGACCGGCGGAAGGGAACCGCAGACCGCCCGATGGCCTGGGCAGCACCCGGCCGAGCAGGTCTCCGGCACGCCGCCCGGCGATCAGCGCCTCGGTCACGGAGTTGGACGCCAGGCGGTTGGCGCCGTGCACTCCGGTCGACGCGGCCTCGCCGACGGCATAGAGGCCAGCGAGCGACGTCCGGCCGTTCATATCGGCCCGGATACCGCCGCACGCGTAGTGCGCGCCGGGGGCAACCGGGATCGGCTCGGTCGCCGGGTCGATCCCGCGGGCCCGGCACAGGCTGACGACCGTGGGGAAGTCGCGTTCCAGCACCGTGCGGCCCAGCGTGGTGGCGTCCAGCCACAGATGATCATCCGGGCCGTCGCCGCCTGCCATCCGCTCCTGCAGAGCGGCGGACACAACGTCCCGGGGGGCCAGGTCGCCGAGAGGATGACGGCCGGCCATGACGGGGCGGCCCGCCGCGTCCACCAGCGCGGCGCCGGCCCCGCGCAGGGCCTCGGTGATAAGGGGGCACTGACCGCGGGCGGCTTCCTGCCACAGCACGGTCGGGTGGAACTGCACGAACTCCACGTCCCGCAGTTCGGCGCCGGCGCGGGCGGCCAGCGCGAGGCCGTCCCCGGTGACTCCGGCCGGGTTGGTGGTCGTCGCGTAGGCCTGGCCGAAGCCGCCGGTGGCCAGGACGACGGCGCGGGCCGTCACCAGGCCGGTGTCCAGCGTCCCGTCGTCGCCGGCCATCCCGGCCAGCACGCCGCACGCCGCGCCCCGGTCATCGGTCAGGGCGTCCAGCGCGACGCAGCGGGTGAGGATTTCAACCGGGCTGGCCAGCAGCGCGGCGTGCAGGACCCTATGCACCTCCGCGCCGATCGCGTCGCCCCCGGCGTGCACGATGCGCTTGCGGCGGTGGCCGCCCTCCAGGTGCAGCGCCGTCCGTTCCAGCCGCGCGCCGCGTCCCGCCAGGCCGGTGATCTCACCCGGGGCCTCCGATACCAGCGTGGCCACCGCGGCCGGATCGCAGAGACCGGCCCCGGCCGTCAGAGTGTCCTGCTCGTGCAGGGACGGGTGGTCGCCGGGGCCGATGGCCGCGGCCAGGCCCCCCTGCGCCAGCGGGGTTGACCCGTCGCCGATGCCGTCCTTGCTGAGCAGCAGCACGCGGCGGCCGTGCATCACGGCGGCCAGAGCCGCCGTGATGCCCGCGGCTCCCGAGCCCACGACCACCACGTCGGCGTCGCGGTCCCAGTGCGGCTGCGCCCCGGGCAGCCCGCGGACCTGCGGCCCGGTCATTCCGCCGCCGTCCCGGCCGCGGCCGGCGCAGCCCCCGAGGGTGCGCCGACCGCGATCATGGCCTGAACGGCCCGCCGGGCCCGGCCGGCCACCTCGGCGGGGACCGTCACCTCGTGCACGCCCTCGCGCAGGCAGCGCAGCAGGGAAGCCGGGGTGGTCATCTTCATGAACCGGCACACCGCCCCCGGGTTGACCGGCTCCCAGCGCACGGCCGGGTTGGCCTGGCGCAACTGGTGCAGCATGCCGGTCTCGGTGGCCACCAGCACGGTGGACGCCGTGGTTGACCGGGCCGCGCCGAGCATGCCGCCGGTGGACAGGATCCGGGTCCGGCCGGCCGGCAGGTCACCCTCCCCCGCCTGCCACAGCGCGGCGGTCGAGCAGCCGCATTCGGGATGGATGAACAGCTCCGCCTGCGGGTCGGCGCTGGCCTTGCGGCGCAGCTCGGCCGGGCTGATCCCGGCGTGCACGTGGCACTCGCCAAGCCAGATGTGCATGTTGGTGCGGCCGGTGACGCGCTGCACGTACGCGCCGAGGAACTGGTCGGGCAGGAAGAGAACCTCCTGGTCGGCCGGGAGGGACGCCACGATCTGCGCCGCATTGGCCGAGGTGCAGCACAGATCGGCTTCCGCCTTGACCTCGGCGCTGGTGTTCACGTACGCGACGACCGCGGCGCCGGGGTGCCCGGCCTTCCACTCCCGCAGTTGCGGCGCGGTGATCGTGTCGGCTAGCGAACAGCCGGCCTGCGGCTCCGGGATCAGCACGGTCCGGTCCGGGGCGAGGATCTTGGCCGTCTCCGCCATGAAGTAGACCCCGGCGAACACGATAACGCGGGCCGTGCTCGCTGCGGCCAGGCGCGACAGCGCGAGCGAATCGCCCACGTGGTCGGCGGCGTCCTGGATCTCGGGCGCCTGGTAGTTGTGCGCGAGGATCACCGCGTCGCGCTCGGCCGCCAGCCGGCGGATCTCGGCCGTCCAGCCCGCTGCCCGCTCCCCGTAGGCCCGATCGGTGACCGCCTCAATGCGCCGATCGGTGGCCGCCTCAGTAATGTCCATCGTCCGCCCCTATCGCCAGAGGTTTTAGACTCGCAGTGTAAAACGTTTTTGCCTCGTAGTCTAAAACTCGCGCGGATCGATACCATGCCACCGTGCCAGACAACGAGCCGCAGTCTCTGCGCGACGGAAAGCGCGCAGAGCCGCAGCAAGACACCCGGCCGGAACCACCGGGACAGCCCGTACCGCCGGCGCGGTTCTCTCATGAGGTGCTGGCCGTGGTCCTGCAGGTGCGGCAGGGCAGCCTGCACGTCCTGCTCTGGCAACGGGCCGAACCGCCGTTCGAGGGCCAATGGGCGCTGCCGGGCGGCCCCCTCGGTGAGGACGAGCGCCTGGGCACGTCGCTGGGGCATCACCTGGCCACGAAGGTCGACCTCACCGACATCGCCCACATGGAGCAACTGGAGACCCGCAGCGACCCGGCCCGGGACCCTCGCGGCCGCGTCCTGGCCACGGCCTACCTGGCGCTCATATCCGCCGGGACCGAGCCGCGCATCCCCCCGGACACCGCCTGGCATCCCGTGCAGGACCTGCCGCCGACCGCGTTCGACCACGGGTCGATCGCCCGGTCGGGGCGGGAGCGGCTGCGGGCCAAGCTCTCCTACACCAACATCGGTTTCGCCCTGGCCCCGGAGACCTTCACGATCGCTCAGCTAAGGGACATCTACGCCGCCTCCGTGGGCCACCTGATCTCAGCGACCAACCTGCAGCGGATCCTGACCCGCCGCGGCGTGATCGAGGCCACCCCGGCGGCCGCCCCGCCGACGGCCGCCGGCGGCAGGCCCGCCACGCTCTACCGGTTCGCGACCCGGACCCTGATCGTCACCAACCCCTTCGCCGCGTTCCGGCCCCCATCCATGTCCCCCACGGCCGCGCAATAGGCCGCCATCGCGGGGCCCACGTTTGTGCACAACCTGTGGATGACATGTGCGCAACGGCGGGAAAGTTGTGCGCAGGAAGGAGAATGCTGGGGACTTCCGGAACCGGGATATCACCCAGAGAAGGCATTCTACCTGCGTAAACGCTATCCACATCCTGTGTACGGAAAGAATTTGGAAACTGTCTCGGTGACGCGCCGTAATAACGCGTAAATAAACCAAACAGCTATCGTAAATTTATTCGGCTGTTATGCGGAATCGGGACCGTGAAAGATTCAAAGACAGGCTGGAAGGTATCCGAGAAAGGAGAGGGCACATTGCGCGCACGGCCGGTCACAGTGGTACGGCGTGCGCTCTGGCTCAAGGGGAAGGCCTGACATGAAGATCAAGATCCGGCCAGACGAAGCCGACCCATCCGGCACCGGTGAATGGGCCGCGATGAACGACTGGCTCGCCGACCTGCGGGAGCACGGCCAGGACGAGCCGGACCACGCGCGCTTCGCAGAAACCGACCGCGAGCGCTACGCCGAGCCGGACCACGCGCGCT
>Ga0182014_10002998_pt1 | contig 20695 bp, 16 predicted proteins | sample 612S2DmetaG_FD_120489 | JGI IMG/M metagenome (GOLD analysis project Ga0182014, IMG submission 120489) | Permafrost microbial communities from Stordalen Mire, Sweden - 612S2D metaG | ecosystem: Environmental > Terrestrial > Soil > Wetlands > Permafrost | place: Sweden: Stordalen | collected... | reverse complement strand
TCCCGCGTCCGCCGCGCCAGCGGCTTCCTTCTGACGGCTTTTTCGAACACGACGCCTCTCACCTTCTTTCAGCCTTGAGCACTCATGCCGGCGTCGCGTCCGAAAAAGCACTAGCGTCATCCACTCAATATCGAGGGCCCTGGAAGCCGCTCTGCTGATCGAAAACCAGCAGAGCGGCACCATCTACTTCTATTTTGCCGAATGCAGGGTCTAACGCCCAGAGTCCGTCCCGGCCACAGGAATCGCGAGGTAGCCGCGATACTGGCCGGTGCTCTTCTCTACGGCCAGGCCCGTAATTTCCCCGCGGGAATTGATACTGCATGCCGTCTGCAGCTGCAGGGGAGAGTCGGCCGGAATCAGAGTGTTGAGGTCGGTCGGCACCCCGTCCACGACCACGAACGCGCGCAGGATTGTGAAACTCGCGTCAATCGAGACGCCGGCGACAACGCCCGGGTCATTGATGGCCAGGGCGACGCTGTAGGTGTCCCCCGAGAGCGGGGGGATGTCCTGCATTCCGGTGCTTTGGCTCCAGACAAAGCCGTGAAAAACCGCATCGCCGGCCAAGTCTGAGACGCCTACCACCTGGCCCCGATCATTCATATTATGGGCTTGGTTTCCAAAGTTGCCGCCCAGGCTGCCGAGATTGGTTACCTTGCCGTGGTCCCAGAGCAGGGCATGGACCGGTGAAAGATAGAGACCGTTGATAACGTTGAGGGTCGAGCAAACTCCCGACGCGCCGGCCACCTGGCCGTGATTGTTGATCGCTATGGCGAATCCGTCCGGGTTGCCGCCGTATGTGGGGAGCTCTTTGATGTGGCCGTTCTCCCAAACCACCGGCTTGTCCTGCAAGACCTGATATTGGCCTTGGGTGGGATCATAAGGTGGGCAAGTGGAATCCGTCGTCGCGGTCTCCGCATTGCCAGCCACTTCGCCTTGATTGTTGATCGCACTGGCCGCTCCGTTGTGGCCTCCGAGCGTTGGCAGCGGAATCATCCAACCGTCTTGCCACAAAAAGCCCTGACATGTCGTACCTGACCACGGAGCTCCTGATCCATAGAACCCGCAGAAGTCTTCACCATTCGGGTCAGTGTGAGAGGTTTCAGCCGCACCCACGACCTGGCCGATTGCATTCGGTGAGCCAAAAGCTGAGCTATTCAAGCCCCCAAGCGTGCCGAGATCCGTCTTGAACCGGCCTTGGTAGAGGATCGCGTGCCAGTTTCCGTCAGCCAGGCTCGCCTCCCCGCTGGTGACACCCTTGCTGCTCACATAGAACGGCTGGCTGTAGGTTCCGCCCAACGTGCCGAGCTCGATTAGCCGGTAACGCGGGCCTGCTGTCTGGCCGGATTGCGCGACTACAGGGATCGTCGCCGCTAGCGCGGCTAGTAAGCTCACCGCCAACATCGAATTTTGAACTGTGGATTTCATGTTGTTACCTCCTTATTTCCTTCAGCGTTTCGCCCCATCGGGCTGCGGGGCGGATTTCGCTGGCTCACCTAGATAGGCGCAATCGGGCGGGGGGAACTATCATCGCGGGATCAACTTTCTTGAACGGATTCTTTCGCAGGGCTATGATTCCGGAAGCTTGGGGCGGGATGGGGAAGCCAATGCCGGCTGACGACAGCGACGCGAAAGCGCCGCCTTGCGAGGACGTGAGCAATCTTCTCCGCGCCTGGAGCGATGGGGACGAGCAAGCGCTCGAAAGACTGACGCCGATCGTCTACGAAGAATTGCGACGCTTGGCTCGCTACTACATGAGCGCAGAGCGCACCGGGCATAGCCTGCAGACGACCGCCCTTGTGAATGAAGCCTACCTCCGGCTGACTGATTGCAAGCGCATGCGCTGGGAGAATCGCGCTCACTTCTTTGCTGTTTCGGCGCAGCTCATGAGGCGGATTCTGGTGGATCACGCTCGGCGCCACAACTTAAAGCGCGGGGCTGGAGTCCAGCACGTGTCGCTGGAGGAGAGCGCCATTGTGGGCGAGCGCGATGACGACCTGGTTGCTCTAGACGAAGCCTTGCACGCGCTGGCCCGCTTTGATTTTCGCAAAGCACGAGTCGTGGAGCTTCGCTTCTTTGGAGGACTGAGCGTAGAAGAAACCGCAGAGGTCCTAAAGATCTCTCCCATCACCGTGATGCGGGATTGGAACACGGCGAAGGCGTGGCTCTATCGCGAGTTGAGCGGTGAAAAATTCGATGGACTCTGATCGCTGGAAACAGATCGATAGCCTTCTACAGGCTGTGCTGGAACGCCCGCCGAGCGAGCGAGACGGATTCTTACGTCAGGCTTGCGGCGGTGACGGCGAACTGGAGCGTGAGGTGCGATCTCTGCTGGCTTCTCAAGAAGAAGCCGGCAGCTTCCTCGAAAGCCCGGCCATAGTAGTTGCTGCCGAAGCCGTCGCGCAGAGGCAAAACCAGAACACTTCCGCTGGCTCAGGTTCCTTGGCCGGCCGCGTGATCTCTCACTACCAGGTGTTGGAGAAGTTAGGTGGCGGCGGCATGGGAGTGGTCTATAAGGCTGAGGATACCGAGCTTCGGCGCTTTGTCGCGTTAAAGTTCCTGCCAGAAAACCTGGCCCGTGATCCGCAGTCATTGGAGCGTTTCCGGCGCGAAGCCCGTGCCGCTTCTGCCTTAAATCATCCCAATATCTGCACGATCCACGAGATAGGCAAGCACGAGGGCCATTCGTTCATCGTTATGGAGTTTCTAGATGGCCTGACGCTGAAACATAAGATCGCGGGTCGTCCACTGGACACTGAGCTGATTCTTTCTTTGGCCATCGAGATTGCCGACGCGCTGGACGCCGCTCATGCTGCCGGGATCGTGCACCGTGACATAAAACCAGCGAATATCTTCATCACGAAGCGCGGGCACGCGAAGATTCTGGATTTTGGGCTAGCCAAAGTGACGCCCGTCCCGAACGACGTCGAACCTGGAGCGACGGCGCAATCGACCATGACCCTGGAAGAAAACCTCACCAGTCCTGGGACCGCAGTGGGCACCGTTGCGTACATGTCGCCGGAACAATCGCTTGGCAAAGACTTAGATTCTCGCACTGACCTGTTTTCGTTTGGCGTTGTACTCTACGAAATGGCGACCGGAATGCTGCCGTTTCCAGGCGAGACGCCGGCAGCCATCTTCAATTCAATTCTTAATAAGACCCCGGTATCTCCGACACTCATCAATGGCAAAATTCCTCCGAAATTCGAGGAGATCGTAGATCGGGCTTTAGAGAAAGACCTCGACTTCCGCTATCAAAGCGCGTCAGAAATGCGTTCGGAACTGAAGCGGTTGAAGCGGGACACCGGCCGTTCCGGCGCCGAAACTCCCGATAGCGCTTCGGCCCCCGTGACGCTTTTGCCACTTGCCCCGTCATCGAGTGCTGCGATGCTTTTGGGTGAAGCAAGAAAACACAAAGGAATGCTCGCGCTCGCATTCTTCGGTGTTGTGCTGTTCACCGCCGCTCTCGCAACTTACCTATATGTGCGAGCCACGCGAACCACGGCGAACGATAGCAGCAAATGGGAGCAACTGACTTTCTTTACCGATTCGGCGGTGTATCCGGCGTTGTCGCCGGACGAGAGATTGCTCGCGTTCATCCGAGGGAGAGGTACGTTTCTGACCCTGGGTGATGTGTACGTGAAGATGCTGCCGTCAGGTGAGCCGATCCAACTGACGCATGGCGGGTTTCTGGGGAAATTGAGTCCTGCATTTTCGCCAGACGGGACGCGGATCGTGTATGGGACGGCAGACCCGTGGGACACCTGGGAGGTACCCGTACTGGGAGGAGAACCGCGCCTCATTATGCGCAACGCGTCGTCACTGACTTGGATTGAGGGGGGAAAGCGGCTTCTTTTTTCCGAGATCAAGAACGGGTTGCATATGGGAGTGGTGACGACGGATGAGGGGCGTGGACAGAGCCGGGATGTGTATCTGCCCGTGGGAAACCGGAGCATGGCACACCACTCTTATCTGTCGCCAGACGGGAGATGGGTGTTGGTAGTGCAAATGAACGAAATGGCGGAAATCGTTCAATGTCGCGTAGTGCCTTTTGATGGCAGCAGCACCCAGCAGCTGGTTGGGCCGGCTGGTGCGAGTTGTTCGACAGGAGCCTGGTCGCCGGATGGCAAGTGGATTTACCTAAGCGCGAACCCGGGCGGCCGATATCACATCTGGAGACAACGTTTCCCTGGAGGAGAGGCGGAGCAAGTGACATCCGGGTTAACCGAAGAAGAAGGGATCGCGATGGCCCGGGACGGCAGGTCGTTTCTCACGTCGGTGGGGACACAATATTCGACGATCTGGATTCACGATGCAAAAGGGGAACACCAGATGTCGTCAGAGGGAGACGTATTCACAACGAGATTCTCAAGCGACGGAACGAGGTTGTTTTACTTGAAGAGAGCTGGGCAAGACGACGCACCCGAATTGTGGAGCACCGACCTGACGAGCAGAAGGAGCGACCGGGTCGTGCCTGGATATGGGATAGGCGCAACTTTTCCAAACTACGACATGAGCTACGCTGTTACACAGGACGGAAATTGGGTGGCCTTTTTGAAGAGGGACGAAAAGCAGATTTCGCATATCTGGATAGCATCAACAGATCACCGGACTTCGCCTCATCAACTACCCTCCGTGGAAAACGAGGACTCACCCATATTTTTGCCGAATGGTAGTCTGGTTTACCGGGCGAGCGAGGGTGGAAAAAATTACATTTACACCCGCCAACTGGACGGAGCAGGTAGGAAGAAATTGCTGGAGCAAGCGATTCTGGATCTGACGGCGGTGTCGCCAGATGGGCGATGGATAGCAGTCCTCGAGAAGGACGACACGGATAAGGATCACCCCTATCGAACGCTGGCCTATCCAACAGGAGGCGGAAAACCGGTAACATTGTGCGCTTTGTGTTATCTACACTGGAGCCTGGATGGAAAGTACATGGCTTTCCAATTCTACCCGCCGCCTCATTCCGAAGAAACGTTCTTGTTGCCGGTGAGCGTCGAACGCGGACTTCCGGATCTGCCGCCAGAAGGACTTACCACTCCTGAGGCTTCAAGGAAAGCGCATCGAGTCAGCGTACTGACAAAAGGAGTGGATTCGGAGTTTGGTCCGGAAAAATACTCGTACACTATAACGAACGTTCGGAGAAATATTTACCGGATCCCGATCTCGTGAAACTGGTTAGCGGGCATCGACCCGCATGACGGACAATCCGGTTATGCCGGGTCAGAAGGTTTTTCACAAGGGGCTTCGGGGTTTCATTGCTAAGAGTAGTCCCACTGGATAGTCATTAGTGTTCTCACGCACACTTCAGCCTTGGTCGTATGGTCTTTCGTAAAGAAAGTTACTGCGCCTCGCTCGCCCCGGCCAGATACTTCTTCTGGCAATTCGCGGCGGCGGAGATTAACGGGGGGAACTCTGGTGTGCTGCGTATATTGACGAGCAAAGGATCAGATCGCAACTGGGAAAGCGAACAGTAGTCATGCTCAATCGCGCGTTTGATCATCTGCAGACTAGCGTTTTTCCTGCCGCCGAAAGACAGGATCGATCCCTGATAGTACAAAAGCTCAGGGTCAGAATCATTCGAGGGGCCGGTCTCGGCCGCGTGCGCCAGAGTGTCCAATTCAGCTTCCGCACGCAGATGAAGGCAAGCTTGCACCAGATTGCTGTGATAGTGAGGAGCGGTTGGGATATGTTTTGCGGCCTCCCGTGCTTCCTCCACTTTTCCTTCTCGCAACAACAAGGAAGTCGTGACGTACGAAGCCCACTCCGAGCCGGCATCCAACCGGATGAAATCCGCGGCCCGCTGCGTGTTCCCAAGTTCCATCGCGGCCCAGGCACAGGAGCGGAAGGCGTAGTTTCCCGGATCTAACGCGAGGGCAGTGTTGCATTCCCGCATCGCTTCCTCAAGCATCCCAGCGTAACGAAGCACGTAGCCCAAGGCGAAGTGTGCTTGTCCACTTTCAGGATGACGCTTGACCAGGGCTTGCGCCTCGGCATAGGCCTTGCCCGATTCGCTCCGCTCCACGCGGTTGGTAATCAACTGGCCCGCCGCCACCAGCAAATTCGGGTCGAGGGCGAGCGCCCGTTCATAGGCGACGTTGGAGCGTTGGAACATTTCTTCCCCGCCCGTCGAAAAAGTGAAGTCGTAGTAGTAGCGTAGCCCTAAGGCTTCCCACGCCGGCGCATAAGTCGGGTCGAGTCCCACCGCGCGCTCCAGCATGGCAATGGCTTCCCGGTTCGGCACGGCGTCATGCGGCAAAGCCACACTCCGCAGGTACAGGTTGTAGGCCTCTTCATTTTTCGGATGCGTGCCCGCCTCCGGCGTGGCCGCCGAAACGCCCAGCATCGGAACTAATCCTTGCCGCACTTTGGCTGTCACCTGGTCGCGCATGGAAATCATGTCCAACGCGCCGACATTGAGCGTGGATTGCCAGACTGTACGGTTGTTCTCGACATCCACAGCTTCGAGCGTTACCTGGAGTTGATTCCCTTCCTTCATGTAGTGTCCGGTGACAATGGTGGACACGTGCATGTCCCGGCCTGCTTTCTGAAGGTCCAGGTCGGGTCCAACATACTTGCTTGTCACCGCAAACGGCCGGATTGACAAGGAACTCACATAGCTGAGTGTTCCGGCAATTTCGTCGGGCAAGGCGAGACGGAGGTAGTCGGCATCTTTATCGGACCCGACATTCTGAAAAGGCAGGACGGCGATGGCGGTTGGGACGGGGGAAGTTGAGGCTGCATGATGTGTCCGGCGGTTCCAAAGAAGCATTGCCATTGCGCTCACAGCCAGGGCGACCGCTGCGATGCCGACGATCCACGGCATCTTCTTTTGGATTTGCGTTCGTCCGGCTGAGTTAACGGTTCGATTGAGATCTTCCCGGTCCAAACGAACGGAGGTCGAATCGCGTCTTGCACGCGTCAGGTCGGCCTTCATTTCGGAGGCGTGCTGATAGCGCACCGCCGGTTCCTTTTCGAGTGCCTTGCAGATGATGTGTTCCAGTTCCGCAGTTATCTCGGAGTTCAAGCGAACCGGCAGCGGCGCAACCCTATGAAGGATGCTGTCGAAGATCGCGCCCGAGGTATCGCCTTTGAAGGGTAGCTGGCCGGTCGCCATCTCGTAGAGCACGATCCCGAAAGAAAAAAGGTCCGAGCGCGCATCCACTGGCTTGCCCAGAATTTGTTCGGGAGACATGTAGACCACCGTTCCAATTGCCGAGCCCGGACTGGTGAGATGTTCGTCCTGCAGGCTTTCGGTTTCTCCCTGGCTGGTGCTTCGAGTGCTCGTCCCCGTCACTTTGGCCAGGCCAAAATCGAGGATCTTGGCGTGGCCGCGCTTAGTCACGAAGATGTTAGCCGGCTTGATGTCGCGGTGAACGATACCTTCGCTATGGGCCGCGTCCAGCGCATCGGCAATCTCAATTGCCAGACCGAGCAAGACATCGGTTTCGAAGGGCTTTCCCGCGACCTGATGTTTCAGCGTCACCCCTTCCAGAAACTCCATGGCGATGAATGCCTGGCCCTCCTGCTCGCCAATGTCATAAATTGTGCAGATATTGGGATGATTCAATGCCGATGCGGCTTGCGCTTCTCGTTGAAAACGGGTTAAGGCCTGCGGATCGCGGGCAACTTCATCGGGCAAGAACTTGAGGGCGACGAACCGGTGAAGGCGCGTGTCCTCGGCCTTGTAGACCACACCCATGCCACCGCCGCCGAGTTTCTCGACGATGCGGTAGTGCGAAATGGTCTGGCCGATCACTGAAAAGATGCTCAGCTTTCCGGTCGCTTCATCTTACGGATGCGGCAGCGACCAGTCAACGGATGGCAGATCTGACCGAGCGTGTCGAGCCCAGCACCTGTTTTGTACCCGGCCATCCAGCGTGGCCACACACGGCCTTGCGATTCGGGAGAAGAGACTCCCGGTTGGTCGCTAGCTTTGATCGGAAACGCCTCGGACGGACACTTTGGGGTGAAAGCAGCGTTGTCCCGAGGCGTTTTCGATAAGGAGACTAGGAGGAAGCCGCTGGCGTTTGCGGCGGACGCGGTGCGCTATGGGATTTGAACGGTAGCGTGGATCTGAACAGAGCTTGGGGAGAGCGGCGAGGCGTGATGGGAATGCGGTGCAGATGGTCGGAGTAGCGGCCGAGATGAGCCAGAGCGCATGCGGAAAGTTGCGTGAGAGGCGTTGGAGAAGAAACGGACACACAAGTGCGCGGGCGTCATAATCCTGGCAGATCTTCTGTCGTACTCGTGGCTTCACAGCTGTGTCGAGCCAGCGATCAAGGTACTCGTTGAGTGTAATCTTTGCACCTTCCAAGTCACGGCCCAAGTCGCGTTCGCGCAACTTCTTCGTCAGATATGCTTGCGCTTCCCGCATCGAGCCGCGGATGGTTCGGTTGTGGTAATTGCGTTTCTTGGTTCCGTGGTCGCGGCCGAGGTAGACTCGGATGAGCCATCTGCGGTCGCCTCGTGCGATGATCTGTCCAACTTTGCGAGCCATAGAGTTTCCTCCTTGGCTCGCAACAGAGGCACACAAATGGCGCAGTCATGCGGTATCAAAGTACGGATATTCAGGTTGATTGAATAAAAGATGGCTGATCGGCCGTCAGTCATACTCCGCTGACTGGTATCACAGAACCTACAGGTTTCCAGCGATCACAAGATCAGCTGGTGGACCTTCTCGTCAAGAAAACGAAGGTTCCCAGCCCCAATCTACTGGAAATGTTGCCGGAGTTTGTGTTTGGAACAAAGAAGAATTTTCCATGTGGATCAATGGCCAGGCTTTGCGGGATCGCACCGACACAAATGTTTCCCCGGTACACCGCGAATGTGAGTGAAAAGTAAAGGTAGCAAGGGGCTCTACTTATCGAACCAATTAATGACGTTTCTCTGACCAAGCCCCTGGATGGCCTTCGCGCGGAGCCTGAGCCGGGCTTCCTCTAAAGCTGAGTTTGCGAATCTGCCATCCGGCGCGCAGCGTGCGAGCCAGGCCCCCAACCACTTCAGATAAGGGAAGACAATCGTGATTACGTCGATCTTCGCAGCACGTTGAGAACGCGGTCAGTCCTTTTGGTGTGACGCTCGCGATGATTCAGGAGCCTCGACAGCCGTCCTGTTATTTCTTTGGGGTCAGCCACCACACGCGATAGCACAAGCGTGCGCTTTTGTTTCGCGTTTTTCGCGGATTTTGAGCGCTATCGGGATTTTTCGCCAATTCACAGTTTTGCCGTGCGCTGCTGCTCTTGGCCAACACTTCACATCAAGATGTGACCAATTTAACTGACAGATCGCGCTCATTCGTGTTTAATAAATGCGTCTCGCCTCTCCGAAGAGCCGTTCCCGCCCGTTGAGAGGCAGCACCCCCTGAGGCGAAACTCCCAAAGGAGGGTTCTACCTATGAATGGTACGCGCTGGGTTCTGACACTAACTGTGCTTGTTGCGCCGCTGCTGATTGCCGCTCAGCCAGCGCAGGCGCAAACGGAAACCGTGCTCTACAACTTCACGGGCGGCACTGACGGCCTCAGTCCCACGGCCAACCTCATCCGCGACGGTGCGGGCAACTTCTATGGCACTACGTTGCAGGGAGGGTACTTGCCATGCTCGGGTGTTGGATGTGGAGTGGTATTTGAGCTTTCGCCGAACGGCGGAGGCTGGAACGAAAACGTGCTTTACAGTTTCGGCGGTGGGAAGGATGGGGCGAATCCATTTATTGCTCCCGTGATTTTCGATAAGTCGGGAAATCTTTACGGCACGACGGAATTCAGCGGCAAGCATGGTTTTGGCGTGGTGTACGAACTGCGCCATTCAAAAAAGGGCTGGAAGGACAGGACCCTGTACAGCTTTAACTTCAAGAACAGCTTCGGGCATCCAGCAAGCGGTCTGGTGATGGACGCACAAGCCAATCTCTATGGCACAACGTCGGAGTACCAGGCGACGGGAGGCGTCTTCGAACTCGCCCATAGCGGCACGCTTTGGCACGAGCAGGCGATCTATAATGCGCCGACGAGCTGCGGGCTGACCATGGACGGCTCGGGAAACCTCTACGGGACCACAAATTCGACGGTGTTCGAGCTTTCGCCAAACGGTAACGGCGGGTGGACGGCGACCGTGCTCTACACTTTCACGGGGGCTCCTGAAGACGGAATCAGTCCCTGGATGGCTCCTGTGATCGACGCGGCCGGGAACCTTTACGGAACCACCTACTCCGGCGGTGCGACGAACAACGGAACCGTGTACGAGCTCACCCCAAGCAAGAATGCCAAGGGCGAGGTGCAGTGGACGGAGCAGATTCTTTATTCATTTGCAGGCGGGACTGATGGCGCGATGCCGATCGGACAGCCGGTGCTGGATGGGGCCGGGAACATTTATGGCACCACGCAAAAGGGTGGCGAGCTTGATTACGGAACGGTCTTCGAATTAGTCCCAATTGGCGGAGGCGTGTACCAGGAGAAAATCCTATGGAGTTTCCACGGTACGGATGGAGCAGGTTCCATGGCCGGATTGATTCTGGATGGGACCGGCACGCTTTACGGTACGACGCCGGGCGGAGGATTGTACGGAGCAGGGGTGGTGTTTGCACTGACGCCGTAAGTAAAGGCAGAAGTCAGATCGCATAAGCAGGTCGATCTTCGCTTGGACGCTATTTCATTTGAGCCGCTCCATAAGTGGGCGGCTCTTCTTGCATCACGAGGAATTTTGGGCCACTAACTGTCGCCACCGGGAGATGTCGCAAGCTTGCGCCTTTGTTTCACCTTTTTGAAGCTCGATGAGTGCTATGGCGATTTTGCACCAGTTATGGACAATTCCTCACTTGCAGCCCGCATCCGCGAACTTCCCTTTGACTCTGGTCAGAGCTTTTTGGTTCTCATTCCGCATCGGAGCCAATTGATGCCGATAGCCAAAAGCCGCAATGGAATCACCCTCAAGCAGCGGGGCCTGATCTGTCAGTTTCTTCACAGCATCCCGATAATATTCACATCGCCCCGCAGAGGAGAGGTCGCCTGCATCTTCTAAAATGCGTCCCGCTTCGTAGAGGTTTAGGAAATCTCCCGATGAATGGGATTCCGTCTCGCAGGATTTGTTTGCGTATAGAACAGCCTCACGCAGCCAGCTGTCCCGAGCTGCTGGTTGTTCATGCGCCCGCATCACGTACATCATAGCGATCTGTTGGTAAATCACTGGGCCGGGCGCTTCCCTCGCGGCGGCTAACCCAATTTGAACGGCCTTTTCGTAGTCCCCCTTTTGAGCGTATCGCGTCATCTCCGACGCTGCTTTTGTTATCACAGGGTTTGCGCTTGGCTCGTTCGTCGGAACGCGATCGCCACAGGATGCGAGTTCTCTTTTCACACGGGACACCTCTTCTGCATTGTGTTGGCGAAAGGGCGCCAATCGGAAGCTTTCTCCCTCAATTGTGGCGCGGTTGCCTTGGAGCTTTGGAGACAAGTTCTCCAGCACTTCGACAGCCCGTTGGAAATAGCGGCAGGAGTCACTGGTGGGCAGATTATCTCCGGCAAGTTCGTATGTCTGCCCGACGTTGAAAATGTTAGACAGATCGTTTGGCTCTGCGCTCAATGCTTTTTCTGCGTATTGAGCGGCAAGCTCGGCCCACTGTGCCGCTTGCTTGGGGTCTTTGTTGGGATCTCTGTATTCCCGGATAGCGTACGCTTGAGCAACCATCTGGTAGATGAAATAGTCTGACGGTCGTCCTGTCCGTGAGCGCAGCCCTAGTTGAATCTCATCTTCAAACTGTTCTCTCTCTCCAAGCTCGGCCATTTGAGTAGCGACATCTCCAAGTCCGGGTGGCGAAGTTAAAGACCATGCCTGAGCTCGCGTGTTCTGGTAATGGATGAGGAGCGGAACAGCCGCAACCAGCAAGGCTAAGACGATTAGCCCGAATGTGTACCGCTTAGGAAATGCCATAGACCAAATGGATTCCGATTCTGTGGCTACACTACTTCGCAATCGTCAAAAGGGAGCCACGCGCCTCGTTCTCAATGAACCATAAGGCTTTTCTCTGCAAGGGGCAAGATAACTGGCGTAAGCAGGCGTTCTCGCAACTTTGCGCCTTTCCTTCGCCTTTTTCAGCGACGATGAGCGATATCGCGATTCTTCGCCAACCATGGTCACGCCTTGTCTCTAGGTGCCGGGCGCACCCCTAGTAGCCAATGGCTAGGCCGACCCAGCCGCTATCGACATCTAGCAACAGGTGCTCTACGCCATTCTGCGAGATGCCTCCGATGCCGAAAAGTGTAGCGTGGGCCCTCCCGAGACGTCTATCGTCGCAGTGAAGGTGCAGTCGGAATTCACAGAAACGGTCCCGGTGAACGTGTTGCTTTGAATCGTTCCACCGTTGAAGTTGATCACATCGGAGCCCGATTGCGCGCCTTTAGAACTTATCGTCTCCTGTGCGGTTTCAACTGCGGGGCCATAAGGTGTGATTGGCCACTGGAACTCTTCGGCAAAGCTTCCCTTGGCGCTGGCCTCGGTGCACAGCGTCTTCTTTAGCCGGTAGGAAGTGAACTGATATGCGGATCCGGCGTCGGTGGAAATTCCAACGATCTCGGCCCCATTTCCAAAGATATTGCCTGAGAAATGGATAGTGTTGCCGTTGCTGTCGGTCGTAGTCTCGGTGAAAGTGCAGTTCGCATTCACGGTGTAGGTACCGCTGATCGTCACATCGGTATAAGGGGTGCCGTTGAAATTCTCCGCGCCCACCCCGCTAAAACTGCCCGCGTTGTTAGTGCGGAGGCTAAGCGCAGCTCCATAGCCCTTCCCTAACTGGCCGATAGCGCTGCCCGCGTAGGTTCCGTTCACAGTGGCTTGATTGCAGGTCGTCGCATGTGTAGATAGAGCGAGCGAGAAAGATAAAAGTGTCAAACAAAAGATGCGAAGTTTCATGGGACTACCTCTCTGGATTGAATTGACTTGCTCTGCGAGGTGAGACCCAGGCTGACGGAGTAAAGGGAGGACGCATGCTCGTCGGGCCGAAGGCCTTATGCGCGCAACGTGCAGAGGAAGTATGGTAGTCCATCGCGGTCTACGCTAGTACAACCGTCACCTGAGCTTGTGAGGGGCAAAGGGGCGAGGTCACATGCCCCAACGGGCATTAGCGACACTCGGCCCAAACCCTGGCGTAGCCGAGGGAGATTGTTGGCGAAAACGATTGCACAAGCTTGCGCTTTTGTTTCGCCTCTTTGCAGGTTGATGGGTGCTATAGGGATGTTTCGCCAACTGAGCGAAAGCATTAGAATCCGGTCTGGATTCCGCCGCCATGACCGTCACTAGATTTGTTCTTCTCGTTTTGGGTGTTTTGCTGTCAGTCGCCGTCTACGCTGCCGTCCACGTAATCGTCCAGACAATGGTCGACCGAGTAAAAGCGGCCAAATCAAATCCTAAAGTATTTCCCGAAGGATTCCCTGAGGGGTTCAAGGTTCAGCGCATAGAAATCAACGCCGCGAGGGCAATATCCGGCTTTCCGCCTTCGGACATCGCAAAGTATTTTCGTGAGCATCCTGAAACCGCCAGAGCCTTACTGTTGGACTCCTACGACAAACGATATACTCCAGCGACCTACATTGAGGAGAAGGGCAACGGATTCACAGTTGCTTGGTTTACGAGGGATTTGAAGCGCCAGTGCGTTCAGGAATTCTCCGACTTGTCGGATGCGGCTACTGACTATCTCCTGTTTTCACTTGGCAAAGGTCGATGGACTCCTGCCAAATGACCAGCATTCAACGAATGACGTGGAGGCGATGTCGTCGAGTTCGCGCCTTCCATTCGCTTTTTTGTGGGTCAATGAGCGTTATGGGGAGTGGGTGTTGAAAAAGTCACGGTAATTAGAGGCCGAGATGGCGAGAAAGCATGTTACAAGGAAGAGATCCTGGCCATGCTTTGCATCCTTGCCATCGTCGGAGGCCTGCTGCTCATGATGGGACATCATGATCGTTCGGAAGCGCTGTTTTACTACTTTCGTCTGGAAGATCAAGTTCCCGAGAACCATCTGCTGCGGCTGATCGAGAAGCACATCAGCTTCGACTTCGTGCGCGAACGACTGAAAGACAGCTATAGCGAGACCGGGCGTCCCTCAATCGATCCCGAGCTGTTGCTGCGCATTCTGCTGATCGGGTATCTGTACGGTGTCAGCAGCGAGCGCAAGCTGGTGCAGGAACTGCGCATGCATCTGGCTTGGCGCTGGTTCACCGGACTGGGATTCGATCAGGAAATTCCACATCACTCGACGTTCTCCCAAGAATCGGCACGGGCGGTTTCAGGAATCGAATTTGTTCGAGGAATTGTTTGAGCTGATCGTGCGGCAGTGTGTGGACGTGGGACTGGTGCAGGGCCAGCACTTGTCGGTCGATGGCACCTTCGTAGAAGCGAATGCGGCGAAGGAGAGCCGCATTCCGCGGGAGCAGTTGGCGGAAGCGGCCAAGGTGCATCAAAGCGTGCGCCAGTATGTGAAGGAACTGGAAGAGCAGAACCCGGTGGAAGAGCCGTGGCGGCGCAAGATATGCTCACCCGTTTCAGCGAGTGCCAAGGACGAACCCCCGAATCGGTGGGCGCCGACACGACCTATGGGAACGGGGAGTTCTTGCAGTGGTTGGCGGATCGCGGCATCACTCCGCATATGCGAACCCGCGACAGTATCCACAGAAAGAGGAGTCTATTCTTCGGTCCCGAGCGTTTCACGAACGAACCGAAGGATGGAACAATCATGATGCCGGCCGGCCACGTCAGGGTCGAACAACTGGCGGCCGTGCTCTCAACTCTGCCCCTCGATCTGACATTCGTCGATGCTGAGGACCGCGTTGCCTTCTTCAGCGAAGGCCCTGATCGTATCTTCGCGCGCAGTAAAGCAATCATCGGACGCAAGGTTCAACATTGCCACCCGCCCCGCAGCGCCAACACGGTTAACAAAATCCTGGACGACTTTCGCGCAGGCCGTCAGAACGTCGCTGAGTTCTGGATCAACTTTCAAAACGAGTTCGTCCATATCCGTTATTTCGCTGTTCGCAACGACGAAGGCAAGTACCTGGGCACCGTGGAACACACTCAGGATTTGGCGCCGCTGCGTCAACTTTCCGGCGAGAGAAGGCTCCTTGCAAACGAATCCAACGGAAGCCACTGAACTCCAACCTGTCACTGAGTGTTCTACGTTCCAGAGCAAAACCCGGGGACGATAAGACGGGACGTACGATACATTTCAAGCCGACGAAGTTCAAAAAGGACCCAGCGACAAACGTGTTTGCGTCAGCGACCGAAACTGTAACGCAAAGTGAATCGGGCCTGAACTGGTTCTATGGAGTGCACAACCGTTGTGAATGCAGCGTTAGCGTTCACAACACTCGCAACCTGCTCCTGCCCTGCTAAGGTTGTTGGCGGTGTGGCTGGTAGCCCCAGCCCGACTGCTGGCGTTATTTGCGATACATAGGCATAGTTGACGTCGTGATCTCGGCGGTTGAACAAATTCAAAACTTCGCCCCAAAGGCTCCAGTTCTTGTTGATTTTATAACTGGCTCCCAGGTTGACCAACGTCGTTGAGGGTGAGTTGTAAATTGCGTCGGAAGTCAAAGGGCGCGGGCCAAAATAGCGCAGGCGCAAACTCGCTGAAAAGCGTTTGTAATCCTGCAGCGTGGCGCCCGCTGCAACCACCCACCGAACTGCTTCCGGCACCTCCTTGCCATACGGATTTTGCAGGAACGTGCCGCCCCCAGTCGGAATCAGCCCAAAGCAATTCGGATTTCTTCCGCAAAGCTGAGGACCCGTAGGGGTCGAGGTGTAGAACGTCGAATCGTCCGGGTCGTTTTGGGTCTCTCCAACAATCCGTGAGAGTCCTGTGCTTCATGGATGCTATGATTTTTAAAACCGTCTATGACATCTCTCACTCACGTAGTTCCTTCTCCCTTCCAGCAACAACCTTTGGCGTACGATCCGCTGCTCGACGACGTTGGATACATGACCTGCATGACCCTGGTGCTGCTGGGAAACTACGCGCAGACCGGGCATCTCGGGGGACCGCTCGCATACACACCGTACAATGTTGCGGCGCATTTGGTCGGGCCTGAAAACGGTGGACTCCGTTACGATTACCGCCGGCCAAAGCATCCTTACTGCGACAAATTCATGCTCGCGGCTGGTCACTCGATCCCCACGTGCTATGCGCTGTGGATGATCATGGGCCAGGCGCTGTATCGCAAATATCAGCAGACTGGCGATCCGCGTTATCACGTCGACCCACTGGTTGCGATGCTGCCGATCGACGCGTTGGGATTCCGGCGCGGCGCGGGCGCGCTGAAGACGCTGCTGCGGGATACGGGTCTGGAAGACAACCCGCTATTCGCGCAGGCGAAAGGCCGCGGCATTCGCGCGCTCTCCGGACATGCCGAAAGCACCGACTGCACCAACGACGTGAACGGCGGACCGTCGGGCATCGGCATCGCAACGGCCGCGGGCAAAGCGGCATTCTGGGATGTGATGGGCGCGCCGACCTCGCCGAAAGTGATCGCGCTGGAGGGCGAATTCGCGCTCACCGAAGGTCACGCGCAAGAGTTCAAGACGCAGGCGCTCGCGCTGCAAGTGGGCAAGCGTTTGCGCGTGCTGATTTCCGACAACAACGCGGGCATCGACGATTGCCTGATTGGCGGAAAAATTGGCGGCGTGATCGCGGCGTGCTTCGACGGCTATGACATCGTGAGCCAATGGACGTCGTATGGATGGAACGTCTTTACGCTGACGAACGGCAACGATTACGGCCAGGTGGCCGCGGTGCTGAAGGCGATGGACGCAGTGGACCCGCACGACCGCCGTCCCATCGCCGCGATCGGCAAAACGATCAAGGGCTACTGGCCCAACGCGGTTGGCGGAAAAATCCCCGGCTACGGCGGCGAGCAACTCGTGAGTTACCCAAGCCACCCCTACGCGCTGAAGATGAACTCGGAGTACTTTGTCGCGCTGGCCTCGACCTTCGAGAAGCGTTACGGCGTGGAGTTTGACGGAATTCGCAAGGGTCCGGTTGCCAACAATCGCGAGCGATTGATCCAGTTCAAGACGAACATCGACATCGTGATGTCGATACTCGACCGCAACGGATTGGGCGATCGCCTCGCCGATCGTCTCGTGGAAATCGGCGACACGGTGCGCGACGACGTGAAGTTGCGCATCTCAGCCTCGAGCGATCCTTTCCTCGACGATCGCCTGCGCGTTGCGGCGCTACCGGAAGAGCCACAGAAGGTCTCAATTCACAATGCGATCTCCGGCACGGAAAAGCAGGTCAGCATTGCCCTGTTCAAGAAGCCGGGCGAGGTGGCCGGGGCGCGGCGCGCGATTTCGGAAATCATCAAGTGGATGAATTACGTCACCGAAGGACGATTCTTCACGGTGGCCGCGGACCTTTCGGAGTCGATCAACGTGGAGCACGGCAGTTTGTGGGGGCACTACAGTCCCACGGACAATCCGCTGGGCACGCGTTTGAAAGCGCCCATACAAGAAGCGGGCAATGTTTCGACCGCCATCGGATTGGTGAGTCAAAGCGCTTCCGTCGATCCGGAAAAATTCGCCGGCGTTTGGGCTTTGAGCGGCACGTACGGAGCATTCACGCCGCTGATGTACACTCCGGCGCGGGTCTGGAGTCAGCAAAATCAGGACAGCAAATTCCGCATGGGCGTGCTACATATTCTCGCCGCGCACTCCGGCCCTGAAACCGCGGCGGATGCCCGCACCCACTTCGGCATCTTCGCGCCGCAAGTGTGGAAGCTGTTCCCGCGTAGTCAAGCCATCAATTTGAGCTTTTGGGATTACAACGATGTCGCGCCCGGCTATTTCGCGGCGGCGGCAATCGCGGCGCGCGATCCGCTTGTGGGCATCATCACGCTGGAAGTGGCGCGTCCCGACTTCCCGGTCGCGGACCGCAACCATTTCGCCGACGCCGATCTGCGCGCAGCGGCAAAAGGCCTCTACGTGATCCGCGATTTCGCGCCGGACAAGCCGCGCCACGGCTACGTGATCGCGCAAGGATCGAGCTCGACTGTGAATCTCGTGAAAGTGCTGCCAAGACTCGAAGCGGCCGGTGTGAACGTGAAGGCGGTCGCGGTGATCAGCGAGGAGTTGTTCGATCGCCAGCCGCAGGCGTATCGCGATTCCGTGCTGCCGCCCGAGGCTCGCTACGATTTGATGGTGGTATCAACGGGCACGCGACGCATGTGGCCGCTGCGCAATCTCGGTCCATTGACGGATGAGTATTCACTCACGTCCGACTTCGACAATTCCTGGAGAAGCGGCGGCCTCGAAGCGGACGTGATCGCGGAAGCACACCTCGATACCGATTCGATTTTCGAGGGTGTGAAGCGATTCGCAAATGAACGCGACCGCCGCATCAGAGATCAACGCAAAATGATCGGTTAGTCGAGCGGGGCTTGTCTGTACTCGTCGTTAGTGGGCATTTTCAGAGCCTGCGGGACAACTCCCAAAGAAAGAACGATCACTCAGGCGATCGACTGCCTCTCAGTTTTTGTGATTTTCTCCGCTCCCGACCACACTGGCCATAGGCCCGCTTCGAGGAGATTGCCATTGATCTCCTCCAAGCCGTTTCTGGATAGTGCGCGTAGGCTACCACCCCATCCAGAATGGCCGGCGGCGCAGTTTAGAACTCTAATTCGGCAATCAACTTCAAGACTCGAAGAAGTGTTGTGCGTTCTTCCGGAGTCAGTTCTTTTCGGAGTTTATCGTCAGCGGCTATCCTCGCATTGATCAGGCGTCTCCTGTATTTGTGGCCTTTTCGCGTCAACGTAACGTGAATTGCTCTGCCCGATTTTGCTTTTCTCTCAGACACCAGCCCTTCCTGAGCCATCGACTTGATGGCTCGGTGCACGACAGTTCGGTCGAAACCGAGAAGTGTGGCGATTTGATTCTGATTGAGCGCGGCACCGCCCCGGAGTGTGGATAGGATGAAGCCACGAGTCGCAGAGCACCGAGTTTTTCGTTCAAGTCTCTTCCCGACGGAAAAATAGGCTGCAAAAACGTGGGCAAGTACTGAGTCCCTCAGGATGTCTTGAGGAATATCCTTCTTTGGAACGATGATCATAGAACGGTTACCGTGGCATCGAGAGGTCGCCGCCACTGGGGCGGTTCCGCATAAGCAGGCGATTTCTTCCCGATCGCAATCACCATCACAATTTCATGATACCGAACTGACAGCCCGAGAAACCTGGAGAGTCTGCGGCTATCAAATCCTTCCATGGGGCACGTGTTGAGCCCCAGCGCTTCGGCGGCAATCATCAGATTCTCACAGGCCAGCGATGTACTCTTCGTCGCCCACTTTAATACGTCCTGTCGAAACAGTGGTGGCATCCCGATCGCCTTCCACAAATTCACCAGCCGGAAAATCGCCCACTTGACCGCGCCAAAAATGCCGAGCGGTCCTGGCATGAACAGGATCCGGCCGATCTTCGCCGTCCGCTCATAGTCTCGGATTTTGGCGTGGCTGAATCCGCTCCTCCGCATCCATTCCAACTGGGCTTGCGAGGTCGCTGCCAGCGACCCGATGTCGGCCACCGCAACCACCAGTGCCGACGCCGTTGCCGCAGGCATCTGTCCCAGGCAGAGTTTCGCCGCGGTTGCCATCCTCGCCGACGATTCCACCCAAAAGAACCGGTACGGTTGCATATTGAAACTGGAGGGAGCATGGCGGGCTGCATCGAGGATTTGTTCACGCAGTACTTGTGGGATTTTGACCGGCTCAAAGACCTTAACTGCTCGCCTATGGAAGAGCGCTTCCAGGATGTCGTTCATAGGTACCTCAATGTTGCTATTGCAACATATAACTGTTGCATACGCAACATGCAAGAACGCCAACCCATTCTGCCAGTATCCGTGAGAGCGAAGGACGAATCGGAGGGATGAGTAGGTCGGCGATGCGACTGCAGCGCACGACTTTGCAACCGAACAGGAAGCACTTGGGAATCGACCCCCGGTGGGGAATACATGGACCGTAGACCGTGGCTCGCCCCTAAACCACAAACACGATTAGGCGCGCATTATTTCCAGGCCACAGTATTCGTCAACCGGATACTTCCTGTGACGGTTACAGTCGAGTTGTGTTCTTTGTCACGCGGCAGTGGCGAGACCGAGCAATTCTCCCTGTCAGGAAACACTCGCCCAATTGACGCAAGCGATGGCACATCCGGCCGAATCGCCATTGTGTAATGCCACTGAATCGGCAGCCGCTTCTTGCGTGCCCGTCGCTAGGAGAGCATCCATCGCTGGCAGTACGTTCGGGTCTTTCGCCCCACAAAATCTATGAACTCCCTGACAAAAGCTCTATCGGGGAGGCGCGGAATTTTTTGCCCCGATTCTACTGCTGCTCGACTAGGGGCGGCGAAGGAAAAATAACGCGATATGGCTGGAGACCTGGATTCCGGAGCTGGGATCAGGCGGAAACGTCTGAGCGCTCGATGGGAAAAAGCGTTAGCAGCACGAACCGCAGGAACGCGAGTATGCGCATCTTTACCGGAATCCCCTTTGGCAAATCGGCGCGGAATTGCGAAGCGCAAACATGCAGTCCCCCGGGCGGGCCAAGTGCTATGGCTTTGCTTTTCGCAAATGTTGAATTCTAATGATCTTGCTGTGAGCTCGGAACCGCCACTCCCGTTAGCAAGCCGCGCATCGCCGAAGCTTCGCGCCGTTCTGGTTCTCATCGGTT
>Ga0182014_10002996_pt1 | contig 20703 bp, 14 predicted proteins | sample 612S2DmetaG_FD_120489 | JGI IMG/M metagenome (GOLD analysis project Ga0182014, IMG submission 120489) | Permafrost microbial communities from Stordalen Mire, Sweden - 612S2D metaG | ecosystem: Environmental > Terrestrial > Soil > Wetlands > Permafrost | place: Sweden: Stordalen | collected... | reverse complement strand
CGATGAGGGACAGTTGCTGCGTAACGGTCACCGCAGGGAGGCCTTCGCTTCATCGAGGAAGACTTCACCGGCAGCATCCAGCCGGCGCTGAATCCTGCCTGCGGTATCGCGGATGAACGACATGTCTGCCAGCCGACAGAGGGTATGCGGGCACGGCGAGGCTCTCGGTCACCTGCCCGGGTGTGGTAAATCCGGTCTCCTCCTCGACTTTCCGGATCGCGGCCTGCGCCTCGTCATCCTCGATGTGGCCGCCTGGACAGTGAAGGCAACCTCGATACGGCGATCCGACGTCATCCTGATCTGTACCCGGGCCTCGCGTCAGCACGTCCGATTCCGATGGTTAATACTTAGCCTCAGAAGAGCCCTTGGCCCCCACGATTCCCTGGCAGTTTTCTACTCCATACACGGGCTTTGTACTCAGCTAGCAAATAATTGGTTAGCAACTGAATATCACGCGAGGTGTTCTGCAGTTCGTTCCAGCGCCGCTGAGCGTTCGGCCCGAATTCCCAATAGCCGTTTGTCCAGCGGCATACATCAGCGATCTCTGCGAGATCCGCAGCGAAATCGTCCTTGCCTGGAATGCGGTTTCGACTGTAGCGATCGAAGATTGCATCCATGAGGAAACCGAGGCTGGCGATTCCCACCCCGTGCATAAGCCTAGACTGCCGCGGTGGCTTGTCCCAGGCTGGGCTGAATACGTCCCTGGCAGCTGACCAGAAGTCAACGAGGAGGGACATCATCTTGTCTCCATCGCCTGCACCAGTCCGCGGATCACGGAAATTGTACAACGCTCCGTCACTGAGACTGCTCTCCAGCATCTTCAGGATGGAGTTGTCCTTTACGACTCCTTCGGGCGTTGTGGGCGTGCGGATCTTACGGTACAGCGGTGACCTAATTTCGGAGTTAAGGCGACGCAAAAGCAGCGCGGGAAACTTACGTGTCTGCAGGGCGACAGGAAGCGTGCCGACGGTAGCGGGCAATAGTTCGTAGATTAGGCCTTTGGGAAGCGGCTTAGCTGAGTTTACAAGGATGAACTGAGACCGTTGCTCTTCATCCGACTCAGTGATAAAGGACGTTACACAGACGGGGAAGCTGCTGATTCTAGCCTCCCGAATCGCCGCTCCGCGTTGCTGACCGTCAACGATCCAGCCTGGCTTGTCTTCGTCACTTACATCCGTGCTGACGGGTATGTGCAGCGTGCCCGGCCGCGCGTAATCTATGGAAGGCCCATCCGTCAATGGCTCAAATTGTACCCGTTTGTCGAAGGCGATGACGAGGGCATTGGGAATCATCGGTGAGCCCGATTCCAGATACCGACGGATCGAGGCTATATGGGAAAGAACCTCTGGACGCTGGTATCCCTCAACGTCGGCATCGCCCTCACGGTGTATTCGCGACACGGCTGCGAACAATGGCAGCTTTTTGCCGTCGACCGCAAAGCTATAGAGCACACGGCCATCACCCTGGCGGACTTCAAGTGCAGGCAGGTGCAGCATATCGTCCTGAATATCGCGGCCATTTACGGGTGCAGGGCTGAACTCGCCCGAGGACATAGGGCACTCCTTGTTCCTAGTTCACGGTCGACACGCTGCCGGAAGGCGTAAATATTATGAAACCCGCGCCTCTTATTCCGTTCTGACCCTCGGAATATTATCACATTGATGCCGGCTTTTCCGCAGATTCCGCATCCACATCTCTTCCATGGCGCGTCCTCCAATGTTTCACGGTAAGCTTCGCGATAGCTTCTCCGGACGTCAAAGATTTGCTCGTATGCGTCGAGGCAGTCAATCACTTGACCGATTTTTACTTCACCATGGTCGTATCCGCGTAGAGCCCGCATGCAGGCTTGCTCAAGCGTTATCGCCTTGTTCTGGGGCACTTGACCGGCCTGGATACGATTTTTAAGTTTAGTGTTCCCATCAACCTGGGGAACACGGATTGCAGTGTAAGTCCTCTCCGAGGTGTGATAATTGTCCCGGTCATCCTTGAACGCCTGCCGGAATGCCGAGGTGCTGTCGAAGCTGGTCACGCCGAAAGAGGCGAACTGCGCCATGTTGCTACTGCGGGTGATTCCGAGGAGGTGCAACTGAGTGGCTTGATCGCAGACGTTACTAATTTCCTTGAGGCAGGCGAGGATCTCGAGCGTCTTGAGCGGTACCATGCCGCCCACGGCGATCCGGTGGTAGCCGATCTTCTGCAGCTCGCTGACGGCAGCGGCGTAGGAGGCAGGACTCCAGCCCTGGGCAACCCCCATGGGCTCGAAACAGGTAGCCCTGCTACGGCAGCGTGCCAGGAATTCTCCAGCCAGGCTAAGGGTCAGTTGCTGGCGCGCCAGCCATCCGTCACGCTGCGGATGATCGGTGTCATCGTCGGCCGCCGGGGCATAGCCGAAGATGACATGATCAACAGATATACCGAGGTCGAACCCGCACTCGTCGTAGAAGTCGATGACGTCGTCAGGGCTGTACGGCGGGACATCCTCGTTTACGTAACTGAAGGCCCCGCAGTCACCCATGGTCAGGAGCGGCGGTCCCGGCGCCGCATTGAGGCGGAAGAACCGCCGGACCCCTTCGCGGTAGAGGCGATGACGCTGCGCCAGGGTGTATTTGCCAGTCGCGCCTGGCACACCGTCGACAATCGCCTTCGACACCAGGAGGCCGTCGATGGCGTGTTCGCGGAGAACTTCGTGGATATATAGGTCGTCTCGCTGCCGGACTCGAAGGGCAGACCGTTCTTCGGTGGTGAAGTCGAAGGTGGGGTCGACCTGGTCTTGGCTGTCCGGGAAGAAGAACTTCATCCCTGTCCCGCCCGGGCCTGCATGTAGGTGCGAATGAGGTGACTGGATAGCTCGCCGATATGCCGGGGCACGTTCTGGACCTCGTTCCAGCGCATGCCCAGGCCATCCCATCGGCCCTCGGTCCAATGACAGTGCGGCGCCAGCAGGGCGAGATCGGAACGCACCTGATCGGCTGCTCCGGACTGGGCGGGGTGTACTGAGCCCATGATCCGGTCCATGAACCGGCCCATCGCACGGATTCCTGCACCATGCATCAGGCGACTCTTATCTGGCGGCTTGCCCCATGCCTCCGGGAAGGTGTCACGGACCGCGGTCCAGTACAGGAGCAGAGCGGCCCAGATCCCGGCGAAATCAGTTTCGCCGCTGCTCAGGTTCCGGTAAGGGAACAGTGCACCCGAGGGAGACTTCAGGCTCTCCTCCAATGCCTGGACGATGCCAGTATCGGTGACGACCGCCTTGGCCCGCCCCTCGCTACTCGTCGAGGGGCGGCGTATCAGGCCTTGGAACGGCGATTCTTCGTGGCTGTTCAGCAGGTCGCACAGCTCCGATGGGGCCCGGCGCATGGATAGGCGCGGCGGCAGGGACGTGCTGATTTTTGGTAGGAGTTCCGTAACAAGCCCTCGCGGCAATGGCTTGGTGTTGTTGATCCGCAGGAACTGATCCCGTTGCAGATCGACAGAGTCGGCGACGAACGCATTCACCGGCACGGGGAAATCCTGCCGCTTGGCTCGCGCGAGCGCGAAGGCCCGTTGCTGGCCGTCAACGATCCAGCCGGGCTTCCTCCCGCTCCCATCGGCGAGCGGGATTTCCAGGGTGCCGCTTGTGGCGATGCCGTCACTCACGTTTGGTCCCCTGCTGCAGGTGAACCGGACAGCGGATGACAGCGCGATGATGATCGGGTTGGGAAAGAGCACCCGGTCACCGTCGAGGTAGTCAGTAATTTCCTGGACGTGCTGGCGGACTTCGGGGCGTTGATAACCGATCAACTCCCCGAAGTCGTCACGGCTTACGCGCGAGATGTCGGCAATCCCCAGGATCTCGCTTGCGGTCAGGCTGAATAGGTACAGCGGCGCTTCGGCCGCCTGGATGATACGCAGGGCCCGTCTGGCCAGCGCCGGAGCCTCAGTACGGTTGGTCATGTTGCGTTCTCCCTAAAGACCTGGAAGAGGTGACCAAAACGTCTCTGCTCGCAGGCGTATCCAGCGTCCCGGATCTGGCGGAGGAGTCGGCTGGCTGAGGTGCCAGGGGACTGGTCCAGTCCGCTCTTGATCAATGCGAGCACCTCCGCATCGCTGAGTTTCTTGCGCTCGTAACGGGTGAGCGGTGGTTGCTGTTCGAGCAAGCACGCCAACTGCCGACCGGCTTCAGTGCGGCTACGGATGCCTGCGGATACGAGGTGGGCGGCGATCCGGACGTTGAGAGCCTGGCGGGTACCGCCAAGGAAAGTTTGGAGCCGCGCATCACCCGGCACCAAGACTCCGCCCAGCTTGCCCGGATTGCGGGCACCAGCCGACACCACCATGAAGTGATCCGGGTCATGCACCAGTTTGCTGGCTACGGCAATGTCTTCCCGGCATGCGTCGAGGTAGGAAGCGGAAAGGACCAGGAGGAAACTCGCCGCCGGATCCGCTTGGGCTAGCGCACGGATGCTGCGCGGCTGTCCTGGACTCGGACCCTCCCACAGGCTCAGTGCTTGCCACCACGCGGCAGCACCATCCGTTCCAGCAGGCACCGAATCTGGATGGCCGCTGGTAAAAGTGGCCGCATACGGGCGGACGAGTGCATCAGCCGGGATCAGCCCGTAGCCCGCGGAACATGCCCACAACTGGGCTGGGCTTCCGGTTGCCTGGCCGGCAAGGCCGCGAGAGATCATCCAGTGTTCTCCGGCGTAAAGATCCCGCGCCGCGATCAGCGGCGAATTATCGGCACTGATTCTGCGGATCCACTGGCGAGCGCGTTCGCTGCTGTCACCTCCCGGCACACTGCCCAGGTGGAGTAGCCCAGGCACAGCCCGGGTCTTGCGGTTGGTGCAGGTGACAACTACGTGCAAGGTCTCAGGAATCGACATGCCGACGGCTGTGCCCATCACAGGCCGCCCAGCCATACCCGCTTATCGCCCGGTGACGGTGAGGATATCCGGGCGAATGCGCTGTGGTTATGGATGCTCTCTTCACTGACCGCTTCGACGCTGAACGAGGTGATCTGCTCATGCCGGGCGAGTGCTTCAGCAGCACTGCGGGCCATGTCTTCAACGAACACCGGATTGTCATAAGCCTGCATGGTGATATGCCGCTCGTCCGGGCGTTTCACCAACGGGTAGACCGGGCACGAGCCAGCTGCCTCGGCTATCTCGATCAGGTCATCTGCCCAGACTGGAACAGGCTCGCCGTCTTCGCCTCGTTTCGGGCATGCGGAAATCGTTATATTTGTGCGCTGATTGTGGGCACCGTAATCGCTGATGGCCTTGCTACAGGGGCACACGCTTGTAACCGGGACACGCGCGCCGACCAAGACTGTCGTGCTGGTGGCGTCCTGCTCGCCGATTAGCCAGCATTGATAGTCCATCAGCGCTGATGCTCCCGTAGCCGGGGCGACACGGCGCAGGAAGTAGGGGAACCGGAACTCGACGCGCGCGCGGCCGGCACTCAAGCGGCGCCGGAGGGCATCGAGGATTACCGTCACGGTGGTGGGTATAACCTCAGCAGCAGATTCGTCGAGAATCTCTACGAACCTGCTCAGATGGGTGCCCTTAACATAGGGGCTCAGGTCGACTGACATTCTGACGTCAGCGACGGTGCTTTGCTTGCCGCGTTCGCGGTCCAGCACGGCGACCGGGTACCTGATGCCGGTGATACCGACCTCATCAATCGGCAGTTGTCGGTCATCGCGGCGGTTCTGGACATCTTCCAGCATCACGCCACCTCGCCCCGGTAGATGCATCCCGAGGTGCAGGTCTCCCGTACTACCACCGTGGACAGCGGCAGTTCGCCGGTGAGCCGTTCCCAGATCCAGCGGGCCAGATTCTCGCTGGTCGGATTGTCCAGCCCTGTCACCTCGTTGAGATAGCGATGGTCGAGCTGGTCGTGAAGCGGCGCGAACGCTTGCTTGATGTCCTGGAAATCCATGACCCAGCCGGTCTGATCGCCGACGGGCCCGTCTACGTGGATCTCGACCCGGTAGGAGTGGCCATGCAGGCGGGCGCACTTGTGCCCTTCCGGGACTCGGGTGAGGCGGTGAGCCGCCTCGAAGGTGAACTCGCGGAAAATCTCCATCACGCGATTCCGAGGTACTTGTGAGTCTGCAAGCTGAGCTGCCACTGGGGGTGGGACAGGCAATATTCCACAGCCAGTTGGGTGTTCTTGTCCCGCTCAAGGCCGTCCATCGGCTGGAGCAGCAATCGCGGAAACCCCAACCCCTCGAACATCTCGGGATTCACTCCCTCCTGCGGGTAAACCAGCTTGAGCTCATCGCCGCTAGTCAGCTTCAGCGGCGCCCCAGCCTTGGGGCTCACGCAAACCCAGTCCAGGCCCAGCGGCGCTACCTGCGTGCCGTTGGTCTCCACCGCTACCTCAAACCCGGCCGCATGAAGGGCCTGCAGCGCGGCCTCGTCCAGTTGCAGCAAAGGCTCACCCCCCGTGCACACCACGAATGCACGTTCCCTTGCGCTAGCCCGAATATCCCAGACACCACCGACAGCAGCAGCTAGGTCGCCTGCGGTCGCGAAGCGGCCTCCACCCGGTCCATCCGTGCCAACGAAATCGGTGTCGCAGAACCGGCATACGGCGCGGCCGCGATCTCGTTCCCGTCCGGTCCATAGGTTGCAACTGGTGAACCGGCAGAACACGGCCGCGCGCCCGGTGTGGGTGCCCTCGCCCTGCAGTGTGTAGTAGATCTCCTTGACCCGGTAGGTCATACCGCCTGCTCCGGCCGACCGGCGAGGGCTGGATCCTCCATGCCGAGCTCGGCGAATCCGCGGCGGCGCAGGAGGCAGGAGTCGCACGTTCCGCAGGCATGCCCCTGGGCGTCCGGGTCGTAGCAACTGTGGGTCAATGAGTAGTCGACGCCGAGTTCCACGCCACGCCGGATGATCTGAGCCTTGGTCAAGTCGATCAACGGAGTATGAATCTGCAGTCGCTGCCTGCCCTCCACCCCTGCCTTGGTGGCGAGGTTCGCCATCTGCTCGAACGCGTGGATGTACTCCGGCCTGCAATCGGGATACCCGCTGTAATCGAGCGCGTTGACCCCGATAAATATGTCGCTGGCCTCAAGCGTCTCCGCCCACGCCAGCGCGAAGGAGAGGAAGACCGTGTTACGGGCGGGGACGTAGGTGACCGGGATCTCCTCGCCCAACTCGTCGGCACTGTCATGGTGGGGGACGTCGATGTCGTCCGTCAACGCCGAGCCCCCGAACACCCGGAGGTCAATGTCCGCCACCACATGCCGTGCAACTCCCTGCTTCTCGGCTACCCGGCGCGCGGCGTCCAGTTCGACACTGTGGCGCTGCCCATACCGGAAGCTCAACGCGTACGGGGTGTAACCGTCCGCGCGCGCGATCGCGAGCACTGTGGAGGAATCAAGCCCCCCGCTCAGGAGCACCACCGCTGGTTTGGCTATGGTCACATCTACCTCCTGTTAGTCGCGTCACTGTTCGGCCAGGCTCCTACTGCAAGCGGTTGACCTAGACTCTCGCTGCAGTTACTGGGAGATCCCGCCAACCAGCGAATTACAGTAATGGCATTAGACCACGGACAGTCCGGAGGTAGTTGGCGGCTCGCCGGGCCGCGGGGTCTGTCTGGCTGGAGGAGTCGCCAGCGAGCAACGCTGCGGCAAGGGCGTCTGGTTCGCCGCGCGAGCACATCTTGTCCGGCAACGGCAACTGCTACCGCTCCCAACTGGGCCGCGGCCTACGCCGGTCTCAAGATCACCCCAAGCGCACCCGCCCTACCGGCCCCGCGGACTACGGCAGGCTCGGGCAGAACTGGCTGACGTTGGTGCTGCCCATCAAGCTAGGCCTGGTTCCGTGTTGCCGTGGTCTCTTCAGAGCCGACCGCGCAAAGGCGATCAACCAATGCCCTCGTTGCTACGGCGAAATGTAGGAGAACAATGCGCGTAGCAGGCTCGCGGACCCCTTCCCGGCTGCGTAAAGGATGGGCCTGCCGGGAGGCCGTTGAGCTTCAATGAACGTTGTCGCCGCGTGCTTTGCGCTCCTGGTCGCAACGACGAAGATGTCCGCTGCCCGGGCCAGGGACCGCAGGCGGTCCGACGCGACATGATCGTTGGACACTTCGACAACGACATTGTCGAAGTTACGGGTCAGGAACTCTGCAGCGCGCGCCGCCGCCGCATCGGTCAGCGTATAGATCGCGACCGTCTTGCCGGCGAGGGCGTCCCGCGCCGGAGCGGCGAGGGCAGCCCTATGCTCGTCCTCGGGTGGCCGGACAGCCTTTACAGCCTCTGATGCCCCTAGTTCGCTGGCAAGGTCTGCGAGTAGCGCCCATTGATCCGGCCGAATCCTGCGCTGCCAGCGCTGGAAACTGGCGAGAAGTTTCCGGAACAGCGTCTCCCGGACTCCGGGATTCGGGCAGGCCTGAGTCAAGAGCACATCGAGCATGTCGATCGCGACGTCAAGGTAGGCCGGGGAGTCGACCTGTTCCCATAGTGCGCAGAAGTCTTCGACAAGTTGGCGGTAGCGCTCCGCTGACAGGCCAATTTCCAGGAGCAGGCCCACAAGGTTGGCCACGACCTGGACGTCAGCAACACCTAGGTCCTCCTCAGACATGAGGACCACTGCAATGTCGTCCAGGAGGTCCCGGTGCCGTGCCGGCTCGGCCGATCGTTCTATGAACTGCAAGAAATGGGGCAGTGCATCTTTCACGAGCCGTATTGCCTGCGGCCCCATATCGCGGTTGAGGAATCCCGCGACAGTACGGCTGTCCTGTGCACTGAAATCCTCGGCTGACCACTCGACGACCGCACGCTCGGCGATCTGTACCGCATTCGGTACCGCGCGGCCCTCAGTTGCCTGCTGGAACCATTCGGTCCACGACGTAGGCGCCTCGATGGCGAATGTGCCTGCGGCACCAGGGAGCGCCTCGCTGATATAAGCCCATAGCGTGGCGAATAGTCTTGAGGAGATGAGAGCTTCTTGCTGCGCGGAGTCGAGGTTGTTGAACGCGCCGGCGGCGACTCTCATCGCGTCCATGGAGTCAATCTCGAATGCACAGCGGATGAGCAGTTCCGCCCGTTCCGCGCTCGCGGGTTGCCGGGCGGCGATCTGGAGCGCGGCATCGTAATCTTCTGCAAGGACTGCGGATACAGCATCCTCGAGTGTCGCCGCTGGAGCAGTCGGTGTTTCCGGCAAACCGGCCAGGAGTTCGAGGAACCGCAGGTCCGCCGGGCTCAGGTCCGGCGATGCCAGCAGGCGGGCCCGGGTCTCGGCGTCGTCTGGCCGCACGGCGAGTGCGTGCAGCATGAAACTCTTGATCGCCTCGGGGGTTTGCAGACCGTGGCGCGACTTGAACAGCGCTGGATACTTCTGCAGCACGACGTCCTCAAAGTGCTGCAGTGCCCCCTCTGCGTCGCCCTCGGCTTCGTATCCGACGATTTCTGTTACGTAGACGGCTTCCAGGAGGCTTGCCGACACGCGTGCTGGCCTGCGGATCGCCAGAACCGTCGCCAATTCGGGCAAGGCGAGGATCGCATCGAACTGACGCAGTCCTGCAAGGCGCCGGACGCGAAGAAAGAGGACGTTCTGCGCAGACAACTGCCCTGTCTGCTCAATCTCCCGCAGCAGTACCGCGGAGGCGTCCTCCGCGGTTGCAAGAACGGCCATCTCGAACTCGCGAAGAAGTCGCCCAAGTGGGCGTGAGAAGACGAGTTCGCGGCGTGGACGCGAGAGATCCAGCATCGCGAAAAGCTCGAGTGCACGGCGTACCTGCTGCTGCTGGCCGGGGAGGACTTCCAGCATCAGGGCGTGGCCGCCTGTGAACTGGATCACGGCAGCATCGACAGGATCCTGCCCGTTGAGCATTGCGTGCCGGTCGACCTTCGCATACGCCGGAACGGTGAAAGCCTCGAGGACCTGGAAGAGTTCTTTCAGTTGGCGGCCTGAATGGGCGAGGCCATACCACCGTGTCGTGCCGGCGATACGGCGGGGAAGGATATGTGCAGACCCTGGATCTTGCCGAAGTCGGGTCAGTCGTTCATCGAGCCAGGCAGCCAGTTCTGGCGCACTATCCGCCAGTGCGGCGGGCGAGAGGTCGTTACCTTCTCCGAAGAACCCTGCCAGGAAGGTGTCAGCGTCTGTTACAGCCGTCATACCGGCACCCTCGGCAGTTCGCCGCCCCATCGTTCGTAGTAGACCAGGCGGGCTTCCGCCACGACGTCCCCTGCCGTGTCGAACTTCACCGTCTCCTCAAGCAACTCCACTCCGCCGTACGTGAGATTCATGGAGCCGCTGAGGTAGAAGTCATCGCCCAGCAGTCCCTTCTCATGCAAATCCTCGGCCTCATTGAGCAGGAGGGATGACGTGACTCCGGCCTCGGATGCCGCGGACGCCAACTGCGCCAGGAACGGCCGGTTATGCGGCACGGGCCGAGTTGCCACCACCACCGTGGTGCCGATCTGCAGGCTCCGGGTGATGACTTCTCCCAAGCGGAGAGCGCGGGGCCCCCAGGAGGAGTCGAGCGCGTCGAAGGCCCCGGCCCGGTTGTCGATGATCGGGATGTCGCTTATCCACGGCGAGACGAGCCAGAGGCACTTGCTCGGCGCGAGCATCTCCCCGACAAAGATCGCCTGGAGCAGTTCCCTGACCTCATCCTGGCAGCGCCACGACGACTTGTGGATATGCCTGGTAGGCGGGTCGGTCACTGGAACGCCTCGCGGAGTTCGAGACGTACGCGCAGCCCTCCGCCGTCGCGGGCAACACCGATGACCCGTGGGTGCAGCATCAGGAAGCCCGCATCGACCGGAATGCCCTGGACTTCCATGACCGCGCCGCGCAGGGTGCGTGCGTCTGCTGGCGGCGCTGACAGGAATGCGCTCCCGCCCTCGATGAGGGCGCCTGCGAGCAGTTCTCGCCATTGCGGGTTGCTCAGCGGTATGACGGGAGTCGTCTGGCGAAGAGCGGTGAGCACGAGTGCACGGTCTGTTGGCGGATGCGGGTGGTAGGGGCTGTAGGCCCGCAGCGAATTCGCCCGTACGGCTGACCCGCGGGGCCACAGGAGACCGTAGATCGTCGCGAAGCGTCGCTGCCGCGGATCGCCGGCATCTCCTGAAGGCGGGGGAACTGCCCGGTCCACCTCCTCGGAGGCGCTGGCGACGAATGCGAAGACGCGAGCATCGATTTCTATGCCCAGGCGAGACTCCTCGGACTGTCGCTGGCGGAGGAGCCTATAGAGCAGTGCGTCGGTTTGCGCGGAACTCCCCGGGCGGAGCACCCGGGCGTTCAGCGCCGCGGCCACCGGATGGCTGACGGTGACACCGTGATCAGCCAGGGCAGCCAGCAGTGCCCGTACCGATGATGTTGTGGCCGCCTGCGAGTTGGCGGATCGGACGTCCGCCAGGGACTGGCTCATTTGCGGATCGTTAATGACCAGGTCAAGCGTCCTCATGAGCTCGGTGTCAACGATTTCAAAGTCCGATGGCGCCAGGGCCGATTCCACGAGCCTGAAGAAGCGGCGGGGATCATCGCTGTACCGGCGCGCGAACTCCTCAACAATGCCGCCTCCACCTATGGACGGCTCGGAAAGCCAGACCTCGCAGGTCCCTCGTGGATGGTCGACGTTGAAGTCGAGTACCAGATTCTGCGCTCCGGTATCACTGCAGAGGCGGTTCGCGCCCTCGAGCAAACCCGCGCCAAGTGTCGCCGCGAAACGCTGAGCCGCCCACTGCTGCCACGAATCGTCCGGGTCATTCCACAGAACGGGAGCATGAGCGGAAAGCCTCTGCGTGGCGGCCGGATCGTGCGTCAGCGCCGCCAGGGCCTGGTACAGCCGCTGACGGGGAGGGTCAGGGTTGTCCGAATCAGCAGGCATGTCTGGATCCGGTGACGCCGGCAACGCCCGGAAGATCACGTCAAGGGAACGCTCAAGCTCAGAGGCGAGCGACTGCACGCCAAGCAACGCGTGGGCGTCCTCTAGGCCGATGTGGTCGCGAAGTGCCCGTTCCACGACCACAGACAGGTAGAGCTGTGAGAGCCACTGCAGGTGGAATGGGTTTGCCAAGGCGAGAAGCGGACCGTCGGTCTCGATCAGATGCTGGAAGTACGAGGCACGGAACGACGATATGGACTGGGTGTCTGACCGGTACGCCGCGCCGGGTGAGAAGAACAGGGGAACCCGGGCCTGGAGCCTGATCGCGTCGACGTCCAGGGTGAAACCCAGCGCTGCGGGCTGGCCGTCGGCTGTGAAAGTTGTGTCGACGGTGGCCTGGCGGCCCCCTTTGAACGCCAGGGTGGCGTGGGAGGCGACAGCGAGCCTGCTCAGGTCGATGCCCGAACGGCGGGCGTGCATGAACACGGTGAGGGTCCGCGCCAGGTCATCCCAGGGTGATGGTGACGGAATATCGGCAGCGTCACCCTGATCCATGGGCTCCAGGCGCGAACGCCATTCCAGTGTGGCGTTAGTTGCGTCCTCCAGCTTCGGGTCTGGTCGCTCAGTGCGAATGGACCATGGGCGGACGCATCGGTAGGTCTCGGCGTCCGGTCCATCGCCGAAGGTGAACGTGCCGAGATCGGTGCCGTCGGCGAACCCGCTAACCTCCAGTTCCGCTGGGCCAGTGTCCAGCGGTACTGGGACCCAGTGCCGGACGTAGCGGTGCTCGACGCTGTAGCGCCGTGAGATCCGGCCCGGGGCGAAGGTGCGGAGAGCTTGAAGCACGGGGGCCTGGGTTTCGGTTTCTTCAGAGTCACGTTGCGCGGGCGGGAGTTGGATCCGAGTCTCGGGGAGGTTCAGGTCGCTGAACAGGTTCGCTGGCACGAAGTCCGGCAGTGGCTGCCAGCGGACCTGGAAGTCCGCGCCGGGCGTGCCGTCGCTGGCCCAGCCCGATGCCAGCCGACGTCGCATGGTGGGCAGAACCTCCAGCAGGAGCGACCGCGGTGCCTCCCACGCCAGAGCTTGCGCCTGCTCGCGTGTCAACTGCAGAGCCTCCCGGACGAATCCGAGCAGGTCAGATCGGACAGACTCCTCGGTCAGGGCGCGTTCGATGAGATTGAGTTCATGACGCTGCCGTTGCGGCGCGTTCTCGTTCTGAGGCTGGTTGCGTTGAGGGGGCCCGGCGAGGTCCAGCCATACTGAGCCCCGCAAGTGCTGAGGCATCTTCGAGGCCAGCCAGTCCATCATGGCGAAAGCCGCTTGCATGCGCAGGACGTAAGTGTTCTGGATCGGCAGCATGCTGGCTTCGAGGGATGGATCGAAGAGAAGGTCGTATCCCTGATAGGCGAGGCGGTCGCGTCCGTAGTCTGACAGGACGACAACGGTCCACGGCCGCATCCCCCGGACCCGCCCGGCGCGTCCTTTCCGCTGGAGGAACTGGGCGGACCCACGTGGGGCTTTATGTTGCAGCACCGCACCGACAGCCGCGTCGTTAAAACCAACATCAAGCGACGCCGTCGCGATAATGACATCGCTAGCAGCCGCCACTCCCGGGTCTTGCGAACTGGTGCGCCCGATCCGGAGCGAGCCGTTCCCGTCGAGGTGGAAGCCAATCGCTTCGCACATATCCCACGCCTGGCCGAGTACCTGGCGTGCGGCGTGGTCGGGTTCGGTGCTCGAGCGCAAGGCGGCGAGTGGCCCGTTTCCCCGCGGGTTTGGGTGCCCCCAGCTATCCCGCCCTTCCGCATCAAGAAGGTCGAAATACAGCCGGTTCGTGACGTCGAGGTCATCGGTGAACACGAACAGCCTGCTGCCGAATGCGTCCGTGCTGGACCTGTCATGGTCGAGTGTGCGGCGCAGCAGCATGGACGCCTGGATCGTCGTTGCCAGCAGGCTGGTCCCGGACACGGGGTCACCGCGGAGCGCCAGCATGTACTCCATGCCCTCGCTGATGAGGTCACCGCTGCCCGGTGTAATGCTTGACACGGCGTGGTCAGCCAGGCCGACTAGTTGCGCAAAGAACGTTTGTGCGTCTCGGAGCGTGGCGGAAAGCCCGACGAACTGGACCGGGTGGCCGATCGCGTGACGCCAGCGGCGGATCACGTAAGCCGCCTGAGCGCCCGTGGTGCCCTCGTAGGTGTGCACCTCATCGAGGAGCATAACCTCAGGCTTCCGGGCTGCGCGGGGCCCGACCCCGAAGACATGGCCGTTAGTCCCGTCGGACAATTGCCGATTGAGCATCTCTGTCGTGGTGAAGAGCACGTCGGGGGGTTCCCGCCGCATCCGGGCCCTGGTGAGGATGACCTCGTCTTCTTCCACGGTCACGCCGCATCGTGATCTGCTGCAGGCCAGGCGTTCATGATCGGCTCGGACATCGTCTTCCGCCCAGATGAGATCGCCGCCGCAGCGCGGGCATCGCAGGTAGGGGCAGACGAAACCTCCGCTCTGTCGCTGCCAGCGGGGCTGGGTCAGGAGGTTTCGCGCGTAGTGCGGCGTGAGCCCGAAGAACGCCCCGATCGTGAGTTTCCGGCACCCGGCCCCAGCCAGGACGCCGTCCAGACGGCGAGCTTCGGTGAAAGTCTCGGAGAACTGGTCTTTGAGCAGTTCATTCCTCGGGTAAACCGCGACGACTTTCGTCCACGGTTCCCGGCCGATGCGGCGCGCCACGTGAGCGAGTGCGGGCAGGTAGAACGCAAGCGTCTTCCCACTGCCGGTGCCTGCACCGATGATCGTGCCACGGGAGGTGCGCCCGTCGAGGTCTTCGAGGATGCGCTGCGCGGCGAGGACCTGGAACCGGGCCAGCTTAAAGCGGTCCCCCCTGTCGAGCAGCGTCACTATGGCCTGCCGCACGATGCCGTTGTGATTTCCGGCGATCGTAGCAGCGGCGCCGGATGGGCTGATGGCCCGGTCGGGATACGTCCTGGGCCGGAGGGAATACCGGAAATCGGAGACGAGGGAGGGTGCGTAGCGCCACGACCCGTTCGTGAGGTGCTGCGGGAACAGTTGGCGCAGTCGTGCCATCAGGCGGATCGTCTCCGCCGAACGGGTACGGTACAGGACACGCCGCCCCTGCCGGGTCCTGACGAGCCACTCGCGTTCGAGCAACTCCTCGATGGCCTCCTCGGCCTCGAATTCGTCCACGCCGAGCAAATCCTGAACCTTGCTCTTCACTTCGTCTTCGGTGAAGCCACTGTCGACGTAGCCCCATGTCAGCAGGGCCGCCTCCGACCGTTCGAGTTGGTCGAGCAGGCTCAGCAACTCGGGCGGGGTCATTGGTCCGCCGGGCGGATGACGTACTGGGTCGCAGCACCCCGTTGCTCGAGCCATTCGCGGACCTGCACCGTGAGCAAGGCCAGAGGCGCACCCCGTGGACTGTTTGCGGCCCAGAGGAACGCGACGATTTCCTCGCTGAGGCTTGCCACGTCCAAGGTGGACCACGCACTGCGTAGTTGCGCGGCCACCTCGCCGAACTCGTTCACCTCCTCCGGGCTCGGGATAGGCCGGTCCCGGAGACGGCGCAGTCCCTCGGCCAGGTGCATGATCCTGACGACTATCGATCCCGCGAGCGGGTCATCCTCGAGCGCCGTCAGGACTTCGGCTGAGACGTCCGGCATTTTCTGGGCGGTGTAGCGCTGCCACATGCCCGTGGCTCGTCGTTCGAGTTCACTTACCGCCTTGTCCGTCGAGGCCTGGAACGCCGTGAAGAGGTTGCCGGTCAGTGCCGAGCCGAGATCTTCGTCAAGTGCGGAGCGCCATTCACTGATCTTGGTGAGAGCCGTCTCAAAGAGCGGAGATGGTGATTGCTCCTCGCCGAGTCGTTCCGCCAGTGCGGCAACTGAGGCCCATGCATTCTGCGCGCGCGCGAGCAGTGCGCCAGTCAGTTGTCTGCGGTGGGCCAGCGATTGGCCGTGTTGCTGCGAGCGGCGCAGAACGGTGACTTCGGCGGCGAGTATCTCGAGTCGCGCGGCGTCTTCGAGAATCATCCGCATGCCTTCCGGAATAGTTCCTTGAGGTCATCCAGTGCAGTCTGGAGCGAGAGCAGTTCATCCTTGCTGCCGCCTCCCGCCTTCAAGGTGGTGATCTGCTGTGCCGCGCGCGCTTGTGAAGCGCTGATGATCTGCGCTGCCTGACTGAGAAACTGGTCGATCTCCGCCATCGGCCGGGAGCGGTCCACGGCAAGGTCGCTGAGGAGTTTGCCAACGGTGAGCGATGGCGCCTGGGCGACGAGCTCGCCGACTTCCCGGATAACGGAATACCTTGTGCGTCGGAACACCCTAGCTGACTCATCGAACTCGTCTCGCAGACGCTGGGGTTCGAAGCTACCGGACTGCATCGCGGCCTGGACCGCTCGTGCGACCGTGTCAGCGATCTCAGCCGGCGAATCGACTGGTTCGAGTACTGCGGTCACGCGTTCGTGCCATGCGCGCAGTCGTTCCAGTTCGCCACTAATGGCGACATCAAGCTTGCCCTGCACGTCACCGTATAGGCGCTTGAACTCGGTGGGGGCCTCGTCGGGCGGGGGTCTGAGAGACCACGTTCGCTTAAATGCTGTTATCGCTGGGACCAGCGCCGTGATATCGATCGCCTGAGGTCCCCCTGTGCCTTGGCGGGCCGTAATACGAGCGAGCAGCGCCTCTCTAACCTTTCGGCGGTTATCGCTGGCGCTCGCGTTAGCGAGTTGGTCCCACGTACTATTACGGTGGCCTGCCATGCCCGTCGCATCAGCTAGCAGGGCATTTACGAGGTCGGCGTTCGTCTGGCCATGCGCACCGGGCAAATCCAGGATGCGCGCAGTCAGGGACAGCATTTCGGTGGCCGTAGGCACGAGATCCCAAGTGCCTTCGCGGCTGCGGCCTGCTCGGACAGCAGCGACTACCTCCCCGGCCCACGACTCCAACCGGGCCAGTAGTCGCCGGAGCCTTTCATCGCCGCGATCAAACTCCCAGTGACCGTGATGTTCATAGAGTGCAATGCTGCGGAGAAGCGCTGCGGATTCGGCAGTTGCCGGCAGGTGGACCGTCACAGCGGACGCTGGCCGGGGCCCTCCGCCCCGCGCATTCTGGATGTCGATCGACGATTGCCTGAAGAATTTTCCGGTCCGCGGACCAATGCTGTCTTCGGACTGCAAGAGCAGCTCATCGTTCCAGTCGATGTATGACACCACAGCAGCATGCAGGAATCGGCGGAAATCGCCAGCGTAGCTTTGATCGAGCTCCGTTGTGCCACCACTCCACTGATCGACGTTGCTCAGCTTACGTTGGACTGGCGGCGGAAGCTCTCGTGGCGGGGGCGGCGGATCCTTGATTATCCCATCCCACCGTGATCGTTGGATCTCAATGTCCTTCAACTTCGGAATCGAGAACGCCTCATGGATGCCAGCAAGCAGATTCACCACCGTCTTGGGCCTCCCTCCCCAGAAGGTCAGGAGCACCACACGGCGGTCGGCATCTATTGAATCTAGGGAGCGGATATCCTCAACGAGATCCGGGTCCAAAGGGGGAAGATGGCTGGAGAAGTGATGAGCGAATGAACTAGATGGGAAGTCGCCACTCCTGATGTCAACTCGCTGCTGATCGAGTGTATAACGGAGAACCGTTCCGAGAATCCGCCGAGGGTCAAAATTATTTGGGGATCGTGACTTTACCGCACGGTCGAGCGCGGGCGCATTGAAGGGATACAACCCAAAGCCATCGCGGGAGGTACCGAATGCTCCGTGACAGGTGTCCTGATGTACGCATTCTTCGCACGCGTTCGGAACCCAGCGTCGATTCGTAACCTGCTCCGGCCCAGCCTCCTGCAGTGCTTCCTCAAGACGTGTTTGCCCCAGCCTCGAGGCGTTCAGGTAGCCCCCCACGAAGTCGGCGATGTCGTCCGGAGTGATGCCCTGGCCCGTCTGAGATAGCGCCACGTCGAGGCTGTACACATGCCCCGCGAACTCGCCTCTAGTGCTGAACGTCTGCGCGATGGTAGCGAAATATCCGGTGGTGACCGCCATCGCCATGCGAATGGGGCACAGCACTTGCTGGCCTCCGCGGACAGGAGCCTCCGTGAGGGCGTCCAGCAACTCCCGTTGTATGCCTTGCAGGATCGTGAAATCTTCGATTAGAAGAACTAGTTCCATGCCCTGTGCGAGGAGTTCGCGGCGAACCGTGAGCATGACATCGGACAGCCGTGTCCCGCCCATCCCGAAAAGTGTTCGTATGGCCGGACCAAGGTTCTCGTTGAGCAACTCGACAGCGACTTCGGTAAGGGTTGATGAACCGATGAGTTGACCGTAGAGCTCCTGGACATCCCTGTTCGCACGCGACAGGTCAGCGACGGAGCGGGGCAGGTCGTCGAGTGTGAATGCGAACGGCTCTGACGCGTCGTTCTGCTTGCCTTTGAGGGCTTCCCGGACAAGACGTGTAATAACCCCGTCGTACTCGAGAAGCTTTGAGCGGAAAACATTGTCCAGAAGAAGTTTCGGCAACTCCTTCTCAAGCCACTGACGGTAATCGTCGTTGGGGCGACTGGGAGAGGGGCGTGGTTGCTGCCGCGAGCAGTCCTCGATGCTGGCAGCGAGTTCGTTGAGGAGCCTTGACGGTGCGCCGGCCTCATCGAGTACGTCGGCGGCCTTGTCAAGTTCGCTGCGCAAGCCGACGACTGTGTCTCCCGTCATACCGCTCAGGATCAGTTCAATCACACTTCGGAGGTTCGTTCCGTACTTGGGGATATAAACGACTTTACGGCTATCCACGCGAGGAAGACGTAGGTAGAGCCACCGCACAAGGTGGGATTTACCTGTACCTGACTCGCCAATGATGGGCAGGAAGAACAAGCCTGGGTTGGACGCGAGGAAATCCTGGAGAAGTCGCTCCTCGTCGATAAGAGTTCCGCCTTCAGTTGCTGAGAAGTCTCGCCGCCACATCTGGCTTGGGCGGTGAGTGGCGAGGAACACGGCCGGTGAAGGGTTGACGGCGTCGACCACAACCGTTTCGTCAACGTTCGCCGCGGTCCAGCATACGTAGCCCCGGAACTGATCTGTCACTTGCCCAACCTCTGCTTCCCCGGCAAAGAGACGTGGGTGATTGTCCGCTCTGAGCCAAACTTTTCCGGTAGTCGGACTTTCAGGGGTGCGTCCGCTAGATCCTCGAGGACAATGACACGTTCATCGCGCAATCTAAGTAGAGCATGGGCGAGCGAAGCTGATAGAAGGTCTGCAGCGCTCCTTACGGCCTCAGGCTTCATCCGGGACTCAACTTCGCGACGGTATGGCCCGCCGTCGAGTACGGGAACTCTCCGACCGAGTTCTTCAATCACGATGCCGATTTCTTGTCTTTGCTCAGTAAGTAGCGAGGGGACTGTGTGGCGAATGGCATCGGTCGGATCAGGAACTAGGACGTCCTTCCCATCTCTGGGCAGATAGCGGCCAAAACCCAGGAACGTTGCCCATCTGCAGAATGAGCCCCAACGGGTGTCATTGGAGAAGACACGTTCACCGTTAGCGCCAAACTGCCCGACCTCAACCACCTGGATGCCGTCAGGTTCATTCCACACAGCCGGCGGACGGAGGGGATTCTGAGCGAGGTACCAGGCAAGCGCGCGGGTGAGGTCGCGAGCGCCTTCGCTGGAGTCCCAGAGGCCGTGGTTCATTGCGTCACGCAGTACAAGATCACGGACCAGGGACCGGAAGTGTTCGTCGCGTTGCCGTCGGTCGCGCGCGAAGTCGGGGAGATCAGGGTGCAGTCTGACGACGTCGCCGTCCCGGTCAAAGAGTCCGATTACGAGACACCCTGTCAACGTGCGCTCAAAGCCCCGAGTACCTGGACCAGGGGCGGCGCCTGCACGGCGAGGGAGAGCAGTGGGCGCCACCGACTTTGCCAGTTCATCTTTCGGGAGTCCGAACCCATCGGCCGCCTGGAGTGCCCGGAAGAGCGTGCGGGCAACATTGGGCAGGATCTCGGGCGGAAAGAGGAGTGCCATCAGAGCACCGCCAAAAGTGTCTCGGCATCAAGGTTGGGGTGGCGCATCTCCGCAACCGTAAGGTTGGGGCGTTCCGGGTCACGTGCGTCTGACGGAACGATAACGACCCGAAGATGCGGGGTACTTGGCGCTCGGAAGTACGAGTCAGACACGGCGGATTCATGCTTTAGCGGATCATGCACGATAAGTGTTGGGACTTTTGGGGCGAAAACGTGGGCGGGGTTAGGTTCGAGGAACAGGAATCCGTCTCGGGTCGCTCGATGAGCCGTCGCAACTGGGGACAGATCGAGCACCGCCGGAGGAGCGCTCAGCAGTCGGATGCCGTGGCGTACGAGTGCCTCGAGCAACTCGGCGAACTCTGGCCAGCGGTGACGGCGGCGCATGGGCTGAGGGTCGATCACGACAATCAGGGTTCCTGTTGGACCGCCAGCGACCTCGCTGAGGACCGGACTGACCAGCGACTGGGGTTTGGCGACAGGTTCGGGACTGCCCGCGTGCCCCGCGTATGGACTCCGGCTGATTTTCCTGCAGTGCGGACAGCCACCGCAACCGTGTTGCGGGATGGTCTCACCCCGGATTCCCGGCGGTGAGCCAGGGCCGATGCGATAAGCCTCGACGAAAATGTCGGCGAAGTCGCGCTCGCAACGGAGGGCCTCAAGCATGAGGGAGTATGCGGATCTGGCGGCCTGAATAGACCGCTGACGCACTGGTTCGACAACTGCTTTCCACACTTCCGCGTCACGGTGCCCCGGATGGGTGATCTCAATGACGGTAGAGGGGATGTAGCGGCGGAACGCATCGCCGCCCTCGTTCTCGGTGGTGTCATCGGCGGCGGGGGGTTTCTCCGAGTCG
>Ga0182014_10002995_pt1 | contig 20710 bp, 24 predicted proteins | sample 612S2DmetaG_FD_120489 | JGI IMG/M metagenome (GOLD analysis project Ga0182014, IMG submission 120489) | Permafrost microbial communities from Stordalen Mire, Sweden - 612S2D metaG | ecosystem: Environmental > Terrestrial > Soil > Wetlands > Permafrost | place: Sweden: Stordalen | collected... | reverse complement strand
GCACAGGCCGAGACGGCACAGGCCGAGACGGCACAGGCCGAGACGGCACAGGCCGAGACGGCACAGGCCGAGACGGCACAGGCCGAGACGGCACAGGCCGAGACGGCACAGGCCGAGACGGCAGGGGCCGAGACAGCGCAGGGCAGTGAGCCGGGCAGCGGAGCCTGAGATGCTAGAAGAGGCGCTTGAGCACTTGGTCCGGGGCATCGTCGAGCATCCGGACGACGTTCTGGTGTCCAGCCGCGCGATGCGCCGCGGGAATGTCCTGGAGGTGCGCGTTCACCCCGATGACCTGGGTAAGGTCATCGGCCGGGGTGGCCGCACCGCCAGGGCGCTCCGCACCGTGATGGGCTCGCTGGCGGGCGGCCGGCATGTCCGCGTCGACCTTCTGGACACGGACGAGATCCGCTAGCAGGGCAGGCGGGCATGCAGATTGCCGTCGGCCAGATTCTCCGCGCTCATGGCATCCGCGGCGAAGTCCTCGTCGTGGTGCGCACCGATGAACCCGGCGTCCGCTTCGCCCCGGGTTCGGTGCTGCCCACCGAACCGCCGGAGCGCGGGCCGCTGACCGTCGCGGCGTCGCGGTGGCATTCGGGCCGCCTCATCGTCGCGTTCGAGGGCATCCGGGACCGGACCGCCGCCGAGGGCCTGCGCGGCACGCTGCTCGTCCTGGATTCCGCGCAGATCCCGCCGGCATCCGACCCCGATGAGTTCTATGACCACGAACTCATCGGTCTCGGTGTCGTCACCGCCGCCGGTGATCCGGTCGGCGTCGTGGCCGACGTGCTGCATCACGGCCAGGATCTCCTCGTGGTCCGGCGGGGCGGTCCGCCGGCCCAGGTCCCCCTGGGGTCCCGGAGCCCAGGGGGAGCCGGAGCGCCGGCTGATGCCCTCGTGCCGTTCGTCGGCGCGATCGTGACCGACGTCGACGTGGCGGCGGGGCGTCTCGTCATCGATCCGCCCCCCGGGCTGCTCGACCCGGACGAGGCGACCGAGGCCTGACCACCGTGCGCATCGACATCGTCACTATCTTCCCGGAGTACTTCGGCCCGCTGGGCGTGTCGCTGATCGGCAAGGCGGCGGCCCGGGGGGACATCGACTTTCACGTTCACGACCTGCGCGAGTGGGCGCACGACATCCATCGGACGGTGGATGACGCGCCGTTCGGCGGCGGCCCGGGCATGGTGATGAAGGCGCAGGTCTGGGCGGAAGCGCTGGATGAGATTGCCCCGCCCGCCGCGCTTCAGGCTGCTCGCGGCGTCCCGGCCGCGGCGCTGGCGGCCCCCGGGGGCGCCGGACCGCGGCTGATCGTCCCCACCCCCAGCGGTGTCCCGTTCACCCAGGCCAGCGCGGCGAGGTACACGGGCTGCGCCCAGCTCATCTTCGCCTGTGGCCGGTACGAGGGCATCGATGCCCGCTTCATCGACGAAGCCCGCGCACGGATGCCGGTGGACGAGGTCAGCATCGGTGATTACGTGCTGGCGGGCGGCGAGGCAGCGGTCCTGGTCATGGTCGAGGCGGTCAGCCGGCTTCTTCCGGGGGTCCTCGGCAACGAGCGCTCGGCCAGCGACGACTCCTTCGGCGGTGCGTCCTCCGGCGCCGGCGCTCCGCCGGACGACGGGTCCGCGGGCGGTCCCGTGCTTCCGGGCCCGACCGGAACGGGTGCCCCGGGTGGCCGGCCGGACGGCGGCTGGTCCACCGGTAACGGCTGGTCCTCCGGCGGGACGGAGACGGCGGCGAGCATGGCCGGGCTCCTCGAAGGACCGGTCTACACCCGGCCCCGTGTCTGGCGGGGACGCGAGGTGCCGGAGGTCCTGCTGTCCGGGGACCATGCGGCGATTGCCCGGTGGCGGCGTGATGCGGCCCTGCTGCGGACCGCGGCCAACCGGCCCGATCTCATCTGGCGGGCAGCGGCGGACCCGGGGACGCTCAGCCCGCGCGACTGGCAGGTGCTGTCCGCCATGGGCTTGTCCGGTGTCGTGCGCAGGGATGGAGCCGAGCCGGATGCGGGCGGGATGGCCGGGGAGCCGGCTCGCTTACCAGCCGGCCCGGAGAATATGGCACACTGAAGGTCGCCGTGTGCTTTCCCATGGGCGCCTCGGCCCGGTTCACCAACACCGGGCTCGCGCTGGAATGCCCGCACACGCGCCTAGCCGATAAGCACTGAGGACACGCTGCCATGCACACCGCTATTGCCGAACTAGAGCAGGCCCAGGTCCGGGACGACATCCCGGGATTCCGCCCGGGAGACACGCTCAAGGTCCACGTGCGCGTCAAGGAGGGCAACCGCTCCAGGATCCAGGTGTTCCAGGGTGTGGTGATCCGGCGCCAGGGTGGCGGGATCCGTGAGACGTTCACCGTGCGCAAGATCAGCTACGGGGTCGGCGTCGAGCGCACGTTCCCGGTGCACAGCCCGTCGATCGACCACATCGAGACGGTGACCCGCGGCAAGGTCCGCCGGGCCAAGCTGTACTACCTCCGGGATCTGCGCGGGAAGGCCGCGCGTATCAAGGAGCGCCGCGAGACCCCGGCAAGTTAAGCAACTGCCGGATGTCCCGGGGCCAGCGCCGGCACCTATCTCCGTGCACCGGCTTTCGGTGTACTGGCGGAAATAACTCACTGTGGGCTGGTACGTACCCAAACTGCGTACCTGACATGCTCGAAGTCATCCAGAGTGAGCACGGTTACCGCTTTCGTTACCGGTATCTGACGCTAGGCTCATGGCAATGACCGACGAGGGAGACGGCCTTGGCCAGCCGCCCGTTAGGCACGCGCAGGGTAGGCCGGGGCAGGCGCCCGACGAACAGCGTCCGGGGACCGGGGCCACAGGAGGCGCGAGCATGAGCAGGACTAGCCCGCAGGATTCTGGCGGCCCGCGAGGAGCGTCCGCCGCCGCGGGCCAGCCGGACCCGGTGAGCCCGGCGGGCTCTGCGGGCTCTGCGGGGCCGTCCGCCAGCCAGGCCAGTGGGCCCGCCGGGGATGGCGGGCCGGACGCGAGCGCTCCGGGCGCGCCGGGCCAGGGCCAGGACAAGAGCCCCGCCAAGGCGCCGCCGAAGAAGAAGAAGAAGGTCAGGTCCTTCTGGAAGGAACTGCCCATCCTCATCGTCGTCGCGCTGGTCCTCACCCTGGTCATCAAGACCTACGCGATCCAGGCGTTCTTCATCCCCTCCGGCTCGATGCAGAACACGCTGGCGATCGGCGACCGGGTCCTGGTCAATAAGGTCGTCTACGACGTCCGCAGCATTCACCGCGGCGACATCGTGGTCTTCAGCGGGGATGGTTCGTGGAATCCGGGCACCCCGCCCGCGAGTAGCAACTTCATCGCCAAGTTCGGCGAGAGCGTCGCCTCGATGTTCGGCTTCGCCCGCGACCAGAACGACTACATCAAGCGGGTCATCGGCCTGCCCGGCGACCACGTCGCCTGCTGTGACGCGCAGGGCCGGGTGACGGTCAACGGCGTGGCCCTGAACGAGAAGTCCTACCTGTTCCCCGGGAACTCGCCGTCGGAGAACCGGTTCAGCATCACCGTCCCGGCCGGCAGCCTGTGGGTGATGGGCGATCACCGCGACGTGTCCTGGGACTCCCGTGGCCACCGTTACGGTTACCCTGGCGGCGGCTCGATCCCGGAGAGCGCCGTGGTCGGCCGCGCCTTCATCATCATCTGGCCGGTCAGCCAGTGGTCGGTGCTGCCGATCCCGTCCACGTTCCAGCAGACCGCGCTGAACGCCAAGTCGGCCGCCCAGTCGGCGGCCCAGTCATCGGGGGCCCGTTCGGCCCAGGAGGCGGGCGCCGTGGCCGATGCGGGCGTCCCCGTGCATCCGTCGTCCCCCACGGCGCCGCTCGCGCTCGGTTTCGCCGGAGCGGTCCCGTTGACCTTGCTGCAGCGCAAGCTGCGCACCTCGGCTCGCCGCCGCTTCCGCCGGTAAGCTCTCGTTTCCGCCGCCCGGGGCTTCCGGGTGCCCGGGGCTTCCGGGTGCCCGGGGCTTCCGGGTGGCCGGGGCTTCCGGGGCTTCCAGGCCGGCCGGGGTGGCGGGGGCTTCCGGGGAGGACGCTCGGGCCGCGGAGATCTGGCGTAATCTTTCGGATGTCATGTTCCGCCCCTCCAGCCAGTCGGCCATCGGCCCGGAACGGGTCAAATGGCGGCACTCCGGCCACACGCCCCGGCGCAACGCCGGGCTGGCCGCGTACGAGAGCGTGCTGACCCGTGCGGGCCTCTCGCCGGTCGCGGGGATTGACGAGGCGGGCCGGGGGGCCTGCGCCGGGCCGCTCGTGGTGGCGGCGGTCGTCCTGGACTGTGCGACGATCCGCCGGATGCCGGGTCTCGCCGATTCCAAGCTGCTCACGCCGGACGAGCGCGAGAGCGTGTACACCGACGTCATGCGATGGGCGCTCGACTGGCACGTGATCGCCGTCCCGGCCCAGGAGATCGACGTCCTCGGGCTGCACGTCTGCAACGTGGAAGGCATGCGGCGCGCGCTCGCGGGCTTGCGCCGGCGGCCGGGATACGTGCTCACCGACGGCTTCCCCGTGCGCGGGCTCGGCGCGCCCGCCCTGGCCGTGTGGAAGGGTGATCAGGTCACCGCGTCGGTGGCGGCGGCTTCCGTCGTGGCCAAGGTGACCAGGGACCGCATGATGGTCGCGCTCGACGGGTCCTACCCCGCCTACGGCTTCGCCCGGCACAAGGGGTACTCCACCCCGGAGCACATGGCCGCCCTGTGCGGCTATGGGCCATGCCCCGAGCATCGCTATTCGTATACGAACGTGCGGCAAGCGAACCGCCGCTGGGCCACCGGCGGGCAGGGCGGTGCCCCCGGCTTCGAGACCGCCGTGGCCGGTGACTGTCCCGCCGATGGGGGCGGCCCGGCCGCTGCGGCGAGCGCACCGAGGGCACCGAGCGCGCCACCGGGCAAACCCGGCGAAGAACTGGCGCTCGACGGTACTGAAACCCCCGGTGCGTGGGCAGATCTCGTGGCAGAAGAGGTGGCGACGGCGGACGCCGGCCGGGCCGAGAGCGCCTGGGCCGATGCTCCCCGTGGCGGAGACTAAATTAGGGACACGGCACGCACGCGGGAGAGCACAATGGAGCCATGGCTGAGTTCGGGCGAAAGGCACGCCGCAAGCTCGGCCAGACCGGGGCCGCGGGACGGGGCATACGGATGAGCGCGCGGTCGGCGAGCGCCTTCAACGGGTGATCGGAGGGGTAGGCATGAGCGCGGAAGATCTCGAAAAGTACGAAGCTGAGATGGAGCTTCAGCTTTACCGCGAGTACCGCGATGTCGTCGGCCTGTTCAGCCACGTCGTCGAGACTGAGCGCCGCTTCTACCTCACCAACGAGGTCGAGCTGAACGTGCGCAACACCGACAACGGCGAGGTCTTCTTCGAGGTCGTCATGCGTGACGCCTGGGTATGGGACATGTACCGGCCCGCGCGGTTCGTCAAGAACGTCCGCGTCGTGACGTTCAAGGACGTCAACATCGAGGAACTCGCCAAGAGCGACCTCGAGCTCCCCGACGACAAGCCCGACTTCCCGGCCTAGCCGGTTCCCGGGCGCCCTTGTCTGCCCGTGCTAGCTGGTGGCACTGCGGGGCAGACCGCCAGGTACGGTCCGGGCCTCTCGCGGAGCGCAATCTGCGTATACATTTGATTTGCGGCTGTAGCCGGTTCCGGCCGCCAGGCTAATGTTTATCCCGGAATTGTGCGGATTTCGGTGCCGAAGATAGCTTCACCGCGACTTTGCCCGGCATCATTCAGCGTTCGGCAACCTGGGTCCGGGTAATGAGCGGGATCCGCCCTGATCATTGCTGATGAAGTCATCCGTCCGCGGCCCGGGCATCTGGCTGGTGGATAAACTGTGCCCGGGGAAAGGTGGCCGGGCATCCGGGATTCCAGGCAGGGTTATTCCAGGGCTGAAATTTCAGCGCGTTCTGCCTGATTCCGGGAGAATCACAAAAGGGGGGGGTTATGATGCGCACGCGTATTGTGCGTGTTCTGGGCGCTGTCACGGCCGGGGCTGCGCTGTATTCACTGGCCCTGGCCGGTGCCGCCAGTGCGGTCAGGGCCGCCCCGGCGGCGGGTGCGGTGACCGGCCTGCGGGACGCGGCCGCCACTGCCCGGACCATTCCGCCCGCCGTCGGGGCACGGCACGAGACCGCCTACGTTGTCAACGCGGGATCCGGCACGGTCACCCCGATCTCGGTCGCCACGGGCAAGGCAGGCTGCCCGATCCGGGTCGGGGACGATCCCGAAGCCATCGCGATCACGCCGGACGGGAAGACCGCCTACGTCCTCGATGCCGGATCGGGCTCGGTCACCCCGATCCGGACCGCTACCAACACCGCGGGCACGTCCATAGCGGTCGGGACAGACCCCGTGGCCATTGCCATCACACGGTAACGACCGGATATCTGGGGTCCCTCGCGGCCGGCGCTACTGGGCGAGCAGATGCTCGACCTGCTCGCTGGACAGGCAGGCCTCAGGGTCGGACCGGATCGATGGCCGCATAGCCGTTCGGGGCGGCTGTGACGGCATTCCGGGAGATCAGGCCCGCCGCCCAGACGGAGAGTTACTGCGCTAGTTGCGGGATCCGGCGGCTGGTTTTCCGGCCAGGACAAGCGTCATATGGTGGCCGGGAAGGCCGAACGATGTCCGCCAGTCGAGGTGCCGTACCCCGACGTCCACGCATCCGGCGCTTCGAAGGATGGGGGCGTAGCGGTCAGCGCGGACATCGACGACGCGCATCCGCCCGCCCGGGCGAAGGACCCTGACGGCTTCCCGGAGAGCCTTGGCGCGTTCTTCGCTGCCGTGGATGTTATCGAAGGCCAGGTTGCTGAGCACCACGTCGAACGAATCGGGCGGAAAAGGGAGATGCCGTGCATCGGCATCTACGAGATCGACACGTTCGCTGACCCCCTCGGCCATCGCGTTACCCTCAGCGCTGGCCCGGGTGTTCCCCGTCTGGTCACGCAGACGCCAGATATCGGCTCCGGTGGCACGACCTCGGGGGAGGCGGTGGGCGGCCGAGATGAGGACGGCGCCCCGGCCGCAACCGATGTCGAGTACGTCCTCGTCGCCCCGGAGATCGAGTTCATCGAGCAACTCCTTCCAGACCGACAGTTTGCCCGGACCGGTGCTGTAGAAGTAGCCCGCAGCGAATCCGAGCACGGCGACGATCCCCACCTTCGCCACAGAGCCGGCCAGGCGCTTGTCTCGTCTCTTCGCCCACCGGTCACCAGCCAGCAGACCGGCTCCGGCCAGGAGGAAGATAGGAATGCCGCCGTACCCTCCATCGACGCCGTATCTGGCTCGATCTCGCCTCATGTCACTGAGTGTGCCAGCTACCGCAGCCGATCATCCACAACGTCTGGCGTAGTCATGATGACGGCACGCCCGGACGAGGCACGGTTCCGCGAGTTCATGTACTCACTGGTACAGCGGTTCTCCAGGCCGATTCACGGCTCGTGGCACGAGCGGACGTTCCTGGGGGAACGTCGGTGCGAGATCGCTGGCAGATAGAGACGAGCGCCAGGGCAGCGGCGGCCGTCAGTTGATGTCGAACTCGTTGCCCTCAGGGTCTTTCATCGCGACTGCGTAGTGGTCGAGGCCTTCGGTGTTCAGGACACCGACGAGCAGGGCACCGAGATCGGCCAGACGGGCCGCCTCCGCGTCGACACGCTGCCTGCGCGTCTCGATCGGAACCGCGCGGCCGCCACTGACACCGATATCGAGGTGCAGCCGGTTCTTGGCCGCTTTGCGCTCCGGTACCACCTGGAACCAGATCCGCGGCCCCCGCCCGCCGGGATCGACGATGCGGTCCGCGCCAGTGCCCAGCTCGTCTTCCGGCACTCCGACGTCACGCCAGTACGCATCCCAGCTGGCGAAGCCATCTGGGGGCGGTTCAAGCTCGTATCCCAGCGCGGCGGCCCAGAAGCGCGCGAGCGGCTCAGGGTCAGCGCAGTCGATCACCAACTGAAAGCTCACGGCCATCGGTCTCTCCCCGGGTGCTGGCAAACTGTCGTCGCCAGTATGCAGGGAACCTCTGACACCGGCCCGCCCGCCGGCGGCAGTCGAGGATGTTCGCCGCTTAACGAGAAAGCTGCGCTCGCGCTCGCCCTGAGCAATAGAGCCGCCTAATGCTCGGCATGTCTCACCGCGCATCATTGCCGCTGGTTTTCGCGGTGGTATTCGGCAGATGATGACAAGCCTGGACTGCAGGACCGGGACGCCTGCGGCAGTTTGGAGACCCGGGGGATGTATTTACGAATTGATGACATTACCGAAACTCGCAGGCAAACAAGCTGCGTAACGTTTGATCCGGAGGAATGGAACTCGGGTAAGAGCGCTATCCTGATGGCGCGCCGCTGCGCACGCCAAACAATCGGGGAATTAAGGTCATGAGTAAGCAGGCCGGCCCAGGGGCTGCGGTCCCGCGGATCTGGATGCTGGGCGCTGACCGCAGTTATGCGGCAGCGCATGACCGGATCGGCCGGACCGCCGCGGCCGGGAAGACGCCCTGGCTGCCGGCTGAGGGGAAGCCGGCTAAGGGGAGGCCGGCTGAGGGCGAGGACCTGGCCGGCGCGCTTGTGCCGATGGTCCCCGGCGAGCACCCGGCATGACCGCGATTGTCGCGCATCAGAGCAGGGAGACGCGGGCGCGTCCGGCCTCTGGCCAGGTGCTGCCCGGGGAGTTCGTTCTGCAGGACGGCACGCCGGCGATGATCTGGCCGCTGCTGCCCACCGATGCCGAGACGCTGCGCGACGTGTTCCGCCGCCTGTCGCCCGGATCGCGCTATCACCGGTTCCTCCAGGTGCTCGATCAACTCGATGATCCGATGATCCGGCTGCTTGTCGACAGCGTTGACGGGGTGCATCACATTGCGCTCTTGCTTATCGTGCTGCCGCCAGCGGGCGAGGAGGAGCTGATCGGGGTCGCCCATCTCGTGCAGTATCCCGATGATCCGGCCACCGCCGATATCGCCGTTACCGTCGTGGACGACTGGCAAGGACGCGGCGCCGGCACGGCACTCTGCTCGGCGCTGCTGGCGCGGCGCCCGGCGGCGGTCACACGGCTGCGCACGCCCGTCGAAGCCGGCAACCGCGCGTCGCTGGCCCTGCTCGCCGGGGCCGGGCGCGTGTCGCCAGGCCTGCCTGAGCGGGGCGTGCTCGATGTCACGGTTGACCTCCCCGCGGCGACCCGGGCGCGTGGCACGGTGCAGAAGGTCGCTGACCTCTGGGCGCAGGGCATGCGGAAGCTCATTGACCAGACTTACATGTTCCCCCCGCTGCCGCCGGTCGGCCTGTTCCCGGCGGTTGATCGCTACTTCGAGTTCGTGCAGCGGATGGCGGAGATGAACCGCGATCTCACCGTCGAGTGGGTGCAGGCGGCGAGCGCGCTGTCTGGTGTGGCCTGTGAGCAGGCCCCGGCCGAGTCGGCCGGTGACGTCGTGCGTGAGCGGGCCGCCACGGCCGGGCGGTAGGAGCCCGGCCCGACTCGGCGCACGCTCGAGCTTGCCGGGGTCCCTGCCGTGCAGGATCAGGGCGGCGCCGGCGGCGGCGAGATGGTGCGCGAGGGCGCGGCCGAGGCCGTCGGTGGCGCCCGTGATGAGGATCGTCGGGCTGGCGGTCATGTGCGCTTCCTTCGGCTGGCGTGCAGTGCGGGCTCACCGGATCCGGATGGCGGCCCGGCCAGGACCGTGGTCAGTTCGTCGGCCAGCTTGTTGTCGAGGGCCTGGCCGGTGGCGAGCAGCCGGTACCAGATCACGCCGAACACAATGTCGGCGATGGTGCCCGCCGGGACGCCGGCCGGGAGCTCGCCGCGGGCCTGCGCCCGGTCGAGGATGACCGCGAGGGCATCGCGGCGGCGCTGCAGGAACGCGGTGCGGAAACGCTGCCCGAACGCGTCGTCGATCTGGGCCCTGGCCATCAGGGCGCGCAGCACGTCGGTGAGCTGCCGCCGGCGGCCGAGGGCGAAGCTGGCGGTGAGGAACGCCCTCAGGTCAGCCCGGTAGCTACCCTCGTCCGGGATCGGGACATGCAGGTCGGCCTCGCCGGCGCCGGCTTCCAGCAGCACGTCGTCCTTGGATGGCCACCAGCGGTAGATCGTCTGCTTGCCGGCCCCGGAACGGGCGGCGATCCCGTCGATCGTGAGCCGCGCGTAGCCGGCCTCGGCGGTGAGCTCGAGCGCGGCGGCCAGGATCGCCTGACGGGCTTCCTCGCTGCGCTTGCGGCCCGGCCGGGCCGGGTCTAGCTGGTCGGTCATGAAGCCATTCTACTTTAATTCGAGACGAGACGTCTAGGTTCGATTTAACAGAGAGGAAGCGCCTGCATCATAGGACGCGTGTCCGGCAGGTCGCGGGCCGGAACGATGTGTCAGCCCGGCCGTTCCGCCGAAGGCGCGCCGCCAATGAGATCCCGCACCCGATTCCAGCGTGCCTGGTAACGCTCGCCGTAGCGATCTGCGGCGCGCGCGGCACGCCGGGGCCGGCTGGCGTAGCGGTGCGCCGCCCACCACGACCCTGGCTTGGCCAGCCTGATCGCGCCGACGAGGGCAGCGAAGCCGATGACGACGCCGACAACACCGGTCGGGATCTTTCCCTTGAGTACGCATATCACGCAAAGCAGGAGCTCGACGGCGAGGACGAAGACCGACCACCACCATGCCAACGTGCCGGCGCGGCCGGTCACGAAGCTGGTTCCGCCGAGAAGCGCTCCAGTGATCACCAGAACGCAGAAGATGGCATCAACTGACTTGCGTCCCTCGCTGGTCCAGTAGACGTCTTCGAGCTGCAGCCAGAGCGCGAATTCGTCGATTGTGAGGCCGACGCCCACCCCGAAGATGGCGGCGGCGGTGTCGAGGGCCGCTCCCCCCGGCCGCTGGGACACCAGGGCGATGCCCGTGCCGATGATGATCAGTATTCCGAAAACCTGGTGATGAACGTGAGTGCCGGCAATCCGGACGTTACCCAGCCCGGCACGGCGGCCGGCGCCTGATCGGATCAGCCTGGTCACGGTTCTGGTGACGAGAAAAGTGACCAGTATCGCCAGGAACATCCACAGCATGGGCCGCAATGAAGATCCGCCCGCGCGGGCCGGGGGCCCTGAAGCGAGAAGCTGACCGACGGAGTCAGCATCGACTCGCATGGCGCCCTCCCGCATCTGCCGCCTGGTGCCGCAGAAGATCGCGGCGACCTGGCAAGCTAAGCGCCGGCGGCGCGCCGAGTATGGCGCAGGCGGCCGCGGTGGCGGACAGCTTCCCCTGGGCGCTTCTTCGTCTCTGGTGCAGATTTCCGGATCTCATGTCAGCTTCCTGGGTCTGTCCGCCGTGGCGTGGCGGGGGGAATTCTGGCTGTGGCCGGGCATGGTCAGGGGTGCTCACTGGGATGGTGGCCGGAAGCGCCCGTCGCAGGCTGCGGCCCCTGACGAGCCGGCCGGATGGCAGCCGCAGCACGCCAGCACCGGCCGGGTCCCACGTGCCGGTCACCAGGCCACCCTAGGCAAGGGACGCGAAGTGCTCTAGCCCTCGGCGAAAGTTCGCGTGCTGTGCCTGGTAGATACAAGAGCGGGACTTCGGTCTTTGGGTGTCGTCGGCTAGGCATGTGGATATATCTAGCTCGTACGGAGGCCTACCGCCGGGACGTGCCGGACGCCGAGGTCCATCTCCTTGACGCCGGCCATTTCGCCCCGGACGAGCAGCCCGACCGGATCGCGGAGCTCACCCGGCAGTTCCTGCGCGTCTCACTGCCCGGATAGCTACCCCATGGAACAGGCGATCGGTGACTGAGTACCGCGCATCATTCGATGCCACCATCAGGTTCAGCAACGGCGGTGACCTGACCGCTCACGCCGGAAGACGGCACTTCCTGACCCGCGCGGGCGCAGCCTGGCTCGCCGCCCATGACGCAGCACTGGTCGGCATCGACGCGCTGAACATCGACGACACCGCCGACGGTGAGCGACCCGCGCACACACTGCTGCTCGCGGCCGGCGTTCCCGTCGTCGAGCATCTGACCGGCCTGGAGCAACTGCCGCCAACCGGTGCCCGGTTTACCGCGGTGCCGTTGCGCATCGAAAAATTCGGCACCATCCCCGTGCGCGCCTTCGCCCGGCTACCCGGGTAACGCGCCCAGCGAGGGCACGAACGCGCGCCGGAGTCCCGCCCGGGTCAGGCCGCGAAGCGGCTGAACGCGTCGAGCAGGCAGTCGCGGGTTGCATCGCCGCCAAGGTGGCCGGAGTTCTCGAAGACGTGAAGCCGCGCGGCCGGCCATGCGCGGGACAGCTCCCATGCGGTGTCCAGCGGAGCGCTCATGTCGAGCCGGCCGTGGAGCAGCACGCCGGGGATCGAGGCCAGCCGGCCGGCCTCCCGGATCAGCACGCCGTCCTCCAGCCAGGCACCCTGCGAGAAGTAGTGCGCACAGATCCGGACCAGGGCGAGCCGGTCCGGCGAGGGAGGGCCGCCCCAGACGGCGACGCTCGTCTCCCCGGAGAGCACCGCGTCTTCCCAGGCGCACCAGTCGGCGGTCGCTTTCTCCCGGGCCGCGGTGTCCGGATGCGAGGTCAGCCGGGCGTAGGCCGCGAGGATGTCATCATCGCGAGATACCCCCGACCCGGCCACGAACCGCTCCCACTGTTCGGGGAAGAAACGGCCCACCCCGCGGTACAGCCAGTCGATCTCGGAGCGCCGTGTCGTGGTCACGGCGGAAAGGGCGATCTCCGAGACGCGCGCCGGGTACCGCTCGGCGTAGGCCAGCGCCAGCGTGCAGCCCCACGAGGCACCGCTCAGCAGCCACCGCTCGATGCTCAGGTGCGCGCGCAGCCGCTCCATGTCCGCGATCAGGTGCTCGGTGGTGTTGACGCTCAGGTCGGCGGCCAGATCGCTGGCGTGCGGCGTGCTGCGACCGCAGCCGCGCTGGTCGAAAAGGACAATCCGGTAGCGATCCGGGTCGAAGGTCCGGCCCTGTCCCGGCCGGCAGGCCCCGCCGGGCCCGCCATGAACGATCACGGCGGGCTTGCCGTCCGGGTTCCCGCACGTTTCCCAGTACACGAGGTTGCGGTCACCGGCATCGAGCATGCCCTTGTCATACGGCACGGTCGCTGGATACAACTCGCCCACCGCAGGAACAGTAGTACGTCTAAGCCGCTGCCGCCTAACGGGCCATGTCCATCAGGACCGAGCCTCGTGACCACGACCGTTATGGCCGGCCAGCGATCACAGGTCACCCGAATTTAGGCTCCGCCAGAACACGCGGTCCTGGGCGTTACGCCTGATCTGGCCACTTGCGCCCCGGTGCGGGCGGGCTCGGGCCCGGTATTCCTGCAGGGCGGAAAGCCTACGCTGGGGGTGTGAGCGTAAAGCTGCCCGCGGTGGCCGGGGCCCGGATGGCGGCGCTGCGGTCCAGCGGCACGTGGGGGTCCGCGCTGACCGCGGACGAGTTCGCCGCCATCCGCAGCGTGGGCTTCGAGCCCGTCGGCCAGGTGTTCGGGGCGGCCGTCTACAGCGCCGGGTCTGCCAGCGGGTATAGCTGCCCGGGGGCGCCGGGACCGGCCGGCGGCGGGCCGCCGCCCCGGCCGGCGGCTCAGGTGTCCGGGCGGGGCGGCGCGGGGTCGTTCGGCCCGCTCGTGCAGACCATGGATCAGGCGCGGCACACGGCCGTCGGCCGGATGATCACCGAGTGCGCGGAGCTTGGCGGGCACGGGGTGGTCGGCGTCCGGGTGTCCCGGGGCACGTTCCCCCTCGGCGGCCCGCAGTTCATCGTCATCGGCACGGCGGTCCGCGCGCCGGGTGCCGCGGACGGGCCACCGGTGCCCTTCACCGCTGGGATGTCCGGGCAGGATTTCGCGAAGCTGATGATGGCGGGCTGGGTGCCGGCGGGGCTCGTCCTCGGCATCTCGATCGGGTCGCGGCACGATGACCGGAGCATCGGCCGCCAGGCGCGCTGGGGCTCGGGCAACGCCGAGGTCGCCGGCTGGACCGAGCTGGTCAGCCGGGTGCGGCAGGACGCCCGGCGCCAGCTGGAAAGGGACGTCAGCCGGCTCGGTGCCGAGGGCGTGGTGATCGCCACGATGCAGATGCGGGTACGCGCGCGGGACTGCCCGGCAACGGTCGCCCGCCGCGACCACATCGTGGAGGCCACCCTCATCGGCACCGCCGTCGCCCGGTTCTCCCGTGCCAAGCAGCGTCATGACGGTCCGGCCCTGGCCATCATGTCGCTCGACCCGCAGCGGCGCCAGGCCGCCCGGATCCGGATCTAGCGGCTGCGTAGCCCGGCTGCAGGAGGCGGATGCAACCGCCAGTGCGGGGCTGGCGTCCAAGTGGTGTGAGACTGAGAAAGGCGGGTCCGTTCCTCCTTGTCCTGGGCGCGGTGCTGGCGGTGAGCTGCAGCGGGGTGACGTCCGCACCACACGCGGTGCGGTCCTCCGGCACGCCGGCCCTCAGCAGCCGGCTGACCGGGACGCCGGAGCAGCGCGCCGTGGCCGGCGCCAAGGCGATCTTCGGGGAGTTCGCGCCGCCGCCTGGCGCGGTCCGTCTGGCGAAGCAGCCGGCGCTGCCCGGCGGGTGGGGCAGGTACCGGGGTGCGGGCCCGGCGGGCTGAGACTCCGCCGAGTGCTTGCTCCCTCGGCGCCTGAGTTCCGCCTGGCCCATCCGTACAGAGTGAAAAGGCAACCAGGTGATACATCCCGGCCGAAGAGAGCTGACCGGCCAAGGACAACGCTGTGCGGATACTGCCCCGGCGAAGCTCCCGGGAGATCGCGGGGCCGTCAGTCGGCTGAGCCGGCGCGTTAACGGGTACCTGTGATGTAGTCGGTCAATAACGGGTACCTGTGATGTAGTCGGTCAATGCGGCTCGCTCGGTCTCGAGCTCGCTGATACGGTTCTTCACCACGTCGCCGATGCTCACAATCCCCCGCAAGCCGCCGTCCGCCACGACCGGCACGTGCCGCACCCGGTGCTCGGTCATCATGCGCATGACCTCCTCGATCGGGGTCTGTGGCGTGACCGTGCGCACCTCGGCCGTATAGATAGCCGTGACCGGCTCAGACAGCACCGCGGCGCCCCGATCGGCCAGCGCCCGGACGATGTCCCGCTCGCTGGCGATCCCGTCGACCGAGGTGCCGTCGCGAGAGACGACGACAACACCGATCCGGTGTTCGGCGAGCACCGCCAGAATGCGCCGTACCCTCGTGTCCGGGGTGACGGTGACGACGTGCGTGCCCTTGATGCGAAGTACATCGCTGATACGCATCCGGTCCTCCCAGGCACCAGCCGGGCCTGGCCTGATCGCGTGCCCGTCGGCATCTCTCAGGCTATTTACTTCAGCGCCCAGTTGCCAGGGAGGTGACCGGCGGTGATTCCAGAGCACTGGCTTGCTGATGATCTCCTGGTCCTGGGCAGCGGGAACGTCGTGCATCTGGCGGCAACGCGATGATGCCCGTCGAGGACAGCCGGGACCGGGTCAGTCCTCGACGACGTCGATTTCTGGTGGCGGGCGCCGGAACCCTCTGGTCAGGTAGGTGAGGTAGAGGACGCCACAGGCGAGCCAGGTGACCCCGAGCAGCTTGGCCTTGCCGTCGAGGTGCAGCAGAAGGTACACGTCGACCACGGCGCCGATCGCCGGGAAGACGACATGGGCCACGACCCGCTGCGATGGGCCGTGCTCGCGCTGCTGGCGGATGAACATGGCGATCACGCAGAGGTTCACGCACGTGAACGCGCTGAACGCGCCGAAGTTGATGAAGGAGGTCGAGGTGGCCACGCTCAGCTTGAGGGCGATGAGCCCGACCACCCCGGCCAGCAGCACGTTGATCGCCGGCGTATGGAACCTGGGGTGGAGGTAGCCGAAGATCCGCTTGGGGAAGACGGAGTCGCGGCCCATGGCGTAAAGCAGGCGCGCCACGCTGGTCTGGGCGGCCAGGCCGGAGGCAAACTGGGTGACGACCAGGCCGGCGAGGAACAGGGAGGAGAACAAGTCTCCGCCGATGGTCCTGGCGATCGTGAAGGCCGCCGAGCTCGTGTCGGCGAAGGACCCGCCCGGGTGCACGAGCTGGGTCGAGTAGGTGACGACGAGGAAGATGCCGCCACCGATCAGCAGGACGAGCAGGATGGCCCGCGGGATCGTTTTCCTCGGCTCAATGGTCTCCTCGGTCAGCGTGGTGATCGCGTCGAAGCCTAAGAACGAATAGGCGGCCAGGGCGGCGCCGGCCGACACCCCTGAGATGGTCGTCCGCGGATTGAGGAAGGGGGTGCTGCTGAGCAGCGCCCCGGCGCCGCCGGTGTGGAACACGTGGCGCAAAGACAGCGCCACGAAGATGGCCAGCACGAGGATCTGGAAGATCATGAGGAGCAGGTTGGCGTTGGCCGCCGCCTTGATGCCAATGACGTTGAGGATCGAGGTGATGACGATGAAGCCCACGATCCACATCCAGTTCGGAACTCCGGGGAACTTGGCCGACAGGAAGGCGGCCCCGATGAGCCAGATGACCATGGGCAGGAAGAAGTAGTCGAGCAGGACAGCCCAGCCGACGAGGAAGCCGACGCGGGAGTCGATCGCCCGCCTGGTGTAGGTGTAGGCCGAGCCGGCGACCGGGAACCTGGCCGACATCTTGCCGTAGCTCATAGCCGTGAAGAGCAGGGCGACAAGGGCGAGCAGATACCCGGTCGGCACCGTGCCGTTGGTCTTCATGGCGAGCACCCCGAAGGTGCCGAGCACGATCATCGGGGCCAGGTAGGCCAGACCGAACAGGACGACGGACCGCAGGCCGAGCGACCGCTTCAGCGTCACCACATTCGTGTCCGCCGGCGCGTTGACGGTGATGGTGCTGCCCTCCTCCGGATCGGTGGCTGGGCCCGGTCGCAGGTCGTCGCCTGGGCCGGGCCGGGTGATCCCGGCGGCGGCACGACGGCGGTTAACGTGCTAATGCATCAGGTTGCCGACGATCCCAGCCGTCCGGTCCCGTTCCTTGTCACGCCAGCGCGGACATCGCGGTGATGTAGCCGGTGCCGGTCAGGGCCCCTCCAGATGCTTTGGCATCGGCACGTGCCTCATTGGTGACGTGGCCCGTTTTATTCACCAGATCAAGCCCGTGTTAGGTGTCCAGCCGATGCAGGTAAATATTGGATGAAATGGGTGACACCACACCCCACGCTGAGCCGTGAACTCCCCGACCGGACCCTGATCCTCCACCCGGCATCCGCGCCATCGCCCGCAGTCCACGGCGGCGGCGCGGATGCCGCCATCTGCCCCAGAAGCCAGAACAGGCTGATAGGTACCCGGCGCTGCGCTTACGGGCCGAGGACTCGGCGCAGGCCGCGGTCCAGACGAGGTGCGGTTCGCGTCCGAGCATCATCACGGATCTCGCCGAACGGCTCAAACCCTGCGCCGGGCGCTCTTAACCCGCTGGCGGCGTGCCCTGGAGAGTGCTGGCCTACGGTTCGGCCGGCACGGCGGGAGGGCCGTACTCCGGTGTCCAGATCGCGGCGTCCACCGCCGCCGCTGCCTGGTCGCGGCTCACCATCGGTGCCACGCCGGATGCGGAGGCCTCGCATGCGACCGCGATCGCGACGGCCCGCGAGATGGGCCGGAGCTCAGCGAGGCTGGGGTAGAGCGCGCCCTCGGCGAGCCGGTCTGTGTCGACCATGCCGGCCAGTGTGGTGGCCGCCACGAGGAACATGCGGTCGGTGACTTCCCGTGCCCGCGACGCGATCACGCCGAGGCCCACTCCTGGGAAGATGAACACGTTGTTCGCCTGCCCGATCACACGGACGCGGCCTTCGACCCGCACCGGGTCGAAGGCACTGCCGGTTGCCACCAGCGCGCGCCCGTCACTCCAGGCGAGCACATCGGCCGGGGTCGCTTCGGATTTTTGGGTCGGGTTGGACAGCGGCAGCACGATTGGCGCCGGGGTGCGGGCGGCCATTTCGCGGATCACCGGCTCGGTGAAGGCGCCCGGGGTCGCTGACGTGCCGATCAGGATGGTCGGGGCCATCTGCCGCACGACGGTTTCGAGGTCGTAATGGCTGGCGGCCGCGAAGCCGCACGCGGCCAGTTCGGGCGCGGGCAGCGCGAACGGGCGCTTGTCCTCGTCCACGTGGTCGCGCCCGTCGAAGATGAGACCGCGCGAGTCCAGCATGATGACCGCCCGGCGAAGGCTGGCTCCCGGGTCCTGCTCACGGATGACCGTCTCGGCCAGGCGCGCGATGCCAGTGCCGGCCGCGCCCGCGCCTACGAAAACCAGTCGCTGAGCGGCCAGCGGCTCGCCACGCAGCCGCAGCGCGGCCAGCAGCCCGGCCACGACGACCGCAGCGGTGCCCTGGATGTCGTCGTTGAAGCTCGCGATGCGCTGCCGGTAGCGGCCGAGCAGCCGGATCGCGTTGTGCTGCTTGAAGTCCTCCCACTGCAGCACGGCGGCGGGGTAGACCTCGGCCACGGCGCTGACGAATGCCTCGATGAGCGCGTCGTAGTCGGCACCGCGCAGGCGCGGCTTCGGATAGCCGAGGTAAAGCGGGTCGCGCAGCAGGTCTTCATTGTCTGTGCCGACGTCGAGCGAGATCGGCAGGGTTACGCCGGGATGCACGCCAGCGCCTGCAGAGTAGAGCGCGAGCTTTCCCACCGGGATGCCCATGCCACCGGCTCCCTGGTCGCCCAGCCCCAGGATCCGCTCGTTATCGGTGGCGACGATCAGCCGGATGCCCGGCCGGCCGACGTTACGGAGCAGCTCGGGGATGCGGTCAATGTCGTCGGGAGTGATCCACAGGCCGCGCGGACGGCGTTGAATGTGGCTGAACGTGCGGCACGCTTCGCCGACCGTCGGGGTGTAGATGATCGGCGCGAATTCCTCGATGTGGTCGACGAGCAGCCGGTAGAAGAGCGTCTCGTTGCGGTCGTGCAGCGCAACGAGCCCGATGTACTTCTCCAGATCATCGGTCTTGCGGCGGACATGCTCAAGTTCAAGCTCCACCTGCTCCTCGATGGTGGCCACGCGCCAGGGCAGCAGCCCGCGAAGGCCGAGCTCATCTCGTTCCGCATAGGTAAAGGCGACACCCTTGTTCAGGGCCGCCTGATCAAGGATTTGCGCGCCGAGCACCTGCTCCGTCGCCGGGGCCGTCCTGGCCCTGCTGCCGTTGGAGTTCATCTGGCCTCCTGAACTGGCCGCTTCGGGGACTGTCTGCCGAAGCGGGTGGGTCTGGCGATCAGCTCGAGTGAGCGGCCGCTGGTTTTCGGGCCGCCCAGGGCGATCAGGCCCGCTAGCACCCCGGTGATTCCGATGACGGCGAACCCGAGGAAGAACGTGGTGCCGGATATCAGCGTGGGCAGCAGCAGGGCGCCTACTGCCCCGCCCAGGTGCCCGCCTCCGTCAGCCAGGGCGAACCCGCGGGCCCGCAGGCGGGTCGGGAAGTTCTCGGCGGTGAAGGTGTAGGCCACCTGGAGGTAGGAACCCAGGGCCAGCGACGCCAGGAACGAGCCGGCCGTCACGACCGCGCCGTTGGCCAGGGTCCCGATCAGCAGCATCCCGATCAGCCACAGGACCGTGGCGCCGAGGATCAGGTACTTGCGCTCGACCTTGTCGGCCGTCAGGATCATGATCCCCGCTCCCGCCGGGTACCCGATCGCTCCGACCGCAAGGTACAGGATCGAACTGCCGATCCCCAGGCCGTGCGCGGAGAGCAGGGTCGCAGCGTCCCCCAGGAACCCGTAGTTGCCGATGTACCACAGGAACCACATGGTGATCATGGCCAGGACCGCCAGGCCGTACCGTCCGTGCGTCAGCTCGTACACGGTGCTGACCCGATGCTGGTCGTCGCCGGCCGGCCGGCTGCCCCCGGGCGCCGCGGAGACCGGCCCGGACGCCTGCCCGGCCGGGTGCGGCGCCGCGGCCGCCCCCAGTTCCTGCGGGTCGAAGCGCTGCTCCATCGATCCGACCATGGCCTCGGCCTTGTCGAGGTGCCCGTGGTGAATCAGCCATCGGGGTGACTCCGGCAGCCGCAGCCCGAACAGCACGCCCGCCAAGCCTATCAGTGCGCCGATGCCAAACAGGAGCCGCCAGCCGATATAGAAGTGCGGTACCAGGGCGAGGGCCACGAACGGCGTGATGGCCTGCCCCATGATGCCGATCATGAACATCGTCACCGAGATACGGCCCCGCTGTGAGGGAGGGGAGAGCTCCCCCACGTACGTCGACGCCAGGTTGAGAGCCGCGCCGACGCCCATACCGGTCAGGAAGCGCCAGATCGACAGCGAGACGATCCCCGTCGCGAACGCGGTGCCCAGGGACCCCAGGCCGGACACGAGCAGCGAGGTAAGGAACGCAAGCCGGCGGCCCCGCCGGTCTGCGAGCGCCCCGATGAGGTTCGACCCCACGATGTAGCCGACCAGCCCGATAGCTATCGCCACGAACTTCACGTCGTTGGAGCTCAGGGAGAACTGCTTGACGATGGCCGGCAGCCCAAAGCCGATGTCGGTAATGTCGTAGAAGACGAAGAAGTAGGCTAGCCCCAGCACGAAAAGGTCGAGGCGGGGCAGCGGCCACCCCGGCAGCCGGTCCATACGGTCCAGCAGCGTCTGGCCCCGTGCCGCTCGGCCGGCCTGACCTTCCGTCCCGGCGGCTGGCGCGCTCATCGCGCAGCCCGGCCGGTTGCTTCCGGCCCGATGACCCCGGCAGGGACAGTCAAGCCCCGCGCACGCGCCGGAACGGCGGCTGCCGGAGGGACTGGCGGAACCGTC
>Ga0182014_10002994_pt1 | contig 20714 bp, 13 predicted proteins | sample 612S2DmetaG_FD_120489 | JGI IMG/M metagenome (GOLD analysis project Ga0182014, IMG submission 120489) | Permafrost microbial communities from Stordalen Mire, Sweden - 612S2D metaG | ecosystem: Environmental > Terrestrial > Soil > Wetlands > Permafrost | place: Sweden: Stordalen | collected... | reverse complement strand
GACGAAGTTCATCCCTGGATGGGTGAAGGTGGCCGTGGCATTAGCCCTCGGAATGGGCACCATGGTGGGCTGGAAGCGAATCGTAGTGACGGTGGGCGAGAAGATCGGCGAAGAGCACCTGACGTATGCGCAGGGCGCCTGCGCGGAACTGGTGGCCATGTGCACCATCTCGGCCGCCGACAATTTTGGGCTGCCGGTAAGTACGACGCACGTTTTGAGTTCGGGGGTGGCGGGCACCATGGCGGCCAATGGGAGCGGTCTGCAGATTGCCACAATTCGCAATATCGCGATGGCCTGGGTGATGACCTTGCCGGCCGCGGCGCTGCTTTCCGGAAGCCTCTTCTGGTTGTTCCGGCAGGTGACCAACTAAGCTTGCCGTCAAACTGCTTTAAAAGGCGTCCGGGCTCCCCCCGGACGCCTTTTTTGCGCTCTTCCTGAGCCATGGCGCACGCTGAACGCGCAGGGCCGCTCCACATCCGGTACCATACTTGAGGTACCTATTGTCGAATGAGCCTTAAAGCAAAGCTGGAAGCCGTAATCTACGCCGCCGAAGAGCCGGTCACACTGGCCCAACTCGCCCTTCTTTTCACCGCCGACGCGCTGGAGTGGAAGACGGAGCAGGAGGCTGCCGCCGCAGCGCAGTCTGCCGAGGCCGCCGAGCCTTTGTCTCCCGAGAACGCCAACTTCGACTTTCTGGCCACGGAGCAGGCAGCTCCCGCGGAGCCGGCGGTTGGCGAAGAGCCGGCTCCGGAGCCAACTGAGGGAGCAGACGCCGAAGACGGCGGGGCCGGAGCCACCCCGCCTTTGGTGGAAGACGATGACCCGACTCTGGTGCAGGAGGGCGAAGACCCAGCCCTGGTGCAGGAGGGCGATGAGAGCAGCGAGACGGACTCCGGTGAGGCCGCCGGGGCAGCCCAGTCAGACGAAGCGGCAGCCGAAGCCGCCCACAGGCGCGAAGCCCGCCAGCGTGACCGCGAGGTCCGCGCCATTCTCCGGCAGTTGCTTGACGAACTGATCGCCGAGTACGCCTCCGACAATCGCGGCGTCGAGATTCGCGAGATCGCCGGCGGCTACCGCATGGCCACCAAACCCGAGTGCCACGACGCGGTGCGCGCCTTTGTGAAGAGCCTGAAACCGGCTCTCAAGCTATCGCTGCCCGCTCTGGAGACCCTGGCCGTCATTGCATACAAGCAGCCCGTCACCGCGCCGGAAGTCAACGAGATTCGCGGCGTGGATTCGTCGGCCGTATTCGGTTCCCTGCTGGCCCGCAAGCTCATCGCCACCGCCGGCCGCAAGCAGGTGATCGGACGGCCCATCCTTTACAAGACGACCAAGGAGTTTCTGCTGCGCTTCGGCCTGAAGGACGTCACCGAACTGCCGTCGATGGAGGAGTTCGAGAAGATGGCCGCAATCGAGCTGGATGAACCGGAACTCGCGGGACCGGGAGAGGCCGCGCGCGAGATTCGCGAAGATCTGAGCCTGGAGCTGGACGCGCGGCAAGGCGAAGAGCCCGCGGACGAGCCGGCGGAAACTGAAGCATCCACCCAAGAGGCCGCGCCTGCCGCGCCTCCTCCCACAGAGTAGGCAGAAACAGAGGCAATTCCCCATGGCTACGAAGAAGGCCGCAAAGTCTCAAAAGAAACCGGTAAAGAAGTCTACGAAGAAGAGCGACGCAAGAATTAAGGCTCTAGAGCCGGTATTGGAAGCTACGCCCGAAGCGGAAGCTCCGGCAGCGCTCCAGGCAACCGAGATTGAGGACCCTATCGGCGATGTTACTGACGGGGAAGCAAAATCTCCCTTGACGGAAGAGCCTGCAGCCGAAAGCGCGATCGCAGAGAGCGATGCGGCCGGGCCGGAAGCTGCGACAGAAGACGACGAAGACACGGAGGCCGAATTCGCTCCCGAGCCGCGTCCTGCCGCCAAGCTCGAACGGCTGCAGAAGATTTTGTCGCAGGCCGGGGTGGCCAGCCGCCGCAAAGCCGAGGAGATGATCGAGCAGGGCCGCGTGCAGGTGAACGGCAAGGTGGTCACCGAGCTGGGCACCAAGGCCGACGGCAACCGCGACCACATCCGCGTGGACGGCAAGCTGCTGCACGGCGCAGAGCGGCTGCGGTACTTCGTGCTGAACAAGCCCAAGGGCTTCGTCACGACGGTCAAGGATCCAGAGGGCCGGCCTACGGTAATGCAGTTTTTCGACAAGATGAAGGAGCGCCTTTACCCGGTGGGCCGCCTGGACTACATGAGCGAGGGCCTGCTGCTGGTGACCAACGACGGCGACCTGGCGAACAAGCTCACCAAGGCCGGATCGGGAGTGGAGAAGGTATACCTGGTCAAGGTCGCGGGCCAGCCCACGGAGGCAGAGCTTGACCTGCTGCGCGCAGGCGTCTCCATCGAGCGCGGCAAGCCCGGATCGCCGCAGGTGCGCACGTCGCCCGCACGCGTCCGCCAGGTGCGTCAGGGTGATAATCCCTGGTACGAGGTGGTGCTCATCGAGGGCCGCAACCGCGAGCTGCGCAAGATGTTTGTGGCGGTCGGGCATTTCGTTGAGAAGATCCGCCGCGTCGGCTATGGTCCGCTGGTTCTGGACCAGGAGCCGGGCAACATGCGCGAACTGGAGCCGGAAGAACTTGCCGCTCTGCGCCTGGCTGCCGAAGGAAAGCTGCGCACACCAAAATCGAAGGAGGTCAGGCGCCGCAATCTGGCGGATGCCCAACTGCCTACGGTGAAGCCCAAGCCGAGCAAGCCGAATCCATACAAACCGATTGAGGCCAGGAAGCCGTTTGACTCAACGAAGCCGATTGAACCTGGGGAGCTTGAGGCCCGGCCCGCAGCCCCGGCCCGCGCGGGCGAGTTCCGGCCGAGGCCGGCTTTCGGCCCATCCTTCAGTAAAGACAAGCCCTTCCGGCCGGCGCGTCCAAGCGCGGAGAAACCGGCCTGGAAGAGAGACGACCGCGCCCCACGGCCCGCGGCGCGCTTTGCTCCCGGCGCAAGCGGCGAACGCAGACCTCCGGCGGGCAAGCCCTACGGGGAGAGGCCGGCGGCTGGCCGTGCCTATGGGGCGAGACCCGCTGGCGGGGCGAGACCCACTGGGCCCGCGGCGGGCCGCCCGTTTGACAGGAAGCCCGCGGGCAGGCCGTTTGCGGGCAAACCATCGTCGGGCAAGCCCGCCTTCAGCAAGCCGGAATGGAAAAAGCCGGGCGGCAGTGATCGTCCTGCGTTCAAACGGCCAGCAGCTCCGCGCCGCGAGGCGTCTGCACCGACGGATGACTTTGCTCCTATCAAGCCCGGGCAACTGCGCATCGACCCGATAGAGCCCGGTCGCGCCGATGCGCGCAGACCGGAAACTCGTGGGCCCCGCACATTCAGCAGACCTCCGGCGCGGCCCAGTGCCGGCAGGCCGCCCGATGACAGGGCACGCACGGACAAGCCTGGCTTCAGCAAGCCCGGCGGTTTCGACAAGCCTAGATTCGAGAAACCCAGATTCGACAAGCCGAGATTCGAAAAATCAGGTTCAGCGAAGCCGCGATTCGAAAGACCCGGCACTGAAAAGCCCCGATTCGATCGAGCAGGCTCAGGGCGTCCCAGCACGGATGCGCGCACTGGGGCTCCCTATCGCGCGGGTGCGGCGCCCGCGCGGTCTGCGCGTCCGCCGCGCGGCGAAAGCGGCCTGGCGCGCCCCTTCACGACCAGCAGCGGCAAGCCCCGTGCAGGCGGCGCACGGCCGAGCAGCAAGCCATTCAAGCCGGGTGGATCGTCCAAGCCTCGGACGGGCGGTTTCTCCAAGTCCGGACCGAAGGGCTCCGGCTTCAAAGGCAAACCCGGCGGTGCGAAGCGCAGCGGCCCACACGCTGGGGGAAAGAAGCGCGGGTAGGCTGGGTTCTTTAGCTGGTCTTTTCTGCCCACTGTCATCTTGAGCGGAACTGGGATACGCCGCTCGAATTGCCGTTCCCTTGCAAGCCGCCTTCGCGCTAGAATTTATGCGTCAGCCATGTTCAGCCGATCCGCAACCCGAATCTCCTCGACGCCGCTGCTCAGGCGCTTTCGCCGCGGACACCCGGACCGTGGACGGTATTCTTCCCTCTGAGTAATCTATCCAGTTGATTTGTTTTGCGGTCCGCTCCGTGCGCAATGCGCCGCGGCGGCCGGCGGAGACCCCTCGCAACGAGTTTCCGCGCATGACTGTCGCGATCCCGATGTCCATCCGCCCGATGCGCGGATAGAAAGGTCCTTCCCTGATGAATACATTTTTGAGCAAGGCCACGCTTCACTCCGGCAAGACGTCCTATGCGATCTATCGCCTGCCCGCGCTCACTGCGCGCGGCTTCAATCTGAGCCGGCTGCCTTTCAGCCTGAAGATTCTGCTGGAGAACCTGCTGCGCCGCGAAGACGGCACAACCGTTACGGCCGGCGATATCGAGTTCCTCGCCAACTGGAACGCCAAGGCCGAGCCCAGCCGCGAGATCGCCTACATGCCGGCGCGGGTACTGATGCAGGACTTCACCGGCGTGCCCGCGGTGGTCGATCTGGCCGCCATGCGCGACGCCATCAAGACTCTCGGCGGCGATCCGGAGCGCGTCAACCCGCTGGTGCCGGCCGAGCTGGTCATCGACCACTCGGTGCAGGTGGACGAGTACGGGACCGCGGGGGCGTACGGCGCCAATTCGCTGCTTGAGTTCCAGCGCAACCGCGAGCGCTATGCGTTTTTGAAGTGGGGCCAGACGGCGTTTCGCAACTTTTCCGCAGTTCCGCCGGGGATGGGGATCTGCCACCAGGTGAATCTCGAGTATCTGGCGCGCGTGGTGTTTACAACGGAGGTTGATGGTGAGCAGGTCGCGTATCCGGACACGGTCGTAGGCACCGACTCGCATACCACGATGATCAACGGGCTCGGCGTGCTGGGATGGGGCGTGGGCGGCATCGAGGCGGAGGCTGCGATGCTCGGGCAGCCGGTGTCCATGCTGGTTCCGCAGGTGGTGGGGTACAAGCTCACCGGCAAACTGCGCGAAGGCGCGACGGCTACGGATCTGGTGCTAACTGTCACCCAGGCGCTGCGCAAGCTTGGCGTTGTCGGAAAGTTCGTCGAGTTCTACGGACCGGGAATCGCGGCGCTGCCGCTGGCTGATCGCGCCACCATCAGCAACATGGCTCCCGAGTACGGAGCGACCTGCGGCATCTTCCCGGTGGACGCGGAGACGTTGCGCTATCTGCGGCTGACAGGGCGCAGCGAAGAGCAGATCGCTCTGGTCGAGGCCTACTACAAGGAGCAGGGGCTGTTCCACACGTCAGCCTCGCCGGAGGCCGAATACACGCAGACGCTGGAGCTGGACCTGGCGACAGTGGAGCCGAGCGTGGCGGGACCGATGAGGCCGCAGGACCGCGTGCTGCTGAAGGATGCGGCCGCGAGTTTTGCGCAGCAACTGCCTGCGCTGCTGGCGCCCACGGCCAAGCCGCTGGGGACTCGCACGGCGGCTGCATGGGAGCGGGGTGCAGTGATGGATGGAGCCGTCGCAGGAAAAGCAACCGCAGATCCTTCGACTCCCTCCGCTGGCGCTTCGGTCGCTCAGGATGACAGGGCATTTTCGGTGACGACGACTGTGAAGGAACGCTTCAACATCGATCCGGATAAGTATCTCGATCATGGGTCGGTGGTGATTGCGGCGATTACGAGTTGCACGAATACTTCGAATCCTTCGGTGATGGTGGCCGCGGGCATTCTGGCGAAGAAGGCTGTCGAGAAGGGGCTCACTGTTCCGCCGTGGGTGAAGACTTCGCTAGCGCCGGGCTCGCGCGTGGTTACCGACTACTACGAAAAGTCGGGTTTGCTGCCGTATCTGGAAAAGCTGCGCTTCAATGTGGTGGGCTACGGCTGCACCACTTGCATTGGCAACTCAGGGCCGCTGCCCGCCGATGTTTCGAAGAGTATCGACGAACACGGTCTGGTTGCGGTCAGCGTGCTCAGTGGCAATCGCAACTTCGAGGGGCGCGTCAACGTGGATGTGCGCGCCAACTATCTGATGAGCCCGCCGCTGGTGGTGGCCTATGCATTGGCCGGCAAGATCGGCCACAACTTCGATACCGACCCCTTGGGAACGGACGAAGCGGGCAAGCCGGTGTACCTCAAGGACATTTGGCCAACGCAGGCCGAGGTGGCCGAAGCCATTGAAAAGGGCCTGAGCAGCGAGAGCTTCCGCAAGGAGTATGCGACGGTGGCGGATGGCGACGCGAGTTGGCAGGGGCTGAGCTTTCCGACCGGCGATGTGTACCAGTGGGAGCCGGATTCAACTTACATCCGGCAGGCGCCATACTTCGAAGGCATTACCAGCAAGCCCGCGCCGGTGACGGACATTGTTGGCGCGCGCGTGCTGGCGGTGCTGGGCGACTCGGTAACCACCGATCACATCTCGCCGGCGGGCAACATCAAGGCCAATGGGCCGGCGGGAAAATATTTGACGGAACATGGCGTGAAAGCGGCGGACTTCAACAGCTACGGCTCGCGGCGCGGCAATCACGAAGTGATGGTGCGCGGGACCTTTGCCAATGTGCGGCTGCGCAACAAGCTGGCGCCGGGCACGGAGGGCGGCGTTACGCGCTTGCTGCCCGAGGGCGAGGGGATGTCGATCTTCGACGCCAGCGTGAAGTACGCGGAGCGCGGCGTGCCGCTGATCATTCTGTCCGGAAAGGAATACGGCTCCGGCTCTTCTCGCGACTGGGCTGCCAAGGGACCGAAGCTGCTGGGCGTCCGCGCGGTGATCGCCGAGAGTTTCGAGCGCATTCATCGCTCGAACCTGGTGGGCATGGGGATCTTGCCGCTGCAGTTTGAGGCGGGCCAGAATGTGGAGTCGCTGAGATTGACGGGCGAGGAGGTCTACGACTTTCCCGGCCTTACGACGCTTCTCGCAAACAGATTCGCCAATGGCCGCGCGATCCCGGTGAAAGCAACAGGCGCGGATGGCAAGGTGAAGAGCTTCAACGCCGTGGTTCGCATTGACACGCCGCAGGAGATCGGCTACTTCGAGCACGGCGGCATTTTGCAATACGTTCTGCGGCAGTTGGCGGCGAAGTAGCATTCGCGGATCTGTCGTTCCTGCGACAAGCCTGACTGGGGTTGGAAAACTTCAGCAGGTCAGCTTCCGCTTCGCGGAAATGGCAAGTCAGCAAGTTGGCGGATTGATGCGATCTTGCAATGTTCAGTCTGCTGCCCTGTTTAGGGATTCGAAATTTTGGGCGGATTCGGCGAGGGGAAGCGCTCATAGGTCTTTGGCTTCCGGGCGGCGGGCTTTTTGAGCTTGGCCAGCGCCGGCTCCTGGTCGCGGGAAATCTGAAAACGCGCGCCTTCCTGGCGGCTGTCGCCCATAACGTGAAGACGCATGAAGTTGGTCGAACCCGATTTGGTGCGGGTGCCCGCCACAATTGCGACGACCTCGCGCGGCCGGACGTAACCGTTCTGTTCCAACAAGCTCTCGGCACACTCCACCAGGGCCTCGGTGCTGTTGATCTTGGGGCAAAGAATGGGCGTAGTGCCCCAAAGCATGCTCAAGCGATTGATGGTGATCTCAACCGGGCTGAGCGCGAAGATGGGCGCCGCCGGATGGTATTTCGAGAGCTGGCGCGCGGTCTGTCCCGACTCGGTAAACAGAGCCACCCCGCGCAGGTCAAGGTCGTCGGCGGCATGGGCCGTGGCTTCGCAGATGGTTTCTGCGATGGAGAGGCGCGACTGCCTTTGGCGAGGTTCGTTGCGATCGCTCTCTTTCATGTCGCGCTCGGCCTCGGAGACGATGCGGGCCATCATCGAGACGGCTCCCACCGGATACTTGCCTATCGCGGATTCTCCAGAGAGCATCACGGCATCGGTGCCGTCGTAAACGGCGTTGGCCACATCGGAGACCTCGGCACGCGTGGGCCGGGGGTTCTCGATCATCGACTCCAGCATCTGGGTGGCGGTGATGACTGGCTTGGAATACTCGGCGGCGCGGCGGATGATGTGCTTCTGGATGGCGGGCACCATCTCCGGCGGCACTTCCACGCCCAGGTCGCCGCGGGCCACCATGATGCCGTCGGCAACCTGCAGAATGGCGTCGAGGTGCTCGATGGCCTGAGGCTTTTCCAGCTTGGCGATGATCCAGGTTTCGAAACCGAGCGCGGCCACTCGATTGCGCACCAGTTGCACGTCTTCCGCGGTGCGAACAAAGGAGACGGCGATGGCATCGACGCCGTTCTTGAGCGCGAACTCAAGGTCTTCAGCGTCCTTCTCGGTAAGCGAGGGAACACGCACCGGAATGCCCGGCAGGTTGATGCCCTTATGTTCACCCAGCATTCCGCCGTTAACGACATCGCAGGAAACATCGCCTCCCATGACCTCGTGAACGCGCAGTTCGATCAGGCCGTCGGAGAGCAGAATGCGCGATCCCTGCTCGACGTTTTCCGCCAGCGTCTTGAAGGTGGTGCCCACCAGCGCAGCCGTTCCGGGAACTTCGCGGGGCGTAATGGTGAGGCGTCCGCCGGCTTTGAGCAGCACGGGCTGATGATCTTTCAGTATGGAGGTGCGAATCTTGGGACCCTGCAGATCCCCAAGAATACAGAGCGGCTTGTGCTCATCGCGGCTTACCTTGCGGATCAGCTTCAGGACCGCGAGCTTTCGCTCGTGCGAACCGTGGGAAAAGTTCAGGCGGACAACATCGACGCCCGCACGGACCAGATCGCGAACCACCGGCTCGGTGTTCGAGGCGGGGCCCAAGGTGGCAACGATCTTTGCGCGGCGTTGAGACGGGGAGTCAGTCTGGCTGAATTCTGCGAAAGACATGGGGATAGCTCCAGTGAGAAGGCTGCAGTTGAGGCAAATTTGGCTTTGGGTAGACAGAAAAGCTCAGCGGGGAACGACTGTCTTTATTGTACATGGAGTTTTGGCGGGAGATTTTCTCTGCCGTGGGGCGGAGGCGCCTGCTAACCGTTATCGATGCGAAGTGTTTGGATCGGTTGGCGGGCCGGAGTCGATCCGCGCGGATTTATGTTCCTGGCGATCCGCATAGAGGACCCCGTTCAGCTCCGCTCCCACCAGCACGCTGAATGCGGTGATGTAGATCCAGACCAGGGTAGCGATGCCGGCGCCAAATGAGCCGTAGAACATGGAATAGTCGGCCACTCGGGTTACATACCAGCCGAAGGCCAGCGTAGCGGGAAACCACAGGAGCGTGCCGGCTATGGCGCCCGGCACCACCCACAGCCAATGTTCCTTTCTCCTGGTTCCGAAGTGGTAGATGGCGGTCAGCACCGAGGCGCTGGTCAGCAGCGCGATGGACCAGCGCACCATGCGCCAGAAGAACAGCACAATGTGGCGCAACTCGTGGCCCGCGTTTTCGATCATCCATAGTTCGATCTGGCGTCCGAACACAACCACCAGTGTCGCTACCGAAAGCGGAACCAGAGCGATGGGAACCAGCATCAGGGCCCGAAGCCGGCGTTCTCCAAATCCCCAGCCCTCATTCGGAAGCTGATAGGCCCTGCGAAATCCCTCCATCAAGGAAAGCATCATGCCCAGGCCGGCAAAGATGCTCAGGCCCGTTGCGGAGAGGATCAACTGGGCCGAGTGAATGCTGCGGGTGAGGAGGTACGACTGGAGAAGGTCCATGGTGTCGGCAGGCAGAAACTGCTCGAAGATGGATCGAACCGCACCCACCAGCGTGGTCCCTTCCTGCACCTGGGCGAGCAGCGTGGTCAACACGAGCAGCGCGGGGAAGAGCATGAGCATCCCCGAGTAGGCTGCCGCTTTGGCCGTGTTGATCACGTCGTGGTCGAGGGCCAGAAAGATTGCTTTACGGCATCTTTGAAAAATTCGACTCATGCGCTCATTGGAAAGAGTAGAGCATTTCTGTCAATTGCGGTGAAAAGTCTTTGTGAACTGTCGAGGTCCGATCGGGTCAGAAGAAGGGGACAGGGATTGGAATGCTTTCGATTCCACGCGCTGGAAGAGTAGTTCGGCGCTCGGACATTCGAGGGGGCGAGATATTGACCTGAAAGGTTACTCCCGATTTTCATGTCCCGCGCCAGGGTCGAGGGGCGAGAATGGACGCTTCAAGGAAAACTGGCAAGAGATCGCAGGCGAGAGCCGCGTCAGGGGGAACGGGAAGAGGATGAGTCAGGAACAGGGGCGGAAAACCGGATTTGGAATCCCCATGCGCTATCTTCTGGTGCTGTGGCTGTTGGTTCTGAGCACCATCGCGTTCCTTGACCGGACCAATATCTCCATTGCGGGCGTTGAGATCGGCAAGGAGTTCGGGGTCGACAACACGCACCTGGGATGGGTCTTCAGTGCGTTTCTGGTTGGCTATGCGTCCTTTCAGCTCCCTGGGGGAGTGCTGCTGCGGCGCTTTGGCCCGCGGCGCGTTCTCACCTTCTTTGTGCTTTTGTGGGGCGTCTTCACGATTCTGACCGCGCTTGTGCCTCCGGGCATGAGGGGGTCTCTGTGGATGCTGATACTGGTTCGGATTGCGCTGGGCGCCAGCAGTTCGGTCATGTATCCATCGGCAAATCAATTCATCGAGCGCTGGTTCCCAACCCACGAGCGGGGAAAGGCGAACGGCATTGTCTTTGCCGGCGTGGGGCTGGGTTCGGCGCTGGCTGGGCCGCTGATCACGGCGATCATTCTGCTCTATGGCTGGCACGATGCTTTCTGGTTCTGTGCGGCTGCCGGTACGCTGGCGGCGGCGGTGTGGTTTGTTGTAGCGCGCGATGCACCCGAACAGCACCCTTGGATAAGCAACGAGGAGCTTGCGACGATCGCCTCCGGACGCGGAGACGGTGGGCGCAAGAGATCGGTAGGCGGCACAACGCCAGCGAGTGTGCCATGGATGAGGATCTTCGCCAGCAAGGAAGTTCTGGCGCTGATGACCAGCTATTTCACGTTCGGCTACATCGGATGGATCTTCTTCAGCTGGTTTTATATCTACCTGGCGCAGGTGCGTGGGTTGAGCTTGAAGACCAGCGCGGTCTACTCGGTATTTCCATTCGTAGCGATGACGGTGGGCTCGCTGGCGGGCGGGGTGGCGAGCGATTGGCTGGCACGCGCGTGGAGCGCTCGGGTGGGACGATGCTATCTGCCCGCCTTTGCCCTCCTCATGACTGCGATTCTGCTTCTGGTGGGATCGAGGGCGCAGAGCGCGGTGTCCGCGACCGCGGTTCTGGCCTGCGGGGCCGGATCTCTCTACCTGTCGCAAAGCTGCTTCTGGTCGGTGACCGCGGACTTTGCGGGTGAGTTCTCGGGGGTGGTCTCAAGCACTGTGAACATGAGTTGCCAGGTTGGAGCTGCGGTGACTGCCTCGTTGACGCCTCTGCTTGCGGCCTGGTTTGGATGGGAGGCGTCGTTCCTGGCCGCGACCTTGCTGGCGCTGCTGGGTGCGACGGCCTGGATGGTTGTCAATCCCCGTGCGAGGCTGGGTTAACAGTCCGTGGCGAAAGCCCAAATCGCCGAAGAACTTCCCTCAGGGGCTAAAGCCCACCCATCATTTTCAGCGTCTTGCGGCACGACTAAAGTCGTGCCCTTTCAAAACCCCACTTTTTTAAGACAGGGAATGGGGAATGGGGACGCAGGGAATGCACCCGTACAATGAGTGCATGGTACGCACGCTGCTTTCTCCCCTGCTGGCCATCGCCGTAATGGCCGTTTGCTTCAGCACTTCGTTGTCAGCCCAGAGCCCAATTCCCGCCACTTCGCCCGAGGATCGCGCACTGGCGCGTTCCATCTTGAAGGAACTGATCGAGATCAATACTACCGACACGCTTCGTGGCAACGTGACGGAGGCGACCGCGGCGATGCGGAAGCGCCTGATCGACGCCGGCTTTGCGGCGGAGGATGTGCTGCTGTTGGGGCCCGACCCGCGCAAGCAGAATCTCGTGGTGAGGCTGCGCGCCGCTGGCACGCCCGAGGAAAAGCCGGTGCTGTTTCTTTGCCACATGGACGTGGTCGAGGCGCTCAAGTCGGACTGGACGACCGACCCCTTTCAGCTTGTGGAGAAGGACGGCTACTTCTACGGGCGCGGCAGCGAGGACATGAAGGACGGCGACGCGGCGCTGGTGACGACATTTCTGCGCCTGCATCGGGAAGGCTACAAGCCGAAGCGCGACCTGATTCTGGCGCTCACCGCGGACGAAGAGGGCGGCAGGTTCAATGGCGCTCAGTGGCTGGTGAACCGGCACCGGGAACTGGTGGACGCGGCGTTCGTCATCAATCCCGACGCAGGCGGCGTGGAACTGCTCCATGGGCGGCCGGTGGTAGCGGCGGTGGAGGCGACGGAAAAGATCTATGCGGACTATCAGGTGACGGCGGTGAATCGCGGCGGACACAGTTCCCTTCCCCGGCCGGACAACGCGATCTACGAGCTGACGACCGCGCTCAACAAGCTGGCGGCGTATGCCTTTCCTTTCGAATTGAACGATGTGACGCGATCGTACTTTGGCAAGCTTGCCGAGCGGGAGACAGGCCCATCCGCAGCCGACATGCGCGCCATTCTGGCTGCACCGCCGGAGATGGCGGCAGTAGCGCGGCTGAGCGCGGAGCCCAGCTTCAACTCGAACTTCAGAACCACGTGCGTGGCGACGCGCCTGAATGCCGGCGTGGCGAATAATGCACTGCCGCAGACGGCGCAGGCCATCGTGAACTGCCGCATCCTTCCAGGACACTCGCCGGAAGAGATCCGGAAACAACTGATCGGGATCTTCGCGGACGATAAGCTCGCGGTCAAGTATGTCTCCGATTCTTACGCGGTCACGGACACTGCCCCCGACCGGAAGGCGATGACGCCACCGGCGCCGATCCCCGAAGTGTTCGAACCGCTCACACGGCTGACCGCGGCGATTTGGCCCGGGACGCCGGTGACCGCGGTGATGGAAAACGGGGCCAGCGATTCCATCTACTTTGCGCAGGCAGGCATTCCTTGTTACGGCTTCTCGGCAATTGCGATGGAGCGGGACGACGATCGCGCCCACGGCCGCGACGAGAGGCTTCCTGTCGATTCCTACTGGAAGTCGCTGGACTTCTTTTACGCGTTTGCCAGGGCGGTGGGGGGAGAGACAGGGAATAGGGAATAGGGAATAGGGAATAGGGAATAGGGAATAGGGAACAGAGAGCGGGGGCGGAGTTCTGAGAGTGGCGGGGGATAGGACAAGTACAGCAAGTCAGCCCCGCTGCGCGTGGATAGCAAGTCAGCGAGTCAGCGGAATCGTCGATGGAGCCGGCTGCGCCGCACCCTCTAATAGGAGCTTTTAATCCCTCTCATCCCCGATGCGGTTTGACCCTGCCAAGGCAGGACAACTAGTTTGGAAGAGTGCGGGGTTGTGCGCCCGCACCCTGGAATAAGGAGACTGGATGCAGAGCAAAGCCTTTCCCCGGATTTGGAAGAGTTGCCTGGTCATGGCGCTGGCGGCAATCGCCTTTGCCGTTGCGCATGGACAGGACCTGAAGAGCTTCGAGCAGAGGATCACGACCAAAGTGCTGCCCAACGGGCTTACGCTGATCGTCTGCGAACGCGCTGAGGCTCCGGTCTTCAGCTATTCCACATTCATTGACGCGGGCGACGTGGACGATCCCTCGGGCGAGAGCGGCCTGGCCCACATGTTCGAGCACCTGGCCTTCAAGGGCACCAGCCAGATTGGAACCACCGACTATGCGGCTGAGAAGGTTGCGCTGGCCAAGGTGGAGGCGGCGAACAACGCCTACGAGGCCGAATACCTGAAACCCGTGGGCCGTGACGAGAAGAAGCTCGCCGAGTTGCAGAAGGCATTCATGGATGCGCAGGCCGAGGCGCACAAGTATGTGATCCCGAACCAGTTCACCGAGGTGGCGGATGCGAACGGGGCGAACGGCTTGAACGCCGGAACGGGCCTGGACGAGACTCAATACTTCTGGTCGATGCCGGAGAACCGGCTGGAGCTTTGGGCATGGCTCGAGAGCGGGCGTCTTTCCGACACGGTTCCGCGCGAATTCTACAAAGAGCGCGATGTGGTGATAGAAGAGCGCCGCATGCGCACCGACTCGAATCCCATCGGGCGTCTGATCGAGCAGTTTCTGGCCACCGCCTACGTGGCCCACAACTACGGACGAAGCGGCATAGGCTGGCCAAGCGAAGTGAGCCAGATCAACGCGACCGCGGCCATGGAGTTTCACAAGAAGTATTACGTGGGCGGCGACATCGTGGTGACCGTGGTTGGAGATGTCAAAGCGTCGGAGGCAATGCCGATGCTGGAGCGCTACTTCAGCAAGGTTCCCGGCGGGCCCAAGCCGGAGGAGATGACCACGGTCGAGCCAAAGCAATTTGCCGAGAAGTCGGTGAGCATTCACGAGCAGACGCAGCCGTTCTACGTCGAGGGCTATCACCGGCCGAGCTACCGCGATCCGGACGATGCGGTGTACGACGCGATCTCGGACATCGTGTCGAACGGCAGAGTGTCGCGCATGTACCGGAGCCTGGTGGAACAGCAGCAGATTGCGGCTGAGGCGGCGGGGTTCAGCCCGTTTCCCAGCGGCAAGTATCCGAGCCTCTTTGCGTTCTATGCGGTCCCGCTCCCCGGCCACACGCCGGCCGAGATGCGCGAGGCGATTCACAAGGAGATCGACAAGCTCAAGACTGCCGACGTAACCGACGCGGAGTTGCAGATGTACAAGACGCGGGCGCGAGCCGACCTGCTGCGCGGCCTGGCGGACAACCAGGGACTGGCGAATGCGCTCTCGGAATACCAGACACGGTTTGGAGACTGGCGGGAGCTTTTCCTGCAACTGGACAAGGTGGACAAGGTGACCAAGGCGGACATTCGCCGGGTGGCGAACCAGGTGTTTGTGGCCTCGAACCGCACCAGCGCGGAGATTGACACCGAGGCTCCGGCAGCGACTGCGAAGAACGATGGGGGCGCGGAATGAGAAACAGAGATCAGAGATCAGGGGTCAGGGGTCAGTTTCTCGGAGGGCGGTCCGTCGATAGCCACTTGTTTCCTTCCGGTTCGGTCTGGTTTGGAGCGATCATGGCGGCGTTGATCATGCTGCCCTCGATGCAAGCGCAAAAGAGCAAGCCGTGGGAGCAGATCCCGGTCCGCAAACTGCACGACTTCAAGCCTCAGCAGCCGAAACGGATCGAGCTCAAAAACGGAATCGTCGTGTTCCTGCAGGAGGATCACGAGTTGCCGTTTATCTCCGGTTCGGTCATGATCCCTGGAGGATCGCGCGAGGAAACGAACGCGGCAAAGACCGGGCTGGTTGACCTCTATGGGCAGGCATGGCGCACCAGCGGCACCGAGAAGATGGATGGCGACGCCATGGACGATTTTCTCGAAGCCCGGGCTGCGCACATCGAGACTGTCGCCGACGTGGATTCGAGCGCGGTCGCGTGGGATTCGCTGAAGGGGGACTCCGGCCAGGTGTTTGACCTGGCGATGGATCTGCTTTTTCATCCCAAGTTCAGCGAAGAGAAACTGCAACTGGCGCAACAACAGCTCGCTGCCGGGATCGTACGCCGCAACGACGACGAGGGTGAGATCGCGGGGCGCGAGGCGGATAAGCTGGTGTACGGAGCGAACAGCCCGTATACGCGGCAACCCGAACTGGCAACCATGGGCGCGGTGACGGTGGCGGACTTGCAGGCCTGGCACGACCGCACGCTGAAGGGGAAGCTGATCGTAGGCATCAGCGGAGATTTTGACCCTGTAGCGATGGAGGCCAAGGTTCGGGCGGCTTTTGAAGGATTGCCGCAGGTTGAAGCCTCGGCCGCGCGGCACGACGAGTTTGCCGGACCGAAGCCGGGGGTCTATTTCATCGACAAGGAAGATGTGAACCAGTCAAACGTGGAGATCGTCGGTCTGGGGACGGACCGGCGGAATCCCGACGTGCCGGCGCTGGCGGTGATGAATGAGATTCTCGGCGGCGGCTTCGGAAGCCGGCTGTTCCAGAAAGTGCGGACGGAGCTGGGACTGGCTTACGCGGTCGGCGGTGGATTCGGAATGGAGTACGACCATCCGGCCGCGTTCCGGGCGGAGGTTCTGACCAAGAGCCCGTCGACGGTGGATGCAACCAAAGCGGCGCTGGGCGAGATTGCGGGGCTGAACTCGACGCCCTTCACCGAAGTGGAACTGAAGCGCTCCAAGGACGATATCCTGAACTCGTTTCTCTTCAAGTACGACACTAAGGCCAAGATCCTGGACGAGCGGGAACGGCTGGAGTTCTATGGCTATCCGGCGGACTATCTCGAGACCTACAAGGCGGCTCTCGAAAAGGTGACGCTGGCCGATGTGACCGCGGTCGCAAAGAAGTACATTCATCCGGAAAAGCTGGCGGTGCTGGTTGTGGGCAACGGGCCGGAGATCAAGCCGGGGCTGGATGAGCTGAAGCTGGGACCGGTGCAGAAGGTAGACATTACGATACCTCAGCCGGGGCGGCCGGCGGGCGCGGGAGGCGGCGCGGGTAAGTGAACTTATTGCTCTGAGTCACAGATGGTGCATTGCTGTCCCACCCATTCCGCAGAAAGAAGCGGAATGGATGGGGCACGGAGCTTTACTTCTTAGGACCGGATTGAGAACGGGAGAGTGCAGAGCATGAAGACGATTGAGGAACTGGTGGCGGAAGATGGGAAGCTGCGGGTCGAAGCAGCGTCGCGGCTGATGGCGGCCGGAGTGACGATCTCCAGGCCCGAGACATGCGTGATCGACGCCGATGTCGAAGTTGCCGCCGATACGGTGATTGAACCGTTTGTGCAGTTGCTGGGACAGACGCGAGTCGGCGCCAAATGCCTGATCCGGTCCTTCACGGTGATTGAGAACTGCACGCTGGGCGACAATGTGCTCGTCCGGCAGAGCTGTGTGCTCACCGAGAGCACGGTGAGCGATGGCGCAAAGATCGGCCCGTTCGCGCATCTGCGGCCGGGGAGCGAGATTGGCGAAGACGCGCACGTGGGCAACTTTGTGGAGACCAAGAAGACAAAGCTGGGCAAGGGCGCCAAGGCCAGTCACCTGACCTATCTCGGCGACGCCGAAGTGGGCGAAGGATCCAACATCGGGGCGGGCGTGATTACCTGCAACTACGATGGCGTCAACAAGCACCGGACAACAATCGGGAAACATGCGTTTGTGGGCAGCGATTCGACGCTGGTCGCTCCGGTCAGCGTGGGAGAAGGCGCTTACATTGGCGCGGGCTCGTGCATCACCAAGGACGTGCCGGCAGGATCGCTGGCGGTAGAAAGAAGTGCGCAGATTGTCAAGGAGGGCTGGGTTGCAGCCAGACGAGCCCGCCGTGAGAAGCAGGAGTAACTTAGGCCTCGCCTGAAGATCGGAGGACCGGAAATAGCTCTTGGATTTTCATTTATGTTCTTGTAAATGAATCATTTAATAAAGAACACCGGCGCAAGTGACATCTGTGGCATGGACAGAGTCTTGTCCCGGGGAACAGCTTTTCCGTTCCGCAAGAAAGCCTGAACCCGGTCTTCCGCATCAATGGCGAGAAGATCTGAAAGGCCCATCGAATTGTGCTTTGAGAAGCGGTTGACGGGGCTCGCGGCCGGCTCAGCCGGAACCGGAAACCCAAAGGGATGAGGAGGTTGCCTACGCAACTTACTACGTTCGAGTTAGTGCTTTTCCGGATGCCCATCCGGGCTATGACACCTTTTTGTGATGGTCATCCGGCTTGAACCCCTGTTAACTAAAGCGAGGACTGGGTTTTCAATGGTCAGACCGTGGGGGTCCGCAGAGAAGGACCGGCTACCCCCATGGCGCAACACAGTGGCCTTGGAGGAAGTTTTCTTGGGATTGAACCTTGCAGGACCGGGAAGGCCGAACGCCGCGAAGGAATCTCCCGCAGAGGGCGAAGTGCGTGTAAGCGTGGAAGCGAGCAGGCCGGTGCGGATTCTTGTGGTGGACGATGAAGCGCATGTCAGGTCCATGTTGGGTTCTACCCTGGAGCGCAACGGATATGAGGTTCAACTGGCCTCAAGCGGCCGGGAGGCCCTGGAAGCGCTCGCCCTGAACACCTACGATCTGGTACTCACCGATATTGTCATGCAGGACTTGAACGGCATTACGCTGCTGGAGCGAGTTCATGCGCAGCAACCAAATCTGCCTGTGGTGATGGTGACCGCGATTCACGACATCAGCGTGGCCATCGACTCAATGCGGCGCGGCGCATACGACTATCTCCTCAAGCCATTCGAGCGCGACCACTTGTTGAGCACAGTGGAGCGGGCACTGAAACACAGGCAGTTGCTGGAGGACAGCCAAAACTACCAGCAAAGCCTGGAACAGATGGTGCGGGCCAGGACCGAGATGCTTCGCCACGCGATGGAGGATCTGGAACACTCCTACGACGTGACGCTTGAAGCGTTGGGCGACGCACTGGATCTCAAGGACTCGGAGACGGAAGGGCACTCGAAGCGGGTCACCGCTTACACGATCGCGCTGGCGCGCGCAATGGGGTTGGCACCAGCCGAAATCAAGGTGATTGCCCGCGGCGCATTTCTGCACGACATTGGAAAGATGGCGATTCCCGACGAGATTCTGCGCAAGCCGGGGGCCCTGACGGAGGGAGAGCAGGATGTGATGCGGGAGCACTGCACACGCGGCTACCATATGCTCAAGAAGATTCCGTTCCTAGCCGCCGCGGCCGAGATTGTCTTCTGTCACCAGGAGTGCTTCGACGGAAGCGGCTATCCGAGAGGCCTGGCAGGCCGCGAGATTCCGATTGGAGCGCGGATATTCTCGATCGCAGACGCGCTGGACGCCATCACCAGCGACCGGACCTATCGAAAGGCGCGCAGCTTCGACACGGCGCGCGAAGAAATTCTGCGCTGTTCGGGAACACAGTTCGACCCCACCGTTGTGGAGGCCTTTCTTAAGATTCCGAACGAGCTTTGGCAGGAGTTGCGTTCGGAAATCAGCGGCCAGAACAAGCGGTACTCGACCTTCGAAATGACCCCGTCTCCCAGCACACCGGATCTGATAGGCTAGATTCCCAAGTAGAACTTTGGGACGAAAAACTGAGCCGAAATCGGGAGCAGAATCCATGCCTGCACTGTCAGCCGAAGAATCCAATGTCCATCTGCGCGCTTTGCCGGAGTGGAAGATTGAGTCCGGCGAACTGGTGAGATTGTTTCAATTCAAAGACTTCCGCGCCGCGCTCGCCTTCGTGAACCGCGTGGGGGAGCTGGCTGAAAAGGTCGGCCACCATCCCGACATCGACATCCGGTATAACCGGGTACGGCTGGGGTTGGCGACCCACGATGCCGGGGGATTGACGGAGAAAGACTTCGATCTGGCTGCCCGTGCGGAGAAACTGATCTGAGCGGCCAGCCTGGCGCCTCGGCCCTGGAAGCTGGACCGAGGCACTGAAGCCGGCTGGAATGCGTGGTCAGACTTGCCGGTGGATAGTGTCAAGATGTCTCCCAAAATGTGGATTTGTGCATGTTTCCCCTGTTTGACGCCGGGATTTCTGGTCTTGTATACCACCATGCGGCAAGGATTGCCCCCGTCGGCATCGACGCAGCTACGACAGATCCAGCCTTGAACCCTCAGGCGGGTTGAGCGTCAAGATCTGGATGACTATTAATAAGTATTTGATTATGGATGAGTTATCTATCTACTGATTGCCATATCGCTGTCACTGGCCCCCGCAGTCTTCAGGTTGAACCGCGCTCGACAGTAGGTTTGGCGATGAAAAGCGAATGATTCTCCTTGCGACGAGAAAAGATTTCGATTTTTGTATTTGCATTCTTCGCAATCTATGCTATCGTGTATTTATTCCACTGGTTGAGGCGGTCGAATCCTCCTCTCTCCAGCAGGAAGTAGTTTGCGTCACTGGCCTCCCGGCACGAACAGCTAGACCGTTCGTGCCGTCTTTTTTTTGTGTCGGGCGCTCTGCTCACAATCTGGACTGGCCGGCCGTGGTCAGGGACCATTTCACTTTATGCCGGATACAGATAAAATCAGTGCCAGAGAGGTGCCATGAAACTCCCAATCAACAGTCGCTGGGGACTTGGCTTGGCCGTATTTGCGCTGACAGCCGCCAGCTACGCCCAGTGGTCCAACCCCGCCGACGATGTAGCTGCCTATCACCCCTCGGCGCCGCTGAAAGTGAGCGCGCTGCCGCCGATCCTGTCCGGCGCCAAGCTGACCGGGGAGAACTTTCGCTATCCGTGGCAGGTGCACGTCTACGAGCAGGTGGCCAAGGTGAGCAGCGTGGTCTACCAGTTGCCCTGCAACTGCCGCTGCGATCGGGCCCTGGGCCATACCAGCCTGCGGAGCTGCTTCGAAGGGGCGCACGGAACCGAGTGCTCGACCTGCGCCCAGGAGGGATTTCTTGCCTACCGGATGACCAAGGCAGGCAAGACCCCGGCGGAGATTCGGGCCGCGATCGCTCGGCACGAGTACGAGAAGATCGACCTGGACAAGCAGTAGAGCGCTACAGGCCTTTGCGTTTTCTTCGTCAAAGCTGAAAAAGCGTAGAATGGAAATAGCAGCACGAGCCAGTTGGCCCGGCTCGCACCTTCCGGTCCCCCGGCGAATGATCTTCGTCGCCGGGCGCAGAGATGGGGGCGTCACGGTTTCGACGGGATCGATTGCGGCTTAGGAGACATGTCAGGGTGTGGGCACCTGTAATCGCCTGCAAAACAAAAGTTGCCAACGATAATCTGGCACTTGCAGCTTAATTAACTAAGCTGCCGTCTTCCACGGCTTCGCCTATGGGCTGTGAGCGG
>Ga0182014_10002993_pt1 | contig 20726 bp, 16 predicted proteins | sample 612S2DmetaG_FD_120489 | JGI IMG/M metagenome (GOLD analysis project Ga0182014, IMG submission 120489) | Permafrost microbial communities from Stordalen Mire, Sweden - 612S2D metaG | ecosystem: Environmental > Terrestrial > Soil > Wetlands > Permafrost | place: Sweden: Stordalen | collected... | reverse complement strand
TGTTACTCACCCGTGCGCCACTTTACTCATGGATTGCTCCACTTTCTCGTTCGACTTGCATGTGTTAGGCACGCCGCCAGCGTTGATTCTGAGCCAGGATCAAACTCTCGTTTGAAACCTGATGTCTCGACTTTCCGACGGAGGTCGAAAAGTTCCGACTGTACCCGCGCTCGAAAGCAGCGGGTACTCTTACCTTGTGAGAAAACGATCAAGCCAAACCCGATCGCATCTCACGACTGGCACGTTCAACCAATTTGTCAAAGATCCTGACGGTTTTCCGCCTGAGCGGGCCGTTTTGGATCGAGGCCCAGGCTGTTACGCCAAGGTGTCCTCGAACTTGTTGCGCTCACCGGTTTTGCCTTCAAAGCATCCTCCGGCGTTTTTGCGCGAACCTTCTAAACCTATCGGACTTTCACCTTCATGTCAAGCTCAATCGATTCTCGCCCCAAGGCCGCTCAAACGCGATGTTGGCGGGTTGTTCCTCGGATGCGGTATTCGACCTGCCGGGAAGGGAAGAAGTCCCGTTCGGAAGCGTCGCACAGCGCAAAATATCAAAGAGCGACCAGCAAAATGCGCCCGAGCCGTTTGGGCTCGCGGGAGTTGAACTCCCGGGTCTTGCAATGGCTTGTTCTCTGTGGGATTCCCTACAGGGGTTCAGGGATGCGCCACTTGCGTATCTCACCTGACCCAGCGAACCAGCTTCCCACTTCCCTCATCGGGCAGGCCACACGGCCACCGGGAGGCTCCACTGCTCATCTGCAACTTCCAAAGAGTAGCACACACGGGTCCTCATTGCAAATCTGCAACAAAGAAAACTGCGGAAAACTCGGGATAGCAAGAGAATGCGACGGAGGCCGTCCCTTCCGGGGCGGAAGCTCGCGTCGAATCTGGCGGAGGCCTTTGGGCGGCCTTGGGTTCAGTGGCGGGGAATGATCAGGCCCAGATCTGTCAGCCCGTTCACGAAGAACTGCATGGCGAGAGCCACGAGGAGCAAACCCATGATGCGGACCAGGATGCGGATGCCGGTCTCGCCCATGACCTGGCGAACCCGGCTGGCGGCGGCCAGCACCCAGTAGCTGACTAGACTGGTCAGGGTGATGGAGCCGAGAATGGCGCCCATCTCCCAATGCCATAGCGAGGGCACCTGGCCCACAAGCACCATTACGGAAGAGATGGCGCCTGGGCCGGCGAGCATGGGAATGCCCAACGGCACGATACCGGCGTCCTCCTTGGCGGTGGCCTCTTCGGCATCGCCCTTGGTCTCCTGGGTTGGCGAGCGCCGGGCTTCGAGCATGTCCAGGCCGATGAGTAGCAGAATGAGGCCGCCGGCCACCTCAAAGGCAGGCAGCGTGATGCCGAACATCTTGAAGATGAGTTGGCCGGCGACGGCGAAGCTGGTGAGCACGATGAAGCAGGTAAGTGCGCCCTTGCGGGCCATGCGCTTGCGGCGCTCCGGGCTGGCGCTGCCGGTGATAGCCAGAAATGAAGGGATGGCGGCGAAGGGATCGACCAAAAAGAAGATGGAGCTGAGCGCCAGCACCGAGAATCGGACCAGGGGCGCAGTGCTCAGCGCGCTCAAGGCCACCTCGGCTGGATTCGACCAGATCACAGATAGAGGCTAGAACATCAACCCGGCGCAGCGCCAGTTATGCGCCTTACCAGCCGGCAGCCTCGCCGGCTAGCAGCCGTCGGGGAGAATTAAAGCAAATCCGCCTAACCAAGACTAGAATCACCCTATCTAATGAACGGGAACAGTTGAAGTTCTCAGAGATCGCGGATGGGGTTTGAGGAGGGTTGATGCGTTTTCGAGGTTCAGGTCTTTTATTGCTGGTGGGTGCCATCGGTTTCCTGGTGCCGCTCCGGGCCCAAACAGCCCCCGGTGGCCAGGCTTCGGTTCCCGTTTTCGAAACCCATGCGCAGGCCGTTGTGGTGGACGTCGTAGTGACGAAGGGCAACGGCGAGGCGGTTCCCGCACTGCACGAGCAGGACTTCCAGGTCATCGAGGACGGCAAGCCACAGATGATCGACTTCTTCGAAGAGCACACGGCCAAGACCTTGCCGCCCGGCACGCTTCCCGAAGTGCCGAAGATGCCGCCGAACGTTTATACCAACGTCCCGCCGGCGCCGGAGAGCGACGCTGTGAACGTGCTGCTGCTGGATAGCCTGAACACGGAAAAACAGGACCAGAGCTATGTTCACCTTCAGATCCTGAACTTTCTCAAGAATATGCAGCCGGGCACGCGCTGCGCCATCTTCACTCTGGGTTCCAAGCTGCGTTTTGTGCAGGGTTTTACGACGGATAACTCGGCTCTGCTCGCCGCTCTGAACGACAAAAAGAACGGAGTGTCGCCGGAGAAGGACTGGTCTTCGCGATCCCGCTCCGACGCGGCCGACGACCAAAGGGAAATCGCGACCTTGGTGATGGAGAAGAACGGTCATATGACGGGTGGCGTTGAATCTGTTGCAGCGTCGGAGCGCGACTTTGCCGAATTCCAATATGGCGACCGGATAGCCATGACCATGGAGGCTCTGCAATACCTGGCCCGTTATCTGGGGGGTGTTCCGGGACGGAAGAATCTGATCTGGTTTGCCAGTTCGTTCCCGGTTACTGTCTTTCCCACCACTTCACAGAGACAGGCAATGAGCGAGTTGAGGGTATACGCGAGCGCGGTGAAGAAGACCGCCGACTTGCTGACGGTATCGAAGGTGGCCGTGTACCCCATCGGCGCCGAAGGCATGATGAACGACCACTGGATGGAGGGCGACAGTGCCGGCACCGGCCGCGCTAGCGGCGGCGGCGGGGCTCTCAATGGGATAGCAGGGCTTGGCGGGGAGAACGACCGGCGCGCGATGCGGATCATGGCCATGGAACAACTTGCCGCCGACACTGGCGGCAAGGCATATTACAACAACAACGATCTGAATGCCGCGATGCAGCACGCCATCAACGATGGGTCGCATTACTACACGCTGGTCTATACACCCACGAACAAGAAGATGGACGGAAGCTACAGGCGCATCGAAGTGAAGCTGAACGAGGGCAAATACAAGCTGGCATACCGGCGCGGTTACAATGCGGACGATTCGGCGACGGCCCAGGCCCAGCCGGACTCCGATCCGCTGCGGCCGCTGCTGGTACGCGGCTTGCCCGGCGTCACGGAACTGCTTTATGGGGTGCGCGTGGTTCCGGCCACGCCGCAGCCGGTGCCGGAGGCCAAGCGGGCTGGCGATAACCCCAAGCTGGCGGGCCCGGTGACGAGATACTCGGTCGACTTCATGATCCGCTCGACCGATGTGGCTTTTAGCCCAGCCCAGGATGGAACACAGAACGGCAAGATCCTTGTGGATATTGCGGCCTTCGATCGCGACGGCAACACAGTGAACTGGATGGGCGTAACGCAGGGGATGATTCTGGACGCAAAGGCATACGCGGCAATACAGAAAACAGGCGTGCCGGTGCACCTGGAGATCGACCTGCCCAACTCGGAGGTTTATCTGGAGACCGGGGTCTACGACTGGGGTACAGGCAAGGCGGGAACGCTGGAGATTCCGATCCACTTTATCCCCATGACGGCATCTGCTGCTCCACAAGCGGCGCCCAACACAAACTGAAGGCGGCGCGGCGCACTTCTTACGCGCGCAGGAGCGCCATCATGCGCCAGTCGCAGGCGGAGGCGCGGCCGATTTTGCGCTGCGCCAGGCAATCGCCCCTAGTAGGGCGATGACGGCTGCCAGTGCTACCCACAAAAGTGCGGGATGACGCTCAGTAAAAGGGCGGTCGTCGGGACGGGGCTGCCAGGCGGGATTGGGCTGCTCGGGGCCGGCAGCGATCTGCGCGGCGTTAGCTTGGGGAGCGAAAAGCGTAGCGTAGTCGTAGCGCGGAGCCGAGAGCGCCGGGTCGCCATAGGCCAATCGGTAGCTGGCATTGGAGTCAGCATCGAAGCACAGAGTCCGCTGGAGCATTTGAAGCTGAACAGAGGCGGGCGCCAGGGGCGGGTCGTCTCCGTTGTCGATGGCAACCGTCCACTTGGTGGGCGTGCTGAAATCGACCCAGGGAGGGCCAATGTCCAGGCGCTCTTCGTCGATCTGGCGGCCGTTCTGCAGGCTGTGAACGCGAAGGATATTTCCGTAGGAGCTTACCGGAGGGGGCGGCTGGGGCGCGTCGATTGAAGTTGGCTTTAAGACCTTATCGACAGTAATACTCACATCGCGGCTGAACTGTGCGGGGGACGCGCCGGGCTTGAAAACGATTCGGTCAACAGGCACATGCGCGGGCACGACGAACGTGAAGAGAGAAAAATGCTCCTTTGTCTCGAATTGCGCGGTCTGAGCTACCGTCGAATAGACCGGCGGAGTGGCCGGCGGACGCCCCACCGTGAGGCCGGTAACGCTCTCCGGCTGAAGCGGGCCAGCAATGCGGAAGTGCAGATAACGGAAATCTGAAACCGGCAGGTGAAGGACGGTGCTGCGGCCTAGCCGCTGGCGAGTGAGATCGAAGATGGTGTAGGAGCCGAGCTTGGTCTCAGTGCCTCCGGCCTCGGTCTGGCTGCCCGTGACGGTGACCGTAGCGATGAAGTTCTGCGCAGCGACGGTGAGTTGAATATCGCTATAGGGCGAATCGGGCAGGCTGGCATCGAAGACGGTTTGACCGCCGCGCAGGCCGATGTTCAGCGGTGCGATGGAGTTCTGGGCGGCTTGAGCAGTAGCGGAGACGCGAACAACGAACGGCGTCTCGATGCTGTCGCGATAAAAGCGAAGGTCGGCGAGTTGCGGCGCGGCGTGGGCAAAGATTGCGGGATCGAGTGCGAGGCAGCTCTGCCCCGATGAATGCTCGATGGGGCGCTGGTAGCGGAAGTACCGCGGATCAGGCGAGGCGGCCAATGCGGCGAGCAGGAGAATGGCGCTAATTTTCAATCGTTTCACCGTTCATTGCGCGCAGCTTGAGCCAGTCGCGCTGATAGACGAAGCTGACTGTGAGCAGTAGTGCGCCCAGGCCGATGAAGCTGAGAATACGGTATCCCTGGGCCAATTGGCTCATATCGGAGAGAAAAACCTTGGCGATGGTTACGGCCAACAGCACCAGAGCCTGCCAGCGCAGGAAGGCCGAGCGACGCCAGAAGCCTACATCGAGAAGAATTGCTCCGAAGATCATGAACCACGCAGAGTAAGTGAACTGCGCATACATCTGGTTTTGCTGCCACTGTTGCGACCAGTGAGCTGCATTCTGGCCCCAATGCAGAGTCCACCAGTAGCTGTGAATCTCCCAGCAGACGGCGATCAGGATGAGCAGATTCACGGTAAGCAGCGCCACGGCAGCGATCACCGGCCAGGGACCGGAATTGGCCCCCGTCTCCGCTGTCTCCAATTGGGTTTTGGCCTTGAATGCGATCCAGGCGGCGAAGGCAAAGACAGCGATCCCTACCAGGTAGCTGCCGAGGCGCTCGTTGAAGAAAGGCGTGGCCGATGCCGGAGGATTATCCAGGATGAGCGCAAGAAATCCCAGCGCGAGGCAGAGAAGCGCCAAGACGCGCAACAGGCCTTGGCGCAGGCGGGCGGCGACCCATAAGAGCGCCGCGCCCTCCGCCAGCCAGCCGACGGTCAGCCAGCGGCCCTGCGTCTTGAGCGGAATGGCCATCGTAAGGAAGACGACCGCGGCAGTAAGATGCAGGGCCGAGAGCAAGGCTGGACTCTCCCGCAGCTTACCTCGCGCGGGCAATCGAAGCATCAACAGATAAAAGGTCGCAAAGCCGACGGCCAGCCAAGCTCCTGCCCAGTCGCTCTTGAACCAATCGAAGAGGATGTAGAAAGCGATGAATCCCAAAGCCGCATTGGCCACTGGCAACACAACCAGAGCCAGGCTGTCCCAGTTGGAGTGCGGAGCGCCGTCTTCCAGATCCACCCGGACTAGGCGCGGCGCAAAGGCGAAGATGAGAAAGAAGGCGGCAAGGAAGAATGTTGTGCGCGCAAACTGATCGTCGTTATAAAAACTCGACGACCAGCCGGCATAAAACATCACCGTACCCGCAAAGGCTGCAAAGAGCAGGCGAGACCAGGGACGCAGCGCGACCAGGACGAGCACCGCGAGGTCCAGCACGAGCACATAAGTGAAGAGAGTGACTTCGTGGTTTTCGCCCGTGGAGACCAGCAGAGGCGTGGCGATGCCGCCGGCGATGGCGTAGAGAGCGAGCAACTCCGCATCCTGCGCCCAGGCCATGTATCCGTTGAAGGCCGTCACCAGAATCATGGCCGCGAAAGCCGCGCCGGCCGGAATCAGCTGATAAAGCGAAAAGGCCGCCCACAGCGAAAGATAGAGCGTACCGCTGCCCACGGCCTTGAGCGAATAGGAGAAGAATGCATAGCCGCGGCTGCGGAAGCGCTCCGACCACACGATGAAAGCCGCGCCGGCAACCAGGCCGATCAGCACACGTCCCAACGGGCCAATCCAGCGATTGTCCATGGCCATCTTGAGGAACCAGGCCATACCGATCAGCATGGCCAGAATGCCGATGCGGTTGAACCAATGAGCACCTACCCGGCTTTCAAGCGAGCGCTCGTCCGATACCGCGGCCGGCGCGGAGAAACCGAAGTTCGGGGCCGCAACCGGCGCTTCAGCAGGCGGCACTGGCTTCTGTTCCATCTCAGCCGCCGGCTGGATGGGCTGCGCGTTCGCCTGAGCGGAAGCGGCATTCATTGGCTTGGGCAGGGGCGTTGCTTCCTGCAAGGCAATGCCATGGCGAACGAGCGTTTCTTCCAGCCGGCGCACGCGCAGACGCAGTTCACCGACCTGCAATTCAAGACTGGCTGAAGGGTTGGATTCCATTGCCGTCCACTGTACAGCACGGACGGCGGAGTTTCCAGCGAAATGTTCCGTGATGAATATAGATCCTGTTCCGCGAAAGGGTTCGTAACGGGGAGAATGCGGGAGCGAGTTTTACAGCAGTTCCGTTTCTGCGTTCCTGTGAGGTTGGAAGTTGGAAATCGTTTATTCTAATTAGGTTAACAGTATCTCCACATCTTTTTTACTGGCGTACAGGCGCTGTATCACGGGAGAGGATTTCCGTGCAAGCTATTGATTCTAAATTTGTTATATAGGTTTTACAGTTTTACAGCTAAAACCGAAAAAATGGCCGGCTCTCGGCTAAACGATTGTAGTGATTACGGTTAGCGGATTTAACAAGGATGTTTTTCATGGTTTCGGTGGGGCGGCGCGGGCTGGGCTGCTTCGCGCTCTTTCTCTCCAATTCCTATTGTGCGCCGGCTAGAGGCTATTTTCCGCAAGCAGCGCCTCGATTTTGGAGGAATGGCAGAGCTAAGACGATATTCATCTGGCGTTATTACAACGGGGAAAGCCCCCGGCACTGCCGGAGCGACAGTCAGTGTTTGACAATTACGAGAGTCGCTTCCGGTTTGTGATTTTAGCTTCTTTTGACAAAAACGTTAGGAGCGGAGCATGGGCGCCGTCCCTACGGGACTCTGGCCCTTTCCCGATGTGAACGCTTTCCCCACGCTGAAGCGCGGGGCTAACAACCACTACGCTTACGGCGCGGGGCGACGGGCTGCTGACGTATGGAGCGGGCAACGAACTGCTACCAGCGTAGCGAGCTTCGACTCAAGCCCCTTTGAGGGGCCACCAACCGTAAAGCACCCGGCTCTCTTAATGAACAAGATCGTTGGATGAGGCGGTTTGTAAACAAAATCAGCAAGTTGGCCACCGCTTCGCGGTGATGGCGAGTTGGCAAGTTGGCGGCAATTCATCTCCGCCGTAACTCGCCACAGCGAGTCGGGCTGCTCTCAAAGAACAAAATCGCCCTCTGCCTGATTGTCCAGACCTTCGGTCTGGCGCCCCACTGCCGGGGGATATTTACTTCCGTTGGGGGTTGGCTGGCCGGCATGATTCACAGAGCGGGAACAATCCGAAGACTTACGCCTCTGCCAATGCAATGGAATCTCCCCGATCAGCGCTTCCCCCGCCACACTACAATCGTCTCTTGCAGCCCGAAGCCCAATTCGCCCAATGCGATCACGTCGATGTCGTGCTGGTCTCGCCGCGCAACCCGCTCAACATCGGAGCGGCGGCGCGGGCCATGGCCAACTTCGGCTTTCGGCGGCTGACGGTCGTGGCTCCGTATGCTCCGCCCTGGCGCGAGGCCCGCTCAGCCGTGGGCGCGCCTGAGTTGCTTGCGTCGGCTAAACAGACCGAGACGCTGGCCGAGGCCGTGGCCGGGTGCACGCTGGTGGCGGGAACGGGAACCCTCACCTATCGCAAACCGGAGCAGCCCGTGGTTTCGTTGCCCAATCTAGGGCCGCTCGTCGCACGGGAGCTGGCGCGCGGCGGCCGCGTGGCGCTTGTCTTTGGATCGGAGAAGCATGGACTCACCCGCGACGACCTTTCCTTTTGCCACCTGCTGGTCGAGATCCCCACCGATCCCCAACAGCCTTCGATGAATCTCGGTCAGGCCGTTGCGGTGTGCCTGTATGAGCTGGCTTCACAGCTTTCCCCACTAAAGAATGCGGTTGGTTTCAAGGCAACCGAAGAAGAGCAAACTCCGGACGATCCAGCGGCACCCTCCGAAAATCTCGATCGACTAGCAATTGTTATTGAGGAAACTATGATCGCGGCCGGCTATTCACCATCCTCGATGCAGGCCGCCAACCGCTACGATCTGCGCCTGTTACTTCGCCGCCTGGCCCCGAATGAGCGGGATGCGCGGCGGATCATGGGATTGTTCCGGCGGATTCTTTGGCGGTTGAGGCGAGCATCAAGAGAGCGCTGAGCAGGAATGCGATGCTGGCTGAGCTGGAGTAGGGATTGGTGTTAGGCCTCTCTTACAGCTACCAGGTCCGGGTGCTGTGGTGCAGAAGGAAACAATAACTGCGCCTTAGCACTTATCCGCAAATTATGAAAGGAATGTAGCGCCGGTCTGGAGACCGGCTGTACTGGCGGCGTCCACGCCGCCAAACGCCTCGTGTGGGTCTGGAGACCCACAGGACAGCCGACCTGGAGGTCGGCACTACCAATTTACGGATAGGCTCTCACTTGAGATTCTTTTTCACTGACTTGGCCGGTTTGGGCTTTTCGCCCTCCAGATGGCCAACTGGAATCGGTCCCATATCCGGGCCGGTGCGCCGGACGATGGTATCGAGCATCACATAGTTGATGGTGCGCATTGAGGCCGGGCGGGTAGCGCCGGTGACCGGATCGGCTGAAAGATTCTCTCCGTTTGCGAGTTGAAAGCTGAAGGTGGGCACGCTTGCGCCGCCAGGGCCGGGCTGGAAGCCCGTGCGGACCGGCAGATAGCCCTGGATGGGGTGCAGCCGGAAGGCCGTCTCATAGCGATGGCGTTTGAGACTCCATGTGAAGACGCGGATCTGGTCGAAGTCGAAGGGCAGGCCGGATTTAGGCGGGCTGAGAACGGTTACGTACTCCGGAATCTGATCATAGTTGGTGCCGGAGTCCGGATCGGTGACTTTCGTCAGGACGTAAGCGCCCACAATGCGCTGGCCTTCGGCATAGATGCCGATTGCGTCTGGCACATCCACATCCACGCGGCCTGAAAGCAGCCAACCGTCCCGGCCTTGGTCGTCGCGGACCAGCCACCAGTCCTCAAGAATAACCGGGGGCTCGGCGACGGAGGAAACAACTGCCGCGCTGGGAACCGGCGCTGCGACGGGAGCGGCCGGCTGAGGCTGCTTCTTGACTGAAGATAAGGTAGAGGCCGGAGATTGGGTATTTCCAGATGAAGGGGGCTTCGGGGGCGTGTGTTTGAGAGGCGATCCAAAGGCCGGCGCGGAGGATTTGGGAGCGGAAGCCCGGGCCAGAAGCTGCACCTTGGCGTTCGCGGCCAGCAGGAAAAAGTGCTCTGTGTCGCGGCCAGGCAGGATGTGCAAATAAACGTCGTCGCGGACAACGGCGGTGGCCACGACCGTGTCCTGTTTGTGCTGCGCGGCGAGCTGGACGAACGCGTCGGCAGTTTTGGAATCGATTACGGCGTGCTCTTCAATCCAGCCGATCTCGTTCTTTTGAGTCTTGACCTTGAGAAAGCGGCGGCCGCGCTCGAGGACTTCTAGCTGCTGGCCGTTCGTCACCTCGGCCACGCGATTGGAGACAGCGGCTACCCGATCATGAAGGTACATCTGGCGAGCAGAGACGTACACCGTCTCATGCAGCTCATGGTGAAGCCGAGCGCAACCGGTGAGAATCGCAGGTACGCACAGACACAGAATCGCGGCGATGAGCAGAGGCAATTGCAAGGCGGCCCGCAGGCGCGGGAGGAGAAGGGCACTAAGGATTGGAGATTGCGAGAACACGGCCAGTGGCGTTCCCCTTGAGAATAGCAGAGCCGGTTCCTTGCTCCGAACTGCCGTCAGACCCAGGTAAGAACACCCTTGGCCCAGGCCCAGGCCAGCCCTTCGATCAGCATAAGAACAAAGACCAGCATGGCCACGCAGGCCGCCGCGCTCAGCCCGGTAAAGGCCACCGCGAACGGCAGCAGGAAGACAGCCTCGACATCGAAGATCAGGAAGATGATGGCGTACAAATAGTAGGCGGAGCGGAACTGCATCCAGGCGTCACCCTTGGATACCAGTCCGCACTCATAAATGGAGTTTTTGACGGGATTCGGCTTGGGAGGGGAATACACCCTGGCCCAGAGCCAGGCCAGCCCGAGCGGAGCCAGCCCAAAGCTGAGAGCCGCCGCGAAGAGAACCGCCAGAGCGAAGTAAGGGCTAGAGGTCATCGTTAGAAGAGAGTATCCCTCCAATCAAAGTACCAGTTCAAGGGTCAATCCGGCGAAGGTGCGGCCGCACTTCCGCCTCTACACCTTTCGATGGAAGACAGTCCATCCCCCTTTCCTGCTACGGTATTTGTGTTCCCTCGGCCTTCCCCACACTTCCGGCCGCCGAGAACCGTCCGTTCCCCTGGGAGATCGCCGGATGAAGTTCAAGTCTGTGCCGCGCCTCTTGCTGCCCGCTGGCGTTCTCGCCGGTCTCTGCATTCCCCTGGCCGTCGGCGCCGCTTCGGATTCCGGCTCAACCACTCCCTCCGGCCCTGCGCCCACAACCACCACCTCCGCACCGGCCTACGCTGCGGTTACGGGCGTCACGGGGCCAACGACGGCCTTCCACAATTCGGTGGCCGCGCGGTATAACTACGCCTTCGGCAAGGACACGCCGTTTCTTCCCTCCAACGCAAACTCCTCCAGTGGCCAGTTCCTCAGCCCCAAGGCCTTCTACTCCTCCCAATATTGCGGCCACTGCCACCAGGAGGCTTATCGCCAGTGGCGTCAGTCGGTGCACTCGAACAGCTTTCGCGCCCCCTGGTATCTGAAGAACGTGAATATGCTGATCGACGAAAAGGGTGTGCAATACTCGCGCCACTGCGAGGGCTGCCACAACCCGGTGGCGCTGCTCTCGGGCGACCTTTCGCAGGGCATGCCGAAGAAACGCCCATTCGAAGATGAAGGAGTTACATGCACAACCTGCCACGCAATCATCTCCACCGATGCCACAGGCACCGGCAGCTACGTAATGGGAACGCCGGCCGTGCTGGTGGATGAAGCGGGGGCTCCCATCGAGCGCCCCGTCCCAGACTCTGAGATACTGGCGCACCTCGACCGCCATTCCAAGGCCGTTATGCGGCCTCTCTATAAGACTGCCGAGTTCTGCGCCGCCTGTCACAAGGCCGCCATTCCGCGCTCGCTCGACGATTACAAATGGCTCCGCGCCATCTCTCTCTACGACGAGTGGCAGGGAGCGAGCTTTACCAAACAGTCCCCGCTGCCCTTCTATCGCAAGGACGCGGTCTCCACTTGCCAGAGCTGCCACATGCTTCGCGAACCTCTTCCTGCGGGCGCCATCGAACCCGGCGCTAAAGACGGCCAACTCGTCTCTCATCGCTGGCTGGGCGGCAACACCCTGGTGCCGCAGTATTACAACTATCCCGAGCAGGCCGAAAAGCTGGTCTCCTTCCTCAAAAACGGACCGGACGGCAAGGGCGTCCTCAATGTGGACATCTTCGGCCTCGAAAAGGAGGGCGCTGAAGCCACGCCTGACGACCAGGTTCTCGTCGCTCCGCTCGGCCTGGCCAGCTTCTCACTCGCTCCCGGTGAGACCCTCGTGGCTGACGTCGTCATCCAGAACAAAGGTATCGGCCACTCCTTCATCCCCGAACAGCGCGACTTTTACGAGGCCTGGGTGGACTTCGCAGTCAAGGACGGCGCCGGCAAGACGCTGGCCGAGAGCGGCTTCATCAAGCCCGATGGCAACCTCGATCCGTCGGCCCATTCCTTCACAAGCCGCCTTATTAACGTCAAAGGCGAACTGAACGATCTGCATCAGATCTGGCACAACCGGGTGCTGGCGTACAACAATGCCTTCCAGTCAGGCCGGTCGCAATTGGTACGTTACCGTTTCCGGTTGCCGAAGGAGATAACCGGCCAGATCGCCCTGACGGCCACCGTGAGATACCGCCGCTTCAACCAGCACTTCATCGACTACGCGATGGACCAGAAGCAATATCCAATGCCCATTGTCGACATGGCGTCGGAGACCAAGACCTTGAAGATCGGCGAGAATGCGCCCCAGCCGCCCGACCCATCGGAAAACAAGGACCCGAAGGAGAATCCAGAGTGGATGCGCTGGAACAACTACGGCATCGGCCTGCTCGACGCGCAGCAGTACCAGGCCAGCGTTCATGCCTTTGAGCGCGTGGCAGCGCTGCGCCCCGACTACGCCGACGCCTTCACCAACATGGCCGTGGTGGAAATCTCATGGGAGAAGTACGACGACGCCAAGTCGAATCTGGCCAAGGCCCTGGCTTTGCTACCGGGCGATCCGCGGGCCCTCTATTACCGGGCACTGGTGGAGCGCAATGCGGGCCAAGTCGCGGAGGCTATCGCCGATCTGGAGGCCGTGCTGGCCAAATATCCTCGCGCCAGGGATGCCCTGCGCGAACTCGGCTTCAGCTACTACCAGCAGCACGATTACGCCGCCGCTCGCAGCGCTTACGAGCGGCTGCAGGCCGTCGATCCCGACGATTTGGCGGCTCACTACCAACTCGCCATTCTCTATCGCCGCCTGGGCGAGAAGGCCAGGGCCGCTATTGAGAGCGCCAAATTCGCCGACCAGAAGGACGACCCCACCGCCAGTGTCTACGCTCTCGAATTCCTCCGCAAGCATCCCGAGGTTGCGGCCGAGTCCGTGGTCTGGCATACCCACGACCTGACCGGCGACGCACCGAAGAAGCCCGCCAAGATCGAGTACCAATACATTCCCGGCGCGGGAGAATAGCACATCTACAGGTTGAAATAGAACACCGGCGCCATGGACACCAGCACAGCCCCCGCTTGCAGCGCAAGCACACCGAGCGCGGCTTTTGGAGCCCTGGGCAGCCACTTGATGGCGAAGAACGCCACGACCGGTAACTGGCCCGCCATAAGGAGTTGCCAAATGTGAGCGGCGGCTCCTTCATCGGCCTCGCGGGCAGCGCCATAGATTGCAATGTGACCCAGCACAACCGCCAGGGCCGTGAGCGACATCGCCAGGGGAAGGAAAGCGCTCGCCTGCCTTGACAAGCTACCGAAAGAACGGGGATCTTGATTCATCTTGCCTCCTTGGGTTGGAGATATGCGCTCATAAATCGCCGCTCGGACCACGTTTGCAGCCATGCCGAGGCCGCCCCGGCTCTCCAGGAGAAGCGCCTCGAACTCCGCTCCGTACCGTTCTCTCCACGGTCGCGGATAGAGTCGCGTGAGCAGGCGAGCCAGCTTGGGATTCATGAAGGCTCCAGCCGTTGCAGTCCTGCTTCGGCGAAACGATGCAAAGTTGTCAGCTTTGCCCGCAGAACCCGCAGCCCTTCAGCCGTAATGCGATAAGGCCAGCGGCGCTCCTCCGGCGGTAGTGGCTCAATCCAGCTCTGCTGCTCCAGCCGCGCGATTGCCCCATAGAGCGAGCCCGGACCCAGATGGGTTCCGCAAAGGCGCTCGATGTCTTCGATCATCGCGTGCCCATGCTTCGGCCCATTGGCCAGGCTGGCAAGCACAAGCAGCGGCGGATCCGAATAATGCCCCAACTCTTGGTTCTTTTCGGTTTTAACTACGTTTCGCGTACTACTCATGACGTAGTTATCTCACGGATTTGTCCCGAATGCAAGAAAATGATGGACGTGCTCAACATAGAATCCATGAGTGCTGCGACAAATCCCACACGGACCAGTTCGACCCGAGCAATCTCCTCAATCGGCGACGTCAGCCTCCCGGCCCCAGAATCCCTTGCTTCTGAGCCGAAAGCCATGCACTCATTGGGCCATCTGTGCTACAAGTTCCCGCCGATGCAGCCTTCGGAGCCGCGCGATTTTCGCCTCACTCCGAGCAACGCACCGAGTCCAGAACCGCGGCAAAGGATTACCTGCGCAAGAACTATCCACATCCCATAGAGTCTGTAATATACGAACGTTCTGTGCTAGTATCATTATAGTAATCAGGTAACCACTTCTGGATTACTTAGAGTGGAGAATATCGTCGTCAGGATCTTTTGGCTCCATTCAGAATCAGCATAATGAGGTCATTCTTGTTGAGCACTTTTAAGCCGAACGGCACCAGGAGTTGCAGCGCATCGTCTTCGCGTGCCAACTGCGCCGTTTCACACTCCAACTCTATGCGGCTACAGTTCGTCTTGAGGAAAACGTAATCGATGCGCAAGCAGGTCAACCGGGACACCGATAGAGCTTTGCTGAAAGGGCAGAAGCCGGCCTCATCCGCCTTGGCGGGCTTGGGGAAGCCAGGACCATCGTCGTCAGAGGCAGGCAGCGGGCACCGAGAGCTTTCTTTTGCGGGCTTCCGGCTTCAGACCGACGGCACGCTCCTGCGTGGGGAGGCGGTCATTCATCTGCCACCCAGAGAGCTCGCAGCTTTGCGCCTGCTGATAGCCCGCGCGGGGCAGATTGTTTCGCCTCTTGAACTGCGCGAAGCTCTGTGGGGGAATGTTCACGTAACCGCCGACAGCATACCCAAGTGCCTTTCTTCGCTGCGCGCATGTCTTTCACCGGAGGAGTGTATTCAGACCGTTTACAAGCGCGGATACCGCTTTACAACCGAAGTTCGTCCTTTCGGAGCAGCACAAGCCTATGCGCTCCCGCGGCTGGCCATTCCTCCATTCTCCACCGGTTTCGGAGTCCCGGAGCATCTTGGTCCAGCGGTAGCCGAGGAGACCATTGTCAGGTTAAGCAACGCCGAAGCTCCGGCGGTGACAGTGCTGGCGCGGGATTCGGTCTTCATGCTTGCCCGGCGGGGTTTGGGGGCCCAGCAGATCGGCGAGACTCTCAAGGCCGATCTTGCACTGGCGGGAAGCCTAAGAGCGCTTCCTTCGCATTTCCGCCTCAGGGCGGAGATGATCAGGATCGAGGATGGCGCGCAGATTTGGGTGGAAGACCTGATCGTGCCGCAAAGCCGGATTGCCGGAGTCGAGTCGGAGCTCGCTGATCGTCTGGCGTTTCGGCTGCGTCCAGAGGTTCTCACGATCTCTGCCGCCGCATACGGCCGACAGCCTGAAAGCGATTCCGTGGGGGTGAGCTTGAGTTTACAGGAGGGCGGCAACGCCGTGATGCAGGGGGGCGCCCCGGCGGTCGGTTCGCTACAGGAGTCGAACCGCCGCGAAGCCTGGGATATCTATCAGCGAGCGCACGATGAGTGGCAAACACTGCTGCGCCACCGGATGCAGGACAGCTTGCAGCAACTTTTACGCGCGATCGAACTGGATCCGTCGCTGGTCGCCGCCAGAGTCGACCTGGTGAATTTATGCGTTGCCGAGACCTTTTACGGCTTCATGTCTCCAAAGGTATCCGCAGAACTGATCCGGCGGGCGGCGGAATCTGCTCCCTGGATTGGTCTCGGACCGTGGGATACGAACTCGGTTCATGGCCGCCCGCAGCGCTCCGACGGAATACTGCCCGCTCTCGGCTGGATCAACTTCCATGTGGGTCGCAACTTGCCCACTGCAATCTGGGCTTTTTCCATCTCGGCACATCTGCCTCACGATCCATGGATCACCCGCGCACGCTCGATGTTTGCGTTGAGCCGCCACCGCTTTGCAGAGGCCGTTGATATTCTGCGCGCCGCACTGCTCCAGGATCCATTTGCGCCCTGGCTGCAAGCCCGGCTGGCCTGGGCGCTCCACCTGGACGGTCAGCGCGAGGAGAGCCTTTTACAGGTTCGTCAGGCCTTGACTCATTTCCCGGATCATGAAGGCACAGCTCTCTACGGGGCGATGATTCTCGCCTTCAACGGCGAATCGGGCCGGGCCATTGAGATTGCGCAGAGGCTCGTTCAGCGATCGCCGTATTTCGATCTGGCCACAGCGGTACATGCTTATACGCTTGCCTGCGCGGGGCGGGCGGAGGAGGCACGCGCGATACTGGAGCGCCTGGAGTGGCTGAGCCGGGAGCGCTTCGTCCTGCGCTCGTTCAACCCCGCCGTTCACGTTGCTTTGGGAAACCTGAATGCCGCGCTCTCCGATCTGCGCGAGGCTAACGAGACCCGCTGCCCATGGTTCTTCCAGATGCTCGCCGACCCTCGCCTCAAGCCCCTCCACGGGCACCCGGAGTTCATCACAATGCAAACCATTCTCAGCAAGATGGAAGCCGAGGCCGCCGAAAACCATACGCTGGACGCCTGAAAATGGATGGATGCAAATGCAGCAGGCGTCGAGCATGAGACCTTTGCGGTCTATCAGCAAGCCCGACTCTTGATTTGCGCCCCGTATTCCGAACCCATTACAGTTCTTTCCGGCCGGGTCAATATGCGGTTTATGCGTCCAATGAAAACTGGACCGCCCGGTGGTTCAATCCCAAAGCAGGACTCATCTCACAAGAATAGAATGGTTCAATCCGAAGAATCAAAACAGCCTCATGCCAACCAACTTCCAACTTTTTGGTCCTGCGCACCTCCTGATTCTCGCTTTGGTCCCTGTCTCTGCCGCGGTTCTCGTTGTAGTGCAGCGGCGGTTTCCACGCGGATTCAAGGGCCTGCGATTTGGCCTAGTCACGGTTCTGGTGCTGGACTACGTTGTCAACTGCGGATACGGGGCCGCCCACGGTCAGCTAGCGTTTCCCGACCGGCTTCCCCTGGAGCTCTGCGATGTTACGCAAATTCTTGTGATTCTGGCGCTGTTCACGCTCAATCGAGTAGTCTGCGATCTGGCATATTACTGGGCGCTGGCCGGAGCGTCGATGGCCATCCTTACGCCGAACCTGCTGGAGCACTTCCCTTCCTTCACGACCATCCAGTTTTTTGTGGGCCATGGCCTGGATGTGGCTGCCCCCCTGTACCTTGTGTGGTCCGGACAGATGCGACCCAGGCCAGGGTCGGTCGCCAGGGCCATGCTGGCGCTGAACATCCTTGCCGCTTTCGATGGTACGTTCGATTTTTTCTTCAAGTCGAATTACATGTTCCTTCGCGCCAAGCCTCAGAATGCCTCGCTTCTCGATCTTCTAGGACCATGGCCATGGTACATTCTGGTTACTGAAGGCGTAGCGTTGGGCCTCTTCCTGTTGCTGTATCTTCCATTTCGGCAATCCGCTGGGCGCTCCTGCTCCAATGTTTGAGACGAGAGAGGATGGACTACATCCTGGCGGCAAAAGGGAGGGCGCAAATCCCGGCAAATTGCGGACCCCTTTGACGGAAGTTGCGCCGGATCAATGGGAATGCTCATAATCGATGGTAACCTTTTCAGAACTCTGGGGGGATGACCAATGCCCCATTGGTGCAAGGGTATTTCAGAACCCTTCCTTGTTAAAATCTGAAGAGTTTATCTCGAAGAAGGCCGGGCACTAATGGTATTGCCAAGCCGGCCTCCAGAATTTCCATTTTCATATCGTCGTTTCGCAGGTTGGAAGCGCCGCGGAGAGATGAAGTTCATGGAACCTCAATCGATAAAGCCGTTTTCATACGAGATTTTTCCTACCGCCGGGCTTGTGGCCTATTTCTCGATGGAGATCGCGATCAACGCCGCGATGCCGACCTATTCGGGCGGTTTGGGCGTTTTGGCGGGCGATACGCTGCGCTCGGCTGCCGACCTGGGCGTTCCACTGGTAGCCTTCACGCTGGTCCACCGCAAGGGGTACTTCCAACAGCATCTGGATAGCAAGGGCGTGCAGAGCGAGGACATTCAGCCGTGGAATCCGGCGGATTTCTGCGTCGAGGAACCTGCGCGGATTACGGTTTCAGTCGAGGACCGCACGGTGACAGTGCGCTGTTGGCGCTACGAACTGCTGGGCCGCTATGGACATGTGGTGCCGATCTACCTGCTGGATACGGATCTGGATGTCAATTCAGGATGGGACCGCGGACTCACCGATCACCTCTATGGCGGGGATACCAACTACAGGTTGCAGCAGGAGATTGTGCTGGGTCTGGGCGGCGTTCGGATGGCCAACGCGCTCGGGCACCGAATCAACGTCTATCACATGAACGAAGGCCATGCGGCGCTGTTGACACTCGCGCTCATCGAGAGGGAACTGGGCGGCGGCCCGCTGGGCGCGCCCACTGAAGCCGATCTCGCTCTGGTGCGGCAAAGGTGCGTCTTCACAACTCATACTCCGGTCCCTGCCGGCCATGACCGCTTCTCTATCGAGCAGACGATTCGCATTCTGGGAGGCGACCGCACGGCAAGACTCGAACGGCTGGGCTGCATTCGCGACGGCATGCTGAACATGACGCTGCTGGCGCTGCATTTCTCGCGGTATGCCAATGGCGTGGCGATGCAGCACGCCAAGGTCTCTCGCGCGATGTTCCCCGAGTTTGTCATCGACTCGATCACCAACGGCGTTCACGCGCCTACCTGGGTCTCCGAGCCGATCCAGCAGACACTGGATGCGAATATTTCCTGCTGGCGGCGTGACAATCTCTTCCTGCGTAATGCGATTGACCTTCCGGAGAGGGAGATCCTCTCAGCCCACGCCCGCTCCAAGGAGGCGCTGCTCTCCGAGGTCGCCGCGCGGACCGGACTGGTGCTCAATCCCCGGGTTCTCACGTTGGGCTTTGCCCGTCGCGTTGCCACTTACAAGAGGGCGACACTGCTGTTTACCGACCCCCAGCGGCTGGTGGAGATTGCCACCGCGGCCGGCGGGTTGCAGATTATCTACGCCGGCAAGGCGCATCCGCAGGACGAGCCCGGCAAGGCATTGATCCAGCAGGTCGTCGAGGAAGCCGCCAGACTTTCGAGTCACGTTCTCACAGTCGTCTATTTGGAAAACTACGGATGGGACTTGGGCGCGCTGCTCACGGCCGGTGTGGACGTGTGGGTGAATACGCCGCGGCGCCCCTATGAGGCCTCCGGTACCAGCGGGATGAAGGCGGCGCTGAATGGGGTACCCAGCCTCTCGATTCTGGACGGCTGGTGGATCGAAGGATGCATCGAGGGAGTCACTGGCTGGGCGATCGAAGACGGCGCCAACGACGAAGAAGAGGCTGCTTCTCTTTACAGGAAGCTGGAGACGGCCGTGGTTCCCCTTTACCTGGAGGCACCCGAAAAGTGGGCCCGGCTCATGCGCACCACGCTGGCCTTCAACGGCTCATACTTCAATACTAACCGCATGGTCAAGCAGTACATTCGCAACTCGTACTATCCTGTAAAGCTTATCGAGCGGGCAAAAGTGCAGGAAGAAGCATTCGCGGACGGCGACTAGTACCGTGACCGTAGGATTCGGCAAAATTTCCTCGAATTTTGGGTGCCCGAGGCGCCTCGCGAGGGATCTGGGGCACCCGTCATTTGTTGCTCATGGGAATCTGCGCCACCCGCCACCACCCGCCACCCATGCGAGTGGATTGGAAACTCAGATGGAACTTACCTGCGCTGTGCTTCAGCTTGTCGTTTCATCATTTCCTGATATCGGAGTTCCTTCGGTTTGTTGTATAACCAGCGCCCAATCTCCGCTTCAATGATAATCGTCGCCTGATCTTCAAGACCCACCAGCTTCATGATTGCTGTCAACATCTCGCGATCTTCGTTCTTAACTGCTTGATCCCACGCGCCTTGAATTCCAGCAGCAAAAATACGCTCGTTTACTGTCATTCCAGAGTAATCTGTTATCTCACTATCCCTCTTTCTCTGGAAGCAATCCAATCCCATTATCACTACCGGCTCTGCCGTCGAGTGATTTTACTGCGGCTTCGCCGGATGGATCCCCTGCGCCTGTGGCCTTTCTTCGCGCGGCTGCGGCCCGACCTCGATGGCCTCGCCCAGCGCCAGCGGCAGTTCCTGCTGCTGCGAATGTGACTCGTAGGCGCGGACGATCCTCTGCACCAGCGCGTGGCGCACCACGTCGCAGTCCTCGAAGTGGCAGAACTGGATGCCCTCGACGCCGTCGAGAATGTTGATCGCGTCCAACAGGCCGGACTTGCGCGGGTTGGGCAGGTCGATCTGCGTGATGTCGCCGGTGATGACCGCCTTGGAGTTGGCGCCCATGCGGGTGAGGAACATCTTCATCTGCTCGATGGTGGTGTTCTGTGCCTCGTCCATGATGATGAAGGCGTCGTTGAGCGTGCGCCCGCGCATGAAGGCCAGCGGCGCAACCTCGATGACGTTCTTCTCAAGCATCTTGTCGACCTTCTCGGGTTCGAGAAGGTCGTAGAGGGCGTCGTAGAGCGGGCGCAGGTAGGGGTCCACCTTCTCCTGCAGGCTGCCGGGCAAAAAGCCCAGCCGCTCGCCGGCCTCGACCGCCGGCCTGACCAGCA